>Ga0190272_10000836_pt1 | contig 15042 bp, 7 predicted proteins | sample Popmic504T_FD_133746 | JGI IMG/M metagenome (GOLD analysis project Ga0190272, IMG submission 133746) | Populus adjacent soil microbial communities from riparian zone of Shoshone River, Wyoming, USA - 504 T | ecosystem: Environmental > Terrestrial > Soil > Riparian zone | place: USA: Wyoming... | reverse complement strand
CGCGCGCAAAGAGCAGCCGCGGCAGACCCAGCCGCTGTGCCCACCGCCGCGCCTCCAGAAAGCGCCGCTCAGGCGTCGCCTCTAAAGCGAAGGTCAACTCCTGACATGGATGCCTCCACGACTCGCGCGCCGCCACCATCCGGTCGATCATTATTCGCGGAGCGTGCTGCCGCGGGCGTAACAACCTGAAGGTGTTCATCAAGCGTCCAGAAAAGATTTCGCCGAACACCTCGATGATGTCGAAGCGAAGCCGTCCATCGCGCGTGCGGACGACGAGCCTGCCGGCTTCTCGCTCCACCACCAGGCTGCCTATCGGCACCGCCTGCTCCGGCAACACGCCGTTTGTGTCGCCGGAAAGTACCAGCCGAAAATCCTTCGGCAGCGTTAACGAGTGGTAAAAGCGAAGAGTCTGGTCTGGCCAGTCTCTGGGGGTGATGGGCACCAGGCGTGGATGGGGTAGGTCTGCCTGCGCCGCTTGCAGCAACTCTTCGGGGCACGGGTGCTGGCCCACGAAGAGCCAGTAGCCCAGAGTGTTGGTCGCCACGTGCAACTCTCCCAGCACCAGCCGGTACTCGCCGCGCCTCACCGCCTCCGCGCTCTCCGCCTCCACCATCAGGTCGGGGCTGTGATACCGAGCTGATGCCCACGCCGTCTCCGCTCCTCCAAACTCTTCCTCCACCCGGCTTGCCAGCCACTTGCTTTCGTACTTCACCTCGCCCTGCGCCCACCACTCTTCGCTCTCCGCTCCCAGTATTCGCTCCCATCCAGCCGCCGCCTCTTCCTCCGCCACCTCCGCCAGTCCCCCCACTCCCATCAGCGACCGGCTGATCCGTCCCCAGTAGCGCACGCACTCCACCTCTCCCCCACTCCCTCCCGTTAACTCCTCATACGCTCGCTCGAACTCCCCACGCGCCAACCCTGCCGCCCGCGCCGTCAGCCACCTCGCCCCCTCCAGCATCAACCCAAGCGGCCCACTCAACTCTCCCAACAGTTCGCTCCCAACCTCCACTTCTCCTCCCCGCGCACACTCTTCGTATACCAGCCCCCGCCCCGCATACATCTTTCCTGCTGCTCGTCCCGCTGCCTCTCCCGTCAGCTCTGTAAACTCTCTCTCCAACTCCCCCAGCGCCTGGTCCAGCGCCGCCGCCGACCCGGCCGCCCTCTCTACCCGCTCCCGCGCCGCCTCCAATCGCTCCATTCGCCCCAACGCCTCCTCCCGCAACCCGGCCTCGCCCACCTTCATCAGCCGCCGCCTCAACTCCTTCTCCGCACCCGGCTCGTAGGGCACTTCCAACTGCCACACCACCAGGTCTGCCTGCTCAAACCTCTCCAAAAGTCCAAACAGCGCCCTCTCCCCCAGCCCCGTCGCCTCCGCCAACTCCCGCGCCGTGCGTTGCCCGTCGCATAGTCCCAACAACTCCGCCGCTCGCGCCGCCAACGGCCGCGGCGGTCGTGACGCCTGGTATAACACCTGGCCCCAAACTTCCGCCGAGGCTACCAGCCGCGGCGTCATCCACGGCCTCAACTCTGGCAGCTCCCGCCCCATCGAAGCCGCCATTGCGTCGATGCACCACGACTCGAAATAGACCCGCCGTGAGGATAACTCCCACACGTCCGCCCCCGCAGACAGCCCCCCACCCACTCCCAGCCGCGCCCACCCAACTGGACCAAAGAAACCGATGGTATCGTTCTTCACGCAGTAGCGCTGCAGATAACGCGCCACCAACTCTTCGTGCTGCCGCTGCTTCGAGTCGCCATGTTTACTTCGAATCGGCTTTCTCAGGAGTGCGTCAATCGCGTTGTGGAAAGCCGCGCGGTTCTGCCAGATGACAGCCTCACGGAAGCGCTCATCACCAGCCAGCTCACGGGTTTCCTGTGCGAGACGCCCCGACGCATCTTCATGCGCCGCCGAATATTCGGCGCGCGCGGACTTGATGCGCGCGAGCGCCTCGCGGAACTGCTGCACCTGTTTGCCTGATCGGCAACCATCGTCCAGCGCCTGCGGCAGCTTGCCTCGCTGCAAGCGCCGCACCGCCCGCTCCATCGCAAAATGACTGTCCGGGCTCGCACCCTCCATCTCGTCGCGAAGCGTGGCCAAAGCCTCACTCCTGGCCCGGCGCGCCACTTCCTCCGCGAGCAAGAGCCGATCGGCGGCCGCAGCGCACTCCGGCGACGACAGCCTGTAGATCCAGTCTGCGGGAAAGCCCGCGCCGCGCAACGCTGCCCAGCGCCACAGTGCCCAGCGCCCGCCTTCCAGCGCGATCAGGTGTCCGGACTTCTCCGAATTCGCGCTATTCATGGTGTGAATGAGGCTTGAGATATGCTGCCGTCGCGGGAAAAACTGGATCCTCAGATGCTTGGGGTGGCACGTCAAAGACCGCGTCGATGGAATCAATCCTGCCGTGCTCCAGCTTAAAGATGCGGTCTGCTGTGCCGTAGTATCTTTCGTCGTGGCTGATGACCAGGACGGCTTTTCCTTTGGCTTTTATCTCAGGGAGGATTCCGTAATAGAAGACTTCCTTGAAGAGCGGATCCTGATCGGCGGCCCATTCGTCGAAAACGTAGATGGGACGATCTTCGAGGCATGCCGTCAACAGCGCAAGGCGCTTGCGCTGACCCTGCGATAGCTTAGTGGTTGAGAGCACTCCGTCCTTCACTTCGACCTTCTGATTCAACTGAAGCTGAATCAAGTAGTTGCGGGCTCGCTCGTCCAACTCCGGATGAGCGAGCCCCAACAGGCGGTCGAACAGATGAAAGTCCGAGAAGACCGCGGAGAAATGCTGGCGGTAGGAGTCCCTGTTCCCGTCGGTTATAGCTTGGCCATCCAGCCTCACTTCTCCTTCCGCCGGCGCGTAGAGACCGGTAAGGAGCTTGGCGAAGGTCGTCTTCCCACTGCCATTGCCGCCCACCAGGAAAACGATTTCCTTCGGGAACAGGCTGAGCGTGATCGGGCCGAGCGTAAAGACATTATTCTCTCCCTCACGGCTATACGTGTGCGTTATTCCGATGAGGTCCAGGCGAGTGAAAGTCGGCGCAGGTCGGAGCTGGCCGTGCGGCTCTGGCTCGGCGCCGAGGGCGCTTAACTCCATACCGAGGCCCTCGACCTTTTCGAAGGCAATGTTTGCGATTCCCATATTGGAGATCATGCTCATGATTACCTGCAAAGGAGGCATTAGGTAAAGCAGCGTGATCGTGTAGCCGGTAAGCGTATACGCGCTAACCTCCTTCACCGCAGGCAGCACGAAGAGGAGCATGCCTATGAGCGCAAAGCCAAGAACATAGCCCCAGCTTGCTGTGGCGCTGTAGAGGCTAAGGCCTCTTGTATTGTGGCGACGAAACGACGACGCCGCGGTTTGCAGTATGTCTGAGACGAAGGCGTTGCGTCGGCGGCGATGTAGCTTCAGTTCCTTCGCGCCACTGGTCAGCGAGTTGAAGTGCTCGTACAGCAGTTCAGAAGCCCCGCGCGCGCGGCCCATGAAGTGAGCGGCCCTCGCCGCGGGTAGTTGGTAGAGCATTATACCGGTGAGGATGAAGCCGAGCGTCGCCAGCAGCACGACCCAGGAAAGCCACCCGAGGTAGACGAGTCCGGCGATGGCCACCGAGATGTTGATGCACAGGAGCGGAAAGATGACCAGCGTGCCTGTCAACACCGGAACATCCTGCGTCAAGACGGCCAGCAGGCGGTGAGGGCCGATCTCTTCCAGGTGTCGCAAGGGTGCAGCAGCTATCTGCTCGCTGAGTCGCATCTCCAGATCGAAAAGTGAATTTTGCGCCAGACGCGTGAGAATGACTTCGGAAGCGAATCTGGTGAGCGGCACGAAAACACACAGACCGACGAAGCCCCAGATGATTTTCGAGTGCGAATAGATTTCGCCGCGCAAAGCAATATTGAAGAGTGCCAACAGCGCAACGTTGCTGACCCCGTTGAGAACACCGAGCACCAGAGCCACCACCACGGTGACCGGAGAGCGCCGCACAAGGAATGAAATAAGCCTGATCATCTAACGGCGCCACCTTGCCTAACGACTCGAGGCTGAAACGGCCTCGGCTTGCAAGGCGCTCGCCCGCCTTCCCTTCGCCCGTTGCGGCCGGCGAAAATTTTGAATCAGACGGCGGCCTGCCTAGGCAGGAGGCGATTCTTCACCTGTTCCGTGACGGCCTCGCGGACCTGATCAACGGTGATGCCTGTCATGCACTCTCTGCCGTACGGGCACTCATCCTTGTGAAGGATGTCTATGCATGGGGAGCACTGCACCTTCTTATAGATGTTGACGTTTTCCGGGTGGCCCCAGATGACCGGCGACGACGGGCCGAACAGCACGACTCCGGGTGTCTTGACAGCATTCGTCACATGGGCCAGGAAGGAGTCGACACCGACGTAGCAGAGTGACCGCTTGAGAAGCGCGATGGACTCCCTTATGTCGAACTCGCCGCGCATGTCGATCGCGCCCTTAACGAGCGGCTCCTCGCCCTTAAGTCCCAGCTGGATGAAGGTATAGTCCGGCAGGCTCTGCACCAGTTCTTCCCAGCGGTCGGGCAGCCATTCTTTATTCCTCGAAAAAACCGTGCTGGGATTGATGATGACGGGGTTGTTGTACCGCGACAGCACGTTCCGGGCCTTCTCTTCCTCCGCTGCCGTCAGGAACACCTCAATGTCTGCGTCGCTCAACTCCACATCCAACATCTCGGCAAGGATTTCCGCGGCGCCTTTCTTGTAGAAGAGACTTGGGCGCAGAAAACCGTATCTCAGCCGATGGACTTTGAGCCGGTTAATGAGGCTGAGGCCGAAATACACATAACCCAGGTAAATCGAAGGCATCCGGTCAATATAAGGATTGTATTTGAATAGCTCCCTGAGCCGTTTGGGGGCGACTACGATGATCTTCGCGTGCGGATCCTGTTGCTTTATCGCGCGAAACGATGGCGTGATGAGCAGGGCGTCACCCAATCCGTAACCGCCAGTGATTTGAATGCGATAGATCTTCCTACTCATTCCCCGGACGCTCCTCGAGTAGCTTCTCTAGTTCGGCCAGGGCGAACTTGTAAACTGACTGCTCCTTATAAAGGAAAGATAGCAGGGTGAGCCTGCGCTTGTAGAAAGGCTTTGCCATCTCGGCGGACATCGCTTCGTCTACTACGCCGACCTTCTCACTCAACTCATTCATCCTTTGTCTAATTTTGTGTCTTGTCTCCATGATCCGGAAGTCCGACCCCACGGCCGAGCATACTATTCAAGCGCAGGCCGGAACGAACCAGCGGCTTTTTCCGCGCGCGAGGTCGGGAAGAATTAAATGGCAGTGAGCAAGCGTGAGTCCGAAGAATGCTGGAGGCCGAAGCTGGAGCACGCCCCCGTGCGCTCCGCGAATACTTAATAACCTGCTCGCGGCAAGGTGATTGCAGAGCTTACCAAAGCGCTCTGCGGTGTCAAGGCGTGAGACGGAGCGGCATTGGCGCAGTTTGCGTAAATCTTCTCAACGGTTCGTGAGATAACAAACCTCTCATTTACATCGGGCTTCAACCCAGTGGCCAAATGTTGTTAAGTATCGCCGAATCGTGCAACCGTTTCCTAATACTTTGCGACCATGCAGCACCCGTCAACCGGATGATGTTCTGTTATAATTCCCGCTGTCAACGCTCGAAATCACTTGCTTGGAGCGCGAGAGCCAGTGCCTTGTGGGATCGTGTTGCTCTGTCTTTGACACCTCAGAAGTCACTCATCGGATAACAGCTATTTAGACGACGCCGGTCGCGAGATTACATACATGTGGCAGGACATACGCTATGGCCTACGGCTGTTCATCAAGAACCCCGTGTTTACGATCATCGCATGTCTCACTTTGGCTATTGGCATTGGCGCGAACACAGCCATCTTCAGTGTGATGAATTCCGTGCTGTTGCGGCCCCTGCCCTACCCCGCCGCAGAACGACTCGTAGTGATCCGCGAGACCAGGCAGCCCCACTTCGCTCTGGCGGCTGTGGCAACAGGGAATTTCTTGTACTGGCGAGATCAGAGCAAGGCTTTCGAGCGCATGGCGGCATACCGGCGCGCGGATTTTAACCTCTCGGGCGGTGGCGAGCCGGTAAATGTACAAGGTGCCCTTATCTCCGCGGAGCTCTTCAGGCTTCTCGGCATCAATCCCGCAGTGGGGCGCGACTTTTCCCTCGAGGAGGAGCAGCCCGGACGAAACAACGTCGCCCTCGTAAGCCACAATATTTGGCGGCGCCATCTCAGCGCGGATCCGGGTCTTGGCCGTACTCTTAAGCTCAATGGCAAGAGCTACGACATAGTCGGCGTGATGCCGCCCAACACAAGTTTTCCAGACAGCGAGACCGAGGTATGGACGCCTTTCGGCTTCGATGCCGCCGCGAGGAACGATCACGTCCGCCACAACATCTCTGTCATCGCCCGACTTAAAGAAGGCGAGAGCCTGGAGCGCGCGAGCGCCGAAATGGATGCGGTCGCGCGGCGCCTTGGCACGGAGTCGCCCGACACGAACGCGGCCTGGGGAGTCAAGGTCCGCCCAATGCTGCAGGACATAGTTGGCGATATACGCCCCGCGCTGTTCGTGCTGTTCGGCACGGTTGCTTTCGTTCTTCTGATAGCCTGCGCCAACATCGTTAACCTGTTGCTCGCGCGAGCCGCCAGCCGTCAGAAAGAGTTTGCTATCCGGATCACTCTGGGCGCCGGACGCTGGCGCATCCTGCGGCAGTTGATGACTGAGAGCCTTTTGCTCTCACTCATGGGGGGGGCCCTGGGGCTGGTATTCGCCTACATCGGCATCAGAGTTTTGCTCGCTTATGCACCCGCGGACCTGCCGCGCGCCGGCGACATCGTCATTGATTCGAGGGCACTGGCCGTCACGCTGCTGATTTCCCTTTTGACCTCCGTCGTCTTCGGAATTTTGCCGGCGCTCCAGGCAGCCAACCCCAACCTGACCGAGACGCTCAAAGAAGGCGCTCGCGGTTCCACGGGGGGACGCAAGCGCATCCGGGGCCTGCTGGTTGTCGCCGAGTTCGCGCTCTCATTCATGCTGCTGGTCGGAGCGGGGCTGATGATTAAGAGTCTCTGGCAACTGCGCCAGGTCAATCCAGGGTTTCAACCTGACAACGTGCTCACGCTACGAATCAGCCTTCCTCAGACGAAGTATCCAGAGCAGATCCAACAAGCGACCTTTGCAGAGCAACTGCTAAAACGTGTGGCGTCGCTGCCCGGAGTGCAAGCAGCCAGCGTGGCAACGACGCTGCCGATGAGCGGCACGCTCATCCAGGGCTTCTCCATACAGGAAAAGCCCTTCCCGCCGCCGGACCCACAGCTGCCGACGAACTACTATGCAGTGTCTCCGGACTACTTTCGCGCAATGGAGATATCGCTGCGGCGCGGCCGCGCGTTCACTGAGCGCGACATGCGCGACGCGCCCAAGGTGGCTGTAATCAACGACACAATGGCGCGGCTATACTTCAACGGTGAAGATCCGCTGGGCAAGCACATCAACATCTCGAACGAGCCGCAGACTTGGCGCGAGATCGTTGGCGTGGTCGGCGACGTCAAGAACGACAGTCTGGAAGCCACCAAGCTGGGAGCCCAGACCTATGTGCCTTACGCGCAGAAGCCGGTCCCTAACATAAGTCTGGCGGTCCGGACCTCGACAGACCCGCAGGCGCTGGCTGTTCCCATTCGGCGCGAGGTGCTGTCCATCGACAGCGAGCAACCCATTGCCAAGCTGCAGACGATGAACCAGGTGATCGGCACAACGATAGCCCAGCGGCAGTTTAACGCCTTGCTCTTGTTCGTCTTCGCCGTCGTCTCACTCGTGCTCGCGGCCATAGGTATCTACGGCGTGATCGCCTACTCGGTTAGTCAGCGCGCACAGGAGCTGGGTATCCGCATGGCGCTCGGGGCCGGCGCACGCGACATCCTGAAACTCGTCCTCAGCCAGGGTATGTTTCTGGCGGTCGTCGGCGTGGCCCTCGGAGTCGCCGGCGCCTTCGCATTGACGCGCGTGCTGTCCACTATGCTCTTTGGTGTAAGTGCAACTGACCCGACCGTATTCGCAGCCATCATGCTCCTGCTGTGCGCGGTGGCGTTGCTGGCCTGTTATGTGCCCGCGCGGCGCGCGACAAAGGTGAGCCCGCTCGAAGCGATAAGGTCTGAATGAGCCCACGCTGGTTCAGTGGCGCTAGGTTTATTATCGATGCAGCACCAGGGTCAACCAATAAAACAACCTGAGGTTACGTTGCTGGGCGTAGACTGCGTCAATATTGATCGCCTGGCAAACGTCGCCCGTTTCTGCCAGCGGCGCATCCAGTTCGGCGACGTGAAGCTCCTCTCTTCGAGAGGTGGCGATCGCGAGAATGTCGTCCTTATCCCACACATCAACTCGACTAAAGACTATTCAAGGTTCATCGTCAAAGAACTGCACAAGCACGTGGACACGAGCCACGTCCTCATCATCCAGCATGACGGCTTCATTCTTAATCCGCGAGCCTGGGACGACGAGTTCCTCCAGTACGACTACATCGGTGCTCCCTGGTGCTATCCGGACGGCTTCAATGTTGGGAACGGTGGGTTCAGCCTTAGGAGTCGGAAGCTGCTGCAAATGATCGCGGAGGACGAGCGCTTCACAGAGTTTCATCCGGAGGATCACTGCATCGCAAGAACCTACAGGAAGAGGCTGGAGCGCAACGGTATAAAGTTCGCTCCCGAGCCGCTAGCCCGGCGGTTCGCCATCGAGGGGAATATCAAGCACGGGTGGAAGTGGGACGGTCAGTTCGGCTTCCACTCTTATTGGGCCACGGATCTCTCCAACTGGAAGGTGCTCGAGGACGCCAAAATCTTTGGCGATGCGGGCTTCATCCTCAAGCACGTGCGCAGCTACCTCAGACAGAAGTTTCTGCAAGGCCTCAGGCAGAAGCACTTTGCCGTAATCTGCCAAAAGATGATCGAGGAGCATAAGCTTCCGCCTGAAGAGGAGTGAGCAGCAAGTGGCGGAGACGAGTAGCCGCTCAAATTTTACGACGCGCAAAGGAAGAGATTTGTAGTGGGAACCTCTCAGCTTTACCTCCGGCAGAACGTCAAGGCCGAGCCCCTGTTCAACCAATGGTATGCGTGGCCACAACTTATCTCGCCGGCAACCGCGGCGATGCACATCGCCAACTCACACCTGAAGATTATGAGGTCCTACGTCGCCGCGCCGCAGGTGCACACAGCCATGCTCAAGAATCCGGCGATGCTCGGCGGCCCCTTCATCGACCACGGCGGCGAGAGGGTGGACGAGATAAGAGCGCTGATGGAGAAGACGGCGCGCGCGCAGGCCCACATGGTTCGCTTCGCCGAGTCGGTGAAGGCCCTGGATGACACGCTCAGGAACGAGGCTCACGGTAATACGCTGGAACCGCTCTACGAGAAGGTGCCCGACAACCTCAAAGGATACGTCGAGCTCGTCTACGACCTGAACAACAACCCTTCGATTAGATTCATCGAGGGACTGCTTTACCAAAGTAACTACTATGACCCCTCGCTCCAGTCGGTCTCACTGTCGCTGGTCGAGCGCGACGACCGCCCCTTCGCTTTGAGCACGCCGCGGCTGCCCGACGCTGCGTCCGTCCAGATCAACCAGCCGTTCAACCAGGAGGGTATGAAAGCCCTCTTCGCTATGAGGCACGAGCCGCAGCCCTTCGAGTACATCACCGAATTATTGGGCATGCAGCCGCGTGACGAGCAGTTGTTCATGTCCTTCCTCACACAGCAGGGCCCGCCGCCCCGCGAGCGTTACTCAGGCGGCGGTGTGCGCGTGCGCTACTTCGGCCATGCATGCCTCCTGTTAGAGACGGCTGATGTCAGCCTCCTGACAGACCCGGTGCTTAGTTATGGTTATGAGGGCGGCATCGTACGTTTCACCTATGCGGACCTTCCTGAGGTCATCGACTACGTTCTCATCACGCACGGCCATCAGGATCACATTATGCTCGAGTCGCTCCTGCAACTGCGGCATCGCGTGCGTGAGGTTATAGTGCCACGCAACCGCGGCGGCTCGCTGCAGGACCCCTCGTTGAAGATGGCGCTTCGTAACATCGGCTTCGAGCGCGTCGTCGAACTCGACGAGATGGAGACCGTCTCAGTCCCGAGTGGGTCGATAACCGGGCTGCCTTTCCTGGGTGAGCACGCCGACCTAAACGTTGGCAGCAAGCTGGCTTACCGCGTAGTCCTCAACGCGAAGTCATTTCTCATGGCTGCTGACTCGAATAACGTCGAACCCCAACTTTACAAGCAGTTGTTCAATGCGCTGGGCGATCTGGACGTGCTCTTCATAGGCATGGAGTGTGACGGCGCACCGCTGTCCTGGGTCTACGGCCCCTTGCTGACCAAGGCTATTGACCGGAAGATGGACCAATCCAGGAGGCTCTCAGGTTCTGATTATGAAAAGGCGGTCGCCATCGTTGACCAATTCAACTGCAAACATGTGTACGTCTACGCGATGGGCCAGGAGCCGTGGTTAAACTACGTCATGTGCATAAAGTATTCGGACGATTCGAACCCGATCGTGGCCTCGAATAAACTCATCGAGGAGTGTCGACGCCGCGGGATTGTCTCCGAACGACTGTTTGGACAAAAGGAAATGATTTTCTGACCGCGGCGGAAAGGCTCTGGCCCACCCGACCTGAAATAGTCCTCCGTTCGCGTCCTGGATAGCAGCAATGATCAAGAGAGGAACCAGGGCATCAAATGGGTAATATCGAAGCCGTCTATCCTTTGTCGCCTCTACAGCAGGGGATGCTGTTTCACAGTCTTTATTCCTCCGACTCCGGGGTATATTTCGGCCAACTTACATTCACGCTCAAAGGAGACTTTGACCTCGATGCGTTCGAGCACGCGTGGCAAAAGGTCGCCGCCCGTCATGCCATACTGCGAACGGCCTTTGTCTGGGAGGACTTGCCCGAGCCGGTGCAAGTAGTCGGCAGGAGCGTGCGCATGCCCGTCGAGCTGCAGGACTGGCGCGGGCTGCCCGAAGGCGAGCGCGAGGAAAGGATCGAAGCCTATCTCGCGCAGGACAGACGACGGTACTTCGACCTCTCTACCGCGCCGTTGATGCGCCTCGGTGTCGTCCGGCTCGGCGACGAGACCTATCATGTCGTCTGGAGCAACCATCACCTGGTGACTGACGGCTGGAGCGCCTCGTTGTTTCTTAAAGAAGTGTTCGCCTTCTATCACGCCCACCGTCGCGGCGAAGAGTTGACGCTGCCCCCTGCGCGCCCCTATCAGGACTTCATTGCCTGGCTCCAGAAACAGGACTTCGCAGCGTCGGAATCGTTCTGGCGCGACGCGCTGGCTGGCTTCACTACGCCTACGCAACTGCTGGTCGACAAGGACCCATCAAGTCTGGAGGCCGGGCGGGTCGACGACCCGCCGCTGAGGAGCGATTTGTCAGAGGAAGCGACAGCGGCTCTGCAAGCGCTCGCTCGCCGGCACCGCCTGACTGTGAACACCCTCGTCAACGGCGCGTGGGCCATAATCATGAGCCGGTACAGCGGTGAAGACGATGTGGTCTTCGGGGCCACGGTCTCCGGCAGGCCGCCCGCTCTCCAAGGAATAGAGTCCATGACGGGCGTCTTCATCAACACGCTCCCCGTGCGAGCGCGCATCAACCACGGCATGACCTTGCTCGACTGGCTCAAGGCCTTCCACGCGTATCTGCTGCGCTTGCTGCAACACCAGCACACGCCACTCACGAAGGTGCATGAATGGAGCGACGTGCCGCGCTCGCTGCCCCTCTTCAACAGCGTCCTTGCGTTTCAGAACTACCCGACGGAGGTCTCGTCCGAAGAATTGGGGGCCGGGCTCCAGGTCGTGCCGGGGCGCGGCTCGCAGCCCACCAACTACCCGCTGACCGTGAGGGTGGGCGCGGGCCGGCGGCTGCGACTCGCCATCGAATACCCACGCAACCGTTTCGACAAAGACACCGTCGCGAGGATACTCAGCCACTTCAAGAACCTGCTCGAAGAGATGGGCAACAACCTGCTGCGGCCTCTCTACGCCGTGTCGCACCTGACGAACGAAGAGCAGCGGCAGTGGCTTGTTGAGTTCAACGACAGCGCCGCGAATTTTCCGCGTGACGAGTGCCTGCACCAGTCGTTCGAGGATCAAGCCGCGCGCAGACCGGACGCGCCCGCCCTGATTCATGGCGACGAGATCCTGAGCTACGGCGAGTTGAACACCAGGGCCAACCAGCTTGCGCATCACCTTCGGGGGCTGGGCGTCAGGCCGAACGTGCTTGTCGGCATCTGCGTGGAGCGCTCGCCGGAGATGGTCGTTGGGCTCCTGGGAATCGCCAAGGCGGGCGGCGCTTACCTGCCGCTCGACCCCGGTTATCCAAAAGAGCGACTCGAATTCATGCTCACGGATGCCGGCGCGCCAGTTTTGCTCACACAAGTGCGACTGGCCCAGGACCTCCCTGAGCATGACGGCCAGACCGTGCTGCTTGACGCGGACTGGCCCATCATTGCCCGACAGCCTTACCACAACGTTGAAAGCGGAGTGAGCCCGGCAGACCTCGTCTACGTAATTTACACATCCGGCTCAACCGGCAAACCGAAAGGCGTAATGCTGGACCACCGCGGGCGCGTTAATAACTTCACTGACTTCAATCGGCGGTTCAAGATTGCAGCCGGCGACCGGTTGCTCGCCGTCTCGTCGCTGAGCTTCGACATGTCGGCTTACGACGTTTTCGGCGTGCTGGGCGCTGGCGCGACGATCGTTTTGCCGGAAGCTTCTGCAGCCCCCGATCTCCCGCTCTATGCTGAGCTGATGCGCCGCCACCGCGTCTCAATCTGGCATTCGGCTCCGGCCCTTTTGGAGATGCTCGTTGATTACGCCGCAGGCCACGACAGCGCAATGCACTCGCTCCGACTCGTCCTGCTCGGCGGCGACTGGATTCCCGTCACGCTTCCCGACCGCCTCAAGCATCTGGTTCCCGGTGTCGAGGTCATCAGCCTCGGCGGCGCGACCGAGGCATCAATGGATTCAGTCATCTACCGGGTCGTCGATAGCGATCCCGATTGGAAAAGCATCCCTTACGGCCGGCCGATGGCGAACCAGAATTGCTATCTCCTGAACGCGCAGCTTAACTTCGTTCCGTGCGGAATGCCCGGCGAGTTGTACCTCGGCGGGGCCGGCGTCGCGTGGGGTTATCTAAATCGTCCCGAGTTGACGGCTGAGAAATTCATCCCTCATCCCTTCAGCCACGAGCCCGGCGCGCGCCTCTACAGGACGGGCGATCTCGCGCGATATTTGCCCGCCGGCGAGATAGAACTCCTCGGGCGCATTGACAACCAAGTGAAGATTCATGGTCTGCGAGTCGAGTTGGGCGAGATCGAGGCGGCGCTAAGAGCGCATGAGGGGTTGCGTGAGTGCGTCGTCGTCGCCCGCCGGGACGAGTTCGGCGACAACCGTTTGGTCGCCTACGTCGTGCCGGAGCGCGGGCTGGTCGCGGACCGCGGCGAACTGCACAGCTTTCTCCGAAGGCGGCTGCCTGCATACATGCTGCCGTCAGCCTTCGTGTCACTCGACGCATTGCCTCTCACACCCAACGGCAAGGTTGACCGGCGCAATCTCCCTGCGCTCCAACAGGCGTCCGATGCTTTGCCTAAGGCCGGTGCCCCGGCGCACGGTGAACTCGCAGAAAAGCTTGCCGCGCGTTGGAGTGAAGTGCTGGGCGTCAGCGTAGGGATTGACGACAACTTCTTCGATCTCGGCGGCGACTCAATCAAGGCCATGCGAGCCTGCCAGATGCAGGGGGAGTACCTTCGCATTATTGACCTTTATAAGAACCCGACCGTTCGGCAATTAGTCTCATATCTTTCACAGGGCGAAACCCAAAACGAATCTCGACTTTACGAGCTTGCTGCGCCCACTGGTGACGACGGCGTCTCGCTGATATGCGTGCCGTACGGTGGAGGCAACGCCATCGTTTACCAGCCTTTGGCCGGCGCGCTTTCGGGTAAATGTGGTTTGTACTCCGCTGGTCTGCCGGGACACGACTTCAGCCAGAAGGAAGAACCACTAAAACCTATCGACGAGGCAGCTCGCCTTTGCACGGAAGAGATACTGGCGAGAGTAAAGGGTCGCATGGTCGTCTACGGACATTGCGCCGGCACGACGGTCGCGGTAGAACTCGCAAGACAACTGGAGGAGGCGGGAGTGGAGATTCAAGCCCTAATCCTCGGCGCCTCGCTCCCCTACGCCAGGAAGCCTTTTTATCGGCTCTCGCTCAACCCGCTGCAAAGCAAATCGGATCAGCAACTCCATTGGTACTTCAAGTCACTCGGCGGTTTTGACGAATTGCCTGAAGAGGAGCTGGCTTTTGTCATGAAGAGCTTGAGGCACGACGGACTGGCCGGACAAGAATATTTTCAACGCATTTACAAGAGTAAGATCCCACCACCCAAGTTGAAAGCACCGATATTCTGCATTATTGGCGGCCACGATCCTCTGACGAAAGCGTACAGGAAGCACTATCAGAAGTGGGGCATGTTCTCAGACTCGGTAAAGCTCATATTGCTCCCGGACGGCGGGCACTACTTCCTTAAATACCAAGCGTCCGAGCTTGCCGAAATCATCGAGCGGATACTCGGGGGCAACGCGGTTTCTCCCTGAGGCCGCCTTCCTTGTGCAGAGCATGTTCCGGAGAACGGTGCTCGATATTCAGCCCCTTGACCCGCCGCGTACCTGGTCCACGGCGACCAGGCGGAGTTCGCTGGTGTAGCGCTGGCCGCTGGGATCCTTCAGCCAGCATTGTCCCGGCTCCGGCAGCATCTCCGTCAGCGCCAACTCGCCGTCGATCGTACCTCTCACCGACCTTGCCAGCATTTCTACGTAGGCCGGGCTCTCCAGATCGACGAAGACCGGCTTGCGCTCGTCGCCGACGCGCGCAAAGAGCAGCCGCGGCAGACCCAGCCGCTGTGCCCACCGCCGCGCCTCCAGAAAGCGCCGCTCAGGCGTCGCCTCTAAAGCGAAGGTCAACTCCTGACATGGATGCCTCCACGACT
>Ga0190272_10000835_pt1 | contig 15043 bp, 7 predicted proteins | sample Popmic504T_FD_133746 | JGI IMG/M metagenome (GOLD analysis project Ga0190272, IMG submission 133746) | Populus adjacent soil microbial communities from riparian zone of Shoshone River, Wyoming, USA - 504 T | ecosystem: Environmental > Terrestrial > Soil > Riparian zone | place: USA: Wyoming... | reverse complement strand
TCTCGACCCGGAGGTGTTGGTAGTCGACGAGGTGCTGGCGGTCGGCGATATTTCATTTCAGAAAAAATGCCTCGGCAAAATGCGCGATATCGGGGAATCGGGCCGGACGGTCATCTTTGTTTCGCACGATATGCAATCGGTCACCCGGCTGTGCAGCCGCGCCATCTGGCTGAAGAACGGCGAGCTGAAGCGCGACGGCGAGGCGAAACAGATCGTCGGGGAATACCTGCACGAGCAATCGCAGACCGGGTCGGAGAGGGCCTGGAACGCCGGCGAAGCTCCCGGTAACGAGGTGACCCGGCTGCGCAGGTTGCGCGTGCGCGATAAAGCCGGCACGACCACGGGCTCGGCCGATATCAGGAAACCGGTTGGCGTCGAGATGACCTACGATGTGCTCGAAGCGGGAAAGGTGCTCGTGCCGAACCTTCATTTTTATAACGAACAGGGCGCCTGCATCTTTGTCTCGCACGACTGGAACGGCGGCTGGCGCACACGCCCGCGCCCCGCAGGGACGTACACCAGCACGGTCTGGATCCCCGGCAATTTTCTAGCCGAAGGCACCGTTTTCGTGACGGCGGCAGTCTCGACATACACTCCGTTTATCGTGCATTTTGTCGAGCGGGATGCCGTTACATTTAATGTGATAGACAGTCTCGAAGGCGACTCGGTACGCGGCGATTATGCTGGCCTGTTACCGGGAATTGTTAGGCCCGAGCTCGAATGGGAAACGGAAGAGAGTTGACCGAGTTTGCCGAGTTGACCGAGTTGACCGAGTTGGCGAGTTTGCCGAGTTAACCGAGTTTGCGCCTTTGCGTGAAAACCGTTGTTAGGCTGTCGAAAGTTAACGATTTTGAGAGATGGAACCACGAATCCACACAAATCAACACGAATAGAGTCCTCTTTTTCGTGTTGATTCGTGTAATTTCGTGGTTACTTTCTTCTGCTTTCTGCCAATATCGATCATGTAGGATTCATATCTTCCGCAGGTAAAAACACGCCTGATCGCCCCGGCCTTGCTGGTTCAGCCTTTCCGCTTCTCGCGTCCAATCGTCAATCTGCTCTTGTGTAAAAATAGCTTTCGAAATATCGCCGTCGTTAAATGAGCGCGGATCGGTGAGCGGGATGTCCTTGAGATACTGCTCGCTGCCCCAAAACTGGAACGGGCCCGAATCGTATATCACATCCGTCAACTCGAACCCCGCCTGCTCAGCCATGATCCTCATTGCTCTTTCCGTGTACAGAAACAGGTGCCGAGGCGGGTCCATCTGCACCCAATTCACGCCGTATTTTTCCCATGCATAATTGACCACAGGGATGCGCAGCAGGCAGTATTTCCCGGGTTTGAGCAAGCGATGGATCTGCTGCAGGGCTTCGAGCGGCTCGGGCAGGTGCTCGAAGGCATGGTGCAGCATCACGAGATCGAAAAACGGCTCGAGCTCTTCCAAGGCGCGTTTGTAGATATTCACGCCTGTCTTCGGGTAAAAGATGTCCTTTTCGATAAAAGCGTCGGCGCCGGTCAGGTTGCGGAAGCCGAAATAATGAAGCGTCTGCAGCAAGCGCCCGGCCCCGCAGCCGAAATCGAGGATGCGCGAGCCGAAATCGAGGCCGAGGGGTCCGTAAGTAAGAGAATCGGGGTAATGGTCTCTGATCCAGGGCTTTTTATCGACGATAAACTTGCCGATCGGGTTGGAGCCCTTTAGAAAATAATCTCCCGCAAAGCGCGACGCAAGCCGCCGTTTCCAGTCGGTCGCGAGATCGATCTCCGCGCCCTCGTCAAACGAGAAGTAATTTTCCGGGTAATACGGCGCAAGGTCCGGCACCTCGGCGATCTGGAGGGTCCCGCAGCCGCCGCACTCGACGTAGTCGAACACGTCGCGGGTGCCGAACATCATCTCGCGTGCCCGGTGCGGCCGGTTATTATCTATATTTCCGCAGATGCGGCAGGAAAAAGCCATAAGGATAACTCGAATACACTACAGATTACCATTAAGACGATTTACCGCCGAGACGCCTTTTAATTTTGGATTTTAGATTTTGGATTTTGGATTTCGATTCACAGCATCGCTTCGAAATACATGAGATGAATCTTCGATTCACCCTTCGTCATTAATAGAAATCGGACGAAAATCGACGGCCGACCGTACGAAATCCAAAATCCAAAATCTAAAATCCAAAATCGCTACATCCGACCCTTCTGAAATGTATAAAGAACCTGTATATTTTAACCAAGACAATGGGATTCTTTCGAAAGATCGGTAAATTTAACCGCATCCGGCGCGAGCAGGGCATGCCCGGGCTCCGTCTGCATGCGCGGTATTTTGCCCATCGCTGGCGCGAGCGCCGAAAGTATCAAAAATGGATCGAGGCGCACAAGCTGACGGATGAACAGCGCGCGGGAATCATCACAAAAATAGAGACCTTCGAGCAGGAGCCCTTGATCTCGATCGTGCTGCCGGTCTATAACGTCGAGGAAAAATGGCTCCGGGCGTGTATAGAATCGGTCATTGCGCAGATCTATCCGAACTGGGAGCTGTGCATTGCCGACGACGCCTCGCCGGCCGAGCATATACGGCGCGTTCTCGATGAATACGCCGCGCGCGATGAGCGCATCAGTGTCACCTATCGCACCGAAAATGGGCATATCTCGGCCGCTTCCAACTCCGCGCTCGAGCTCATAACCGGTGAATTCACCGCCCTTCTGGATCATGACGACGAGCTCACCGAAGACGCGCTCTTTTGGGTGGCATCTGAGATAAACGAGCACCCGGACGCGGCGATGTTCTACTCGGACGAGGACAAGATAGACGGCGCGGGCCGCCGCTCAGAGCCGAAATTTAAGCCCGACTGGAGCCGCGATCTTTTTTACTCGCTAAACCTGATCACGCACCTTTCCGTTTACCGCACCGAGGTTTTAAGAGCGGCCGGCGGGTTTCGCCTTGGGTACGAGGGCAGCCAGGACCACGACCTGGCCCTGCGTGTGACCGAGCAAATTCCGGAAACCGCGATCCGCCATATTCCGCGCATTCTCTATCACTGGCGGGCGATTCCCGGCTCCGTTGCCCTGAGCGGCGAGGCAAAGCCATACGCTTACGAAAAGGCGCGCGAGGCCATCCGCTCTCATTTTGAAAGGGTGGACGTGTCGGCCGGGGTCGAGGCCGCCGCCGATAATCTTCACCGCGTCCGATACGCGCTGCCCGATCCGCCGCCCAGCGCCAGCCTGATCCTGACGGTGGATAATGAGGAATCGGCCGCCGAAGCCATCGACGCTTTTGCCGCCACGGAAAACCCCGATCTCGAGATACTGCTTCTCTGCTCCGAAAATGTAAAAAGCAGCCTCGAATCATGGATCCTTCGCGAAAATGTAAGGGTCATCGCCGTGGACGAGACGTCCGAAGCGGGGCGGTACAATTCGGCGGTCCTCCAAGCCGAGGGCGATATTCTCTTTTTTGTCGATCCCGCGCTCAAACCGCTCAATGCCGATTGGCTGGGCGAGATGGCGGCTTTCGCGGTGCAGGACGGCATCGGCGCGGTCGGGGCAAAGATCCTCGAATGGGACAAAAGCGTGCTGCATTCCGGTCTGATCGTAACCCCGGACGGGACAGCGCCGGCCCACCAAGGCATTCCACGCGACGAGGCCGGTTATTTTTTTCGCAACGGGCTGATCAATAATTTTTCCGCCGTCTCGATCTCGGCCTTTGCCACAACGCGCGCGCTGTTTATGGAAATGCAGGGTTTCGACGACGAGAACTTTCCCGACAAGTTCTACGACGCGGATTACTGTCTCAGGCTTTGGAGAAAAAACCGGCGGGTGGTGTTCACACCGTACGCAGAATTCATCTGCAGCGACACAGGCGGGCAACTGAGTTTCGAAAAAAGCGGGACCGCGGAAGAAATAGCCGCATTTACAAACAAATGGAAAGAGGCCGCGGACCGCGACCCCTTTTACAATCCTAACCTTTCACGTGAAAACGGGAATTTCGAGATCGATCTCTAACCCGCGGGCGCCGGCCTTCCGATCGCAAAAACTTTCACCAGCGCCAATCCCGCAATAAAACCGCCGATATGCGCCCCGTATGCCACGCCGCCCGTTCCCGGGTCGGTCATATAACCGAGGACCAGTTGATAACCGATCCAGAGGCCGATCGCGACGTACGCCGGAACCTCCGTGAAGAATCTAAAAATAAACGCTTTCACCCGGCGATGCGGGAACAAGAGGATGTACCCGCCGAGCACGCCCGAGATCGCCCCGGAAGCCCCAAGCATAGGTATCACCGAGCCCGAATCCAGCGCGATCTGCCCAAGGGCAGCCGCAAAACCGCAAACGAGGTAAAAAATTACGTAGCGAATATGCCCAAGCCGGTCCTCGATATTATCGCCGAAGATCCACAGGAAAAGCAGATTTCCCAGCAGGTGCGCCCAACCGCCGTGCATGAACATCGAGCTGAGAAAGTTAAAATAGACCGGCAGCGGCGAGAGATATAGATGGACCTTTCCGGTGTTCCCGAGGGCGTCCTGCACGATCTGCACGCCCGAGAGGTCAACGCCCGTCGTTATCTCTTTCGGCACGAGCGAAAAGGCGTATGAAAAGGCATCGTTACCGCCCAGACCCTGCAAAAAGACGAAAACAAGGATATTGAGCGCGATAAAGACGTAATTTACGAACGGTGTGATCGTCCGGTCCGAATTGTCGTCGCCTATCGGAAACATTCCTTACCCTCCTTGAACCATTTCGAGTCCGGTCAACTCGACCAACTCGTTTACCCTATCCCAGTATCTCCCCGTGTCGTCAGGAGCGTATATCCCTCGCTCTTCGCCACAAAGGTCGCGGCCGTGATATCGCCAACCACGTTCAGCGTCGTCCGGCACATATCCAGCAGGCGGTCGACACCGAGAATAATGGCGATCAGGCCCGGGTCGATGCCTATCATAAAGAGGATACCTACGATAAACGGTATAGAACCGCTCGGGACGCCGGCGGTGCCGATACCGCCAAGTATAGCCAGGTAAACCACCGTTAACTGCAGCCCGAGCGTCAGGTCTATCCCTGCCAATTGGGCCAGGAAGAGGACCGTAACCCCCTCATACAGCGCCGTTCCGTTCTGGTTTGCCGTGGCGCCGACGGTTAGCACGAAGCTGTTGATCTCCTTCGGCACCCCGAGATTTTCTTCGGATACGCGCAATGCCGTCGGCAGCGTCGCGTTTGAGGAGGAGGTCGAAAACGCCGTCACGATCACGGTACGGACGCGTTTGAAAAACTCGATCGGATTGATCTTCGATAAAAACCACACCGAGAGCGAATAGACGCCGAAAAAATGTATGCCCAGCCCGAGAAGAACAGTGAGGACGAACCATCCCAGCGTCTTCACTACGTCGAAACCATATTGCGCTATGTTGTTAAAGAGGAGGCACGCCACGGCGTATGGCGCGAACTTCATTATTATGTCGATGATCTTCGACGTGATCGCAAAGAGCGACTCCATCACGCTGACGAAGGGCGCCGAGACCGGCGCCGGCATAAGTGTAATCGCAATGCCGATGATCAGCGCGAAGAACATGATATGGAGCATGTTCGGACTTTCGCTGCTCGATATCGAGTAGAAGACGTTCTTAGGCACGACCGTCTTCACCGCCGTCATCAAAGGCGAGTCGGCTTTGGCCGCTTCCTCGGCCTTCTTCTGCGCTTCGGTGATTGAGGTGGCGGGGGTCCCATATTTGGCCTTGAGCTCGGCGGCGGTTTCCGGGCTTACGCGCTCGCCCGGGCGTATTGTATTCGCGAGCCCGAGACCTATAACAACCGAGATAGCAGAGATAACGAGGCAGTAACCGAATGATTTCAGGCCGACACGACCGAGCTTTCGGATGTCGCCGATGCCGGCCACCCCCACTACCAGCGACGAAAAAACCAGCGGAACCACGATCATCAAAAGCAAATTGAGGAACAGCGTGCCGATCGGCTGGGTAAAATTGTTGATGAATTTGATCAGGTCCGGATTATCTTTTCCGGCCGCGTAATTGACTATCAGCCCGGCGACCGCACCCACCAGCAACCCGAGCAGAATCTTTGTGTGCAAAGCCATCCCTTTCGGCTTGTCCGGCGTCTTATCGTCAAGGTCCGTCGAAAGCTCGCGTTCGTAATCATCGGTCGGGATTTGATCTTTTTCGTTTTCGCTCATTATTCACCTTTGTTTTGAAGTGGATAGATACCCGGGAGATACAAGTTTTTTCGGTTTTTGTGAGTGTAGCAGATGCGGGGCAAATTTGGTAACGTTTATAGCTTACGGTGCATCCAACATCACAAAATCGTCCGCTAGAAATTTTCCGTGTGGTGTATGTTTTATGAGAAATAAGATTATTTTCACAACCATTTTTGCGATCCTTTTCGCGGTCTTTGCCGCGGGCGCGCAGGCGCAACAGGTATTCTTCGCCAATATGTCGGGCCGCCAGGTGGTGCCTGCCAATAATTCGACGAGCAGCGCCTTCTGCAAAGTTACCCCGAATGTCGCGGAGACGGGTGTTTCGATGAACTGCGACTACAATCTTTCATCGCCCGGCGTGAATATGTCCTTATACGTCGATACGCCGGTCGGACAAAACGGTACGCCCCTGTTCACGACCCCGCTAAGCGGCCAGACCGGGGGATTTTCATCCGCGTTGTCAGCGTCGTCGCAGATCGTGGCAAATTTACGCGCCAACCGGTGGTATATACAATTTACAACGGCAAATTTTCCCACCGGCGATATCCGGGGCCAGTTCAAACTGGCCAACGGGACCTATAACGATTACGATGCCGACGGCCGGGCCGACCTTGTCGTCTACCGCTCGTCGAACCGCACTTTTTACGCGCGGCAAAGCCTCGACGATTCGCTTTACGCCCGCCAGGTCGGCCAGCCGGGTGACTCGGTCTCTCTCAACGTCGATTTCGACGGCGACGCAAAATCCGATTTCTCGACCGCACTGTTAAGCTCGCAGATCATCTGGCGCATTCTTAATTCCTCTACTAACACGCTTCAGGAGACACAGTGGGGTAATTCCACTCTCGGCGACTTTTTCGCGGCCGCTGATTATGACGGCGACGGGCGCTCGGACATAGCGGTTTTCCGAGCCGGGACCTGGTACATTATCGAAAGCTCGACCGCTACCATTCGTTACGGGTATTTCGGTCAGGGCGGCGACATACCTACTCCGAACGACTACGACAAGGACGGTAAAGCGGACCTCGCGGTAGCGCGGAGCGAGAGCGGGCAGCGAATGTGGTACCGTCTGAACAGCTCGAACGGCCAGTTTAGCGGCGTGCAGTTCGGTTTAAGCTCGGATGCGTTTTTTGCCGGGCGCGCCGATTTTGACGGCGATGGAGCGGCGGATATCTCGGTGGTCCGAAACATCGGCGGGCAGCGAAATTTTTACATCTTACGCAGTTCGGATAGCCAGTTTCAGGCTTTCCAGTGGGGACTCTCTTCCGATGGGGTCAAGCTCGCCGATTACGACGGCGACGGCCGCACCGACCTGGCCGTTACCCGCGCGGAAAACGGCGGCAAGACCTGGTATATCCTGCAAAGCTCGGACGGCGCGGTGCGCTACGATTACTGGGGATTGGCGGGAGATTTTTGATCGAGTCAGTGGTAGCGCGAGCGACTCGCTGGCTGTAGCGGAAGCGACCCGCTTCCGCACGGTGGGCGGGTCACCCACCGAGACAGCCGCCGGGTCGGCGCTACAATTCCAAATCCCAAATCGTCTACGCACGGTCGCATAATTCCCTGTACTTGCAGAATTTACAGAAGTTTACCTTCTCCGTCATCTTGAATTCCTCGATAGGCTTCGGGAAGTTAAAATCCGGGTCCTCGCAGTACTCGTACATGGCGTCCGTTTCCTGGCGTATCTGGTCCGAGAAAACCTGGAAATCAAGCTCGCTGATGTCCGGTATACGCTCGTCGTAGTCCGGCAAGAGATAGGCGGTCGCCGGTTTGATCTCCCCGATCTCCTTGCCGAAATGATAGTGGATCCACGTGGCGTACCCGATCAGCTGGATCATATGCTTTTGCGCGTCCTGCTTTCCCGTTTTCCAATCGAGCACGTACATGTCCCCGTCCAGCGGGAATACAAAATCGACCTTGCAATAGACCTTTTGATTATCTATCCGGCACTCGCCGTAACCTTTCGGCTCGATTATCCAATCGTCCTTATGCGCCAGCGCAATTTCCATCAACCACCGGAGACGGTCGCTGTAAAGAAAGTTGGCCATCGCGCGTATCACGCTAGGGAAAATGTCGTCATCGAAATCGATCCGGTCGACCTGATCGTAATACACCTCTTCGAAATTCTTGGTGCTAAAGATTTTCAATCCCTCGCGGTGCGCAAATTCGAAAAACTTTTGCTCGTCGATCGGCTGGGGGGATTTTTGCAGCCGCTCTAAGAGGGCCTTGATAATGTCGTGGCAGATGTTGCCGATCTCGAGCGGGACATTCGTCAGGTTTTTGAGCACGTTGATCCGCAGTACATTCTCGATATCGTAGCGGCCGTAATATTCGTAATAATACTTGCGCTTGCAGCTTAGAAAAGTAGCATTACGGCTGAACGACCAGCCGATCATATCGGAGAATTCGAACGGCCTGATTTTGTAGCGGCTTTCGACCATAGGGCGATAGAAGTCAGTAGACAGAATACAGTAGCTATTGGGCAAAAGTCAGCAACCGGAAGAAAAAGTGCGGAAGTTCTAATCCGGAATACAGGATACAAGATCCGAAAATTTGAAGTTGAGACGGGCGCGCCACCCGGGCGCGCCCCTTATACATGGTTTGACTGCCCGATCATTTTCCCTTTGAACCGGAGCCGCCTTACTGGGGATTAGCGATAACATTTATCGGGGTATTAATATCACCGGAGATAATGACGTCGCGGGTAATCGGGCTAAATCTGAACCTCTTCGCACTTACAAAAAGCGTGTAAGTGGTTCCGGTCAGAACATCGTCGAAGAAATAATTACCTAAACTGCCCGTCTGCGTCACCCTGGGTGCAGGCAGTCCGCCCCCGCTGAGTATAACGGTCGCATTGCGGATAGGCTGAAAATTAAAGGTATAAACCGTCCCGCCAAACGCTCTAAGCTGGGCAAAATGGCCGAAGCCCCACTTACCCCCAATATCGCTCAGCGGCTGGCCGCTCATGACCGTATTCGTTGCCGGGTTATTGCTTTGGCCTTCCAGAATCGGCCGGGCGCTTCCGTGCTGCCCCCACACCTGGTAGGTACTTTCATCGCTGACGACGTCTGCATCGGTATACGTAAACTCCCACCGGCCGTTCACGTTCCCCGTTTCAACTACTTCCCAATGCCGCGTACCTGAAATAGCGGGGTCAAGATCGGGCAGGACCGCATCGACCGGCTTGACCGAAATGTTCGAAGGGTTTATGTCGAGAAATCCCATAAAAAAGAAAGCCGGCGAGTAACCGTTAGAGCCTACATGGTAAATGTAGTGGCTTTGCTGCGCCGTGTATGTGCGGCTCAGCATGCCGTTTACGTAGCCATTGACCCGCGTAGCAGCACCGTTATGGGTAAGCTTGTTCGCTCCCATCTTGATCTCCCCGTTGGTGAGGAGCATCGCCCCGGTAACCGTCAGATCGCCGCCCGTAATATTGAGCTCGTCCGTCGCCGGGTCGTTGTTGTCATAGGTTAGGCCGACCAAAGTCCTGGTCGGGTTGAGTTCCGGCCCCACAGTCCGAATATTGCCCGTTCTCAGGTACCTGAGCGTTTGCCCGCCTGTTCCAAGATTAAAGACGGGGGCGGTATCGAGCGTACCGGCCGGGGTCGGGGTCGTGGTATTGCCAAACTGTATAACACTGACAATCGAATCGTTATTTCCGAGAGTCAATTTATTTGCATTGATGATGTTCCCCGAGAATACGTTCAGGTTTCGAACACGTATGTTGTTAACAGCCGGGTCAAGCGTTAAGCTTTGGCCCTGTACGGTAAAGCTGCCGATAATACCCGCCGACACACCCGTTCCCGAATAGGTCGGGTTTCCCGCCGGATCGAACCATACGAAATTTGCGGTACTGGGTTGGAGGGCGGTCAACGTCCCGTTGTTTACAAACGTCGAGCCGTTCATCAGGTAAGGAGTGCTCCCGTTGATGTTAAACGTGGTCCCGGTATTGATGGTCACATTCCGGGTCACATTCTGAAACACGCCGCCCGGGTGTAAAAGGAGCGTGTGGCCGCCTACCGTATTATCGATAACCAGGTTTGGCATAACGCCCGCCGCGTAAAAAAAGGTGACGCCGCTCGTTGTGGAAGCGTTGCCGAATCTTACGGTTCCGCCCGTAACGGTTGCCGGCCCGGTCGTCCCCCCTTGGTGCCGGTAGTCGGGCGAGTTCGAAAATGACGAGCGTCCATTCTGGATGGTGATCTCGCCGGCCGTGATCGTTACCGCGGATGCCGTGGCCGATCCCATGTCGAAACATCCCGCTGTCGAAGAAGAATGACCGATGGTACACGTAGTGACCGCGCCGCCTGTCTGGGTATAGCTCCATACGACCGTAGAGGCAAACACCCCGAATCGCCCGGTCGTATTGACCGCGCCGCCTTCGATCGTAACCGCGCTGTTTAGGCCGAAACCGACCGAGTTGTCGGTCGCGGTACCGACATTATACGTGCCGGACGTAACGCGGAATATCCCGTTGACATTCGCCGTCCCGTTTTGCCCGGTTATACTGTAATTCGGGTTATTTAGCCAGATACCGCAGCTGTTGGGTATAAAGTAATTCGCGTCGGCGAACGTCCTGTGGCCGCCCGTGAAGCTTCCCGATATCTTAAACGTCCCGTTGGTGAGCGTCAGGAATCCCGAGCCCGGACTCTCTCCTGTGCTGCCCTGGACCGTGAAGTTTGCCGGGCTAAGCTCGAGGATGTTGTCCCGCGTCGTTCCCTTGTTTACCGTGATAGTACGGATGTCGGTGACCGCGCCGGTCCCGCCGAAAGTGTTGTTCGAGGCGCCGGTAAAAATAATGTCCGCCCCGGCCTGGTTGTTATTAGTGCTGAAATCGAGGCCGCCGTTGTTGGTCAGGCTCCCGCCCAGGCTCAAGACATGGCCGGTCACATTTCCAAGCCCGAACGTCGCAAAAATACCGTTCGACTTGATGAGCACATTTCCGCCGACCGTCAGTGAGCGGGCGGTGGTCTCTTCGAAGGTGAGCGTTGCCGGCCCGGACCCCAGCTGTTCGAACAATTCCGCGAGCGCGCCGGTGCTGCCGACCGTCAGGGTCAGCGCTGCCGCGGCAGTATCGATCGTTACCGTGGAGCCGTCAGCGATCGTTACATTATCCCCGCCGCCCGGGACCAATCCGCCCGCCCAGGTCCCCGGCGAACTCCACATTCCACCCGCGCCAGTGGAAGAAATATTTCCGCCCGGGTTAGTGGTACCGGAAAGCGAGATCTCCTGGCCGAATGCACCCTCGGACAAGGCGCTTACGCGATAAAAATATTGTGTGCCGGGAGCAAGGCCGGTATCGGCATAGTTTACGGAATTGGCCGGCGGGGTTGCGATATCGGTAAAATTAATATTATCCGTCGAGCGTCTGACGAAGTAGGAGGTTTCCGTGCTGGCGTTATCCGTCCAGTTTAACTGGAGCGTGCTCGACGTCACTGCCGTTACATTGCCGGATGACGGGGGCGGAGGCACGGGAGGAGCAAATACATAGGACGTTCCCGTCGGAATAGCGGTCGTCTGCGTATTGTTCGCAGCCGCATAACTTACCGTGTTCGAAGCAGCGGTAACACTGGCAAAATTTCCCGAGGTGCCCGATTGCAGCCCGATCGAATAACCACTATCGACGGCGGCGGTAGCGACCATGCCATTGCCGTACACAAACTGGATAACGCCGATATTTTCCAAAAGCCACAGCTGGAACGTTCCGCCTCCGGCCCCCGAGCACGCGCCGTTTCGAGTGATCTGCATATTCTGCCACTCGACGACCAGCTTCCGCATTCCGGGAGCGCCGATCGTTTTGTAATGGACCTGTCCATTAGACCCTACGCACAGATTGTCCCAGAAAGGCGCTGCCCGCGGCACACTCGCGGTCATTAGGTTGTTGGTTTGCCCGCCCGGGCCCAGTGCCACGCCGAAATGTAGAAAGCCGTTTCCGTTAACCGAAAATGTGGTGAAATTCGCGTTATCGAACCGGAATGTAAACCCGATCGGAGCTAACCCTGAAGTATCGTTGTCGGTGGATGGGGCTATTAGCTGGATCGCGCCCGACATATCCTCGAGAGGCCAGCCGCCCAGAACGGTCATGGGATAACTGGTGGCAGTGATCAAGCTGTTGGGATCTCCGCCAGGGCCCGGCTGGGCATCTTCGGAAGCCCTTGTTTCCGGGAGCCGGTCGCTGACGAGGCTAGCGGGCATATCAACCGGCTTCGGGGCTCTTTTCTGTGCGGGCGTGCAAATGCACGATAAGATAAATAATAGTACGATAACCAGTACCCGGGATGTCTTCATTTTTTCTCCAAAATTTACTTCGATTTGGCTATGTATCAGCCGAATGCATCCCAAATGTGGAAAAGACCTCGACGATACAATCTCCTCAGAATGAATAATTGATTTGCCCCGATTCGTGAGATGAGAAGGTAATTTACAAAGAGTTTATCCAAAATTGGCTCAAAGTCAATGTTATAGTTCGTGGTTCGTGGTTCGTTGTACTAACGAAAACTTCTCTTACTTGAACAAAGACGGAGGAATTTCAATGGATCCGGAAGTGCTTTGGTTGGAAAGATAGAACCACGCGCGTCAGCCGATGCGGCTGCCACCCCTCCTTCGTAAGAGGCCCTATTTCATAAGAGCCTCTATATTTACGTCGGACTACCGCTGATCAGGGTTTCTTCGGCTCGAACAGAAGGCCTCCCTCCTGGGGATTAGCGGTGAAATCCTGGGTGAAGTCGTCACCCGCGAGTATGATATCGCGGCTTATGGGGGTAAATCTAAACCTCTTTGCGCTGACAAAAATGTTGTACTGCGTGCCGGTAAGAACATTGTCGAATAGGTAACTACCGAAACTGCCTGTCTGGGCTACCCTTGGCGCGGGCAAGCCGCCGCCGCTGAGTATTACCGTCGCGTTCCGGATAGGCGCGCCCCCGGCCGTGCGTATCGTACCGCCGACCGATCTCGGAACGACGCAGCAGCCAGGCCCCCAGTTCCCGGCAAAATTCGTCAGGTCCTGCGAGCTGGTCACCGAGTTCTGTGCCGGATTATTGGTTTGCGACTCCCGGAGCGGGTTTCCACCTCCCCTCGACACCCAGGCCCCATACGCGGTTTCATCACCGTTGATATCGGCGTCGGTATAGATAAACGATAATCTTCCCGTGATGCTCCCGCTCTGGGCTACCTCCCAGTATCGCGAGGCGGAAACCGACGGGTCCAATCCCGGCAGGATTGCGTCGACCGGTTTTACCGAAACCATCGACGGCATCGAAAATATTAGGCCGATAAACACGATCGCCGGTGAATAGCCGTTAACGCCAACGTGAAAAGTATAACTTCCGCTGACACTCATATAGCGGATAAGCGTGCCGTTAACATACCCGTTGACCCTCGTAACAGGGCCGTTATGCGTAAGCTTGTTCGCTCCCGTCTTGATCTCGCCGTTGGTCAGGTGCAGCGTCCCGGTGACCGTCAGATCGCCGCCCGCGATATTGAGCTCGTCCGTCGCCGGGTCGTCGTTGTCATAGATCAGGCTGACCAAAGCCCTTGACGGGTTAACTTCCGGCCCGGTGGTGCGGATATTACCCGTTCTCAGGTACTTGATCATCTGGCCGCCGTTTCCCAGATTAAAAACCGGGGCGGTATCGAGCGTCCCTGCCAGGGTCGGAGTCGTTTGGCTGCCAAACTGCACCGAGTTCAGGCTGTCATCGTTGTTACCCAGGGTCAATTTGTTGGCATTGATAATATTCCCGGTGAACACGACCAGGTTTCGAATGCGTATGTTGTTCGAGCCGGCGAGCGTAAGGCTTTGTCCCTGCACCGTAAGGTTGGGCAGGATACCCGTCGATACGCCGGTGCCCGAATAGGTCGGATTTCCCGCCGGGTCGAACCACACGAAATTAGAGTTGGGCAATGAGCTCAATGTCCCGTTGTTTACAAAGCTCGAGCCGTTCATAAGGTAAGGAGTGCCGTTGCCGCCTATATTGAACGTTGTCCCGGGATCGATGGTTACGTTCCGGGTGATGTTGAGGAATGTTTGCGGGGTTCCCATAATGAAACTGGTTGCGCCCCCCGCCGTGTTGTCGATCACCACATTCGGGAAAATGCCGGCCCCGCCGAATGAGGCCGGGGCGATCGTGGACGCATTACCGAAGCGGACCGTCCCGCCGGTGACGGTGCCAGCGCCTGTGGTCCCCGCCTGGTGACGGTAATCCCGGGGCCCGACCAAGCCCATATTCCGGTTCTGGATCACGATATTGCCGCCGGTTATGCTCACCTGGGACAAAAATCCGAATCCCAGGTCGAAGCACGCACTCTCCGACGAGTTACCAAAACTGGTGCATGTCGTAATCGTCCCCCCGCTCTGGTTGTAGGTCCAGAAGGTAGAGGGCTCCGCTAGACCGAATCTTCCCGCCACATTGACCGCGCCGCCTTCGATAACCGCAAGACCGGCAAACCCACCGACAAATACCAGCGATTCGCCCGCGGCCGTTCCCACATTATAGGTGCCGCTTGTAACACGGAAAACTCCGCTTACCGTGGCCGTGCCGGCTTGCGCGGTCACCGTGTAATTCGGATTACTGAGCCAGATGCCGCCGGTGGGCCCGATAGTATAGGCGGCGGCGGAAAATGTCCGGTGGGTCCCGCTAGATGTGCCCGAGATCTTGAATGTACCGTTGGTCACCGTCAGGAATCCCGAGCCCGGCGTGTCCGTCGTGCTTCCCTGGACAGTGAAATTCGATGGATTAAGCTCGATCAAATTCACGAGCGTGTCGCCTTTGTTTACCGTGATGGTGCGAATATCGGTGACCGCGCCCGTCCCGCCAAACGTATTGTTAGATGCACCGGTAAAGGTGATACCCGCC
>Ga0190272_10000834_pt1 | contig 15062 bp, 18 predicted proteins | sample Popmic504T_FD_133746 | JGI IMG/M metagenome (GOLD analysis project Ga0190272, IMG submission 133746) | Populus adjacent soil microbial communities from riparian zone of Shoshone River, Wyoming, USA - 504 T | ecosystem: Environmental > Terrestrial > Soil > Riparian zone | place: USA: Wyoming... | reverse complement strand
GTGGGAACCCGTGCGGTGCCACCGCAGGGTGTCGTCGCCGGCCAGCTCGTCGTGCACCGCCTGGGTGGTGAGCACCGACCCCGGCCGCGCCGTCCCCGTCACCCGGCTGGCGAGGTTGACCGCGCTGCCGTAGTAGTCGCCGAAGCGGGCAACGGCCGGCCCGACCGCGACGCCGGCCCGCAGCGCGGGCAGCCGCTCGTCGGCGTCGGCCGCGTCGACCAGCCGCAGCATCGTGCGCACCAGCGCCCCGGTGTCGGCGCTGACCAGCATCACGGCGTCGCCGATGGTCTTGATCAGCCGACATGGCGCCTCGATGGCGTCGTTGGTGACGGCCGCGAGGCGCGCCCCGACGGCGCCCAGCTCCTCCGACTCCACCTGCTCACCGAGCCAGGTGAACCCCACCAGGTCCGCGAACGCCACCGCCTGCGTGGTGCGGCCGGTGAGCTTGCCCTGCTCCCGCTCGGCCGCGGTGATGACGTCGGAGCGCACCAGCTCCAGCAGGTGCAGGGTGAACGTGTGCTGCAGCAGCGCGGCACTGTCCGGCAGCAGCCGCTCGGCGACCGCGGCGTAGCGGGTGGCCACGTCGTACTCCGTGTCGCCGGGCCGGATGAACCCGCGCGCGACCGTGGTGCGGACCGCCTCGGCGTAGCGGGCCATGCCGAGCCCGAGCACCCTGGCCAGCTCGACGATTGCCGGCACCGGCAACCCGGCGTCGAGCACGGACCGAAGCCGGTGCGCCAGGTCGAGGTCGCGGTCGGTGTACGCGGTCTCGTCCGGCTCCGGCAGGGACAGTCCCAGCGCGCCCAGCAGCTCGGCGGCCAGGTCCGGCTCGATCCCGGCCAGCTCGGCCAGCTCGGCCATGGTGTGCCGGGGCTCGCCGCCCAGCACCCGCTCGACGGGCAGCAGCACCAGCCGGTCCTCGGCGACGGCTCTGCGCACCTCGTCGATCGGGATGCCCTTGGCCGCCAGCTCGTCGAGCAGGGCGAGCCGTGCCCGGCGGGAGCGGTCGTCGAGGCCGTCGGTGAGGTCTCGGCTCACGTGGTGTGGACGATGAGCACGTCGCACGGCGCCCGCCGGGCCGCGTCCGACGGCACCGAGCCGAGGATGCGCCCTGCCAGGCTGTTGAGGCCGCGGTTGCCGACCACCAGCAGGTCGGCGTCGTGCCGGTGGGCGATCCTGAGCAGCGTGTCGACCGGGGGTCCGACCTCGGCCACCCGTTCCACCGCGGCCACCCCGGCGGCGGCCGCGCGGTCCGCTGCGCGGCTCAGGCTGTCGTCGGCCGGGGCCGAGCCCACCACCTGGTACGCCTCGTCGCGCAGCGCGTCCACCGCCGCGTCGACGTCCTTCCGGTCCGCCGGGTAGTAGGCGCAGGCCAACACGAGCTTCGCGCCGGAGTCCGCGGCCACCGCGGCGGCGCGGTCGACCGCCGCGAACGAGGACTCGGATCCGTCGGTACCCACCACCACCGTGCGATAAGCAGTCACGAGCAGCTCCTCTTCACCTGAATGGGCGTACGTTACCGCTCACGCCCGGTCGGCTACTCGCCGGTAGGACGAGCGTCACGCGCGCTGGTCGTGGCGCTCCACCAACCGGCGCGGCGCGGTATGGCGCCACGCCTCGGTGACCAACTCGCGGACCTCGCCGGCGTCGGCGTGGCGCAGCCGCACGACCAGCCACCCGAACCGGCCGGACACGTGCGACGCCGCGTAGACCGTCGGGTCGGCGGCCACCAGCGCGGCCTGCTCCTGGCGCGTCGCCTTCAGCGCGACCGTGTCACCGCCGTCCGGGACCTGGGCGAACGCCCGGCCGGCCACCTCCAGCGCCAGGTACCCACGGTCGCGGGAGCGCTGCTCAACGCCGGGCAGGGCGAGCGCGATCCGCAGCAGGTCCGCCGTGTCCACGGCCGATACGGTCGCACCATGGGCACCCGCACGCGAATCACGTCCGGCTCGACCTTCGAGGAGACGATCGGCTACTCGCGGGCCGTCGTCGACGACGACTGGGTGTTCGTCGCCGGCACCACCGGGTTCGACTACGCCACCATGACCATCTCCGACGACCTGCTCGACCAGGTGCGGCAGTGTCTGTCCAATGTGGACACCGCGCTCCGGTCGGCCGGGTGCACGTTCGACGACGCCGTCAGGGTGCGCTACCTCGTCCCGGTCCGTGAGGACTTCGAGCCATGCTGGCCCCTGCTGCGCGCCGCGTTCGGCACCGCGCGCCCCGCGGCCACCATGATGGTGTGCGGCCTGAGCGACGAACGGATGCGTATCGAGATCGAGGTCACCGCCCGACGCCACGGCCCGTCGCGCTGAGGGTGTGCGGCGTCAGGCCGACGGCACCCTGACGTCGGCCGAGCCGCTCCGGGAGGCCGCTGCCGCGAGCATGAGGAACGCCGCGGGCAGGAACGCCAGGCCGATCCCCAACGCCAGCACCAGCGCCCAGCCGATGGCCAGCACGGCTGCCGTCCAGCCGACCAGGCCGCCCACCCGGCCGGCGGTGAGGTCCCACACCGGCGGGATGGCCGCGAGCACCACCGGCACACCGAGCAGCACGGTCGCGAACCACCCGGCGTCGTCCGCCGCGGCCGGCCCCAGCGCGACAGCCGCCACCACGGCCGCGGCCAGGGCCGCCCACTGCAGCCACTGTGGCCAGCGCTGCCCCGATGCGCCGGAGCCGCGCCGCACGACGACCGCTGCCGCCACCACGAGCACCATTCCGGCCACGATCATCACGCCGAGCATCGCTGCGCCTCCAGATCAGTTGGTGTCGGGGCGGCTGTCGGCGAACCGCTGCTCGTCCACCGCCACCGGCCAGCGGGACCTGAGCCGGTTGCCCAGCGAGTCGAGGTGGCTCTGCTCCCGTTCCCACGCCATCGCGGCGCGGGCGCGACCGGCCAGGTCGTCGGTCCACGCCGGGGTCGCCAGCTCGATCCGGTCGACCCGGACCACCCACCAGTTGCCCTCGGTGCCCGCGATCATGCCGACCTCGTCGGCCTCGCGCACGGCGAAGGCCACGCGCGCGACCATGACGTCCGCGCCGTTGCCCGACGGGTCGAGCACGGCACTGCCGGTACTTGCGCCATGATCACGAGCCACCTGGAGGAAGCGGGCCTGGTCCGGTCCGGTCGCCGAGTCCATCACGGTACGCGCCCGGTCACCATCGGTGAACACCGCCCACGTGACGTGAGCGTTGCGCACCGCGTCGAACAGGGCGTGGTTGTCGGCGAACCACGCCTTCGCCTCCTCGTCGGTGATCCCCGACGCCACCAGCGTCGGGGTGTCGGTCCGCTCGTCCTCGACCACGGCGCGGATCCTGGCCGCGCGCCCCGCCGGGTCGGCAGCCCAGACCGCATCCGGGTCGCGCCGGATCGCCTCCAGCGACAGCAGTTCGTCCCTGACTGCGAGGTCCAGCGCGTCCCGCCACCTGTCCGGCGGGTCGGCACCGGCGCGCAGGACAGGTGGGCCGGTGTCCTCCGCGGGCAACCTCGCCCTGATCTCGGCGGCGGTGACCTCGGCGTCCCCGACCGTCGCCACCACGTCGGGCGCGCGCTGGTCGTTCCCGTCCACACACGAGACACACGAGGCCAGGGTCGCGGCTGCGACAAGGGCGAGGACGGCCGTCCGGCCGGCTGTCAGCAATTCGGCCAGCCCCACAGGAAGTCGTCGTCGGCCTCGAAGTACTCGTCACCACACTCCGCGTCCCACGGGTTGAGGCTGCCGCCGTGGACCCGGCCGCACTGGTCGTGGTCACCGCAGTCGTAGGTGTAGATGTTCAGCCCGTTGCAGCCCGGCCCGCACTCGCCCATGCACTCCGACGACGCCGGCCCGGCGTTGACGGTCTCGCACAGGAAGCAGTGCCCGTCGGCGTCGTGGCAGATCGTCCGGCCGAACGTCTGGCAGTCGCCGAAGTACAGGATGCCGTCCTCGTTGTTCTCCTGGCACGCGATCACGGCGTCGCGACGGTCGGTGGTGCCGGCCGTCGTCGTGGCGATCACATCGGTCAGGCACGACTCAACGGCTGGCGCGCCGGTCATCGTGAACTTCTTGTCCAGCGTGCGCTCACCGGGGCGCGGGGCGGCCTGTGGGTCGAGCCGCACGCCCAGCGGCGCCTCCGCGACCAGCATGGCGAGCCGCACCACGAGGTCACGGTGCCCGCCGAGCGACTCCTTGCGGTCGCGGGTGGGTTCCACCCAGCTCCTGTCCAGCGCGCTGACCAGCGACACCAGCGCCTCGCGGTCGTCGGGCAGCATCGTGGCGCCGCCGCCAGTCCAGGTGGCCGTACCCGACTTCAGGTCGCGGGTCGCCGTCACCTTCTTGTCGTTCACCGTGAGGACGGTGCTCGCCGACACCGCGCTGGTCCTGCGCCCATCGAACGTCACGGTGGACGCGCCCCTGGAGAAGCTGCCCTGCACCCGGTCGGCGGAGTCGTGCGTGATCTGCAACTCGTCGGCCACCGGCGCGGCTTGGGCCCGGTCTGCCGGTGCGGCGCTCGCGGTGCTCACTCCATAGGCCTGCGCCACGACGAACGCTGTCAGGATGATTCCGGTGAACAATGAGCCACGCGGTCGCCTCATGGTTGCGTCTTCCTCTCCCTCGAACCTGCTCCCTCGAATCACGGTCTGACATTCGCGCGGTGCCGCCGGGGCTATCCCGTGTGATCTCCGAGAGGCACGCCCAGCGGCGCCTCCGCCAGGAGCATGGACAGGCGCAGCAACAGATCGCGCTGATCGGCCACGCCGGACGGACCGCCGCCCGCCGCCGGCCCCCACTGCACCTGGAACGCCCTTGCCAGCGAACGCAGCACGGTCCGGTCCTCCGTCGTCAGCACGGCGTCGCCGCCGGACCAGGCGAACTGCTGCTTCGCCCGGTCGCGGTTCGCCGTCACTTCCCGTTCGTCCCAGGTGATCCGCGCGTTCGCCGCGCCCTCTCCCGTGGACGCCGCGCCGAACTCCACGGTCGTCGCGTCGTGCCGGAACACGCCGGCCAGCCCGTCGTCGGACTCCTGCTCGACCTCCAGCGCAGACTCCGACGCCGGCTGCTGCGGCGCCTCGCCGGGCTCGCCGGTCCGCTGTTCCGCCTGGCCGCAGGCATTCACACCCAGCGCCACCACGAAGCCGCACACAATGATCAACCGTCGCATCGCTACCCCTCGAATTCGACGGACTACCCATCGTGATACTCGCTGGATACGGCACAAGTCAAGAACTCGGCGCAGGTCAGCCACACCACTGCTCCGAATGCCGATACATTCGATCATCGGGACGAAAGGAAATGCGATGACGCTGCAGCCGGAGCCGGTACGGGGTGGGCTGGAGGCGGCCGATCTGGAGCGGGTGGCCGAACTGGAGGCCGAGTGCGTCCGTCACGACGGGGTGCGGCTGAAGCTGGAGTGGAGCGAGCTTCGGCAGCGGCCCGCTGAGCACGTCAACGACTGGGTGTGCCGCGACGGCGACCGCGTCGTGGCGTTCTGCGGGCTCTACTCGTTCCAGGCGGGGCAGTTCGAGGTGTGCGGGATGGTCGCGCCGGGGTTTCGCCGGCGCGGGGTGGCGCGTTCCCTGTTCGCCGCGATGCTGGAGCAGGCACGGTCACGCCCGTCGGTGCTGTTGCTCCTCGTCGTCGACCGCGCCGGCGCGTTCGCGGCCGCGGTCGGCGCTACGTACCACCACTCCGAGCACTCGATGCGCCTCACCGAGCGGCCTACCGGCCCCACCGGGCTCACCATGCGCCAGGCCGACCTCGCCGACGCGCCGTTCGTCGCGGCGTGCCTCGGCGACGCGTTCGGCGTCGGCCCCGACTGGACCATGCCCGATCCGGCTCGCCGCCCGATCACCCTGTTCTTCGAGGGCTCCCGGCCGGTCGCGACGATCCACGTGGCTCACGAGGAGGGCGTCGCCCGCCTGTACGGGTTCGTCGTCCCGGCCGAGCTACGCGGCCAGGGCTACGGAGGCCAGGCGCTACGGCTGATCGTCGGCGCGCTTCTTGACGCCGGACACCCCGCCGTCGAGCTGGAAGTGGCTACCGCCAACGAGAGCGCGCTGTCGCTGTACCGGCGCAGCGGCTTCGCGCTGGTGTCCACGATCGACTACCACGCCGTACCCCGCTGACTTCTCTGACGGCGGACGGTGAGGTTGCGGCTCACGATCGAGTCCCTGGCGACCAGGAAGCACCTCGTCGTCGGCGACGGCCTGCATGACAATGAGCTCGGACAGGTTGTCGTTGGTGATCAGCACGCGGTCGCTGCTGAGGTCGGCGTCGGCCTCGTCGTTGCTCTCGCCGATGACCTCGAAGTCGTCGTCGAACACGTGCATGTGCGCGTCGCACGTGACGACCCGCCGCACCTCCGGCCGGCCCGTCTGCTGCGGCAGCCCGAGCGGCCGATCGAGGACCCCGGCTGGTACGTGGTCGCCGACACGCCGGAAACCTTGTGCGGTTCAGGACACCGGCAGGACGAACGCCGCCACCCGGACGGTCCCGTGCCCCGACTGACGCAAGCCCTCGACCACGACTTCCGTGAGCTCGCCTTCGACATCCAACTCGACGACGTCTCGGGTGACCTCGTCGGCCGTCCTCAGCTCCGTGGCCGGCGAATCGCCGTCGACCAGCAACCGCACCCGTCCCACGGTGCCCGGATCGGCCATGATCTCGATGATCAGCCGGACCCGGCCGGGGGTGACGAAAGCCCGCAGGAGGACTTCCCACTCCGCCGACTCCGTACCGGGCCAATCCCTCGATCTCGCGGGCGCGAAAGGCTCGCCGAGCGCGATCCCGCTCGCTGCCACGGCCATCGCCACCGCGGCACGGGGAGCACCGGCCTCCAGCAACCGCAGCCTCCGCTGGATCTCCCGCAGCTCCGACACCAGTGTGTCCGGCTGATGAACCCTGCTCATGCCACCTCCGGGGGAAGTTCCTCAGCGGCGCTCACGCCGGCTCCAGGATGGGCGCCACGGTGAGCACGACCTCTTCCTGCCCGGCGTCGTCTCCAGGTGTCACTGACAGGCCCAGGATCCGGACGGTGACATCGAGGAGATCCCCGGCGAAGAACGGATCGTCGATGAGCACCCGCGCGTCGTCGCCGACCGAGTACGAGCCCACAACCGGATCCAGATCCGCACGCACGGTCAGCTCGGGCAGCACCACCGGGCGCCGCCGCACGGCCAGCTCACCGGCCACGTGCGCGGCCAGCATCGCCGCGTCGGCGGTGTCCACCTGCGCCGCCGCGGCCTCCAGCAGCGGCCAGCCCGCGGCGTGCGCCGTCGGATCCGCCCGGATCACCGGAGCGCCGACCTGCCCACTGGACGTTCCCAGCATCCGGGTCGCCATGCTCGCCGCGTCGCTCGGCCAGCCGAAATCGACCAGATTCGCGCCGTACTCCCAGACATGCGGTCCGCCGGGCTGACCAAGCCGCGGGTAGCCGATACGCAGGAACCGTTCGATCGCCCCACTGCCGTCGTAGCGGACGTCGAAGGTGAAGTCGAACCCGTTGTCCGCGCCGGCCAGATCGCGTAGCACCTCGGCGACCGACTTGACCTCGGCCGGCGTGTAGCTCACGGTGCGCGTCACGCCAGAAGAACCCACGCCGGTGAACACCACACCGAGGTCGCCATCCACGTGCGACTGCGCGAGCCGGACGAGCCCTTCGGCGATGTCGATCTGGTCTCTGGCGGTGAACGTCACGGCTTTGGTCAGGTCGGCGGGATCGAGCACCAGCCGATGGTCGAAATAGGACAGGAAGTCCGAGGCGCCGAGCTCCAGCGTTCCCTTGCCAGAGGAGTACCGGCTGGTCCAGATGATCCCGCCCCACAACAGATCGCCGTCACGATCGACGTAGATCGCGGTCCGGCCCGGTTCGGTCAGCACCCGCGGCTCGCGCTGCCGGACCTCCGGATCGTCCACCCGCACCTGCCCGCGCAGGACACCGGTGTCGTTCAGCTTCTTGTCGAACGACACGCCGGACAGCGGCAGCTCGTCCAGGATCGTGCCGCTGCGCAGGTCCGCGATCAGGTAGGTGTACGTGGTGCCCATCGCCGGCCTACGCGTAGGTGGAGAAGGTCAGGCCATCCAGACTGATCCAGCCCGCGTTGCCCGTGGAGGCCATGACCGGCCCACCGGGGTGGATGTCCACCCGACCGATCGTGTCCGGGTTGGTGATGGTCGGAAGCAGCCATTGCGCGGTTGGACGGTAGCCCAACGGCAGGGTGAAGATCGCCTTGTCGAACGCGCCGTTGCGCACCAGGCCACGCAGCCGCACCCAGCCGTCGTCCATCAGCGTGTACGCGGCCGTGGTGAACCCTGCGCCGTAGTTCACCCACCCGTTCTGCAGGGTGGCCGGACGCCAGGTGTCGCCGCGCGGCGGCCGGTACGTAGCCCACGCGGTGCCCTTGCGGATCTGCAACACCCCGGTGTCGAGCCGATAGATGAACTGGCTGCCGTGCGCCTGCGCCACCGGCGGGAGATCGGCGTCGCCGCGCACCGGGAGGATTCCGTTGAGGGCAGCCGTGTAGTGGCGGCGGTCGGTCAGCGCCGGTCCCGGCGTGCTGCCCACCGGCGGCACGTGGATTTCGGCGAGCACCAGGAACGGCGAGCCCGACGGCGTCGGCCGCGCTGGGGTCGCACTGCTCTCGCCGGCGTACATCGTCACCGCGAATCCGCCGCCCGAGGTGATCTCGGCGACAACGAGGTCGTACCGCGACAGTGAAGCGTGCTGCGCGCCGAAGGCGAGGTCCTTGGCCGCGTCCATTGTCACCACGTACGGCCCGTCTCCCGGGTTGGCCGGATCGGCGAGCACCGCCTGGAACGGGTTGACCGTGACCTTGTTCGACGCCAGCGTGCACCGCCCCGGGTTGCCGCCGCTGTCACGGACCCCGGCCCGGACCCGCAGTGGATCGAGTACGTCGCCGGTGCCCTGCGCCTGGGTCAGCGCGCCGGTGACGAGCCGCGCTTCGGCCGCGTTGACCCCGTTCACCCAGCCCGGATGCCGTTCTGCCATCGTCGTTCCCCCTCATTCCCTAGATCCAGGCGTCGCGCCAGCCCACCCTGAGCGTTCCGGACGCCGAGTTGTCGAACGCGCTGAAGCCGACCGTGGTGTTGCCAGGCGGCAGGCCGAACCAGCTCGACCGCGGCAGCAACGCCGCCCGGCGGGACGCGCCGCCGAGGAACACCGTCCGGGCGGCAGTTTCGACCACCAGGACGTCCCCTTCGGCGAGGCTCAGCGAGAAGGCCAGGCGTTCACCGGTGGAGTCGTTGCGGATCACCGGCTGCGTGCACGGTCCGGTGATCGTCCATCGCGGCCACGCGACGGTAGTGCCCGCGTTCGTCACCGCCAGCGAACCGTCCGCCGGTTCACCGAACGCCAACGGAAAGGCGAGCGGGAAGGCGATCCCGGCGCCCGGCCGCGGGAGACCGCAGGACGCCTCGTGCACGTCGACGCCGTAGCGCAGCGGATCCGGCGCCGTGAGCTGCACTGACCAGTCGAAACTGACCGGGGTCGTGTCGATCACCTTGGTACCGGCGGAAAGCCGCACCAGGGCGCGGCGCGTCACCATGCGTTCCCGCACGGACAGTTCGACCAGCCCGGAACCATCGGCGAGTACCGCGGCGATCCGGTCCTTCGCCCGCTCACGGGAGTCCTCGTCCGGCGCGACCGCAGTCCCTTCCAGGGTGATCACTCTGGCCGAGCGGAACGACGGCGCGTCGAAGGTACCGTTTCGTTGCGGCCGCTCGGAAAGCTCCAGCCGCACGCCGGGTCCGGTCGACCACCCGTCCTCCTTGGTCACCCACCATTCGACGCCGTCACCGTCGACGGTGTTGCCGGCCCAACCGTCCACTGTGTACATCGGCAGGGCGAGCACCCTGGCGATCACCGCTTCGCCGCCCATGCCACCTCCCTGGCCGCGACGAGGCCGATCTCGTACTCCGATTGACCGGCGCGCGGATGCACGTTCACCGTGACCGGTGCCCCCGACGTGACCGGAGCCGCCCGGCCGAGTGGGCCGGTGACGGTCGCGGCCAGCGTGGTGGAAAGGTTCGCCATCGCGGGCCGGATCGTCGCCGAATTCGGCACCGGTACGAGCTTCTTCATCGCCTCGGAGACCTTGTCGCCGGTCCCGTCGATGCCGACCACGAGTCCTTCACCGACGTTCCTCCCGATTCCGGCCATCACCCGCGATGGCGAGAAGATCTCGAGCGCGTCCCTGATCGGGCCAGGGATCTTGTCGATGATGAAGTTCTTGATCGTCGAGACGACGTTCCCGGCCATGTCACGGATGCCGTTGATGAAGCCCTCGATCAGCGACTTCCCGGCGTTGTAGAGGGTGCGGCCGATGTTGCCGAGGGTGCTGACCACCTTGCCCGGCAACTCGCGCACGAAGCCGATTACCCCGGAGATCGCCGAGCTCACCGCGGACTTCGCCTGGTTGAAGGCGTTCCGCACTATGCCGACCACCTGGCCGACACCGCGAATCGTCGCGACCACGGTCTTGATCGCGCCGGTGATGATCGTCTTGACCGCGTTGAAAACGGCCATCACCACGGTCTTGACGATGGTGAAGTAGGTGGTCACGTACGCCTTGATCAGCATGACCGCGATCTGGATGACCTTCGAGACGTAAGGCCACACGGTGGCCACGATGCCTCGGACGGTGTTCAGTGCATTCATCACCACGTTCTTCACCGCGGTGAACACGGAGTTGACGATGTTCCGGAAGGTCGTGCTTCGGTTGTACGCAAGGACTACCGCGGCGACCAGCAAGGTGATCGCGGTGATGATCAGCCCGATCGGATTGAGCCGCATGACGACGTTGAGCAGCATCTGGGCGATCGACCACAGTCGGGTCGCGACCGCGACGACGCGTTGGGCGACGGCGACGGCGATCGTGCGAACGGCCGCAATGGTCGCCTGTACCGCGGTTCTGGCATAGCCGGCGGCGAGCAGCGCCAGGTTCCGCACCCCCGCCGCCGCTGCCACGGCCATACCCCGTGCGTTGGTCGCGAACCGGCTGATCGCTGCCCCTGCGTTCGTCGCGCCCTGGCGCACCGCGTTCAACCCTTGGGTGAGCTGACCTCGCAACGACGTGCCGAGATCGCGGATAGCCCCAGGCGCGCCCTTCACCATGCCCTTCAGGTCACGGCCGAGCTGACCAACTTCCTTGGCGCTGTCCCTCAGCCCGGCGCGGAAGTCCTTGATGGCGCCGGGCAGTTCCTTCATCGCTGTGGCCGCGTCCTTGACCTGCGTGACGGTGTTCTGCACAGCCGTGGCCACAGTGTTGACCGCGTCGGCGTACCCGACCACGTCGGTGACGGCCGCAGTGACGGCCGGGTGGGTCTCTTTGAACTTCGCCGTCATGACCGTCAGCTCTTTGTTGACGTGCTCGGTGAAGTTCTGAGTGATCTTGGTCGCGGCTTCGGACACCGCGTTCGTGATGGACTCGCGGATCCCGGTGATCAGTGCGCCGACTTGAGCGTTGGCCTCGGCGGTGATCGCGGACGTCGGAGAGGTCACAGCTCACCTCCCCGCGCCGGCGCGCCGAAGAACGCGGCGAGCTGCGCCGGCGTCGTCGCCACGATCTCCTCCTCTTCTTCCGCGCCCGGCCGCGGCACCGGACGGGGCCGCGCGGGCGGATCGGCGTGCTCATCGGAATTCGCCGTGACGAACAGCCAGTTCCCCACGGCGAGTTCGTCGACCACGCCGGCGAGCAGATGCTCGGTCAGGCCCCAATCGGCCACGTCACCGTGCAGCGCACGCACCAGCGCGGACTCGCGTGGCAGATATCGAATCAGCACCCGCAGCCGCCGGGGCGATAGCGTTCCCCGGTAGTAGTCGAGTAGATCCATCTGGTAGAACCGGAGCAGATCGGCTTCCACGGCCTCGCCGTGCTCGCTCAGGAGCCCGTCGAGGCCGAGGATTCCCCCAGCGCCATGCCAGTGTCCCGGCCGTAGGCCTCCAGAAGAGCCTGTATGTCCTGAACGGACAGGGCGTGCGCGTCGATCTGTTGGTACTGCTCGTCACCGAGCAGCACCAGCAACAGCCCGTCCAAATCGGACGGATCGAGGTCTGCGAGCTTGGTGACCGCGTTCCGGGGCAGTTCGGTGGGTAGCGAAAAAATCTCCCCGTCCAGCTGGAACTCCCACCGTTCGCCCAGTGCCTCGAGTCGTTGCGCCCGCGCGACATTGACGTTGTACGTCGCCATCCTCAAGTCCCCTCGGATCAACTAAGCCGGCTGTTCTTGTTCTTCCTCCACGGCAACGGCCGTCGGTGCGGCGGCGTTCATCGACCACTGCGCCAGCGGCTCGAACCGGGCGTTGATCGGGGTCATCGCGGTGAAGGTGACACCGAGTTTGATGGCCGAGGTCCTGGTCACCGAGGTTTCGTCGGTTTCGGTGACCACTCCACGCGGGATGTAGAACCGGTGCCGAATGGTCGGGCCGTCGCTGAACTCGATCCCGAGCGCGCGCTCGTCGACTCGCGGCGCGGCGGCGATCTCGTAGACGTTCGGGTTGGCGGGCGCTGGTGAGCTGAAGAAGAACGTCAAGGTGTCGCTGTTGATCTGGAGCAGCGAGAACTTCACCGAGAAGTCGCGATCGCTGAACACGTAGCGGATGGCGGCGACCGACTGCCAGGTGTCAACCGGATCGAGCTTGTCCTTCTTGACGAACTTGACGCCGTCCGAACTGGTGTAGCCGAGGTTCGCCCACGGCGCTTCCCAGTTTCTCGTGAAGTCCTCCGGAGCCGGCGTATGCGCTGGCGCCACGTAAAGGGATCCGGTTCCCGCCACCCGGATCTCGTTGGCGTTCAGTCCTGGCATGGAAGCCCTCCTGCTGTTGCCGCCGGCCGCTCAGGCCGGTCTTGGTCTCACCACGACCACGAATCGGTGCCTTATGAGGTACCTTGTCGCGTCGAAGTTCCTTCGGTCGATCGAGAAGCACGGACCCTGAATCTCGGTGGCATCGGACAGCACAACTCCGTCTGCCAGTGCCACCTGGGTGATCAACGGCAGCACGCCGCGTACGGCACACGCCAGCGTATGTGCGGCGACCTTGTCCGGTCCGTAGAAGTCGATGCGCAGGTCCGCGTGATCGAGTTGGTCGTCGTCGGCAAAACGGCCGCCGAGTCGGGTGACGACAACCGCGCGCTGGGTGCCGTCGAATTCTGATGGCAGCAACGACCCCACGGGTACTCCAGCAATTTCCTGGCGGCCCTGGAGGAAATCGGCGACCACGCTTTCGACGTTCGGAAACAGCAACGGCCGCGCATCGGCCATGGCTATGACAGTCATCCCCCACCTCCCCAGGCACCCCGAAGGATGTGTAATCAGCCTAACCTAATGATCTTGGAGGCGTAAGAGCCCCGAACGGGCGAAGGTCGACGCGGAAATCGGATATCTGTCCTCGTCCATCCAGACTCTGCCGGGCCGGCCTGGAGCTCGGGCCTAGACGGTTGACCTGGAAGGACTGTCTGGATCGAGTCGCCCTTTGGCGATGACGGAGGTCCGGCGACCGATTCTGACTATTATGACAACATTGTCTCCAGCGTTCCGGGCAGCGGCTACCGTGCCGCCGGTCAACGGGCCACACTGAGTGGCGGCGAATCACGCGGATTCGGAAGCCGCGTCTGCAACGAAATTCGGTTGCGGCGCACGAGGTCGTCGTGAGCCGGGGTACGGGCTTGGCCTTCGTGCCGCTTTCTTCGGACCGAACACGCTGAGCCAGCCGTTGTCATGGCAGCTGCGCCACACGGTCCGCTCGCAGACCCGGTGTCGGTGTGGCCCCACGCCCGCACGCACACCTTGTGGTCCTCGAGACCCGCTCCGGTGCCGTGGTCGACGCCCAGCAGTTCCCTTCGAGCCGTCCTGGCATCGCCTGGGTCGGTCGCTCCGGGCTCAGTGTCTGCGGCGGTCGAAGGAACCACCTCATACGGAGCCCTTCTCACCACCGCGCTCACCGATGCCGGCATCCCGGTCGGCGAAGTCCGGCCACCGCAGCGAGTCCGGCGGGCCGTCACCGGCAAGTCCGACACCATCGACGCCGAGACCCGTGGTGGGTGCACCACCGCTGACCTGCGTAAAGAGGGGAGCGGGCGACGGGAATCGAACCCGCGTAGCCAGTTTGGAAGACTGGGGCTCTACCATTGAGCTACGCCCGCGCGCCGGGTACGGACCCGGTTCGCGTGAAGATACTACCTGTGTGCCGGCCACCGCCGGTGCCGCAGGTCAACGGGATGTGGCGCAGCTTGGTAGCGCACTCGCTTTGGGAGCGAGGGGCCGTGGGTTCGAATCCCGCCATCCCGACCAGATGTAGATCAAAGTGTGGCTGCCGTACCAGGAAACGGTGCTGGTCTTGCGGGACCAGGGTCGGTTGGCTTTCAGGTTGCGGTTGGGCCGGGTGGTGGTTGGGGTGACGGTGCTGGGTCCTCGTTCGGTCTCGTGCGCGATCGTGCAGCGTTGGGGGTGCTTTGTCGGTTTGCTGCTGCTCAGGCCGCTCGAACTTCGGCGAGCCGTTTGACTGCGAGCTGGTCGGTGCCGCTGGGGTCCCAGCAGACGGCGGCTTCCCATGCGGCCGATGCTTGGGCGGCGAGGTCGTACGTGTTGTCGTCGAGGCCGGCGGCGTTGTGCGGCAGCGCCAGGTCGAGGTCGGGGACGTCGACGTGCGACTCGTCCCAGTCGATCATCGCGACGCGGTCCGCGGTCAGGCGGATGTTGCCCGGGTTCGGGTCGCCGTGGACGACGCACGTCGTGTGACCGGTGAGTCGCGCCCATGCTGCTCGGCATCGAAGGACACCCTCGGGTGGCATCGCGCCGAGGTCGACCTTGGTCCCGGTCTCGGCGTGCAGTAGGTCGGTCGAGGATCGCCAGCCCGGGCGTTGGGGCCAGCCGTGCGTGAACCGATGCAGCTGGCGGAGGGTGTCGGCGACGCGACGCCAGTCGGCTTCGGTCTCGGGCGGTCCGCCCTCGACGTAGGTCATCACCACCAGGCCGTCGGCGAAGTGCCGGCCGTCCGTGGTCGGGATCGGCACCGGCACCGGCATCCCTGCACGGTGGAGGTGTCGCAGCAGGTCGGTCTCCCATG
>Ga0190272_10000833_pt1 | contig 15091 bp, 15 predicted proteins | sample Popmic504T_FD_133746 | JGI IMG/M metagenome (GOLD analysis project Ga0190272, IMG submission 133746) | Populus adjacent soil microbial communities from riparian zone of Shoshone River, Wyoming, USA - 504 T | ecosystem: Environmental > Terrestrial > Soil > Riparian zone | place: USA: Wyoming... | reverse complement strand
TTCAGTGGCTGCGCCTCGCGCTTGCGAGAGCCTTCCCCGGTAACAGTGGCGGGTCCGCGCCGGTCTTTCACCGGCTTCCCTTGACCACCGACCCTTGTCGGCGCGGAACCGTACTACTTCACCGGGGTCTCGCGCCCCCGGACCCCCGAGGCGCCTGGCCGGTGTACGCTGAATCGCGACAGACACGGCCTGGTGGCCGGGGAAGTCCGGTGCGAATCCGGCGCGGTCCCGCCACTGTGACCGGGTGAAGATGACGGCGCATGGCACGCGCGAGCGTGCCGGCCACTGGGAAGCCCACGGCAACCTGGGAAGGCGCGGCGATCGGAGCCCGGGAGCCAGGAGACCTGCCCCGGCCGAGATCGAAGCGCAAACCCCTCGAGGAAGGGCGATCCATGAAGGCTCAGGTGTCGAGTGCCGTACTGGTGCTGGTCGGCGCGGCGGTGCTCGCGGCGAGCGCGCACGGCTCGATCGGGGTGACGGCGTCCGCGAAAGGCGCGCCGCTGGTCGACCAGATGGTGGTCTTTCGCAGTGGGAAGGTGGTCGACGGACGCGTCCGGGCCGAGCGTACGAGCGCCGCCGTGGGCAAGCGAACCTGCGGGATCGCGGCCGCCACGCCGCTCGCGGCGCTGGTGCGCTCGGACCCTGGTCCGATCGGCTTCCACGACTACGGCGATTGCTCGCGCCGCCCGGCCGACAGCGCCGGCCTGTTCGTCAAGGCGATTCGCGGCGAGCGCAACCGCGCTCAGGACGGCTGGGTCTACAAGGTGGGTCGCAAGCTGGCGACGGCCGGCGCCGCCGATCCCGCCGGGCCGTTCGGCGACGGACGGTTGCGGGTCGGGGACGACGTCATCTGGTTCTACTGCCGCCAGTTCTCGACCGGAACCTGCCAGCGCTCCCTCGAGGTCCAGACCGAGTTCGAGAACGGCCGCCTGGCGGTCGCGGTGCGCGGCTACGACGACTCAGGCGACGCGATCGACGTCGCCGGCGCGACGGTGCATGCCGGTGGCCAGAAGGCCACGACCGACGACGGCGGTCGCGCGACGCTCACGCTGAAGCGCGGGCGCCACGACGTCTACGCGTCGAAGAAGGGCGCGATCCGCTCGTTCGCAAAGCGGGTGACGATCAAGTGACATCGCGCCGCGCCCTGCTCGCCTGCCTCGCGGCCGCCGCGCTCGCGGCCCTGCCGGGTTGCGGGCTGGGCGCGGGCGCGGAGCGTTCGGGGGCCGGTGTCGACCTGCGCGTGACACGCGACTTCGGCCACGAGCTCGTGCTGGAGGAGGACGGCCTGCCGATCCGCGAGGACGAGACCGCGATGCGGCTGCTGAAGCGCAACGCCGAGGTCGAGACGCGTTTCGGAGGTGGCTTCGTCCAGTCGATCGACGGCATCTCCGGTCGCGGCTCCGACGGGACCAGCGACTGGTTCTACTACGTCAACGGCATCGAGGCCGACGAGGGCGCGGCCGACTATGAGGTCTCCCCGGGCGACGTGATCCAGTGGGATCGTCGCGACTGGGGCGAGACGCCCGATGTCCCGGCGATCGTCGGCGCGTTCCCGCAGCCGTTCCTCGACGGCCTCGGAGGCAAGCGCTTCCCGGTCAGGGTCGAGTGCCAGGACTCCGGTTCGGCGCCATGCGACAAGATCAAGCAGACCCTGCGCGACGCGGACGTACCGGCCAACGGCGCCTCGCTCGGCGCACCCGGCAACCAGAACGTCGCGCGCGTCGTGGTGGCCGATTGGGCGACCGCCAGACAGCAGCCCACCGCGCGGCTGATCGAGCTCGGCCCCCGGCGCAGCGGGGTATTCGCTCGCTTCACGGACGGTGGCGACACGCTCGAGCTGCTTGGCGGCGATGGCCAGTCGGTCCGTGATGCCGGAGTGGGGGCCGGTCTCGTCGCGGCGTTGCGGCCGACCGACCGCGAGCTGCTGTGGCTGGTGACCGGCGTCGACGAGGCGGGTGTGGAGGCCGCGGCGGCGGCGTTTCGGGCCCGCGATCTGCGCGACGCCTTCGCGGTCGCGGTCGTCGACGGCAAGGTCTCGAAGCTTCCGCTGAGGAGCGGGCGGTGAAGCGAGCCGACCGAACGGCGCCACGACGCGAGCTGCCGATCCCGGCCTATCGCCCTGGCGCGAGTCCGCTGCACCGGGCGCGGGCGGGAGCGACCGCGTCGCTGTGCCTGGCACTGGCTCTGGTCTGCATGCTGTTCAACGACCCGATCGTTCTCGGGACCGTGATCGCGGCGGTCGTAGCGGCCGGCGTGGCGGCCGGGGTCGGACGGGAGATCAAGCGCACCGCGCTGCTCTCGCTGCCGCTGGTGCTGCTGGTCGCGACGATCAACCCGCTCGTCTACCGCGAAGGCGACACGCTGCTGGTCCGCGGCGGCGAGATCCTCGGCCGGCGGATGGACATCACGCTCGAGGCGCTGGTCGCCGGTGGGCTGGCCGGCTTGCGGGTCGCGGCGATCGTGATGGCGTTCGGCCTCTTCTCGGCGTGCGTCGATCCCGACGAGCTGTTGAGGCTGTTCCGTCGCTTCTCGTACCGCTCGGCGCTGACCGGCGCGCTGGCGACACGACTGGTGCCGGTGCTCGCGCGCGACGCGCTGCGGATGGGCGACGCCGCACGCTGCCGGCCCGCTCCACCGAGCCGGCTGGCAGTCGCGCGTGCGGCCTTGTCTGGCGCGCTCGACCGCGCCGTCGAGGTCGCCGCGGCGCTCGAGGTACGCGGCTACTCGGTCGGCGGCCGGCCGGAGCGCAGCCGGCGGCCGTGGTCGCGCCACGACCTGCGGGTCGCGGCGGCAGCCGTCGCGATCGCGCTGACGGCGATCGCCTTCAAGGTCGCCGCCGCCGGCGACGCCGTCGTCTATCCGCGGATCGAGATCGCCTTCGGCCCGCCGGAGATGCTGCTGTGCGCCGTGCTGCTCGCCGCCGTCGCGCTGCCGTTCGCGGGTCGCGGCGCCCGCCTGGGAGTGGCCCGTGCCTGAGTCGGCGATCGTCACGGCAGAGCGGCTTTCCTACCGCTACCCGGAGCGTGACGCGCCGGCGCTGCGCGACGTGACGCTCGAGCTGGCGCCCGGCGGCTTCACGCTGCTCGCCGGCGAGTCCGGCTCCGGCAAGTCGACGTTGCTGCGCGCGCTCTGCGGGCTGGTGCCGCACTTCCACGGCGGTGAGGTCGCGGGAGAGCTCGAAGTGGCTGGGATGAGCGTCCGCGACCACGGCCCGGGTGAGTTGGCGGCAGTCTGCGGGACGGTCTTCCAGGACCCGGAGACGCAGGTCGTGATGGGCGGCGTGCGCGCCGAGCTGTCGCTGCCGCTCGAGCATCGGGGCGAGTCGCCGGCAGCGATCGCCCGTGCCGTCGAGGAGGTCGCGCTGGCGCTCGGGATCGCGAGCCTGCTCGACCGCCGTACCGACACGCTGTCCGGCGGCGAGTTGCAGCGCGTGGCGATCGCCGCCGCGCTCGTCCACAGGCCCGCGTTGCTGGTGCTCGACGAGCCGACCTCTCAGCTCGACCCGGTCGCGGGCGACGAGCTGGTCTGGCTGCTGCGCCGGCTCAACGAGGAGTGGGGAACCGCCGTCGTGATCGCCGAGCACCGGATCGACCGCTGCCTGCCGGCGGCCGACCGGGTCGTGGCGATGGCGGACGGCGCAGTCGTCTGCGATGCCGCGCCGCGCGAGTTCCTCGACTGGGCGGTTGCCGGTGGCGGCAACCTGGCGACCCCGATCGCGCGTCTGTTCTCGCTCGCGGGTCTGCGACCACTGCCACGATCGGTCAAGGATGCGCGTGATGGCCTGCGCGCGGCGGGACTGGCGCCAGACGCCACGGCACGGAGCGGCGGCGACCAGTCCAGCGGGCCGCCGCGGCGCGATCGCAGCCGGCTTGGCCGCCTCGTGCGACGACGTGGCGAGGAGGCTCCGTCGGCGGTCGCCGCCCGCGGTGTCTGGCATGAGCTCGCGGACGGGCCAGCGATCTTGCGTGGCATCGATCTCGGCGTCGAGCCTGGCGAGCGGATCGCGCTGATGGGGCGTAACGGCGCGGGGAAGTCCACCCTGCTGCGGCACCTCAAGGGCCTGGCGGCGCCGACGCGCGGCCGCATCGAGCGCGCCGGCGAGGTCGCCTTGCTGCTTCAGAACCCGGGCGACTACCTGATCCACGAGCACGCGATCGACGAGGCGGGCGCCGGGGCGCTGGCGGCCGCCGGGCTCGCCGAGCGGCCTGAGGCCAACCCGCGCGACCTCTCAGGTGGCGAGCGCCAACGGCTGGCGCTCGAGGTCGTGCTGGCGGGCGACGAGCCCTGCGCCGCCGTCTGCCTCGACGAGCCGACGCGCGGCATGGACCGTGTCCACAAGGACGCCCTCGTCGAACGGATCGCAAGCCTGGCGGCCAGCGACGCGGCTGTGATCGTCGCGACTCACGACACCGAGTTCGCCGCCGCCTTCGCCGACCGTGTCGTGCTGATGGGCGACGGCGTCGTGATCGCGGACGGGCCGCCCGGCGAGTTGCTCGCCGGGGGCTGGCACTTCTCGACGGAGGTGGCGCGCGCGCTCGACGGCGCGGGCGGGGCGCTGGTGCCCGAGCAGGGAGCGGAGTTGATCGGAAGGGAGCTGGTTCGATGACCTGGCAGGTGTCCTCCTTCGTGCTGCTGGCGCTTGCGCTGGCCGGAGGCTTCGCGTGGTACGAGCGCAAGCGCCCACCGGCGCGGGTGGTCGGCGTCGTGGCGGTGCTCGCGGCGCTGGCAGTGGTCGGGCGGCTCGCCTTCGCGGCGATCCCCAACATCAAGCCGACGACCGACATCGTGCTGTTCGCCGGCTACACGCTCGGCGCCGCGCCCGGCTTCGCCGTCGGCGCGATCGGCGCGATCGCCTCGAACGTCTTCCTCGGCCAGGGGCCGTGGACGGTCTGGCAGATGGCGGCCTGGGGCGGCGTCGGGATCGGCGGCGCGCTGCTCGCCTGGGGCACGCGCGGGCGCGAGCTGGGCCGCGTCGAGCTGGCGATCTGCTGCGGCATCGCCGGCTTCGCGTTCGGCGCGCTGATGGACGTCTACCAGTGGACGCTCGCCGCCCGCCAGGACCTCTCGACCTACCTCGCGATCGCGGCGACCTCGCTGCCCTACAACATCGCCCACGCCGTCGGGAACATCGTCTTCTGCCTGCTGATCGGGCCGGTCTTCGTCCGCTCGCTGCGCCGCTACCGGCGCCGCTTCGAGGTGACGTGGGCGGCACCGGCCGTCCGTCGCGCCGCCGCTGGCGGAGCGGTCGCGGCCACCGTCGCCGGACTGGCGTTGGCGACCGCGCTGAGCGTGCCGGCACCGTCCGCCGACGCCGCGCAGTCGGGCTCCACCGTTGCGGCGGCTGCCTCGGCGCCCGCCCGCGCGGCTACCTATCTACGCCGCGCTCAGAACCGCGATGGTGGCTTCGCTGGCAGCCCCGGCCAGTCATCGAGCTCACTGATGACGGGGTGGTCGGCGCTTGGCCTCGCCGCTGCCGGCCTCAACCCCCGCGACGCGAAGCGGCCGCGCGGGCGCAGCGCGATCGACTACCTGCGTGCCAACAGCAAGGGCTTCCGCGACATCGGCGAGCTGCAGCGGACGATCCTCGTGCTGCGTGCCGCGGGCCTCTCGGCGCGGCGGTTCGCGGGTGCCGACCCGCTGGCCAAGCTGCGTCGCGCGCAGTCCGCTGACGGCTCCTGGAAGTCGAACACGGCGTGGACGGCGTTTGGCCTGCTCGCGTTGCGGGCCGCTCGTGAGTCGGTCGGCTCCGAGCGTGTGCGCAAGGCCGCCGACTTCCTCGAGCGCGCGCAGGCCAGCGGCGGCGGCTGGGGATTCGTCCCGTCCTCGCCCGCCGACGTCGACGACACCGGGGCGGTGCTGCAGGCTCTGGCCTCGGCTGGTCGTCGTGGCAGCGCCGCGTCGCGCGCCGGCGTCGACTATCTGCGCGGAGCTCAAGGTTCCGATGGCGGCTGGGGCCAGCTCACCGGCCGCGACTCGAACGCACAGTCGACTTCGTGGGCGGTGCAGGGTCTGGTTGCCGCGCGCGTGCAACTCGGCTCGCTGCGTGCCGACCCGCTCGCCTATCTGCGCGGCCTTCAGCGTCGCGACGGCCATATCGCCTACTCGCGCACGAGCGATCAGACACCCGCCTGGGTCACCTCCCAGGCGCTTGCGGCGTTGCGGCGCAAGCCGTTCCCGCTGGCGCCTGTCAAGCGCGGCAAGAGCGCAGCGGCGATCGCCGTCTCCACCAGTGCCGGCAGCAGCAGCGGCGGGTCGAACGGTCCCGGTCCAGCGCTGGTCGCGGCGGGCATCGCTGGGGCACTGGCTCTCGCCGCCGCGATCGGCTGGCGCGTCCGCCACCACGGCGCAACCGCGTGATCGGTAGCTGCGGCTACTCGAGCTGGCTGGCGACCAGGCGGTCGAATACCCGGTCGGGCACGCGCTTCGCGATCGCCCAGCGGAGCTTCGCCTCGCGTCCGACGAGGTAGCGGGTGCGCGGCTTCTCGGCCGTCAGCGCATGGAGGATCGGCTCGGCCACCTCTTCCGGCTCCATGCCCGTCTTGGTCGCGATCGTCTCGACCTGGCGCCGCAACGCGTCGATGATCGCGCCGTAGAGCCGGCGTCCCTCCGGCGGTGTCGCCGCCTCGATCTTGTCGGCCGCCGAAAGGCCCTTGTCCCAGATCGGCGTCTTGACGCCGCCGGGCTGGACTACGGAGACCTCGATCCCCTGTCCGCGCAGCTCGCGACGCAGCGAATCGCTGATCGCCTCGAGCGCGAACTTCGACGCGGCGTACGGGCCGACGAGCGGAAGCGCGATCCGGCCGCCGATCGAGCTGACGTTGACGATTCGGCCATGACCGGCGCGCAACAGTGGCAGGAACGCCTGGATCGTCGCGACCTGTCCGATCACGTTGACCTCGAGCTGGCGGCGCCAGTCCTCGATCGGGATGAACTCGACCGGTCCCGAGACCGCGATTCCCGCGTTGTTGACCAACCCCGCGAGCCCGGCGCCGCCGACGGCCTCTCCGACCTCGGCGGCTGCCGCGGCGATCGTCGCCTGGTCGGTGACGTCGATCGTCAGCGGTTGGAGTCCGGCCGCGCGCAGCCTTTCGGCGTCGGCGTCGTTGCGGACACCGGCGTAGACGGTGAAGCCAGCCGCCGCCAACCGGACGGCGGCCGCATGGCCGATCCCCGTTGAGGCTCCCGTGATCACGACTGTCCCTCCCGCCATCGCCGCCGAGCCTATCCGGTACCGTCGCCCTCGTGGAGCTTGAAGAGGCGATCCGCGGGCGGCGCACGCACAAGGCCTACGGGCAGGAGCCCGTCGACCGCGCGATCCTCGACGAGCTGCTCGAGCTCGCGCGCTGGGCGCCGAACCACCACCTCACCAACCCCTGGCGCTTCCGCGTGCTGGGCCCCGAGTCGCTCGCGCGCCTGAAGGCCGCCGCCGCTCCGGAGGCCGCGGCGAAGCTGGACCGCGCGCCGACGCTGGTCTGCGCCTCGGTCAAGCTGACCGGCGACGCGGTCCAGGACGAGGAGGACGTCTGCGCGGCCGCCTGCGCCGTCTTCATCGTGCTGCTCGCCGCCCACGATCGCGGCCTCGCGGGCTACTGGCGCACGCCCGGGGTGCTGCGGACGCCGGATGGCGCGGCGGCGGTCGGGATGGAGCGCGACGAGCTGTTCGTCGGTCTGATCCACCTCGGCCACGCCCGCCAGGAGAAGAGCCCGCCGGAGCGCCTGCCGCCGGCCGACTTCGTGAGCTACCTGCCGTGATCGCGCGCGCCGACGCCCTCGCGACGCTGGAGCGCGATGAGTTCGACGTCGTCGTGATCGGCGGCGGGATCACCGGCGCCGGTGTCGCGCTCGACGCGGCCTCGCGCGGCTACAGCGTCGCGCTGGTCGAGCGCCACGACTACGCCGAGGGCACCTCGAGCCGCTCCTCGAAGCTGATCCACGGCGGGCTGCGCTACCTGCAGAACTTCGACCTCGGCCTCGTCCGCGAGGCGCTGCTCGAGCGCCAGCTGCTGGTCAACCTGGCGCCGCATCTCGTCCGCCCGCTGCCGTTGCTGATTCCCGCCTTCGACGGCCGCCGCCCGGATCGCGTGCTCGGCGTCGGCTTGAACATGTACGACGTGATGGCGAGCGATCGCCGCCGGCGCCGCGGCGGGGGCGAGGACGGTGGTCGCCGCCGTCGTGTCGACGAGGAGTCGTGGAGCCCGGATCGCCACCGTACGGTCGACGCTGCAGAGACGCTGCGGCTGCTGCCCGCGCTCGCGGCGCGCGAGCCGACCGCGGCCTACCTCTTCTACGACTGCCAGACCGACGACGTCCGCCTGACGCTGACGATCCTCGGCGAGGCCGAGCGCTACGGCGCCGTCTGCTCGAACGCCGTCGAGGTGACAGGGCTCGTCGAGCGCGACGGCCGTGCCGGGGGAGTGCTCTGCCGTGACGCGATCGGTGGCGGCGAGTTCGAGATCCGCGCGACGAATGTCGTCAATGCGACGGGAGTGTGGGCCGACCGCATCCGGCCCGAAGAGCTGCATCGCGAGGCCGAGGTGCCGACGATCCGTCCAAGTCGCGGAACCCACATCACTGTCTCCCGGGAGCTGCTGAACGTCGTCGGTGGCGCGATCGTCCCAGCCGGCGGCGGCCGTTCGATCTTCGTGCTGCCGTGGCTCGGCCGCACGCTGATCGGCACGACCGACAACGACTACGACAGCGCCGACCTCGACCACGTCCCACCCTCCGGCGACGACGTCGAGTACCTGCTCGACGCGGTCAACGAGTTCTTCGCGACCTCGATCGGCGCGTCCGACCTGACCGGCGCCTATGCCGGCGTGCGGCCGCTGATCGCGACCGGGGACCCGAAGAAGTCGGTCGACATCTCGCGCAAGGCCGAGCTCTACGAGACCAGCTCCGGGCTCGTGACGATCACCGGCGGCAAGCTGACGACCTGGCGCCGGATGGCGAAGCTGGCGGTCGACCGGATCGTCGAGCGCGAGGGTCGCGACGCGCCCTGCAGGACGGCGGAGATCCCGCTCGGGATGGACATCGACGCCGCCGAGCTGCCGGACGTCGCGGGCGTCGACGACGAGACGCGGCGGATGTTGATCGGCCGTTACGGCCATGGCGCGATCGAGGTCATGCGGATCGCCGGTGGCGATCCCGCGCTGGCGCGACGGATCGCGCCGGACCTGCCGGACCTCGTCGCCGAGGCGGTCGTGGCGGCGCGCCAGGAGCAGGCTCGCGGTGTCGCCGACGTGCTGCTGCGCCGGACCCGGCTCGGGCTGCTGGACGCACGCAACCTGACCGCCGCCGATGCTCCCGGCCCGCGTGCCGTCGCCGACGCGATGGCGGCCGAGCTCGGCTGGGACGGCACGCGGGTCGCGCGAGAGCTCGAGGATTGGTACGCGGTCGCGGCCGCCGAGGGCTTGGCTCCCGGCGAGCCGGCGGCCAGCACCGCTGGGCCGGCATGAAGTTGAAGCTGCGCGACCGCGTCCTGGAGCTGCCGCCGGGCGTGCCCGCGCTGATGGGGATCGTCAACGCGACGCCCGACTCGTTCTCCGACGTTCAGGGCGAGAAGCCGCTCGACGCGCTCGCAGCGCGGGCGCTCGAGCTGGCCGCCGCCGGCGCGGCGATCGTCGACGTCGGCGGCGAGTCCGGTCGCACCGATCGCCCGGCGGTCTCGGTCGACGAGGAGGCGACGCGCGTCGTGCCGCTCGTCGAGCGGTTGGCCGCGGAAGGCATCGCGGTCTCGGTCGATACGTGGCGGGCCCCGGTCGCGCGTGCGGCGCTCGACGCCGGCGCGGTCCTGATCAACGACGTCAGCGGTCTCAGCGATCCGGAGATCGCGGTGGCCTGTGCCGCCAGCGGCGCCGGCCTGGTGGTCACCCACACCCGCGCCGCGCCGAAGACCCGTGCCTACCCGGCCTATGACGACGTCGTGGCCGACGTCGTCGCGCTGTTGACCGAGCGAGCGGGCGTCGCCGCCGAGAGCGGGGTGGGAGGCGAGCAGCTCCTGCTCGATCCCGGCTTCGACATCGCCAAGACGCCCGCCGAGTCCGTCGAGCTGCTGCGCCGCCTACCCGAGTTGGAGACGCTTGGCCGCCCGTTGCTGCTGGCGATCTCACGCAAGGACTTCGTCGGCGCGCTGACCGGGCGCCGGCCGCGCGACCGCGACGCGGGCACCCTGGCGGCCGTCGAGCCGGCCCTCGACGCAACCGTCGGCAGCGTGCTGCGGGTCCACGACGTGGCCGGCGTCGCTGATTTCCTCGCGGTTCGAGCGGCCTTGCGCGGGACCGCCGATGCGCCGACGGCTCCCCTCGACGATGCCCTCCGCCGTGAGTCCGCGCCGGCCTAGCCGGTAGCCTGTCGCGCTTCAACCGATCCGAGGAGCAGCCTCAGTGTCAGTCCTGCAGCGCAAGGAGCTGGAAGACAGCCCGCTTGCCGACCTTCATGCCATCGCCTCAGAGCTGGGGATCGAGGGCTATCGCGCGCTGCGTCGCGAGGACCTCGTCGCGGCGATCCTCGGTGGCGGCGAGCCTGCCGCCGAGAGCACGGAGAGCGAGCCCGCGGAGCGCGAGCGCCCGCGTCGCAGCCGCGGACGTGGACGGGGCCGCGGCAGAGGCCGCAGCCGCGACGAGATCGAGGACAAGCCCGAGGCCGAGCAGCCCGAGGGAGAGGTCGACGACGAGCCGGAGGCCGAGGCCGAGCCCGCGGACGACGAGCAGCACGAGCCCGCCGCCGGAGTTCTGGACGTGCTGCCGAACGGCAGCGGCTTCCTGCGCGTCGCCGACAACCCCGATGTCTACGTCTCGCCGGCCCAGATCCGCCGCTGCGAGTTGCGCCCGGGCGACGAGATCGCCGGGCCCGTGCGCCCCGCTCGCCGCAACGAGCGCTACCCGTCGCTGGTGCGTGTCGAGAGCGTCAACGGCGGTCCGGCCGAGCCGCCGCTCGAGCGACCGGAGTTCGCCGACCTGACCCCGATCCATCCGCACGAGCGTCTCGCCGCGCCGGCGTCGCTCGGCGGCGTGCCGTTCGGCAAGGGCTCACGCGTAGCGATCGCCGGCCCGTCCGGCGCCGGAGCGACCCGTCTGCTGCGCGAGGTCGTCGCGACGCTGGCCGCCCAGCCCGATGCTTCGGCGCTCGCCGTGGTGCTCGCCGGCGCCCGGCCGGAGGAGGTCACCGACTGGAAGCGCGAGACCGAGACCGCCGTCTACGGCGGATCGTTCGACAGCTCGCCCGACGAGCAGGCCCAGGCGGCTCAGCTCGCGGTCGAGCGCGCCAAGCGCATCGTCGAGCGCGGTGGCGACGCGGTGGTCGTGATCGACACGCTCGAGGCGGTCTCGCCGGGTGTCGCACGGCGGATCTTCGGCGCCGGGCGCCGGGTCGAGGAGGGCGGCTCGCTGACGATCGTCGCGGCCGTCGGCGAGAGCGCGGACCAGTTGCGCGTCGCCAGCACCCGCGTGGTTCTCGCCTCCGGTACCAGCGAGCCGACGGTCGACGCGGAGCGTTCCGGCGCCCAGCGCGCCGACCTGCTCGGCTGATTTTCTCCACTCCATAGGGTTATGCGGGTGAGCCGCGACCCGCGCAAGCCGACCACCACCGACGAGGAGCTGCTCGAGGCCGAGTCGCTGACGATCGTCTCGGAGCTCGACGACGCGGCGCGGATCGCCCGCATCGACGGCGAGCTGCGCGACGGCTTCGAGGCGCTCGCACACATCGGCAAGGCGGTCTCCTTCTTCGGCTCGGCGCGCACGCCGGCCGACGACCCCGACTATGCGGCGGCCCGCTCGCTGGCGCGGCGGATGGGGGAGGAGGGCTTCGCGGTGATCACCGGAGGCGGCCCCGGAGTGATGGAGGCCGCCAACCGCGGTGCGCGCGACGTCGGGGCGACGTCGATCGGGCTGGCGATCGAGCTGCCGCACGAGGAGGGCGCCAACCCGCACGCCGACATCGCACTTACCTTCCACTACTTCTTCGTCCGCAAGGTGATGTTCGTCCGCTACTCGAGCGGCTTCGTCGTCTTCCCGGGCGGCTTCGGCACGCTCGACGAGCTTTTCGAGGCCGCGACGCTGCGCCAGACCGAGAAGATTCGCCACTTCCCGATCGTCCTGTTCGGCCGTGCCTACTGGAGCGGCCTCGTCGACTGGCTGCGCGACAGCGCGCTCGCGGAAGGCAAGATCTCGCCGAGCGACGTCGAGATGCTCGAGGTCACCGACGACCCGGAGCGGGTCCTGGAGGTGATGAGGGGGGTCGATCACCGCCGACCCCGGCGTGCCGCCTAGCGGCGGGTGTAGGCGACGCGCTTCCAGGAGGGCTCGGGCGAGAGCTCGATCAGCTCCCAGCCACGCTCCCGCTGCGCGTAGCCGAACGAGTGGTCGGCGTCGTCGAAGACGATCTCGAGCTCGCCCTCGAGCACGCGCTGGTCGAGCCAGGCGCCGCGGAAGACGAGCCGCCGCAGCCAGTGGACCAGCGAGCGGTCGGAGGGGCCGTGAAGGTCGCCCCAGCACTCCATGATGTGCTCGCCGAGCAGTGAGTGCGCATCGGTCACCTCGCCGTTGACGGCCAGGTTGACGAGATCCTCGCGCTCCTCGTCGCCGAGCGGTCCGCCGACGAAGCCGAGCTTGGTCGCGGCCTGCTCGACGCGCTCGGTGAAGTCACGCTCGTTGAAGGTGAACTTCAGCTCGCCGTACTCGAGCACGTAGTCGGCGCCCGACTCGTAATTTCCACGTTTGGTGCTGTCCATAGGAGGCACGGTGCAGTGGCGAGGCCAGCCACACGGCGCGTCGGCATCCTAGCCCCGTTCCCTTCTCGCCCGGACGGATTGCAACGCGAATTGCACTGGATAGGGGGCGAGTTTTTCGCGGCCGTGACTTCATCGGCCATGAACCAAACGCTCTTGATAGTCGAAGACGACGAACCGACCGCTGAGTATCTCGCCGACAACCTGGTTGCCGATGGCTACCGCGTCGCGGTGGCGAGCGGCGCCGCCGAGGGGGCCCGCCAGATCGAGGTGCGCCACCCGGCGCTGGTGCTGCTCGATCTGGGGCTCGACGACGGCAGCGGCCTCGTCCTGCTGGACCGCGTCCGCTCCTCCGACGGGATGACATCGAGGATCGACCCCGATCTGCCGGTGATCGTGATCAGCGGTCGCGGCAGCGAGTCCGATCGCATCCGCAGCTTCGCGCGCGGCGCCGACGACCACGTCCAGAAGCCGCTTGCCTACGGCGAGCTGCTCGGGCGCATCCGGGCGGTCCTGCGGCGTGTCGAAGGGCGCCCGCAGCGCGGGGTGGTGCGCCACCACGGACTGACGCTCGACCCAGTCACGCGCGCGGTCCGCCTCGACGGCACGCCGCTCCACCTCTCGACGATGGAGTTCGCGCTGCTCCAGCGGCTCGCCGACGACCCCGATCGCGTCTATTCGAAGCACGAGCTGCTCCGCGACGTCTGGGGCTACCTGTCGCCCGGGAAGACGCGCACCGTCGATGCCCACGCCTGTCGCCTGCGGCGCAAGCTCCTGGCGGTCTCCGACCGGCGCTGGATCGTCAACGTACGCGGTATCGGTTACCGCCTGACCGATCCGCCGCTCTGATGCTGGCGATTGCGGGGTGGTCGATGGCCGCCGCCTTGGGGTTTGCCGTGCTGCGGCTGCGGCGGCGGTTGGATCTCGTGGCGCTGGCAACGCACGAGCTGCGCGGACCCGTGGCCGCGTTCTCGTACGCCGTGGCCTGGTTGCGGCGCGAGCCGGGTGGGATGCGGCGAGCGCTGCGCTTCGAGGCCGAGCTGGAGCGGATGTGTGCGGGGCTGGCCGACTTGGACGCCGCCCGTCGTGGAGAGCGCGTCTCCGCGCGACCGCGAACCGTCGCGCTGGAGCCACTGGTCAACCGCGCCGCCGCGGGTTGGCGGCCGGCCGTGAGCGGTGCGGATCGCGGTGTCACGGTCCGCTGGGATGCCGGCCGCGCCTGCGTACGTGCCGATCGCGGCCGCCTGGCGCAGGCCCTCGGCAACCTGATGGCCAACGCCGCGGAGCACGGGTCGGGACGGATCGAGATTCATGGCGTGCGCGATGGCTCGCGCGCGGTGCGTGTCGAGGTTCGCGACAGCGGACCCGTCGTGCGGCCGGGGCGCCGCCGCGCCAACGACCGGGGCCGCGGCCTCGGCATCGCCGACCGCGCGATCCGTGAGGCCGGCGGCACGCTCACGCTGGACTGGAGCCGTGAGGGCACCGTCGCGACCGTCGAGCTCCCGCTCGCCGAGAGCCGGGCGAGCCGATGAGCGCCGGGACCCGCCGCCGCCGCGGACTCGTGCTGCTGGTGCTCGCGCTCGCGTGCGGTGCGCTGGCGGCGTCGGAGGTGGGGGACAAGGTGAGCGAGGTCGAGGGCCGGATCGGTACTCCGGTACCGGTCGTCGTCGCGGCCCGCGACATCGAGCCGGGAGCGGAGCTGAGTCGCGCCGATCTCCGGCTCAGCCAGGTCCCCCAGCGTTTCGCGCCGCCCGACGCGCCCACCAGCCCCGATCAGGCGGTCGGGCTCCACACCGCTGGGCCGGTCGCCGCGGGCAGCCCGATCACCGCCGGTGTCGTCGGAACGGCGGCGAGCGGTGACGGCCCCGGCGTCCCGCGGCGCGGCGAGCGCGCCGTCGAGATAGCCGTCGCCGGCGGCGCTTCCCTGATCGAGACGGCTGTTCCCGGCGCCCGCGTCGACATCCTCGTCTCGACAGATCCCGGCGATGGCCCCGGCAGCTCCTTCGTCGCGCTCGAAGACGTCGAGCTGCTCGCGCTGGAGCCGGGGTCGTCCGCCGACGCACCGCTCGACGCCGATCTCTCGGCAGGCGCGGCGACGTCGGCGGTCGCGACGCTTCGCACCACTCTGCGCCAGGCCGTCTACCTCACCGCGGCTCAGAGCTACGCCCGCGAGATCAGGCTGCTGCCGCGCCCACCCGGCGATCGTCGCCGCGTCGGTCGCGCCACGGTGGGCGCGAACGACCTCTAGATGGTTGATGCGTAATTCGTAGGGGGGTTGGTGAGGGCGCCGAAGTCGGTGGTGTTCACGCACCGTCGACCTAGGAGGCCGCGTTGCCCGCCGCTCTCGACGCCCTCGTCACAGCACTC
>Ga0190272_10000832_pt1 | contig 15093 bp, 4 predicted proteins | sample Popmic504T_FD_133746 | JGI IMG/M metagenome (GOLD analysis project Ga0190272, IMG submission 133746) | Populus adjacent soil microbial communities from riparian zone of Shoshone River, Wyoming, USA - 504 T | ecosystem: Environmental > Terrestrial > Soil > Riparian zone | place: USA: Wyoming... | reverse complement strand
GCCAGCGAAGAGCGCTTCCAGCTTTGGCTGCATCTCAGCGAGCGTGGTGTCGCCGACGACCACGAGCGTGGAATTGTTTGGCTTGAACCACGTTTCGTGAAACTTGATCAAGTCAGCGCGCGTCAGTTTTGCCACTGATTCCTCGGTGCCAGAGCCGCTGTAAGGATTTCCATAGGCGTGTCCTGTCCCGTAAAGAAGTTTTGGGAATACACGCAGGCCCATCTGCACCGGCTGCGACTTCTCTCTTTGGATGCCGGCGATTTGTAATTTCTGCAAACGATCGAAGTCTGACTGCGGAAACGCAGGGTTGAGAATCACGTCGGAGAAGAGATTCAACGACTTGTCGAGCGTGGACTTGAGTGTCGACAACGCGATGGTCGATGTGTCGAGGGTAGAGCCCGCGCCAAGCGAAGCGCCAAGCGAGGCCAGGTCTTTACTTATCTCGATCGAGTTTTTTGTTTTCGTTCCTTCGTCGAGCATGTTCATCGCAAGCGCCGCAGTGCCCGGCTGTGCAAACTGGTCAGCCGCGAATCCCGCGTCAACCAGAAGATTCATGTTGACGACCGGCACGCCGCGCCGCTCCGCCACGATCACCTCGAGGCCGTTTGAAAGCTTCCCGCGCTGGGTGACCGGGAATTTCGGTTCCGGGCCTTCGCCGGGCTTGGGCATCTGAGTGCGATCAACTGCGGTTTGTGACGCCTTCGCATCTGGTAAAGGAACAATCTGAAGCGTGTACACACCGTCGGAAAGCCAACGCTTCCCGGCTGCTTGAAGATCGGCGGTGGTTGCCGTCGCCATCCGTTGGAGCGACTGTTTATATGAATCGGGACTTCCGCCGAAAACCTGGCTGCGCGCGAGGATGTCAGACTTGCCTCCAAATCCACCAATTCGCTCCGCGCCACGAACAAACTGAGCAAAAATCTGCGTCCTAACTCGTTCAAGCTCGTCCTGCGCCGGCGCCGTTGCCAGCACCTTTTGCATCTCTTCGTTGACGGCTTTCTCGATCTTCGCCAGATCGCCTCCCGGTTTGGCTGTCACCTGGATGTAGAAGAGGCTCGCGATCTCCCGCTGGTCCATGAAAGCGCCGACGTCAGTCGCAATCTGCTCGTCATAGACCAGCCGTTTGTATAAACGTGAAGCCTTATCGGAAACTAAAACATCGGACAGGAGCGTCAGATAGTCGTTGTCGGCAGTACCGATGCCGGGGACGTTCCAAACTTTGTAGAGACGCGCTTGAGGCACTCGGTCCTGCGCGATCTGCCGTTGCTCGCCGGTGCGCGGCGCGACCCACTTCTCAAAGTGCGCTACTGGTGGACCGGGCGCGATTTCGCCAAAATACTTCTCGACTTTAGCGCGTGCCGTCTTGGCATCAATGTCGCCGGCAATCACTACCACTGCGTTTCCTGGACCGTAGCTGCTCTTGAACCATTCCTTGACGTCATCGAGCGACGCCGCCTCGAGATCCTCCAATGAGCCAATCACGGTGTGGCTGTAGGGATGGCTCGCGGGAAACACAGCTTTCGTTACCAACTCTTCGCTAATGCTGTACGGTTCATTGTCGCCCTGCCGCTTTTCGTTTTGCACTACGCCCCGCTGCTCGTCGAGCCTCTCCTTATTGATAGCGCCGAGGAGATGGCCCATGCGGTCAGACTCGAGCCACAAGACTGTGTCGAGCGCGGACACAGGCACGTTCTGGAAATAGTTAGTGCGGTCCTCATTCGTGGTGCCATTGAGGTCGGTTGCTCCGATGCGCTCGAGGGCCTGGAAATAGTCGTCGTTGAAGTGTTCGCTGCCGTTGAACATGAGATGTTCGAAGAGGTGCGCGAATCCGGTCTTGCCGGTCTTTTCGTTCTTCGAGCCTACGTGATACCAGACGTTCACGGCGACAATCGGCGCCTTATGATCTTCGTGCACGATTACGGTTAGGCCGTTAGGTAGCACAAACTTTTCGTACGGAATATCAAATTGCGGGACCGTGGCTCCCGTGCTGCGCGTTTGAGCGAAGGTAAGAGCGGGGGTGGCAATCAGACACACCACAAGGCATAACGCTTTCAACTGATTTACTTTCATTTTTATCTCCAAGGTTGAATTAATACGAACTTGTGACCTGTTTAGGGATCACTAATAACGAATCACGGAATTGCGGTGGCGTATACGAATTTTTGGATTCGCAAGGATTCCCACGCGCCCGCAGAGGCCTATAGTTTGGCCAGACTCATACGCGCGCGCGCATCGAATGGTTTCAATAAGCCTGGTGATATTACAGAGGATTAGGCAGTCCCAATAAAGGTAGTCTGCCCTTCCTGGCGGAAGATGGTTTTATTACGTAATCCCTTGAGAGCCATCTTGCCATGGTGAGGATTCGCAAAACCTCTCTATGGCGACGATTCTCGAACCTTTGAGCGAGGTGCGTCGGACCGAATGTTTTAGATTTGCGGGCGTCACAAAATGTTAGTGAGTATCACAGGGAATTTATGTTGTTTTTGACAGCGACTGTGGAGGGATGCTTGTCGCCCAAAAACCTCCGAAATATCTGCAGCGCGCGGGCAAAGTGGGCCTTTGCGCTCGCAATTTCGCCTTGCTCTTTCAGCACAATCCCAAGACTGTTCACAACCCCTGCCACGTTGGGGTGTTCCAGACCGTAAGCGGCTTCGTTGATCTTTAATGCGCGCTCAAAGTAGATCTGAGCCTGGGCTAGGTTGCCCTGATCTTTCAAGAGAAAGCCAAGGTTGGTGATATCCATTGCGACTTCCGGGTGCCTGGTTCCATAAGCCAGCTCGTCAATTGCCAAGGCACGCCTAAAAAATCTTCGCGCACGCTCAAGATTGCCTTGATCCTTCAGTATGATGCCAAAGTTGTTTGCGCTCGCAGACAATCGGCGTAGATATCCACTATAAGCTGTCTTGTTAATCTCGAGGGCCTTCTCGAAGTACTGCCGCGCTATTTCCAGCTTCGACTCATCGTTTTCCAACTGGCCTTGATCTTTTAGCAGGAAACCAATATTGGTAATGTCTCGCGCGACTTCTGGATCTTCATCACCGTAAATGGCCTTGTCAATCGCGAGCGCGCGTTCAAAGTGCTTTCGGGCTTGTGCTAGCTTAACTCGTTTTTTTTTTGACCTTGGTCCTTGAGGACAATACCAAGATTGTTGAGGCTGGTGGCGACGGCGGGATGTTCCGAACCGTAGGTCGATTCGTTTATCTCAAGGGCGCGTTCAAAACGCTTTTGAGATTTTCCTAACTCTCCTTGATTTTTGAGCAGGAAACCCAAATTGGTGAGGTCCCTGGCTACTGCGGGATGATCTTCGCCATATGACGCAATATCGATTTCCAGAGCTTGCTCAAGCGAAGTCTTTGCCTGAGCGTAATCGGCCCGTCCTATGGAATAGATGCCGACGAGATTCAGCAGCCGTCCGGTTGCTTCAGGAGCTACCTGCAACTCTCTCGCGTGCCGTGTTGCTTCCTTCGCATGCGGCAGAAGCATCGACGAGACAGGCCAGGTTCGCCAGTCATCACATTCGGTCGGAAACGCGTCAGCCATCACCGAAACCGCAACCTTCGCCCACTTCCTCCTCTCAGACTCCGACATTCCTGTGCGTACGATTTCCTGGACCGAACGATGAATGGAAAGAAAGCTATTGCCGAGCACTTTGACCATCGAATAGCGTCTGAGCGTTTCCACTGCGTCATGAAACGCTTCCGTATTCTCCAGGGTGGCCGCCAAAGTTTTCGGCAGACGATTCAGATTTCGGCGGATATCTTCCAGAGGAATATTTTCCGGAGCCAGGAAGGCACACAACTTCATCAAGTCGGCTCCCGCCGGCGAGGCTTTCTTAAACTGCTGAAGTGAGAGCTCCCACGTGGCGGTCAGAATTGCCTCCCGGTTGGTGAGTTCCCGGTCGCGCTGGATCTGCTTGAGCCGTTTCTTGAAAACCGCCATGTAGAGAGGCGGCGAGCTACGCGTTTTTTCCATATATGCGCCAGCCTGCTCCAGCGCCAGTGGCAGCTTGCCTAGAACCTCAGCCAGCGCAGTGGCGGCTTCCTTATTCGAGAGATCTGTTCCAGTCATCAACTCTACTCCATTCTTTTTAGAAGCAGTTTCGCCGCATCCTCGGATCCCAGATCCTTCACTTTGAGAACGTTTGCCAGAGTCCCCCAGTTCGGGTTTCGTGATGTGATCAGTATGTGCCCCGTACCGGCAGGCGGAATATATTTACTGAGTTCCGCTTGATTCTGCGCATTGTCAAAAATTAGCAACCATTGCCCACTTTGCCCCAGCCATTCCTGTACGGCTTTGACGATAATGTTTTGATCCGCAAAGTCCTTTTCAGACAGGTTCAAAGCCCTGGCGAGACTTCCGTAGTCTGAAGCGAGGGCTTCAGCACGGAGCCACCAGACCACTTTGTAATCACCTGCATAGCGGTACGCATACTCTATTGCAATCTGCGTTTTGCCAGCTCCACCATGCCCCACCAGGGCTTGGGCCAATCCCGGACCATCCTTCGAGTTTAGCGCGTTATGTAGGTTGACTAGAAAATCTTCTCGCCCTGTGAAATGTAGATTGCGATTATGCGGAATTTTCCAGACCGGTGGCAAGATGCCGGGAAAGATTAATGGGCCCGGGAAACTCGGCTTCTTGGTTGGTTTCGTGCGGTCTTTGAGTACTCCCTTGAGTAACCGATCTTTGGCTATATCCTCTGATGATCCAACGAGATCAATATAGATAATCGTAGATAACAAGCCCTCAGGGTCACACTCCTGAACGCGTATCGGCAACAATCGGCCCCCACCTCTATGCATTTTAACAAAGGAAATAGTCCATTCATCCCTCGGGTAGGGAGCAGTAAGATAATTCGGCGAGAACACCGCTATGATGCGCTCGGCCTCCTTTGCTGCTCGATCCATCAGATCGATGAAATTAGCGCCTGGTCTGAAGTCCCAGGCCTGGAGCACTGTTTTATAACCGTTCTCTTCCAGTTGCCACGCGATCCATTCGGCCCAGACGACATCGGACTGGGTGTAGCTAATAAAAAAGTCTTTTGTCCAGTGTTCCTGTTGTGGCTGTTGTTGCATCGTGAGGTTCTGAATCTCTTACGGTCCAAAGCGTCAGAATCAATAACAGGTTCGCCAACTCCGCTGCCAACCCGCATTCAAATACTCTAAATAAACCCCAATATCAAGTTTATTCCGGCGAAGACCTGTTTGCGGAATCGCACTGGTTTCCACTCCTGGATTGGCTTCAGAGCATTACTAGCAAAGAAAGTGGAAAGCTAACGCGAGGTTTACTTGGAATGCTCTTTTTGAGTTACGCCCGTTTCCGCCTTCGGGGAATGCTCTTGATTGGGTTTCTCACCGAGCACAACTCGGACATTGTGCGTTTGCCCATCATCAATCAGTTGAACCACTTCGTCGGGCTGTAGTTTACCGTCGAGTTCTACACTCGTGATGCCATGGCTGACGGCTAGTGGATTTTCAACCTTAATACGATACGTAGTGCGCTGGCGACGGTAAGTGATTTCAAAATCGCGCCACCATCGAGGGACACATGGATCAATTCTCAGCAACTGGCCCTGTAACTTGAATCCAAGAATCGACTCGAGTCCGGCACGATACATCCATCCAGCGGAACCGGTGTACCATGTCCAACCGCCGCGGCCAGTGTGCGGTGGGACCGCATAAACGTCGCCGACAGCAACATACGGCTCGACTTTGTATTTATGTAGACCGGCCCGCGTGGAAGAGTGGTTCACTGGGTTCAATAATGAAAACAACTCGCCGGCGCGTTCACCATCCCCGAGTTTCGCAAAAGCAATCAACGTCCAAAGGGCAGCATGAGTGTATTGACCACCATTCTCGCGCACACCCGGCACATACCCCTTGATGTACCCGGGATCCAACTTTCCTTTGTCGAAGGGAGGCGTGAACAGAATAACCAACCCGTCACCGCGACGTATCAAGTATTCCTCCACGGCGGTCATCGCGCGGACAGCCCGGTAAGATTCAGCGGCCCCGGATATGACAGACCAGGATTGCACAATCGAGTCGATGCGACATTCGTCATTCTGCACGGAGCCTAGTGGCGTGCCATCATCGAAATAGGCGCGCCGGTACCAGTCGCCGTCCCACCCGTTTTTCGCTAGAGCGTTTCTGAGATTCTCGCGATGTTCCCTATATCGATTGCCACGCGTCAATTCCTGCCTGGCGTCACAATGCGGAGCAAACGACTCGAGGATGCTGTAGAGAAACCAGCCGACCCAGACGCTTTCGCCTTTACCCAGATGGCCCACTCGGTTCATGCCGTCGTTCCAATCGCCCGATCCCATCAGCGGCAGTCCATGCGCTCCGACTGCCAAACTTCGATCGATCGCGCGCGCGCAATGTTCATAAATCGAGCCCGACTCTTTGGAGACCTCGGGCTGCATGTAAATCTCCTGCTCGTCCGGCTTCAATAATGGCTGCTCAATAAAAGAAATTACTTCATCCAGCACAGACAAATCGCCGGTGACGCTGATGTAGAACGCCGTTACAAACGGAAGCCACAGGAGGTCATCAGAAAACCGTGTGCGCACACCGCGTCCGCTCGGCGGATGCCACCAGTGTTGCACGTCGCCTTCCTTAAACTGATGGCTTGCGGCCAAAAGGATTTGACGGCGAGCAATGTCGGGACTGCCGTAGACGAGCGCCATCACGTCCTGTAACTGATCTCGAAATCCAAACGCCCCTCCGGATTGATAGAAAGCGGTGCGCGCCCAGATGCGACAGGACAATGTCTGATAAAGCAGCCAGCGATTCAGCATGGTGTCCATCGCGGTGTCGGGTGTTCGTACCTCGATCGTGCCGAGTAGTTGATCCCAATGCGTCAGCACGTCCTCAAAAACATTGTTTACATTTCCTGTGTTAACGAATTGTTTGACCACTGCCTGTGCCTCTTCCTTCGATGCGGTTTCGCCAAGCAGGAAGATGACCTCGCGAGCTTCATGGGGAGCGAGTTCGATGGTTACTTGCAGCGCGGCGCAGGGATCGAGTCCGGCCCCATCGCGGCCAGCTAGCATCGTGCGACGTAAGGCTGCGGGGCGCTCAAGCGTGCCGTTGCGGCCTATAAACTCTTTGCGGTCGCAGGTAGCGCTCGAGAGTCTTTCGTTCGTCGCTGTGAAGGCCACCCGCTCCGCAAACTCGTTATTGAATGGATTGCGGGCGAAGATTGTTGAGGCGTCTATATCGATCTCGGTAATCACATAGGGCGCGGAGGTAGCGCGCAGCACGCCGAGGACCAGTTCGTTGTAGAGGGTTATCGTCAGTCGTCGTCTTCTGTTGGCGCGATTCCGGAGCCGCAGTAGTGTGATTTTCACCGGCGAATCAAGCGGTGTAAACAGGAGCAACTCCTGCGAAAGACCATGGCTGGTGTGCTCAAAGACGCTGTAGCCTTGACCGTGCCTGATTGCAAACGGTTCTCTTTCGCGAATCGGCAAAGGTGTGGCCGACCAGACCGTTCCAGTGTCTTCATCGCGGAGATAGACAATCTCACCAGGCGGATCGCTCACGGCATCGTTGGACCATGGCGTGAGACGGTTTTCACGACTATTAACCGACCAGGTATAACCCCCGCCGCTCTCACTCACCTGAAAACCGAAGTCCGTTCTGTTGCCAATGACGTTGGACCAGGGTGCAGGCGTCCATTGTTCAGCGCCCAACAGCGTCACATATTCGCGGCCGCCCTGGTGAAAGCCGCCAAGGCCGTTGAAGAACGTCAATTCCGGCGGCGCAAGGGCAGGCTCCGGATAAGTCTGTGAAGGCAAGCGCGGAACGAAGGGCGGCGGCAGAGGTTCTTCAACTGGCGAGTGCTCGAGTTGATCCTCAAGCGAACCGCGTTCACAAACAATTACTGCCCTCGCAACGGCGTGCAACAAAACACGATCCGGCTCGGCAATGTGTTCAGTGCGCCGCAGGTAAACGCCACCGGGCTTGTCCTGCAAGGCTTGCAAACCGCTGCTGCGTACCATCGTTTCCAACTCTCTTTGCAACTCTTGCAGATAGGTAGTTGGAATGTCATTGAGAATTACGAGATCGATCTTCAGGCCTTTATAGTGCAAATACTCGTGACCACGCACAATCTCGCGCACGGTAGGCAAATCTTCGGTCTTAACCACCCGCACCACCACAATCGGCAAATCGCCGCTGATTCCATAGGCCCACAAGCTCGACTGCGCCCTGGTGTTCAGCGCCAACACGTGCGGTCGGGGACGCAGTGAAGGATCCGAGTAAACAATGCGGGCCGCCAGACGCTGAAAGCGGTGGGCCTGTTCCGCGTCAATCTTCAAATGGCTCATCTCTACCTGGGCCTTGGTCCAGGCGAGACGGAGTTCACGTTCGAAAGTACTTGGATCGTGATACTTGTCAGCAAGCGTCATTGCCTCCTCGCGCGAACGGGCCACGATCGTACTAAAAGAGCAACGAACCGTCTCGTTCGGTCGAATACGCACGCGCCTCCGCAAACTGAAAACCGGATCGAGTACGGGACCAGTAGTGTTCGAGAGCGGACGGTCTTCCATCACCGCAATCGGATCTGCAGTTGTATGGCCGCGGCCGAGAAATCTGCCGCGGTCAGTCTCGTATTGCGGTGAGCCAACCAAATCCCCTTCGACCACCACCACATGAATTGCCCAGATCTGTTCATCCGTGCTGGAGCGCTGGCGACGATGGGCCAGGATTGCATTTTCCGCGGCAAAGAATTCTGTTTCGATAAAAAGATTGCTGAAAGCCGGGTGAGCAACATCAGCTTGTGGCGAGTTCAGCACAACTTCGGCGTAACTCGTCAGCTCTATCTCGCGAGTGCGAGTTGACTTGTTGGTCAACGAAACCCTTCGCACCTCCGCGTTGTCCTCGGCTGACACGACAATCTCGGTGAGCGTGCCGATGCCCCCGTCTTCACGACGAAACTCTGCCTTGTCTTCGGCAAACGCGACTTCATACGACTGTGCCCGGCGCAGTATGGGTTGATGGGTGGCAGACCAAACGGCGCCGCTGCGCACGTCTCGTAGATAAATAAAAGTGCCCCAGTTATCTCGGGTAACGTCCTCACGCCAGCGCGTTACGGCATTGCCGCCGCTATTGGAATAACCCGCGCCGGCCGTCGTCAGCATGACGTTGTAGGTTCCATTTGAAAGCAATAGCGTTCTCGGCGTTTCGTGATCCGGGGTGTCGTAAACACGAGTGATCATTCCGGGTGGCGTTTGGAGCACGCGACCTGTCAGCACTTCTTCGGCGCGCGGATGCGATGCCGGCACGCCTACCGGGACGCGCTCCTGCAGCAGCAGTTCACTCGCCTGTACCGAGGGCTCCGTGTGAAAACGCTTTTGCATCCGGTCATCCTGCAGAATATTGCCGAGGGAGACGAGGCTCATCCCCTGGTGATGAGCAAAGAAGGCACGGAGAATCACGTTGCGCTGGCCCTGCGGAAGCCGCTCCGCCGTGTAGTCAATCGACTCGTAGTAGCCAAACGCGCCGAGTGCTCCTTCTTTCTCCAGCCGACGCAAGTTGTCCACTGCCGCCCTCGGCTTGATCTCTGCAGCAAGCATGGTGGCGTAAGGCGCGACGACAAGGTCCTCAATTAGTCCGCGTTTTAATCCGAGACCGGGCACGCCGAATGGTCCGTATTGATAATTCAGGTGGATGTCGCGAACGTTGTAAGCAGACTCGGAAATGCCCCACGGAACTCCGCGCTCCTCGCCATATTCGATCTGCCGGTTAACCACGCCATGATAAGTTTCGTCGAGAAGCGAGGCCGGATAATTGCGCATCACCAACAGTGGCATCAGGTATTCGAACATGGTGCCGGTCCAGGAAATCAGAGCCCGCCCACCGTCCACCTTCGTCAATTGCCGGCCCATGCGGAACCAATGTTCCTGCGGGACATCGCCTTTTGAAATGGCAACGAAGCTCGCCACGCGCGCTTCTGAAGCCAGCAAGTCGTAGTAGGAGTCGTCTGCTCGGAGGGCACTGACGTTGTACCCAATCGTAAACAGCTTGCGTTCTCGATCGAAGAGAAACTTGAAGTCCATTGCCTCGGTCGTCCCTTCCGCGCTTTTGGCCAGGCGACTAAGGCGCGATAGCAGATCTCCAGCGGCTCGTGCTGCTTGTTCGAGAGCAGCGGTTAACGCGGTGACTTCAGCCGTCGCCGAAACATCCTCACCTTGCAACGCAGCTAGTTGGACCAGCGCCGTGTCGCAAACCCCGGGCACCTCGGCAAGCGTGGGGACGCCCTCGAGTAGAACACGCAGCGATTGCCACGGTGCTTCAGTTCTCTCCCCACTTTTTGGTAACCAGGGCGTCCAGCCGGCAAGCGTAACAATGTCACGACCGCAAGCCTCGACCTGGTGTTTGAGCGACGTGACCCACCAGCGGAGCTCTTTGAAATTTATTTCGCCATGTTCGTGTGCAAGCGCACTGACGATGTCTTCAATTTCCGAGACGCGTTTGGCCAAAGACTCAAAAAGCAGGTACCAAGCAGGCAGTCTCTCTCTCTCAGCTACGCCGACAAGTTTCTGACAAGCCTCGATCTCGTTGCGAAGTTGGCTCACAGTGACTACATCAGTGCGTTGCCGCACGCTGCCAAGTTTTTCTGCCTCGTCGGAAATAGCGTTGATCGTATCGATGAGTCCTTGGGTGATTCGCCGGTCAAACAGTTTTGTGTCCGGCAACTCAATGCATCCCTGCCGTACCGCAATCAAATGGCCGGCGAGGTTGCCGCTATCCACGGTGGAAATGTATTGAGGAAAGAGCGGCTGGAGCGTTTTCGTGTCGTACCAGTTGAAGAAGTGGCCATGAAATTTGCCCATTTTGGCCATTGTTGCAAACGTCAACTCCTGCCGCTCGACAAACTCCAGCGAGCTGACGTACCCAAGATCGTGGGCGGCGACAGTTGAGAGTGAGAGCAATCCAATGTTCGTCGGCGAAGTACGATGGGCCACGATCGGCACCGGATCTTCCTGAAAATTATCCGGAGGGAGCCAGTTGTCTTCAGCGCCCACGAAAACTTCGAAGAAGCGCCACGTTCTCCGGGCCACCATTCGGGCAAAGTGGAGATCGTTACCCGTAAGGAGTTTGCGCTCCAGCGATCGCAGCTTGCTGACCCAATGAGCAACTGCCGGCGAAACGCTCCAGGCCAGGGCAAACACGCTCATTACCGCAAGGGCGGCCGGATCAAAAACTATGGCTAGCGCAGCCGCAGAAAACGTCAGCGCTTCAGCAGGCCACATGAACCGAACAAAAGCAGTCAGATCGTTGCGCGTAGATCTTTCAGCATCAGCTGCGGTGACCCACTCGAGCAACTTCTTGTGCGAAATAAGCTTTCTGTAGATCGTACGCACAATTGCGTCGGCCATTAGATAAGACTGATGAGGCAGCAGCACGATCGATAGGGCGACTTGAGCACTGTTGGTTCTAACGTCACCCCATACACTCCAGAAGTGACTGGTCCAGGGGATTCCGCGCGGATGAATTAGAAGACTCGTCGTGACGTGGAGGTAGACGGGGAAAGCGATCGTGACCACCGCAAACAACGTCCATAGAAGCGGTGACCCTGGAAAGATCGTCCAGGAGGCCAACAGCCACAGAAACAGCGACGGAGCGACCAGACTGCGTCGCAGATTATCCAGAATCTTCCAGCGTGAGATGAGCGGCAGCGGATTGCGTATTCTTTTTCCCTGTGCATCTGTGACGGTCGGCAACAGCCATCGAGCAATCTGCCAATCGCCGCGGGTCCAACGATGCTGCCGCTTCGCATATGCGACATACGACGCCGGGTAATCGTCGAGTAACTCGATATCAGTTACGAGTGCGGCGCGCGCAAACAGCGATTCAAAGAGATCATGACTGAGCAGCGAGTTCTCCGGCACGCGATTGGCCAAGGACGACTCGAAAGCATCTACGTCATACAGCCCCTTGCCGGTGAAGCTACCTTGATAGAAAAGATCCTGATACACATCTGACACCGCAGTGGTATAGGGATCGATCCCGGTATTGCCGGAAAAGACGCGTGCGAACCTCGATCGTGACGCGCTCTCCAGCGAGATGCTGACTCGCGGCTGCAGGATTCCGTAGCCCCGGACAACGCGGTTTCCGTTAGGATCCAGTCGCGGTCGATTGAGCGGATGTACCGCAGCTCCGACGAGCTTGCGGGCGACGTCTCGCGGAAGTTGAGTGTCGGAATCGAGTGTGATTACGTAGCGAACGCGCCGGAGGAAAGAGTCGTCAGCAGTTGTGACAATAAAGCTCGTCTCTCTAGAGCCGCGCAGCAAGCGGTTAAACTCTTCCAGCTTTCCTCGTTTTCGCTCCCAGCCGATCCACTTCTCTTCGCTGGGGTTCCATAACCTCCGCCGATGAAACAAGTGAAACCGATGCGGCGGCCCGTCGCTGTGACGACGATTGAGAGCCTCGATTCCCAGTCTGGCGGCTTCCAGGAGCAGACCATCGGATGGAGTTTCTTCGGAGTCAGCATCGGCAAAGTCACCAAGCAACGCCAAATAAATGTTCTTGTCCCGATTGGCGAGGTAGTGAACCTCCAGTCGTTCCACGAGCTCCTTCACCTGCGACTCGCTGGAAAAAATAGTGGGGACCACCACCATCGTGCAGGCTTCTTCGGGAATGCCTGCAACGGTCTCCATCCTTGGGAGCAACCGCGGATGAAACACATGTGTAACGTCCCAGTTAATTACGCTCAGCGCGAGATCGCTTGCCGGGATCAGCGCGAACAGCGCGGCTACAATCACAACCGGCCAGCCTGCGCCCGCTTGATGCATTAAGGTGAGGAGCGCGGCTATTACCAGCACGGTAACGAACGATAGCGTACCTAAGTAAACAGCGGTCGCGCCTCGCAGAATGTAGCGACGGGTTCTCTCTATTAACCGCGGACGGTAAGCGAAGGCGCCTTCCAACTGGGCCAGCCCGGCATCCACCAGATAAAAACCCACATGCGATTCCGGCCCGGATTTGTTTCCATTCTTGCTCCCGTTTTCCGCCAGCTCGACAGCGGATCGCGCAATTTCAAGTTCATCCGAACGCGTGCGCTTGCTGATTCTTTCAATAACGTGGCGATAGCGATCGCGCGACACAAATTCCATTTTTGAGTAAGCGCCCGCCGGATCCTCGCCGAGGAGCGGCTCGATGAGACAAACGCTTTCGAAGAAATCGCGCCAATCGAGCGTCGAGAGGAGACGCATGCTGGTGATGATATTGCCAACCGTCACCTGGGTGGCGGCCTGTCGCTGGTGCTCTGCATGAATTACCTGTTCGATGCTTGAGCCGTGGCGTGCTAGTTGCTTTTCCAACCAATCAAGTACCGGGGTGACTGCTGGATCTTGTTCACGCAGGCGCTGCGTGAGATGCACGACAAACGACTGAGGTATCTTGTCTCGTTTTCCAAATCGCTCGGTGAGCAGAGGTATTAGTCCCGAAGGTTGGCGTGAAGCGAGCTCGAGAAGTTTGTCCGCCAGCTTGTCAGCCTCTTCCCGCTCTGCGCGCGCACTGACGATGACAGTGGCAAGCCGGCGCAGATTCTCGACCAGCGCCAAACGCAGTGTGATTGCAACGGCCCACAATTCTCCGATCGTCAGCGGCGAGACGGTTTGGTAGGCAGCAATGAAACGTCTGAGAGTATCCGTATCGAGGCGGCAATCGGTGTGAGCTATCAGCGCAAGAGCCAGCGCGTAGATCCTCGGATATCCCTTGAGTTCGCCTTCAGTGAGTTTCGGCAACTCGTGGTAATAGCCCCGGGGCAGATCCTCGCGAATTTCGCGTAGCTGTTCCTCGACAATATAAAAGTTGTCGACTAACCACTCGGCCGCGGGAGAGATTGCTCGGCCGTTCTTGATCGCTTCGATCAGGACTCGATAAGCAGCGACGAGCTTCCGGCCATTGTCTTCGAGCCGTGGCAGCAGTAGCGCGCGGCCTCGTTTCGTGACGGTCGTGTGTTCAGCAGCGAGCGCCTTGGCGTATTGCTCAAGCCGCTCAACACTGAAAATCTCCGCTCTGATCGGCTGTTCATCAGAATAGGAAAACGCCTTGCCGAACTTGGCGGATAACGATCCTAAAAACTCACTCATAGGAAGTCGAAATACTTTGGCTTCCACATCTGTTCATCGATGATGTGGAAACATAACGCCCCCCGCGATGTTCTGAGTGTCGTCAGAATAGCACGATTTGAACTCTGCAATTCTGGCAGGCGTGCAACTTGGCAGTCTCGGGAGAATGCTTGACCGGTTCATGTCAAAGGAAAAACGTTTGTGTCAAATTGAAGACCGGGCGTTCAAAATGACGGCTCGTCTAAAGTGGTGAGCCCATATGCCCGATTGGAAAGCACTTTTTGTCGATTAACATACGTCTATCCCGTGGCTGGGACAGGAACGGGGGTTGCAAAGATTAGATAAGCAGTAAGGGAATGCCGCTTTCAAATCCTGCCTGCCGGAAACACTCAAACAATCCTTCGGAGTAAGGTGGACAACCAAAAAGACAGAAACCGGTACATGTTGTCGGTTGCACTCCTGGGTGCTGCCGTTATGGTGCTGTGTGCTTATCGTCTACCTTTTTCCCAGATCGACGCAAGATTCGTCACGCTTGCTCTTGTTACGATCCTGATAGGGTCTCGCATCAGCATCAAGATTCCCCGCGCTCGTGGGCAAATCTCCGTCTCGGACACTTTCATCTTTCTCACCATGTTGGTCTTTGGTGCGGAGGCGGCCGTGCTCCTTGCTGGAGCTGAAGCACTTTGCTCCTCATTACGCTTCACTAGGAACATAAGGGTGCTTCTTTTTAACGTGGGAGTGATGGCGGTTTCGACATTTATTACCTCCTCGAGCCTCCAGGTTGCTTTTCCCGATTTTGATATCCACGGTGCCTATTCACCAAACTTCATCATTGCCTTGTGCGTAATGGCACTGCTGCAATACGTCTTGAATTCTGGATTGGTCGCAGTGAGTGTTACAATCGGAGCTAATGACTCGTTGTGGCATAGCTGTCGATCGAACTTCATGTGGACCTCTCTGACGTATTTCGCGGGCGCCTTTGGCGCTGCGATCGTCGGACGGCTGGGCGACCGATT
>Ga0190272_10000831_pt1 | contig 15117 bp, 14 predicted proteins | sample Popmic504T_FD_133746 | JGI IMG/M metagenome (GOLD analysis project Ga0190272, IMG submission 133746) | Populus adjacent soil microbial communities from riparian zone of Shoshone River, Wyoming, USA - 504 T | ecosystem: Environmental > Terrestrial > Soil > Riparian zone | place: USA: Wyoming... | reverse complement strand
TCACTAGCGTTGCGTTAAATTTAAGTAAAGTTCTTTGAAAGTATTGATATTAGTGGAATAGCAGGATAAATTATTTGGCCATGATTTGAAATAATTTCTAATTTCCTTTGTGTAAATCATTGATTATGAACAAAGGAAAGATGGTATTCTCTCAGATGATGGAATTTGCATCGCATGATATATTTAAAAGATGTGTTGAGCGGTATGATGGTAACCAAGGTATAAGAAACCTATCTTGCTGGAAGCAATTTTTATATTTAGCATTTGGACAGTTGACTCATCGTGAAAGCATGAGTGATACTCTTCTTTGTTTAGGATTAAATCCAGATAAACTATTTCATTTAGGTATAGGGAAGTTGATAAATAAATCCTCATTATCAAGAGCAAATGAAACGAGAGATTGGAGAATATTTCAAGATTTTGGACTTAAGCTTATGGAAGTTGCTAAAGAGCTTTATAAAGATGATTCTCAATTGGAGGTTGACCTTAAAGGAGATGTTTTCGCTTTGGATTCAACAACCATTGATTTATGTTTAGATGTTTTTTACTGGGCAACTTTTAGAAAGACAAAAGCAGCAGTAAAAATTCATACACTACTTGATTTGAAAACTTCTATTCCTGAAATTATTTACATAACAGAAGGAAACATACATGATTTAAATATTCTAGATGAAATCATAATTCAAAAGGGAAGCTATTACGTGATGGATAAGGCTTACATTGACTTTGCACGCTTATACAATATAAAAAAAGAAAAGGGCTATTTTGTAATTCGCGCAAAAGATAACCTTCAATTCAAACGGAACACCTCTAAAGTTGTTGATAAATCTTCTACAATTATTTGTGACCAGGATATTTCATTAACAGGTTTTCAAACAAGCCAGAGATATCCGGAACATTTAAGAAGAATAAAATATTACGACGAAGTATACGAAAGATATTTAGTATTCTTAACAAATAATTTTAAAGTTAAAGCGGAAACAATTGCTCAGTTATATAAGCATCGCTGGTATGTTGAAATATTCTTCAAATGGATTAAACAACATTTAAAAATAAAATCGTTTTGGGGACAAAGTGAAAATGCAGTAAGAATTCAAATATGGGTAGCGATTTCAGTTTATTTAATCGTTGCTATTGCAAAAAAGAAATTAAAACTTCCAAATACGCTTTATGAAATTTTACAATATGTAAGCATGAGTCCCTTTGAAAAAACACCATTAATTCAAGTTTTTTCAACTCCGCTAATTCTAGAAATCAAAGAACCTCAAAGTATTCAATTGAAACTCATATAATTACAACGCAACGCTAGTGGAACCGGATCTCAAAAAGAAATGTAAATCCGGCTGCCGGTCAACTAAAATTTACGCTAAAGCCCTCCACAACATTCTGAAGGCTATGAAAGGCCACCGGATATTTGACCGGTTTGGGTTTGATTTGCCAGAAGGGAAAGCCATTCCTGAGCCAAAACTTCAAACTGTGGAGGATTATCAGGAATTGAAATTCCAGGCGGGGCTTTGCGATTGGGTGAACCCGGAAAACGGGCAAAGGCTAACTGGTTATTTGCCTCCACAGGAATTGTTAGGGATTTTGGAAAAGAATATTGATATTTCAAGCGAATAAGATTGGCATAATAGTAACAAATTTGATAGTTAAACTTCCATGAAAATAACCCAAACCCTAAATTTTACTTTTAATGAAAACAGCAGCTTTATTATTAATTGTTTTAAATTATAGCTCTAACCTTTTTTGTCAATCCGCTGAAATGTATTATAGTAATGGCAAGGATAAATTTAATATAAAAAACTACGAAGGATCAATTGTTGATTTTGGTAAAGCTATTGAAATTAAACCCGATTTTGAGGATGCATACCTATTTAGAGTAAAAGCTAAAAAGAAATTAAAGGACTACCGAGGAGCAATTGTAGACCTTAACAAAGTTATAGGACTTAACCCAAAAAATGAAATTGCTTATTTTGAAAGAGCCGGGGCAAAACATTGGTTAGGCGACACAGAAGGGGCATTAGCAGACTATAATAAGGTAATTGAACTTAGCCCAAAGAATGCAGAGGCTTACTATTGGAGAGGTTGTGTAAAATTAAATTTAGGACAGCATGAAAATGGTTGTTTGGATTTAAGCAAGGCCGGAGAATTGGGATTTAAAGAAGCTTATGAAACAATATTAAAAAGTTGTCAATAGGATCTCGAATATTCACTTAAAATTTTTAAAAAAAAATTTCAACATGAAAGAACTTATTGAAAGTCTCAATCTTCCAAAACAAATTATCGATAAAACCGAGAAACTGATTAGCGTATTGTTTGGTGAAGGATTCAAAGAGATCGGCAGTATGTTTGGGGACAGGATGAGATTAAAAAGGTTAAAGAATCAAATTGATATTTTTAATGAAGCTTCTAAAATTATGGAAGCAAATGGACTAACACCTCATCAAATCAATCTTAAAACACTGGTTCCGTTGCTTGAAAAATCTTCATTAGAAGAAGATGAAAATTTACAAAAAAATTGGGCTAATTTAATTGCTAATATTGCATCCACTAAAATAAATGGTATTGAACCAAAACTTATTGAAACCCTATCCAGTTTATCTTCAATAGAAGTGGCTATTTTAGATTTTTTATACGAATCATTTCTTGAGAAAAGAACACAGAAATTTAAAGAATCTTCTTCCAGAAAATATAGTTCTTACAAAAATATTGAGGATGTTAAGCCAGATAGAATATTATTTACAAGTTCAATAGTTAAAAATAAATTCGTGCTTACAAACGAATTTACAATTATTTATCTTGAAAATCTTCAATCTATAGGGCTTCTTAGAAATGCCGATCCAGATATTGAAATTGAGGACAATTTTTCAGAAGCAGAAATTGTAGAACAAAAAAACAATGAGCCGTCAATAGATTTAAACCTCAATATTTCTGCAAATTATTCAAGATCAGAGGATTTTCACTTTACAGCATATGGTATATATTTTGTCCAACAATGTAAAGGTAATTAAATTCATCGCAGCGAGTAGTGGGATGATTCGGAAATTATTTTTTATACCGCAAAGAGGCGATGAATTCCTACATTTTTAGTCAGAATAACTAAGAGATTTATAAAGGAATTACACTTGGAGAAAAAGTAAATGTAGAAATGGAAAACTATTGTAATTAGTAATTTTATGAATCATGTCCTAAAAAAGAATATTGTCCTCGATATAACAGTATAATCAATCCTTGTATTTAGTATAAAAAGCCAAGAAAAGGGAAAAAATTTATTGCAATAAAATTCTTCAATAATTTATACGTTTCACTGGCATTTCAAACTGGTATTTTTCATTTGTCTTCTTATTTCTAAATCCTATAGCAAAGCCGGATTTTGAGATGTGCATTTCTGCCCACTCATCACCACCATTAATAAAAGCATCATACTTACTGTAATAGATAAAACCGTATCTATCCATAACCTTTTCTAAAGCATTCATTTGGCTTAATTTCATGATTTAGGCTTTTTAATTAAAATCTTCCTCAACAAATATAACAACCATTCTTTTTTTCAAAAGGTTTCTTAAAAAAAAAGGTTCGGGGCTTATCCTTTTTTCTGCATCCTATGGATATTATTTTCGCCAATATTCAATAATATCAGTGCTTTCAGGGTTGAGAAAGGGTGTTGTCCTTTCAAGATAATTGATCAATTTTAGCCCGGTCAATTAACATTTGAACTGTTTTGTATAAAAGGTTGGTAATTATGATTGTATTGCTGTCATTTTTTGGATTACAATATAATCCGGTGGATTTAATTTATCTTAAAATATTTTTCTAACTTACTGCCCTGCAATAATTTCAGATGCTATGCCGGAAACGATCCTCGAACAGTATATTGCTTTAACTGGTGAATCCATGAAAGATGTTGGAAGTGGGTTTATTGCGTATGGTCCAGATAAAATGGAAAAAATCTTTAAGAGAGCTGTCAAAGGAAAAAAGCGGATCGAATTTTTCTATAAGAATGACGATGATTTACGATGTGACCGGCTTAGTTATCGGTTCATACCAATCTATTATAATAGACAATACTTGTTATCATCTTCTAAAATGAACACGGAAATTATTTGTGATACCATGATTTGGTATGAATTAGCTACAGGAAAAATTAAAGCTTCAGATATTGCTGGATTGCAGTTAGTTTCTACCTACATAAACTGGCATGAATTCGGTACAAGTTACAATGTTGTCGATAAGATGGATTTATTAAGAGAAGCAATTCGATGCATGTTTCGATATTCTCATAGTAGTAATTCACTTCCTCCAATTGCGCACATGGCACATTTGATAGATAGCAGTGTTAAAAATGATGAATTTCCTGAAATATTAAAAGTTTTAAATGCTTTTGCAGCAGGCGCTGATATCAGAGCTGATAGTAAAGATGCCATGAGAAAGTGGATTTCTTCAGGTGAAATGCCAATTTCTAATTATGCTAAGTTTATGAGTGAGCAAAGTGAAATAATTAAAAAGCAAATTATTGACATTAATAGCCATAAACAACAGGACTTTACTATGATTCGGAGAAAGCTCATTATTAGTTTTTTAAGCGATCCTAAATTTGTTGAAACAATTTCAAATAATATTGATTTCAAAAAGATTGAACTGTATGAGGAGTCAATGAAAGTTTATTTTCTTGCCCTTGAAACTGAAGAAATGAAGGTGCAAGAAAATGATTTTTATGACCTTGCATCCCTGCTGTATGTCCAACCTGGAAAGCTCTTTTTTACAAAAGAGAAAAGGTGGAAAAGTATTATTAAGAGAGCTGGCATGGAAAAATACTTATTCAATTTAGATTAATTATGGCTAAAAAAAGGCATCAACATTTTATACCTCAGACTTATTTACGTCCATTTGCGCATACTCAAATAAACGACAAATTCTTGGTTAACGCATTTGATAAAGTTCAAAATAGAATCATTCATGATATAAGTGTGAAAGATATTTGTGTAGAGTCCGATCTTTATACTATGACTCATCTAAATCATGAGAATAAATACTTACTTGAAGATTATTTTTCTGATCAAATTGAAACCAATTACCCAAAGGTTTATAAACTATTGGTACTTGATAAGAAAGAATTCATTTCACCTGAAGAAAGACAGTTAATTCTTCTTACTACTCTTAGTATGTATTTCAGAACGCCAAAATTCTTAAATCAATTTGCAAAATTTACAACTTCATTGTTGGAAAAGGCGAGCTTAAATATTAATGAAATCGAATTTTTAGGAATCAATTTCAATTTTGATGATAAATCCTTTGCAGAAATACAAAAAGAAATAAAAGAAAAAAAACGTATTGATTACCTAAAAACTCAGATGCTTCTGATGAACGAATTTTTAAAATTCAAAGCATTTGACGGAATCACAGTAATTGAATTGATCGGGGAACAGGAATTTATTACAAGCGACAATCCAGTTGAAATAAGGAATTCAAAGGCATTAAGATTTGAATTATTTGATCAAAACAATTCAATCTATGTTCCTTTGAATCCAAAATTTGCTTTATTTATTGCCCCAAGATCTCTTGAAAATCCAATAAACCTTATTTATTATCAGAGAGATAACTTTATGCAGGATATGGTTTTGAATAGCTGTGTTTTTAGAAATGCTGAAAGATGGATTATGGGATCTAAAACAGGTATTACCAATTTTTTAGCTAATAATCTTGATTCAAAACCTGCGGATGAAAACCACCCCATTATTATAAAATCTAATGCACTTGTAAAAACAATGACAGAACTTGCAAGCTTGGTAGAAAAAGGGATTTCGGATGAAAACCATGAACTTGTTAAGTTCGTTGAAAAATTAAAAGATAATGAATACTTTTACGAAAATGTAGATTTGCAAGATGCTTACAAACAGATTACAGAAACTTTAGAACAAAAGCGGAAAAATAAATAATCAACAGAATATTAATAAAGGGCTACATGGACAATAAATATGGTCTTTCTCGAACGATTCCCGAACCGATTAAACGCTTAATTCGGCAAAATGCTGGATTTGGTTGTGTGATTTGTGGAAACGGCATAATTGAATATGAACATGTAGACCCGGAGTTTAATGAGGCAAAAATTCACGATCCGGCATATATGACATTACTTTGTCCCAATTGTCATGCAAAAGTTACCTCAGGAATGTGGTCAAAACAAAGGGTAAAGGATGCTATGGCAAATCCCATATGCCTTACACAGGGATATTCTAATGAACTGTTTGACATTGGAAAAAACTATCCAAAGATACATTTTGCTGGTTCCATTTTGGAAAACACACCAATACCTTTAATGGTAAATGGTGTTCCGATTTTTGAAATAAACCCTCCCGCTGAAGCTAATGGGGTTTTTCGCCTTAGCGCTTCTTTTAATGATTCAAAGGGCAATGAAACATTAACTATTAAAGAGAATGAATGGTTTGCAAGTTCTGAAAACTGGGATGTTGAAGTTGTTGGTCCACAGATTACCATTCGAGAGAATAAAGGTCGAATTGCTTTTCAATTAATTGCTATTGCTCCTGATACTTTAAGAGTCACTCGAATTGAAATGAATTTAAAGGGAATAAAAATTTCGGGCAATGAAAATGAATTTTCAATAACTAATCCAGCTACTAAATTTACTTCCACTTTTTCAAATTGCTTTGCTAAGGGAAGTAGGATCGGATTTCAGATAGACATATAGTATTTGAGCTTAATTTTGTACCCCATTTGTACCCCATCATACTAAAATAGAATAAAATAGCACCTTTCCACTTTCTGTATTGGAAAGTGAAGGAAGTTTCTGCTTTAGAATTTAAAGTCTAAAGTTCTCTCAAAAAAAAGTAATTTTAAGTACTTTTTATCACTTTATTAACTTTTTATCTCTTGGAAATAAATGAAAACAAAAATTTACAAACCGGCCGGACGAAAAAATCAAAGGCGGTATTCAGATTATTCGCTCTATTGAAAACAGAATTTTTGAAATCAGGGGCGAAAGGGTCATGCAGGACAGGGATTTAGCAGTCTTATATGAAACCGAAACCAAAGCCCTTAACCTTGCTGTAAAACGCAATATCAAATGGTTTCCGAAGGACTTTATGCTCCAGCTTACCAGGAAGAGTATGAAGATAGAAGGTTTCAAATTGAAACCTTGGAAAAAACAGATTATCCTTTGAGTTTGCAAATTTAAACATCAACAGGCCGCGGAGGAACAAGATATTGCACTATGCTTTTTCTGAAACCATTAGCGCCATTTTTTTAAATTCTATTTATCACGTTTTAATATTGATAACATGAAAATGCAAAGTATTGAAACAAAAATTCATGAAAGCAAGGGGCAAAAAGTCATGCTCGATTTTGATCTTGCCGGACTTTATGAGACGGAAACAAAATATTTAAAAAGAGCAGTAAGATTAAGCAATAGCTTTCAACATCAACGCTTCAGTTTGGAATGAGATTGAGAGTGCGCTCGTTTTAAGCGGGTTATGAGATACTCAGTGAGCTTTTAACTCTGTTGGACCAGGATAATATTAAGACTTTAAAATAATGTGAAATAATTCATATCAATTGCATTTAGCCATTAATGAGATAATTACCGGTTATTCAGAAAACTTAGCCTATCTTACCATAATTAGCAGAAAGTCAAAATGACTAACCTAATGCAATCGATATCAGACCGCTATTGCCTGGAGGTTGATGCGACATAAATAACATCACATAAGAAGTTTAATTCCGTCACTAATATTATAACATTATATAAAATCAATCTATGAAAAAACCTGTTTTTTTATTGTTAGCACTATTTTTAGTTTTTACCAAAAGCTCTGATGCCCAGCAAAAAATTATTAAAACTGATAAAGAAATTTATACAATAGATGGCCCCCATAGCTTTATTATTACCAAAACAGACATCGAAAGCAAAAAGGTACTTTTTAAAACCGAAACAAAGATCCCGGATAAAACTAAAAAAGAAGGATTTAACCCATTGGCAAATAATATTGATTATGAATTTATCGGCGATAATATGGTTATTGTTTATGACGTGTGGCAAAAATCTACCAGCTCAAAAGAGTGCTATGTTAAATTGTTAAACGTAAATACAGGCAAATTGAATGAATCAAAATTTTTATGCTCTACAAAATTAAATTCTTTTTATAGTTCGTCCGAAATAACTTATAAACCTGTATACTCACCGGATAAAACCAAAGTACTGGTTATTAGAGACAATGTTACTTCTGGTTATAATTTTGACGCCGAGCTGAAAATATTTGACACAATGGATTATAATATCCTTGCCTCAAAAACAATAAGCGGAAGATTTGAAGATCAGAAACGTATTTTTGATTTACCGAATACCACTATGGATAACGATGGTAATATCAGTGCCATTCTGCATTTACTGAATGAAAAAACAAAAATGACTGCAAAAAGCTATTCTGCAGAGATCCCCTTTAACGAACCCGGACTTACAAACCTCAAGGAGCTTTCCACCAACGCAAGCAGCGATGCAGGTGAAAATCAACACTCCCATGGGCGCTTCTATAAAACTCTGGAAGATTATTTAAATGATGAGCCAATCCTGGGTGTCAGGATTAAAAATGGAAGTTTTCACTGGACAAATTTTGGCGGTACCGATTACAAGCTCATTGATGAATCCGGTAACTTTAAAAAAGAAGATACTAAAAATTTACCCTCGGATATATTTACATATAAAAAAGACAATTTGTCAAATCCTTTCGTTATAAGGCTCATTGAAAATAAACCTTACATAGTTTTAGCTGTGGGAAAATTGAATTATTACTCCCTGTATTTATCGCAGGATAGCCGGTATTATTCTGAAGGATGGAATGGCGAATTAAAAAAATTCAGGGAAAAAGACCTGGAGAATTATTTGGCAAAATATGGTATCCTAGAGGCTTATAAAAAGGACAGGCCTAAAAGAGAATATAAAGACAGCGTGAATGACTATTTTAATAAAACTATCAGGTGGCATATTAAATATTTTGATCTGATAAATGAAGAAATGTAATAAAAAATCCGATCTGACAAGTCGGATTTTTAAATTCGTTTGAATTGTATATAGCCCTCGATTTCTTTTTCTATTTCTTCCATACTTCACTGATTTTTTTTAATTGCCTGGGATGGATATTTCCGAAGTTCAGGAAATTGAATCTTACATCCCTCCTGCTTACAGCATTCTCCTGGTTTGTTCTTGGAATCTGGTTCGGGTGGGGCTATTGCCTGTGCACCGACTGGCACTGGACTGTGAGGAAGCACCTCGGTTATCACGATATGTCAGACTCATATATTCACTTTCTCATTCTGAAATTCACGGGTATCAATTTCTCAGTAGACCTGGTTGATATGGGTACTGTCATCGTTTTCTTTTTAAGTTTAATCATGAGTATATGGTTGAATATACATGATTACAAAAGAAAAAACTTTAAATAATTTAAATTCATGGAGCAATTGAATTATTTTCAATTCCCATTTCATGTTAACGATTACCTGATATAAATCTTATATTCGTATATTTGAAGTGAGGTAATTACCCGGACTTTGCAAGTCATATTACGATATGGAAAAAATGAGATTATTCTTTCTTTTTTTGCTGGTGATAAATACCCTTCAGAGCTTCGGACAACAGAGAGCCAATGTTTGGTACTTTGGAGTCAGGGGCGCAGGACTAGATTTCAGTTGCGCCCCTCCAATGCCGGTACAGGGTGGCATGTACTATTCAACCGAAAGCTGTGCTTCCATTTCCGACACCTCAGGAAGTATATTATTTTATACCAACGGTGACTCAGTTTACAACCGCTATCATTATGTTATGCCCAATGGATTTGGTATAGGACAGGACCCGGGATGCTGGAGCTCAAGTACACAGGGAGCATTGATTATACCAGCTCCGGATAGCGATTCACTGTATTATATCTTCACAACTGATTGCATAGGGAATAATCTTGCCAATGGCTTACGTTACAGCACAGTTGACATGTCGTTGAACGGGGGCCTTGGAGAGGTTGTTGTCAAATCACAACCTCTCAGATCGTCAGTTACAGAAAAGCTTGCCGCTGTTCATCATGCCAATGGCAAGGATATCTGGGTGCTTGTTCATGAACATGGTACAAACAGTTTTTTTGCTTACCTGGTTGATTCAACTGGGCTTGATACCATTCCGGTTATATCAAATTCAGGTCAGGTCCATTGGCTGCCTACTCATCCCATGAGTATGGCCAGGGGCTATATGAAGTTTTCACCAAACGCGCAAAAACTTATATTGGTTTCCATTTCAGACCAGCACAATTATTCAATTTATCCTGAATTATTCACTTTTGATGATGCCACCGGGCAGGTGACGCTTGATTATACAATTATAGATCCTGACTCAATAAATTATTATGGCGCAACCTTCTCGCCTGACAATCAGCTGCTCTATCTTTCGGGCGGCTGGAAAGGACAATACGTTCACCAGTTTGACGCAAATGCCGGTTCGTCTGTTGCATTCCTTTCATCTAAACACATTGTTTTCACAACATCAGTGACCGGTTATGCTCCAAGTGCCTTGCAAACCGGTCCTGATGGAAAAATTTACGTGGTCACTCATCAGCCCTGGATTGATGTAATAGAATATCCAAACACTCCAGGAAGCGGCTGCGTATATCAGTCCCAGAAAATTCAGTTATCAGACTGTCCACTGTTTTCAACATCATTATTCGGACTTCCAAATTATCCTGAAAGTTATTTCCGCTCAACAATTACAGGTGCAGGTTGTGTTGATACAATTAATACACAATTTTCATACAGTGACACCTGCATGGGATTTCCTACTTACTTCTTTGACAATACATATATCTTTCCTGATTCTGCAGGCTACTGGGAATGGAACTTCGGAGATTCATTATCCGGCACCGGGAATTTCAGCAGTCTGCAGAATCCAACACACACGTATCTTTCAGCAGGGGTATACAACGTCATGCTTATTACATCAACCGACATAAATAATCTTTGCAAAACGGATACCATTGTAAAGACAGTTAACATTGCAATATGTACTGGTATTGAGGAAAAAAATAATCCAATATTAACAAAGATTTATCCTAACCCGTTTAGTAATAACTTGTCTGTTACAATCAACAACTTTTTACCATCTTACATTTTACTGTATGATGTTGTTTCAAGAAGTTTATTGAAAACAAGTTTTACCAACTCAAGTACGATAAATACAGAAGAACTTTCAAATGGAATATATATTTATGAAATAGGGAATAAAGATGGATTGTGCAAAAGAGGGAAAGTTGTTAAAGAATAAGTGATACCTGTCAATACCGGGTTTTAATTGTGGAGCCTGGATTGTGTTAGAATATGCTTCAGATTTATTGAATAGTTACATTCCGTTAAAAGAAAATGTAAAGCATCAAAGTTTCACAATCAAAACCTTATAAGATACCATAACCTTCTATAGTTCTCCATAATTCGTTTAAACATAATCACGGAGCCCGTACAAGCCATTTCAAAATTTCATATTAAACACCCTCACTTCCTGACTGTCACCTTCAAAAAAGTTGCAGGAATGGAAAGTGTGTTTTTATCGCTGCTCTTGTTCTGAGAAGTAAAAAGTTCTGTCAATTCACGCTGCAGGTCCGCTGCCTTGCCATTTTTCTCAGCCGCTTCAAATGCATTCATGGTAGGTCCATAATAGTCTTTGAATTGGGCGACGAACACTGCCGGAGAATATGGGGCATTAAATGTAAACGTCTCCCTGCTGAAAGATATGTTTTCCTTTGGAATACCGGCCTTTTCAAAACGTTCTGTAACATGGTTCTCCACGCCCCACAACATCGGACTAACAAATCCTTCTGGCGGAGATGGCGTATACGAAGAGCTGATCTTCAGGATCTGAGCTACCAGCGTGGGATCTCCCGGTATCCAGTTTCCCATCACTATTCTGCCGCCTTTGCGGGTTATCCGTACCATTTCCTTTGCCACGTCAAAGGGTTTTGGTGCGAACATGGCGCCAAAGATGCTTACAACCAGATCAAAAGACTCATCCTTTAACTCATTCAAATCAGTTGCATCGCCTTCCCGGAAGGTACAATTGGTAAGCCCTTCAGCATTTGCACGCTTGTTTCCTGCTTCCACCAGGTATTTTGCTATATCAACGCCCAGTACATCGGCGCCTAACCTGGCCTCGGGAATTGCCGTTGTTCCATCACCGCAACCAAGATCAAGAACTTTAAGTCCTTTGGTGACCCCCAGCTTAGCTACCAGCTCAGTGCCGCTTTCGCGCATGGTGTCGGCAATGCGGGTGAAATCACCCTTTTCCCATAATGCTTTGTTTGGATTCATGTAGTTTGATTTTTTAAAATGCGAAAATAAATATTTTCAGGGAATTCAATTAATGATTTGCAGAAAACGACTTATTTTTGAATTCAGTATAATGACTCCGAATAATATTTAAAATTTATGGTGTATGTGACAAGTGTGCCTTCGCTACTTCGCGGCAAAAAAAATGAGGCCACTATGACGCAAAGACGCAAATTGATTCTGTTAATCCAATGAACTCTTGATCAACTCCAAAAGAAAACTATAATAGATAAGCACAATTAAACCGCGCCTTCGCGCCTTTGTGGCAAAAAAAAGGCCACTAAGACGCAAAGGCACAAATTGATTCTGCATTGTCGATGAACATTATTTTGTAAGGCTGGAGTCCCATTTTCTTCCAATTATATTGTAAAGAATCCCAGGAACAGGGAAGTACTGTTAGTATCTTGAATAAAATGCTGCTGGAACCACTTAAAACAAGTTCTTAATGATGTTACCAACTCGATTGGCCTCCAAATGAGCCAAGAGTTGGAATTAATAGCAATAATTAATTTTATTTATCTTTCACTTTTAAAATACCGAGTTAAAAGTTAAAAATAATCCGCTTTTTTTATGCCTCATCCCTTCAAACGAAATTGGCTATGGAGTATTGGTTTATATATAGTCCCAAATGAATATAGCTTTTCTACCCCCCTTCCCGATCCGGCACTGATTCTGAATTCAAAATCGATGCGTCTGAAAAAGGATCATACCCATACTTATGCCGATCCTTTTCTTTTGTCTTACGGGCAATATTTATATCTTTTTTATGAGGTTCAGAAAACAGGACAAAAAGGGCACATAGAAGGCATAAAAACTGCGGACATGATCAAATTCGAAAATCTTGGAATTATTTTTGAACCTGAATATCATGTATCCTACCCTTTTGTTTGTCTTATAAACGATAAGCCCTATATGATACCTGAATCAGAACAAAATAATGCAGTATCATTATACAGGTTTGAATCGTTTCCATATGAGCCTGTTTTACAGAAACAGCTTCTTTCAGGCAGTTATGCCGATCCTTGCCTGTATAAACATGAAGGCACCTGGTATCTGTTTGCAACCTCAAAAAGCGGGGCGCTTGAAATCTTTTATTCAGATGATCCCCTTTTCGAAGATTTTATTCCGCATCCTGTAAACCCTGTAACATCAGACCTCCGGTATTTCAGGAATGGAGGATCACCTGTAATTTTAGGTAATGAGCTATACCGTATTGCACAGGATTGTAGTGAAGAATATGGACGAAACATAAATATTTTAAAGGTAACCGAACTCACCAAATACTCATATATTGAAGAACTTTATAGAACTGGTTTGCTCAAACCAACTGATAGCTGGAATAAGCTGGGTGGCCACCATTTTAGCATGACAGTATTCAATGACCGCAAAATAATTGCAACTGATGGCAAGCAATATGACTATCTGATAAATAAAATAATGTCACCATTATTCTCTAAATTGTAATCATGGAATACAGGATTGAAGAAGTTAATATAAATGATGATAACATCCGCCTTCAGATTGCAGGCTTACTGAGGAATGCATTTGGTGGTGAAATTGCCCCGGATAGGCTAATACGCAATACAACGACCAATAGTAAAAGGACTTCTATTTATCTGGGTGCTCTGCTTAACAATGAGCTCATTGGGTTCAATGCATTTATCTCTCATGATTTTCTATTGAATGGAATAGAAATATCCTGCTTTCAAAGCTGCTGGACAGCCACAAGTGACAAACACCGGGGGAAAAAAATATTCCAGAATATAATAAATTCTGCTAAGGAAACATTGCAACAAAAAGGAGCGGCTTTTATTTTCGGTTTTCCAAATGACAACTCTTACCCCATTTTTATACAAAAGCTGGGATTCAGAGAAATTCCATATTTAAAATGGCAGCTTCCAAGACTGCCTTTCATAGAGAATTTCTACTTCAATTCAAAAGCCATATCAAGTCCTTCAAATGAAGGACAGATCTTTCAGAATGATGAACAGCTGATCAATTTAAAACAAAAAGAATATGGAAAATTACTTATAGAGGCCCGTAAAGATCATAAGGTAATATGGGGAACGAATCGGATTAAAGAATACAGGGGATTCAAAATTCCATTCTTTGAAATTGGAGGAATTACCGGTGATAATCCTGAAGAATTGAGAGAGATGATAAAAGATCTCAACAATAAAATTAATAACGCGTGGTATTTGCAGTTTACTACCTGCAGCACTAATAGGTTAAACAATTTCTTTCATAAAGTCCGGCCTGCTCAAACCAATAATCTCATCGTCTATGATCTTAATTTAAATACTGCAGATAAGAAATTTAATCTGTTTGGAGGTGTGAAGGATGTATTCTAATTGGATAGCACACGTAATTTGTCCTTAAATCAATTGTTCCATATTAATCCGGAATTCTCGAGAGGATGTGAAGTCCCGGACCATATAGCCGTCACAAATCCAACACAATTCATAATCATTATAAATATACTATGGCAAAGTTAAACACAATCGGACTTGACATTAAAAAGTCGCAAATATTAGCAGAAAAATTAAATGAATTACTGGCAAACTATTCTATTTTTTACCAGAATGTAAGAGGTTATCACTGGAATATCAAGGGAGATAAATTCTTTGAACTCCATTTAAAATTTGAGGAGCTGTACAATGACCTTTTATTAAAAATAGATGAAGTGGCTGAACGGATCCTGACACTCGGGCATGTGCCGGATCACAGGTACTCCGACTATAAAAAGAT
>Ga0190272_10000830_pt1 | contig 15122 bp, 7 predicted proteins | sample Popmic504T_FD_133746 | JGI IMG/M metagenome (GOLD analysis project Ga0190272, IMG submission 133746) | Populus adjacent soil microbial communities from riparian zone of Shoshone River, Wyoming, USA - 504 T | ecosystem: Environmental > Terrestrial > Soil > Riparian zone | place: USA: Wyoming... | reverse complement strand
GCAGTGGCGCGTCGGCGGCTGACGCGGCTCGCCGTCAGACCGGCCGCTGCGCCTCGTCGAGCTCCTCGCGCAGCGACGCCAGACCCATCCGCGCCGTAGCGAGCTCGTCGCGCAACCGGCCGAGCAGGACCCCGGAGTCGAGCTCGACAGCGCGCAACTCGCGACGGACACGCTCCTGCTCGGTGCGTGCCAGGCCTGCCTCCGCGCGCGACTGCGCCGCGTCGGCCTCCGCGAGCAGCGCACGCTCCTTCCAAGCCCGGTCGGTCTCGCTCAGCTCGACGTCGCCGTCGCGCAACCTCGGAGCCGACGGCTCTAAGGCCCGCTCCACAGGCGGCGCGCCCAGCTGAGGCGCCAGCGGCGAGCGACACCTCAGCTCACGCTCCACTCCGGCCGTGCGACCGCCGCGCGTAAGGGCAGCCACCGTCAGCGAGTGGGCGCCCGGCGGGCAGTCCAGCGCGCCGAGCTGCAGGGTGAAGCCGGCGCTCAGCGCGACCTCGCGGCCGAGATCGACCAGCAGGTCGGGGCGCGCGATCGGCCTGAGCGCCTCGTACTGGACCGTCCCGTCGACGGTCACCAGGACAGCCTCGATGCCCTCGTCGGCGTGCGCCCATCCGGAGACCGTCACCGGCCCCTCGATCTCGCACGGCTCGGCCGCCGCGTCGAGCGGCGCGTCGAGGCGAATCACCGGCCCGTCGACCACGGTCGCCGCGGCGTCACCGGCGTCCTCGACGTCTTGTGCCGGGAATGGCCGGACCTCGACCTGACCCTCGACGGCCGCTCGCCCACCCTCGCGGTCGAACGCCGCGACGGTCACGTAATAGGTCCCGGGCTCCCAACCGGACGTATCGACCGACAAGTGGTACCCCGCCCGGCCGGCCCCCTCGATCGCGGGATGGCGCTGCCCGACCGCGGGTGTGTCGTGCCCGTACGAGGTGTTCCACTGTCGCTCGTCGATCTGGACGACCACGCCGGCAATGCCCTTGGGAGAAGCCGACCATCCACTCAGCCTGAGGTCGTTGTGAGCCGTCAGTCCCGGACGGCCAAGCGGTAGATCACATTCGATCAATGGCGGTCCGTCGCTGATCGGGTCTTGCACCGCCACGCGGGAGATAGAGTAGCGTCCTTACTCGTGACCTGCGCGATCTCCGTGCACCGGGTCGCAGCGGGGCCCTGGGCTCAGAACTGCTACGTCCTGGCCACCGACGGCGGCGATTCCGTGGTCGTCGATCCAGGCGGCGAGGCGGAGCTGATCGCCGCCGCCATCGACAACCGCGACTTACGCATACACGCGGTGCTCGCCACGCACGGCCATCACGATCACGTCGGCGCGCTCGCCGAGATCTCCGACCGCTACGAAGCGCCATTCGGAATCCACTCGGCCGACTCGTACGCGCTCCGACGCGTCAACTTCCACCGCTACGCGTTCCATCGGCTCGGACCGGTCGAGATTCCGCCGATCGGCATCGACCTCGCCGACGTCGATCACCTGCGCTTTGGCGAACTGGAGCTCGGCGTGGTCGCCACCCCGGGCCACACGCCGGGCAGCGTCTGCTTCGCGATCCCCAACGCCCTACTCACCGGCGACACGCTGATGGCGACAGGGCCCGGCGCCACCCCACTCGCCGACTGCGACGCGACCACCCTGGAGGGATCGGTCCAAGCACTCGGGCGCGGGTATCCCCCCGAGACGGAGATCCATCCCGGGCATGACGAGCCGAGCACGCTCGGCGAAGCGGCGGCCCGCTCGCTGACGACCGTGGAGCCGGCGTGACCGCGATCCGGGCAATCGCCGACGCGCTTCCCGAGCACGAGGTGACCAACGCCGATCTCGGCCGCCAGAACCCCGCCTGGGGCATCGAGCTGGTCGCGGAGCTGACCGGCATCCACGCGCGCCGCGCGGCCGCTGCGGACGAGACCGCCTACGACCTGTCCGTCCGCGCCTGCGAGGACCTGCTCGCGCAGCCGGGCCTCGCCGGGATCGAGATCGACGCGATTCTCTACTGCACCCAGGATCCCGACCATCGCGTGCCGGGCAACGCCCACCTCCTGCACGAGCAGCTCGGCCTCGGTGACGACGTGCTCGCGTTCGACTACGGCCTCGCCTGCTCGGGGTTCGTCTACGGCCTCGCGTTCGCCGACTCCTTCGTCCGCACGGGGATGGCCTCGGAGGTCCTGCTCGTGACCGCCGAGACCCAGTCCAAGCGCATGCATCCCGGCGACCGATCGGTGCGCGTGCTGCTCGGAGACGGGGCGGCGGTCACGCATCTGTCGGCGCGCGACAGCGAGGGCGGCAGGATCGTCGCGACCGAGCTCTGCACGCACGGCAAGGGCTTCAAGCACGCCTACATCCCGGCCGGAGGCGCCCGGAGCCCCGCGAGCACGGCAACCAAGCGAGAGACGATCGACCGCAGCGGCAACGTCCGCACGGCGGAGCACCTGCACATGGAGGGAACCGACCTCTGGGCCTTCGTCAACTCGACCGTCCCGGGTCATGTCGAGCGGTTCCTGGCGAGCAACTCGCTGACGCTCGAGGACGTCGACCTGTGCATCTTCCACCAGGCGAGCAAGCTGATCCTGGACTCGCTCGGGAAGGCGCTCGGGCTGCCGGCCGACAAGCTCTTCAGCAACCTCGCGAACATCGGCAACCTCGGCTCCGCGTCGATTCCGTTCGCGCTCACCGCGGCACTCGACGAAGGGCGCATCCAGCCAGGCGACCGGGTTCTGCTCTGCGGCTTTGGCGCCGGGATCTCGTATGGCAGCGCGCTCGTGGAGTTCTGATCCGATGCAGGCGGGCGCGTCGCCGATCGCGGTCGTTGGCCTCTCCTGCCGGCTTCCCGGCGCGCCCGATCCGCGGGCTCTATGGCAGCTGCTGACGAACGGCCGACACGCCATCGCCGAGGTTCCCGCCGAGCGACCGGAGGCACTGGGTCGCGGCTTCGAGGAGATCGACCTCGACGACATGCCCGAGGTCCGCTTCGGCGGGTTCCTCGACGCCGTCGGCGACTTCGACGCCGGCTTCTTCGACATCTCGCCGCGCGAGGCAGCGTTGATGGACCCGCAGCAGCGGCTCGCGCTGGAGCTGGCCTGGGAGGCGCTCGAGGACGCCGGCATCGTGCCCGGATCGCTCGACGGAGCCCTTGGCGGCGTCTTCGTCGGCGCCACCACGGGGGACTACGCCCAGCTGATCGCCCAGGCCGGGATCGCCGCGATCGGGCGGCACACCCTGACCGGCACCAACCGGGGCGCGATCGCCAACCGGATCTCTTACGCGATGGGCCTGCGGGGGCCGAGCCTGGCTGTCGATACCGGCCAGTCGTCGTCGCTGGCCGCGATCCACCTGGCGTGCGAGAGCCTGCGCAGCGGGGAGTCGGCTGTCGCGCTTGCGGGCGGGGTGCAGCTCAACCTGTCGGCCGCCGGGACCGTCGCGGCAGCGCGCTTCGGCGGCCTGTCGCCCGACGGCCGTTGCTTCACCTTCGACGCCCGCGCAAACGGGTACGTGCGCGGCGAGGGCGGCGGCGTCGTCGTGCTGAAGCGCCTCGACGACGCGATCGCCGACGGTGACCACGTGCGCTGCACGATCCGCGGGAGCGCGCTCAACAACGACGGTGGCGGCGACGGCTTCACGGCGCCCAGCGAGCTCGCCCAGGCCGAGTTGCTGCGCGGCGCCTACCGAGCCGCGGGGGTGGCGCCGGAGGATGTCCAGTACGTCGAGCTGCACGGCACCGGCACACCGGTCGGCGATCCGGTGGAGGCGGCGGCGCTCGGTGCGACGCTCGGCGGCGGCCGCACCGCGGACGACCGCTTGCGCGTCGGCTCGATCAAGACCAACGTCGGGCACCTCGAGAGCGCAGCCGGGATCGCCGGGCTGCTCAAGGCGGTGCTGGCGATCGAGCACGGCGAGCTGCCGGCCAACGCCGGCTTCGAACGGCCCAATCCCGCGATTCCGCTCGACGCGCTCGGGCTGCGCGTCCAGGACGTCGCGACCCCCTGGCCGCACCCCGGCCGGCCGGCGATCGCCGGCGTCAGCTCGTTCGGCGTCGGTGGGACCAACTGCCACGTCGTCCTGGCGGAGCCGGCGGCGGCGACGAAGCGACCGGGGGCGCGCCCGGCGGCAGGCGGGGCGGTGCTCGAGAGCGACCTCATTCCGTGCGTCGTCTCAGGCCGCGGCCGGGACGCGCTGCGTGGCCAGGCAGAGCGACTGCACGCGCTGCTCGAGCGCTCTCCGAGCGCTGAGCCGGCGGCCGTCGGACTCTCGCTCGCGAGCAGCCGCACGGCGTTCGAGCGGCGGGCGGTGGTCCTCGCGCGCGACCGAGACAGCCTGCTCGGCGACTTGGCGCAACTGGCAACCGGCCGGACCGCACCCGGGATAATCGAGGGCGACGCGGCGGAACGGCCGCGGGTCGCATTCGTGTTCCCGGGACAGGGATCGCAGTGGCTCGGGATGGCATCGGAGCTGTGGCGCGCGTCGCCGTTGTTCGCCGCCCGGATGGAGGAGTGCGAGCAGGCGCTGACGCCTTGGGTCGACTGGTCGCTCGAGGGGGCGCTGCGCGGCGCCTCCGGTGCGCCGCCGCTCGACCGCGTGGACGTCGTCCACCCGGCGCTGTTCGCGACGATGGTGTCGCTCGCCGCGCTGTGGCGGGCGTTCGGCGTCGAGCCAGCCGCCGTGGCGGGACACTCGCTCGGCGAGATCGCCGCAGCGCACGTCGCCGGGTGCCTGTCGCTGCACGACGCGGCGCGGATCGTGGCGCTGCGCAGCCAAGCGCTGCTGGAGCTCGCCGGGCACGGCGGGATGGTGTCGGTGGCGCTGCCCGCCGAGCCGCTCGCGGCGCGCCTCGAGGCGTTCGGCGACCGGCTCGCGATCTCCGCGTTCAACGCCCCGGGAGCTCACGTGGTCTCGGGAGACCTCGACGCGCTCGACGAGCTGGTCGCACGCTGCGAGGCGGACGACGTGCGCACACGACGGGTGGCGGTCGATTGCGCAACGCACTGCGCCCAGGTCGAGCAGATCCGCGAGCGCGTGCTGGCCGATCTGGGCGGTATCGAGCCACGTGCCGGCGACATCCCCTTCGTCTCGGCGGTCACGGGCGAACGGCTGGCGGGCGACGAGCTCGACGCGAGCTACTGGTACCGCGCGCTGCGCCAACCGGTGCGATTTCAGCAGGCGATCCGCACGCTCGCCAAGGACGGCGTCACGGCGTTCGTCGAGACGAGCCCGCATCCGGTGCTGACCCTCGCCGTCGAGGAGACGGTCGAGGCCGTCGCGAGCTCGGAGGACTTCGTGGCGGTCGGCTCGCTGCGCCGCGGCGATGGTGGGCCCGGCCGGTTGCTGACCTCGCTTGCCGAGGCGTGGACGCGCGGGATCGACGTCGACTGGACGGCGGCCTCCGGCGATGCGAGCGGCAGGGGCGTCGACCTTCCGACCTACGCGTTTCAACGCCGCCGCCACTGGGTCGAGCTGCCGCAGCACGCGGGTCGGAAGCCTGAGCCAGCGCCCCGGCCCGCTCCGGAGGCGCCCCCGGCGACCACCACCCGAGCGGCGAGCCCGCGCGAGCTGCTCGCCCTGGTGCGCGATGAGGTCGCGACGGTGCTCGGGCATGCGACGCCGGAGGAGATCGATCCGCGCCGGACCTTCAAGCAGCTCGGCTTCGACTCGCTGGCCACCGTCGAGCTCCGCAACCGGCTGCGCGACGCCACGGGACTTCGGTTGCCGACGACTGTCGCCTTCAACCACGCGACCCCGGCGGCGTTGGCGGACCGGCTCCACAGCGAGCTGACGGGCGCGCCGGGCGCCGCGCGGGTCGCGGGGGCGGGCGGCGCCGCGGACGACGATCCGGTGGCGATCGTCGGCATGGCCTGCCGCTATCCCGGCGGCGTCGGCTCGCCGACGGAGCTGTGGGACCTCGTCGCAGACGCCCGCGACGCGATCTCGGCCTTCCCCACCGACCGCGGATGGGACCTCGAGCGCCTGTACCACCCGGACCCCGGCCATCCGGGCACCTCGACCACGCGCGCGGGTGGCTTCGTCGACGGCGTCGCCGACTTCGACGCCGCCTTCTTCGGGATCGGTCCGCGCGAGGCGCTCGCGATGGACCCGCAGCAGCGGCTGCTGCTCGAGGTGGCGTGGGAGGCGTTCGAGCACGCCGGCATCGATCCGGGCGCCGCGCGCGGAACGCGCACCGGGGTGTTCGCCGGAGTCAGCTCCAGCGACTACGCGGCGGGACGGGGCGACGACGGGACCGAGGGCTACCGGCTGACCGGCAACCTGACCAGCGTCGTCTCGGGCCGCGTCGCCTACGCGCTCGGGCTGGCCGGCCCGGCGCTGACGATCGACACCGCGTGCTCGTCGTCGCTGGTCGCGCTTCACCTCGCGTGCGACTCGCTGGCCCGCGGCGAGTGCTCGCTCGCCCTGGCCGGCGGGGTGACCGTCCTATCGAGCCCGCAGACGTTCGTCGAGTTCAGCCGGCAGCGCGGCCTGGCGCCCGACGGCCGCTGCAAGTCCTTCGCGGCCACCGCCGACGGCACGGGCTGGGCAGAGGGCGCGGGCCTGCTGCTGATCGAGCGGCTGTCGGACGCCCGCCGCCACGGCCATCGCGTGCTCGCCCTGGTGCGCGGTACCGCGATCAACCAGGACGGTGCGAGCAACGGCCTGACCGCACCGAGCGGCAGTGCCCAGCAGAGCGTGATCGAGGACGCGCTCGCGAGCGCCGGCGTCGACTCCGACGAGGTCGACGTGGTCGAGGCGCACGGGACCGGAACGACGCTTGGCGACCCGATCGAGATTGGAGCGCTCCAGGCGACCTACGGCCGCGGCCGTCCCGCTGGACGGCCGCTGCTGCTCGGCTCAGTGAAGTCGAACATCGGCCACGCGCAAGCCGCGGCCGGGGTTGCCGGAGTGATCAAGATGACGATGGCGATGGCCAACGGCGTGCTGCCGCGCACCTTGCACGTCGACGAGCCGACGCGGCACGTCGATTGGTCCGCTGCGCCGCTGAGGTTGCTCACCGAGGCGACGGCCTGGCCGTCCGGCGAGCGCCCACGGCGGGCCGGCGTCTCGTCGTTCGGGATCAGCGGCACCAACGCCCACGCGATCCTCGAGGAGGCGCCGGCGACCACCGTCGAGGAGGCGAGCAACGACACCCGGCCGCCGCCCGGCACAGCGATCCCACTCGCCTTGTCCGCGAAGAGCGCGGCGGCCCTGCGCGCCCAGGCCGCACAGCTGCGCGAGCGCCTCGAGGACGATCGCGGGCCAGCGCCGCTAGACGCCGGGATCTCGCTGGCGCGACGGGCCACGCTCGAGCACCGGGCGGTCGTCATCGGGCCGGACCGCGGGACGCTGGCCGCGGGACTGACAGCCGTGGAGCGCGGCGAACGGAGCGACGGGATGGTCGCGGCCGCCGCGCGCCACGACGCCGCAGCCGGCTTCGTCTTTCCTGGCCAGGGCGCCCAGTGGCTGGGAATGGGGCTCGAGCTATGGGACTCGTCGCCCGCGTTCGGGGAGCGGATGGAGGAGTGCGCCGCTGCGCTGGCGCCGTTCGTCGACTGGTCGCTGCGCGATGTGCTGAGCGGCGCGGGCGACACCTCGCTGGAGAGCGTCGACGTCGTCCAGCCGGCCTCGTTCGCCGTCGCCGTCTCGCTGGCGCGGCTGTGGCGGTCGGCGGGGGTGTCGCCGGCCGCGGTCGTCGGTCACTCTCAGGGCGAGATAGCCGCCGCGTGCGTGGCCGGCTGCCTGTCGCTGGACGACGCTGCGCGTGTCGTCGCGCTGCGCTCCCGGGCGCTGGCGCGCGAGCTCGCGGGCAAGGGCGGGATGGTCGCGGTGCTCGCGCGCCCCGACGAGCTCGCGCCGCACCTCGAGCCGCACGCGGGACAGCTGTCGATCGCCGCGCTCAACGGACCCCGCGCCGTGGCCGTCTCAGGCCGAACGGAGGCGCTCGACGAGCTGCTCCGGAGCTGTGCGGCAGACGGTCTGCAGGCGCAGCGGATTGCCGTCGACTATCCGTCGCACTCGGCGCAGGTCGAGACGATCCGCGACCGCCTGCTCGACGACCTCGAAGGGCTCGCGCCGCGCGCCGGGGAGCTGCCATTCGTCTCCACCGTCACCGGCGCGCCATTGGACGGCCGCCAACTCGACGCCGCCTACTGGTACAGGTCGCTGCGCGACACTGTGCTGTTCGAAGCCGCCGTGCGGCAGATGGCCGGGTCCGGGATCACGGCCTTCGTGGAGATCAGCCCCCATCCCGTACTGACGCTCGCGGTCGAGCAGACCGTCGAGCGGACCGCGACCGCCGGCTCGGTGGTCGCGATCGGCACGCTGCGTCGCGACGACGGCGGGCCAGGGCGCTTCGCGCACTCACTCGCCGAAGCATGGGCGCACGGCGTCGACGTCGACTGGAGCATGTCCTTCGCCGGAACCGGCGCCAAGCAGGTCGCGCTGCCGACCTATCCGTTCCAGCGGCAGCGCTACTGGAACGACCCTGGGCCCGCAGCTCGCGGCCACCCGCTGCTGGGAGCAGCCGTCCCACTGCCCGACGACGACGGGTGGGTCTTCACCGGCCGCCTCTCCCTGCGAGACCATCCATGGCTCGGCGACCACGCCGTCGGCGGACGTGTGCTGCTACCCGCCACGGCGTTCCTCGAGCTGGCCCTTCACGCGGTGTCCACCGCGGAGCTGGCGACGGTCGACGAGCTAGTCCTCGAGGCGCCGCTGGTCCTGCCCGAGGACGGGGCGGTCGCGCTCAACATGCGCGTCGGTGCCGTCGACGCCGTGGGCGTCAGACCGATCGCGATCCACTCGCGACCGGACCCCGCCGGCGGTGCCGAGACGGCGGATTGGGTTCGCCACGCCAGCGGCACGCTCGGCGACTCGTCAGCGCCCGCCATGGCCGCGGCGCGCGCCTGGCCGCCGGCGGGAGCCGAACCCGTCGACATCTCCCATCTGTACGACGATCTCAGCCGCCTCGGCTACCGCTACGGACCGGCCTTCCAGGGCCTGGACCGCGTCTGGAGACACGGCGCCGAGGTCTTCGCAGAGACACGTATGGAGACCGGCCACGACGCGTATGGCCTCCATCCCGCGCTACTCGACTCGGCGCTGCAAGCAGACATGGCAGCAAGGCTCGACACCGATTCGCCGCCGCGCGAGGCGCAACTTCCATTTGTATGGAGCGGAGTGACGCTGCAGACGACGCGCCCCCGCTCACTGCGGGTCGTCCTCCGCCCGACGGGGCCGCAAGAGGTCTCACTCAGCGTCTTCGACCAGACCGGCGAGCCGGTCGCCCAGATCCATGCCCTTCGTACCCGCCCGCTCGCGGCAGCGAGCGGGCCGCCGGCACTGAGGGAGACTGAGTGGGTCGAGCTCGCACCGCGACCGGCCAACGGCTCATCTCGACGCGCGCGCCCGGCTTCGCTCGACGAGATTGCGATCGTCGATCCGGAGCCGGGCTCGACGGCTCGAGCCCGCGGCATCAGGCTCCCAGATCGCACCCTGGCCACACTCCATCAAGCGCTCGAGCTAGTACAGAGCTGGCTCGCCGAAGACCGGCCGGCCGGCGCGCGCCTGACGGTCGTCACCCAGCGGGCGGTCACCGTCGTCGACGGCGAGGCGATCGATCTCGCCGCCGCTCCACTGTGGGGGCTGCTGAGCTCCGCCCAGTCCGAGCATCCCGACCGCATCGCGCTGGTCGACAGCGACGGCACGCAAGCCTCGCGGGCTGCGCTCGAGGCTGCTCTGGAGACCGGCGAGCCAAAGCTGGCGCTGCGCGAGGGCGCGATCCTCGCGCCTCGCACGGCTCTCCTCCGGGACGCGGACGGTGGCCCACTCGAGCGCCCGGCCGACGCGGCGCGATCCGCGCTGCGCCCCCACGAGGTGCGGATCTCGATGCGCGCGGCCGGGCTCAACTTCCGCGACGTCCTGGTCGCACTCGAGTTCGACCTCCCGGGCGACGGGCGGCTCGGAAGTGAGGGCGCCGGAGTGGTGGTCGAGACAGGCTCTGAGGTGCGTGACCTGGTTCCCGGAGACCGCGTGATGGGGCTGATCGACGACGCCTTCGCGCCTTCCGGAATCGGCGATCGGCGACTGCTCGCCCCCGTGCCCGACGGCTGGACCTTCGAGCAGGCCGCGTCGGTCCCGGTGGCCTTCCTGACCGCGCGCCATGGGCTGATCGACGTCGCCAACCTCGAGTCCGGCGAGCGTGTCCTGATCCACGCCGGCGCCGGTGCGGTGGGAATGGCGGCGATCCAGCTCGCGCGGCGGCTCGGCGCCGAGGTCTTCGCGACCGCAAGCCCGTCCAAGTGGCAGGCGCTGCGCGACGCCGGGGTCCAGGACGACCACATCGCCTCCTCGCGCGACCCCGCCTTCCGTGAGCGCTTCCTCGCTGTGACAGGCGGGGCGGGCGTCGACGTGGTGCTCAACTCGCTGGCCAACGAGCTCGTCGACGCCTCGCTCGCGCTGCTGCCGCGCGGCGGGCGGTTCGTAGAGCTGGGGCGAACCGACATCCGCGACCCCGCGCGAGTGGCGGCCGAGCACCCGGACGTCGCCTACCGTGCATTCGACCTGCTCGATCTGCCGGCGGAGCGTCTGGGCGAGCTGCTCGAGGAGACGATCGCCGGGTTCGCGGATGGCGCCTTCTACCGGCTTCCGATCTCCACCTGGCCCGTCGCCCGCGCCATGGATGCCTACCGCCACCTGAGAGAGGGCCGCAACATCGGCAAGGTCGTGCTGAACCGTCCGCGCCCGATCGCGCAGACCGGCACCGTGCTGATAACCGGGGGAACCGGTGGGCTCGGGGGTCTCGTGGCTCGCCATCTGGCCGCGCGACACGGCGTCCGCGACCTGCTGCTCGTCAGCCGCCAGGGACCCGACGCCGACGGCGCCACCGCGCTGCGCGGCGAGCTCGAGGCGATCGGCGCCCGTGTCTCCGTGGTCGCCTGCGACGTCAGCGACAGCGACGAGCTGTCCGCCCTGTTCGACGCCATTCCCGCGGACCGTCCTCTCGACGCGGTGATCCACGCGGCAGGCGTGCTCGACGACACGCCGTTCGACTCGCTGCAGCCCGACCAGATCGACCGCGTATTCACTCCAAAGGCCGCGGCCGCATGGTGCCTGCACGAGCTGACCGCCGGCCTGGACCTGTCGTGCTTCGTGCTGTTCTCGTCACTGGCGGGCATTGCCGGGACGCCCGGTCAGGCGAACTATGCCGCGGCCAACGCGTTCCTCGACGCACTCGCGCGTGGGCGGCGGCGCGCCGGCATGACGGCGAGCTCGGTGGCGTGGGGGCTGTGGGACCGCCCGACCGGGATGACCTCCCAGCTCACAGCGACAGACGCCGCGCGGCTGCGGCGCCTGGGGTTCCAGCGCCTGTCGGACGAACAGGGACTGGCGCTGCTTGACGCCGCGCTCGCTGCCGGCCGCCCGGTCGCGATCGCCGCCCATCCCGACCGACCGTCAGGCGAGGTCACGGGCTCTCCGGCCACGCACGACCGGCGATCCGACCTGCTCGAGCTCGTCCGCGACGAGGCCGCGACGGTGCTCGGCGCGGCATCGGTCGACGCCGTGCCGCCCGACGCGCTCTTCAAGGACCTCGGCTTCGACTCGCTCGCCGCCGTCGAGCTGCGCAACCGTCTCAGAGACGCGACTGGCCTGTCGCTCGATGCCAGCCTGGCCTTCGACCATCCCACGGCGGACGCCCTGGCCGAGCACCTCCGCGAGAGGATCGCGGAGGCCGATCAGGCGTCGTAGCCCAGCTCGACGAGCTCCGTGCCCATCTCCTGCAGAAACCGCTCTCGGCACCAGGGCTCGAGCTCGCGCTTCCAGCGGGCTACGGATTCCTCGGGCGTCGAGCTGGTCGAGTGGTGGCGGTTGCGCTCGAGATCGCGATCCGGCGCCGACGGGTCAAGCGCGACGCCGAGCCATCGCCCCAGCCGATCGGCGGTCTCATCGGGCCGCAGCACCATCTCCTCGTATGCGACCAACAGGGAGTCCGCCCGATCGCGCTCGGCTAGGCAAGCTCGCAGCCGCCGCGCGTGCAGCGCCAGAAAGCGCTCGAACCATTCGCCCTCGCTCTCCTCGGGGGTCCGCCCGAAGCCGAAGAACCCGCGTGCAAGGTCGAAGGCCTGGACAGAGAGCCAGATGTCCCGGGGATCGCGGTGGAGCACGATTCCGCGCACTTCGAATGGCGAGATGTCGCGCAGCCGCGCCACGCTCAGCGCCTTCTCGGCGTGGTAACGCACGGCCGTGTCGGGAGCGGCGAGATCGCGCCGGGTGCGATGGACCGCCCGCGCCGAGAACTCCCGCCATGCGCCGGTCAGCAGCAGCGGGCCGATCTCGTCTCCCTCGCCCTCGCCCTGCCACAGCTGGCGCGGCAGGAACGGCGGCGGTCCGACAAGCGAGTCCGTCCGCTCCTCGCCCTGGACCATCGCGAGCTTGAAGATGTCCCAGCGATCGTAGTCCCACGTGGTGCGGTCGGCGATCGCCGACCACTCGGCCATCCACGTGAAGTACACGTGCTCGTAGGGGTGCTGCCGATCCATCGCGATCTCGCGCGAGCTGGCCAGCAGGCCCATCATCATCGTGGTGCCGCTGCGCCCGCTCGAGTCGACGATCAGCGGGGTGAGCCACTCGCTCAACTGCTCGCCTCGATCTCGAGGCAGAGACGGCGGACGTTCTCCAGCGCCGCCACCGCCTCTCTGGGCTCAGCCGGGTCAGGGGCCGTCATCGCCTCGCGCGACGGCTCCGCGACGGCGCGACGGCCGAGGACCACCCCGTGAGCTCCGCTGAAGGTCGGTCGCCCAACCACGTCGTCGTCCACCCTCAGCAGATCGAAGGCGGGCGACCAGTGCGCCGCGAGCCACCATTTGGAGTGAAAGACGAGCGGGCCCCCGGCGTCCCACGACCGACCGGGCTTCAGCACCATCATGCCGACCTTGCTGTCATCGAACGGCTCGCCGACGCGCATCTCGAACATCGACCTCCCGAGCACGGTCGCAATCAGCAGGCCTCCGGGCCGGAGGACCCGCCGCAGCTCGATCAGCCAGTCTGCCCAGTGAGCGGTTATGTGGGTGAAGACCGACACGGCGTAGACGAGGTCGAAGTACCCGTCCGGAACGGCCAGCGGCGGCGCCTCGGAGTTTTGGATGAAGGTGAACCCCGCGAGGTTGCGCGAGGCCCAGTCGACGCTCGGCCCATGTATGTCGCACCCCCACAGCTCGACGCCCGCGTCACGCTCCGGAACGAAGTGCCTGAGTCCGCCACCCGCGCCGGATCCGAAGTCCAGGACACGTTTGCCCTCGGACATCCAGTCGTCGGGGAGATAGTCCAGCACCAGCTTCCGCTCCAGCTCCCCGACCTGGATATAGTCGGAAATGGTGTTCTCCTCCGGGGTCCCGATACGGCGCATGAAGTCAATCGGCGGGAGAGGCAAGTCCGTTGCGGGCATCTGCGGAAAGCTATTCCACTGAGCGGAGCTCGGTGACCGGGAGCGCCGCCGACTCACTCCTCGCGCGCTGGGAGGAGAGCTCACAGGCGACGGCGGTGATCGCCCCGCGCGCGAGTTGCACCTTCGCGGAGCTGATCGCGCTCACTCGAACCCGGATCGACGATCTGGGACGCCACGGGATCCATCCCGGCACGATCGTCGGCGTGGAAGGCGAGTTCTCACCAGCATCGATCGCGCTGCTCGTCGCGCTGACCAGCGTCGGCGCGGTCGCGGTCCCGCACACGAGTCGCGACGAGAGCGCGACACGCGAGCGGCGGGAGTCCCTGGCGCAGGTCGAGATCCGCTGTCGGGTCGACCCGCTGACCGACGCCGTCTCCTTCGAGCCGACCGGCCGCTCGGCGCGTCACGCGCTGTACGACGAGCTGCGCGGACGCGACCGCGCAGGCCTGGTCCTATTTACCTCCGGCACGTCGGGCGAGCCCAAGGCAGCAGTGCACGACATGACGCCGCTGCTGGAGAAGTTCGCCATGCCCCGGCCGGCCCGGACGACGCTCGGATTCCTCCTGTTCGATCACATGGGCGGGATCAACACGGTGCTTCACACGCTCGCCAACGGCGCGACGCTGGTAGCCATCTCCGACCGGTCGCCCGAGGGCGTCTGCCGGCTTGTCGAGGAGCACCGCGTCGAGTTGCTCCCGACGACTCCAACCTTCATCAACCTGCTGCTGCTCAGCGGAGCAAACCGGCGTCATGACCTGAACAGCCTGCAGGTGATCAGCTACGGTGCCGAGCCGATGTCCGAGGCGACTCTGTTGCGATTGCGCGGCGCCTTCCCGAAGGTGAAGCTCCAGCAGACTTACGGGATGATCGAGGTGGGGGTGCTGCGATCCAAGTCCGCCGACGACGGATCGCTGTGGGTCAGGATCGGTGGAGATGGTTTCGACACACGCGTGGTCGACGGCATGCTGGAGGTGCAATCACGCTCGATGCTGCTCGGATATCTCAACACCTCGGCGCCGATCACACCTGACGGGTGGTTCCAGACAGGAGACGTCGTCGAGCAGGACGGCGAGTATCTGAGATTCCTGGGCCGCGACTCCGACCTGATCAACGTCGGCGGAGAGAAGGTCTACCCGGCCGAGGTCGAGGGGACGATCGAGTCGATGGAGCAGGTCGCCGAGGCGATCGTCTACGGCGAGCCGCACGCGTTCGTCGGACAGATCGTCTGCGCGCGGGTCGTGCCGGCGGCGGGCACGGAGGGCCTCGCACGTGAGGTGAAGCGGTTTTGTGGCGAGCGACTCGAGCGGTTCAAGGTCCCCGTCAAGGTCGAGGTGGTCGCCGACACGCTGACCGGTACGCGTGTGAAGAAGCCGCGGTTGGCTGGCCGCGACAACCCATGATCGCGATCGGCTGTGCGACCGACGACGAGCGTGCCTTCCGCGCGAGCGGGGCACCGACGATGCAGACCATCGACGACGGGAGCGCGTTGCTCCTGCGCCGCCATCGCTACGACTCGATCGACCGGCCCTACAACGAGATGCTCGACGCCGCGACGGCTCGCGACGACCTGGACGCGGTCGTCCTGGTGCACCAGGACGCGGTCGTCGTCGGCGACGGTCACATCACCACCCGGATCGAGCGCCTGCTAGGCGCCGATCCCACGGTCGCGGTGATCGGCGCCGTGGCGGACGG
>Ga0190272_10000829_pt1 | contig 15124 bp, 14 predicted proteins | sample Popmic504T_FD_133746 | JGI IMG/M metagenome (GOLD analysis project Ga0190272, IMG submission 133746) | Populus adjacent soil microbial communities from riparian zone of Shoshone River, Wyoming, USA - 504 T | ecosystem: Environmental > Terrestrial > Soil > Riparian zone | place: USA: Wyoming... | reverse complement strand
AATTCACGCTCCCCACACACCTGAACAAACCGATTAAGCCAAATTCTATAACTAATACTTGCCCTTGGAGCGTATGTCCCCTTCCAGGCTAAATATTCTTTGATTATTTGATTCATAACGCATAAGACCCGCCTGGAACGAACCTGGCGGGCCTTATGGATATCGCTCCAAAGAGCGATATAAAGCCAATAGAAATTTGAATTAACAAACTTTTATCAGCCTATAAATAAACCTATCACATCACTTTAAAAAGGTAAAGGTTTAAACTTGGCCTACCGTTGTTCGTTCCATTCCAGTGTTAGCCGGAAGGCCCTTTCAGGCAACGGTTCAATAATTAAATTTTTAATGCTATAGCATTTTTAGTATATACGGTACAACTATTTATGTCAATATAAAAAGAAAAATACACCCTATTGATATATTCCGATTGCATGTTTAATACCTTTTCAATTCAATTTCTGTAATCGGAAGACTAAGTAATTCTTTTGAAAATCGCTTAGCCATTTCATTCTTCCAAGCTTCAATTGCAAGATACTGCCCTTGAAGCATATCTCTAAAACACTCATTTAACCTTGAAATCACCGGAGTAAATTCAAAAATTCTCAATGGAACAATCCGTAGTGGAAGCATTTCATCAATGAGTTGGACCCGATCAAAAAATTCCGGAACAGCGCTTTCGAAATCTGTATCCGTATTCGCAGTAAGGGTTATGTAACAGTATAAATCCAAGTTTATCTCCAACAAACGTTTGAAAAGCTCAAACTGGTTTGAAAATAAGCTTGGATCTGCTTTGGTGTTTAATGAGAATGATCTTGGGTCAATGCCTTTAAAACAGCAAACCCGTGAATACATTTTGTACGATGAAATTAAATCAATTTGAGAATTACTTAAATATCGCCAAAAATAATCGTTGCTTAAATTATCGTCCGACCATAAATAAATCTTGTCCTCTAGTCCCCTCGCTTTTAAGCTTTCCATCATCCATGGTACCCATTCAGGTGTTAGGTCAGGTTGCCCTCCGGTTAAATCAATCATAGTTGCAGGATTTACCTCATTTAGGTATAAATCCAGCATTTCATCACACGTTAAAAAAGCAGCGCGGTTTTCATTCCCACTTAATAATTGATAGTCAACATAGCAATACCAGCAACGCCAATTACAAATTGAATTTTGAAAAACTTGTGCTCTAATCTCCGAGACTTGAGCAATACCCAGAGCTTTTGTTGCTGGTGCAATGGGTAAAGGATTTTTTATCCATTCTATTCCAGCATCTTCTTTAAAATGACGAATCCGCCCAAAGCCATAGCAATTAGCAGGTTTGGTTAAATCTTTTTCTTGTTTAGATCCCGAGAAGTTTGTAATTAAAAGAGCCTTCTTCTCAATGTCTATGGCCTTCGCTCTTAGACTTGAAGAAAAACTTTCTGTATCAATATTTGTCATCCTTGAGCGAATAGCAAAATAATTTAAATGTGAATTTTATTCAATACCCAAATTTCTCTCTTTTTTTCCTATAAGATAGGTTGAAATAAGATTTAGTAGCTTTTCATTGTTTATCTTTCGCGTGTCGACAATAATATCGCAATACAATTTAAGCGATTCTATTTCTGCTTCTACCCTATGGCTGTCAGCCTTATAAAATTTTTCAAAGGTACTAAAATCATCATATATTTTTTTGCGTGAATAGCATCGCTGATACCTGGTTTTAAAACTAGTATTAATAAAAATTGCAATTCTGTTCTCTGTAATTTCCGTTATTGCATCAAGAATAGCCTTATGTCTTACACCATCCAGAATAATTGAATCTTTGTCTATGGGAAAATATTCTATAACCTCATTTAAAAAGTGTTGAGGATCCTGACTTACTAATTTATCCCCTAATTCTGAAAATGTCTGTCTTTCAATTGAATATTTATTTTTTATACTGTAATAGTGTAAAAATTCTCCAAAGGAAATCACGGGGAAACCAAATTTCCTTGATATGCATTCTGCCGCTTGCGATTTACCCGCACAAATGCGACCACTTATACAAATGATATTCTTGAATTTCATATCAGATCTTAGCTACCTCTTATTAATTAATTGATAGCCAAGTCCCATCAGTATATCAAAAATAACTTAGAAATTACAGGCTTTAATACAGGATATAAAGCATGACAGATTTAATTTTTGCTTAAATATCGATTTGCTTTCCTTTCAAAATCCAGATCATTATACTGCTCATAGATAAATGTTGAAACGGGATTTTGGTGCCCTAATCCCCTTTGAATGAAGGCAAGGGGTGCATTCTGATCCCTGCGTTTATGTGCCCAGCCATGTCTGAAGCTATGTGGAGTAATTTTTTCCTTGATACCTGCCTGGCTAACATAATATTTCACAATTCGCTCTACACTCCTACAGGTGAGTCTTTGTGTCCAGCCGAGACCGTTTTTCCAGCCGACGAACAATGCTGAGCGATTATTTAGTTTTTGTCTAAGTGTCATATACTTCATTAAAAGCTTGTGTGTTTGCCCTGACCACACGATAATCCTCTTTTTACCTGTCTTTTTAGTTTGAATAACGGCTAATCTTTTGCTTTCATTTATAGAGGAAATATCAATGTCACAAAGCTCAGAAACCCTGATGCCTGTGTCCCAGAGCATTCTTAAAAGCAAAACATCCCTTAAAAATTTAAATTCATTGATAGGGATTCCTGAAATAATGCTATTGTATTCTTTTTCAGTAACTGCCCTGTGTGATTTGGCATTTATTCTAGGCAAGCGAATAAGCGTTGGCGCCAGACACAAATAATTCTGCGTTTTACAAAACTGGAAGAAATTTTTTATTACGACCGTTGCAAATTGAACAGTATATGGATTAAACCGTGATTCGAGCCATTTTCTGTAATTAACAATGTCAGTTACTTTATACTGTTCAATTGTTTTGACTCCACAAACTTGCACAAATCTAAAAAGCCAAATTTTATAATTTATGCTTGCTCTCGGGGCATATGTCCCCTTCCATTCTAAATATTCTTTTATAACCTCATTTATATTCATAGTATTCCTTAGACAAAAGATTTAATAGCATCTAGCCTTTTTTTTTTATAAATTTATTGAACCTTTCTCACGGTCAAATATTATATATCAACTAGAGTCGGTTGTCAAGAGGTTTTATGAACCCACCTTAAAGTGCAATGCTATGAGTTTACCGTAAGTATCTCGATGTTTACAACAACAGAAAAATAGCCCGATACTGATATGGGGTGTACTATTGGTATTTTCAATTGTTTCTTTCAATGCTGCTTAAATTTCTCAATGAATATCGTCGGGATATTTAAGGTTTTTAATGTAAGTGAAATTAAATTTTCATTAAAGGATAAATGATACTGGTCCTGCATAGTGGACTAGGGGCCTAGAGCGAAGACCCCTAAACTTTGTCAGCTTTAGCATATATATGGTGGAAAACCCGATAAAAAGGAGTTTTTAATAGGGATTTCTGAAAAAAACTATTTTTATGGGCAAGAAGCCTACTAAAGTTGAATAGTAATTTTAATTGTTCTATTCTATAATACCTTCATTATATTACATTTCAGTTTTTATTTTGAGAAAGACATTATGAAAATAATAGAAAAAGTGCATTTATTTATCTTAAACACAAGGAATAAAATGAAAGCAAGGAAATTATTCGGACAATTGTTGGTTAGCCTTATTTCTGGTCTTTTGATAACAATCGTAACTAATGTTATTTATTATTTATTTAAGGGCAGTTTAATAATTGATATTGGTTATAATGGTCTAATGGAGTTGATAGAGAATATATATTTTGGAATTCCGGTTCTAATAAGATTGAACATTTATTTTTGGTGCATGACCCTGTTTATTTATTACATTTTAAAAAGATATGAAGAACATCATCTAAATATTGAAGGTAAACGTGAAGTTATTAGACAGACATATAGTTATTGGTATGCTTTTTTTTATTCAATCACTTTTTTTGGTGGTTTAATTCTTATGAGAAGCAATCATTTGTTCAGCACTGAATGGGTGATTTTAGGTCTTAATTTAGTTGGTTTGGTTTTTACCTTTTTTGGATTTGTAATTCTTATTTTAGGCCGTGTCGATATTAATGGATTTTGGGACCCGCAAATATACAAGTACGATAGTGAACAAATCGACTATAAGCTTGTAACAACTGGTATGTAAAGATATAGGCGACATCCTATTTATATGGGTCAGAACTTGTTTGGCATTTTCAACACTTCTATTATCGAATTCAACATTCATGATTCCCTTTTTTGTCTTAGTGATAATTATTAATTACATAAGAGCAAAGGAAGAGGAAAATTTCCTAAAGGAGCTTTTTGAAAACACATTTAGAAGCTATCAACGTGAGACACGAATGTGGTTTCTTTTTTGATTAAATCGGGAATTTAGCAAAGATGTTGTTCCCTCTGTAATAATCTGATAATTGCTCAAATATTCTGTTTGATCCCGACGTTTGTGCGCCCAGCCGTGCCGGAAGCAATGCGGAGTAATTTTTTCTTTAATCTTTGCCTTGTCAACATAGTATTTAATGAACCTTTGCACACTCCGAGACGTAAGGCGATTGCCCCATCCCCTATTCTTGTCCCATCCCACAAATAAGGCATTTGCATGATTAAATTTATGCAATTCTATCCTGATAGGCATGTATTTCATAAGAAGCTTATGGGTTTCTTCCGACCAAACGATTATCCTCTTTTCCCGGTCTTTTTGGTTTGAATGACAGCCGATCTTTTCTTTTCATCTATCTGGGACACATCTAAATCACATAGCTCAGAAACCCGGACTCCGGTATCCCTAAGCATCCGGATCAGGATAAGATCCCTGAGGGGCCTAAATTCGTTTTCAGGGATAATTGAGATAATCCTCATATATTCATCCTCGGACACGGCACGTTGCGATTTTGCGTTAATCCGGGGCAATTTAACCAGGGTGGGTGAAAGGCACGAATAGTTCTGGGCCTTGCAATACTGCAAAAATTCTTTATTACGATGGTAGCAAATTGGATGGAATAACCGTCCAAGCGGACTTCCAGCCAATTACGGTACTTTACTAGGTCAGAAACTCCATAGATAGCCAGTTCCCTATCTTCGCAGACCATCACAAAACGATTAAGCCAAATCTTATAATTAACACTTGCCCTGCGTGCATAGGACCCTTCCACGCTAAATACTCTTGTATTATTTGATTCATATAACGCATAAGACCCGCCTGGAATAAACCTGGCGGGCCATATGCTAACACTCAAAAGAGCGTTATTTGAAGCCGATAAACTTTGAATTGACAATGCTTACCGGTCTATAGATAAACCTATCATATCCTGTAAAAAAGGTAAAGAAAATCGGTTTAGTGGCCTACCGTTGTTCGTTCCATTCCAGTGTTAGCCAGAGAGGGAATATTATAATATAATCCTCACATTTTCCTCCTCATTTATCGCACGATGCGATTTTGAGTTTATCCTTGGCAGTGTGGGACCAGAGTTGGTGAAAGACAGCAATAGTTGCTGGTTTAGTAGTATTGAAGCAAGTTCTTTAAGACAGCTGGAACTGCTCACAAATTTTTAATTTTCATTTGGGCTTTGTGCCAAGAAAGAATAAACATCTTACCAATTTCCGACTTACTTCTTATCTCAACAGCCAATTCCTTCACTGTAAAGGATTTTTCTGGCGATTGGTATAAAATAATATTTGGGTCATCAAGACTTTCAAGTTCTCGTATCAGATCCACTGCACTAGAAAATATTTCTTCATCGCTACTCTTTTCATTTACTTTACTTTTAAAGTTAAATTGCTCATTCATTATTTTAATAAAAACCGTTACTCTTATAATATCCTTATAGTGAACCAAAGTTAATTATAAATCAAGAGGTCTCATTCTATAAGCCTAATTAAGAAATAATTTCCGATATTCCACCAGGATGCTATTCATTTTAAAAAAAAGTTATTAAAAAAAGCTTTGGTTACAAGAAAATATTTATTCTATTTTATCCTAAAAATTTCTTATTATCTTTCGAATATTTTTTTAAGTAATTCTTCCAATTTAATTGAAGCCTTGCTATAAAGTCGAAAAGCAGAAATGCAAATACCAACACCTCCTGCAAGTCCAATTCCATTAACCAAAAAATTTAGCCCATAAACTCCATTGATAATTGAAATAATTAAGTAAGATCCTAAAACAACAGACCATGCAATTGTAAGCCAAACCAATCCGAAAGCCCATCTTTGTTGTTTTGAATATTGCTTGAACAAAACTCTTGCTATTTCGAATTGTTTTTTTAAGTTTTGTTTTTCACCAAAATTGGAAAAATACACTGAATTATTTTTTATTAAGAGTCCTAACCAAAACAGTTCAATTAATACAAAACTCACAATTTGAAAATTTTTCAGATCCATTATTGTCCTAGTTTTTTGATACCATACAATCTAATGCTTCACTTATATAGGTAATCATTACTTCTCTATATGCTCGTGGAATTGATGTATTGTATTTTAAATATTTCAATTCTGCATAATATATACCTTCAATTTTTAATTTAAGTTGATCACTATACTTCGCTTCTTTTAACTCATCAAAAATTGAATTAAATATTCCAATCCATCTTTCATCAATGAATTGCTTACCATAAATAATATGCACATCATCGGAATATGAAACCCATATATCAAAATCTGGTGTATTTAATAAATCCACTGATCCTTTACAAACATGGGCATACATTGCTGTATAAGAACCTTCGTCTTTCCACCATTTAGGTTTATCCTCAACTTTATGTGCCAATAAAAATATTCGCTTGGGCAATTCTCTGCTCGGATACGATTTATTGAAAGCTACCCTAAAACTTGTATACTGCGGTGGGTAGTTTAAGACATAATAGTAGTCAAGATTATTTTCGTCATGTTTGCCAAAAAAATAATAAACAGGACAGCTTACTCCTTGCTCCCTTGGTGAAAATACCTTGCAATTTGTTAAAGTTTCTTCGGAAGTAAAATCCATGGGCTTAGAGGTTCTTGATTTTTTTCTGCGCTTTTCGCCAAGAACGTATAAAACTTTTTCCAATTTCAGACTTACTTCTTATCTCAGCAGCCAATTCCTTCACTGTAAAGGATTTTTCTGGCGATTGGTATAAAATAATATTTGGGTCATCAAGGCTTTCAAGTTCTTGTATCAAGCTAACGGCGGATGCTATTAAATCGTCATCATCATTTTCCTCTTCTTGAGGTCTTATGCGAGATTCATTTTCATCATCTATTATTTCAAAGTTTTTTGTAAATATAATATTTTTTTTTATTTCTCTTTCTTCTGGCGAAATGATAAATGACAACTCTCTGAATAGAGGGTCAAGATCTATAGTCTGTTTAGCAGGAAGTATATGAATTTCACAAGCCTCACACGTTCTTATGTCCTTATCTGAAATCTTTCCTAATCCACTATAAATTGCTAAAATGACTTTGAAATTTAGCTTCGGCATGATTAAATATATATCTTCTAAAAACTCAACACCATTTATTTCACCCATACTTAAATCAGAGACTAAAACATCAACATCACCATCCACACATAACTTTTTAGCTTTTGAAGGATCGTTAATAGTTTCTACATTTAACCATCCTTTACTTCTAGCATAGGATATAATGGTTGCAAGAATTTCTCTTTCGTGATCGAGAAATAATATTCTCGCTGAGCCAATTGTTAACTTAACATTACTCTCTGAAATTATACTATCAATTTTTGACATTGTATTATTTGGTTAGTTCAAAACTTACATTTTTCTTTCATTAGTTTTCATAGTTTCATCTCTTGGAAAAATTAAAATGAATCGTGTGCCGGTATTATTATTTCCAATTATAGGGGATTTTGGCGGTGACTCAGGAGGAAGAATAATTCCTGCATTCTTTTCAACATTGTTTTTTACGATACCCATCCCATAACCACTTCCTCGTTTCTTTGTTGAAAAACCATCAGTAAAAATCTTATCTATTATCTCGGGTAGAATCCCTGTCCCGTTATCTTCGATCTCTACATTTACCGTTTTTAATTTGCTACCTGAATCTGAGTCGACAACAATTTTGTTTCTTGTTCGTATTGCAATTATGCCAGGTAAACCATTAAAGGATTCACTTGAATTTTTTAATAAATTGGTGAATACTTGAATTAACTCCGTAGAATTACACTTGATATTGCATTTACCCCCATAATCACAATCAAATTCTGTTTTTTTATTTAATGCTTTAATTTCCATTATTGAAATTTCAATTAAAGTATTAATACTAAGGGATTCTACCTTATCATCTTGTGGGATTTCAAATAATCCCTCATAAAGCCTAGCCAAGTTTCTACCTGTTGTTGGAGATCTATAAACTTTTAATGAGGCACTTAGTATCGCAATGAGCCTGTTATAAGCACTATCAACTCGTTCAATAACATCAAAGGCTTTTCCGCTAATAGGGATTTCTGCGTGGCTTGCCGTTAAGAGGTTATTTAAATTTTTATTTATGGAAATTAATGGAATTGTTATCTCATGAAAAGTTCTATCCAAAATAAGATCCAGTTTAAATATTTTTCCTGCAGCAATCATGTACAATTGATAAAGGCCTATCAAAATAAAACATTTGGAAATTAATGCAATAGAGTATGCAATTAAATTTATTACCAATTGATCCGTCTGAGACAAAGATTCTAAATTAATAATTGAATAAATTTGAATACCTCCATAAATTATACTTCCCCAAAATAGCAAATTAGTTATTGAATTTATTACGTTAAATTTTTTGCAAATATCTTTCAAAAAAAAAGCAAGAGACAAAAGAGCAATTACACTAATAATACTTCCAGGTATAGATGACAGTTTTATTGCAATATTATTAATATAGGAAACATCATTCGTTTTCTCCATCCAATAAATCATAGAGAGCCCAGAGATAATACCAAGAGAAAAAATAATTACTATATTGACCAGAGGTTTCTCCCCAATCCATTTTTTATAATATTCTTTACACGCCAAAAGAAAAAAACACGAATTAAAAACATCAAATATAACCTTAAGATATTCGTATATCGGTACTTGAATAGATTGATTATGTAAGTTAATTATTAACAGGCGTATAGCATTTAATAAAAAGGCTACGGAGATAAATTTAAATTCATTAACACCTAAAGTTTTATACGTCTGATAACTGAGTAGAGTTATTAGAATCACTAATGGTAACTGGATTAAAACAATTGTATTGTAGATTGCGTTCATGTCTTTTAGTGTCCCATCCAATTGCAAACAATTAATAATCGCAATTAGCCTTTTGATTATACTTATTTTAAAAGCTTTTTTTCATCAATATGCATGTTAACCTTGCATTTCTTCTTATTAATCTCCAAGCCATAATAAAATTCTCCATATTGCATCGCTTAAAGTTCCGCTAAGGAAAGAATAATCTTATTTCCCAAATCAATTCCGGAAAATATTAACATTTTAAATGGTATTCAAAAATCATCAAAAAATTCGTGAAGACTTAAATTTAATGAATCGCAAATTTTCTTTAATAGGTAAAGTGAAGGGTTAACCTGTCCCTTTTCCAGCCTGGTTATGTTTGGTGGATCCATTGCAATCCTTCTTCCCAACTCAGCTGCTGATATGCCCTTACCTTTTCTAACTTTCTTTAGGTAGTTACCAAAGGCTTTTAGCCATAGTTCTTTTTCAAGCTGTTCTTTATCCTTTATTGTCATACCCTATATATATGCCACAGCAATGTTCGATTAAAAGAAGAAAAAAACATTATCATATATGATAATGTTTCGATTTTTTATACCCTGCACCCTAAAAATCTCTCAAGTCAAGGAACTTTTTAACAATAAAGCACTTTTCCTTACATTTTTAAATGGGGCTTAGAACTATGATCATCGTTTTAACCAAGGACCCATTTTGACTTATATGGTACATCAAAACGATGATTGCCTCAGCACAGATTCAATCGGTATAAATTCAACTGAATTATGTTCCATTTCCAGGGTGGACAGGATCCTCGAAAATTTAGTATGCTTAACATATATGCTTTCAAGTTGATTAAAAGAATAACGGACATTTTGTCACAAATGTTTATAATTTGGTTCATAAAAGCCCAGGTCTGAAATCTAATTCACGTAATTTGAATCATTGCATGGCAAGATAGCGTGTGGACGGTCCTCCGGAACCGCCACACGCTATCTTGCGGGGAACACATTTCCCCGACCCCTTTAAACATTATTAACCCTATTGTTTTAGGATAGACAATACGCTGGTTTTTCAATTCAGCTGCAGTTGACATTTCAAGTTGGGGAATAAATGGTTTTTCTCTTATGAAATACAATATGTTGATAAAAACTTATACGCGGATCATATACAATTACCAATTTAATCCTGTAGTTCATAAATTACAGGGTAAACCCTTTGTCAAAATAGGGTATACCCTTTCCATAAATTCAGGGGATACCCTGTTGTTTTATTTGATTTTATTTCAGGACTTTGGTGATCGAAACGACCCATCTTTAATATATCTAACATTCGGGATGGTATTTGAAATTAAACAACAAACTATTAATTTAATAGCTCATTGTCATGCAAATCCCCTATTTCATAGATTTTCATTGCCATCCAGCCTTAAAACCTTATGGCAAAAGCTTCAGAAGTGACTCTCCTGGGTCAAATAGCTTGAATAGTAGCGAACAAAATAGTCTTTGGTTTTATGATCCTCCCAAATTCATTGATCGGTTAATTCAATTAATCTGTGGTATATCCAAGTTCCGACAATCAGACTGTCGAACTCTTAATAACGGAAACTGCAGACTTGTATTTGCGTCTATTTACCCTATTGAAAGAGGATTTTTCCGAAGTAAACTTGGCACAAGGATTATTAGTGATTTAGGAAACAATTTTGTTACAAGTGTAGGACAAAGCCGTGTGAATTATATTCAGAATGTTACGGATTATTTTGAGGATCTAAATCGGGAATACAAATATTATTTACAACTTCATGGAAAGGAAATACAAGCTGAAGGCAAAACTTACCAGTATCGTATGATCCGTTTTTTTGATGAAATCGATCAACTTCAGGAAAATAGCACTCAGCCTGAAAACCTAGTTTTCTTAGCTCTCTCGATTGAGGGACTTCATGCATTAAACAAAAACATTGATGCACCTCCTGTGGAGAAAGAATTCCTAGACAATCTGAACCAAGTAAAAAGATGGGAATACACCCCTCTATTTGTAACTGTTGCACATCATTTTTATAATCACCTCTGTGGTCACGCAAAGAGCCTGTTTGATATTGTTGGTTCCGTAACTGATCAATCCGAAGGCATCAATTCTGGTTTTACAGAACTCGGAAGAAAGGTGATATGTGAATTACTAAGTAATGTCAATGGAAAACGAATTTATGTGGATATAAAGCACATGAGCTCCAAGGGCCGAAAAGAATATATGGAAATGTTAAGAAGTCCTGAATACAGAGATGAAAAAATACCAATAATTGTCAGTCATGGCGCTGCTAATGGAATGCGATCGATGGATGAACCGGTTATTGACATTGCCGAAACAGGTGATAAATTCTTAAAAAAAGACATTAACTTTTATGACAATGAGATTATTGAAGTGGCTAAATCCGGAGGCATCTTCGGCTTACAACTAGATGAACGACGTCTTGCAAAGAAGGGATATAAAGTGAAACATTCAGCTTTTCTACATAAAATACAGCACTACAGGGCAGAACTTGTATGGAACCACATACAACATATTGCAGAATTACTTGATAAAAATAAACTTCCAGCATGGGATATTATAACTCTTGGCACAGATCATGACGGCATCATAAATCCATTGAATGGATATCTTACTTCCGAGAATCTAAAGGACTTACTCCAGTATCTTGAGCGATACGCTTACAACTACATGGCTGATCGTGGAATTCAAATCTTAAGTCCAGCGAACAGATTGGCCGCATCTGATATTGTCCAAAAGGTATTTTCTGAAAATGGCATGAGATTCCTAAAACAGTTGTATGTTTAAATTCATTTTTACACAGCTAAAATAGAATGGAGAGTTCATGTAATTTTAATTCTCATGCACATTGTTTTACAATTAAACATGTGCCAGAACATTTTTTTGATGCACTGACCTGGGGAAAACACATCCTTTGTATTAGGAAAATGACCCTAAGCAAAACCTATAGGCTTTTTGTTATGCTTTTAAGTTCAGCTGTTATAAGATCATTATTTGGTATCATTTCAAAAGATGCAAAAAAACAACTCAAGCGACTACATGGATTGGTTCGTTATGGAATGATGGAGAACCAGGAGGCCATTATAGATGTTCTAAGCAACTTTTATCACCATCAATACCAGTTAGTACTGCTAAGCATGGACATGGAATACATGATGAGTTCAAGCGATGATGATAAGGAAGATCCACAAGAAGATTTCATCAACCAGATTGAACAATTACGTTCAATCAAACATGTTTCCAAATATAAAAATAAAGTATTGCCCTTCATTTTTGCTGATCCTCGCCGTGATAATGTTACAAATCTGGTAAGCGAGTATCTAAATTTTAAGGATGCCCCATTTCAGGGCATTAAAATTTACCCAGCCTTAGGCTATTACCCTTTCGATAAACACCTTAAAGATATATATAAACTTGCATTAGATTTTGAAGTTCCAATTATAGCACACTGTATTCAAGGTGATGTTTATTGCCGGAAAAATTTAGGATTGAGACCTGATGGGTCAACTGCAAAACATCCAATTGCAAATTATAGCACAATTCCAAGCGATAAATATAAATTGCCCTCAAATTATCAGCTTAATTTTACACATCCATTAAACTATGAATGCTTACTCAATCCTAAACATGCATTCGTGTCATTTGGAGAATCAGTCGATTTCAGGAATCTTAAAATCTGTCTGGCGCATGCAGGTGGAAGTAATGAATGGAGCATGTATGTCGACCAACAGCATAAGCGATATAAAAAGAAATCGGTTGAAAATGTGTTTCATCAACATCCGCTTGATCTAAATCAGAAATGGTTAGGGGATGATACGGAACGGTTCAATTGGTTGACAATTATCTTGGCGTTGATGGATGAATATCCAAATGTTTACTTTGACATTAGCTTTACCTTACATGATTCTACCATCTACCCGCTGTTACGCCAATTACTAATGGATAAGAGGTATAATGAAAGAATCCTATTCGGTACAGATTATTATGTTGTAGCAACAGAAGACGAGGAGGCTAAATTAATTTCGTTGATGGAAAAGGAACTTTCACCTGACTTACTAAAACTTATTTGTCAAATAAATCCAAAAAAATTCCTAAGTAGTAAGTTGAATCCGATTTAGATTATTTCACTACATATACAATTCGTTATTATGGAAGCAAGAGATTTTATTATAAATGTTGGTCCTAATGGGACCTTCCGGCCTTCTGGTTGTTATCAAACGTTTCCGGACCATATTGATGCAATATTTCAGCGGTTTGAAACTGATAAAGTTAAGCAAATAACGATTTACTTTCATGGTGGATTAGTTAATGAAAAAACAGGAATGGAAACGGCATTCAAAATGGGCAAACACATTTTTGAGACAGGTCAAACACCCCTTTGTTTTGTATGGGAAACTGGTTTAATGGAAACAGTTTCAACAAACCTAACAAAAATTGCGGACACAAGGCTTTTTAATAAGCTAATTAAAGTTTTATTGAAGAAGCTGACTGAAAAACTTGGATTTAATTCAGCTATAGGACGCGGATCGGGTGTAGTTCTGACAGATGCGCAAATAGACAATGAATTATTCAAACCTATTCCATTCGAAACATATAATCAAAATACACTTGCAATTGGTGGTAAAGGCGCAGATGCAATTGCTGTATTACCTGAAAATGAATCGGATTTGATTCGTTCATTGGAGGCCGATTTTACCTATTTAATCCAAGGGGACTTAGATTTTACTAACACAATTGCTAAAACAAAATTGACTGTCGACACAGCTCAGCAAGGTCGAGCAAAAGGTATAATTAGCACTGCAATGTTTATTAAACATGTGGCGATAATTGCATTCAAAGTAATTAAAAGATTTATTAATAAAAGAGACCATGATCTCTACCCAACCATAGTTGAAGAAATTTTACGTGAATTTTATATCGCTGAACTTGGAGCATGGGTTTGGAATAGCATGAAGATTAAGTCAATCGATATGTGGAATGATAATCAAGGTATTTCAGGATTAAATCAATATTGCGGAAGATACTTGCTTGATAAGCTAATTAAATATGCAGAAAGGAATACTGACATTGAGGTAAACCTTATAGGACACAGTGCAGGCTCAATAGCAATTTGCAATTTTCTTAATACATCATCAAATATTTATTCAAAATTAGTTTATAATAAAATTATCTTTATGGCTCCTGCTTGCAGAATAGATTTATTCAATAAGGAAATTGTCAATAACAACAATAGATTTAAACATTTCAGAATGTTTACTATGAATAACCAGTTAGAAACCCAGGATAGACTTGTTCCCTATTTTTATACACACTCATTATTGTATTTTATTTCCGGTATTCTTGAAGATGAAGGTAAGGAATTTGACAGCTATATTTTAGGGCTAAACAGACATATAAGTGGTAACTTCCCCTATAATTCTGCACAGGAATTAATTAATGCAAAGCAATTTCTATTTGAGCCAGCAAAAGATAGAATATTGTTTTCAAAATCAGATATATCTATACCTACTGGAATGAAAACCAATTCAGAATCTCATGGAGGATTTGATGATGACAATGACACCATTGAAAGTATAAAGCATTTTCTTAAATGAAACCACTATGGAAAAGGATTTTGCTCTTATAATTGGAATTAACGATTACAGTGGCCTTAGGTCATTAGGTGGTGCAATTAGGGACGCCAATGAAATGGAAGAATGGATCTTAAATCCAGGTGGAGGTAATGTTCCACCTGATAATTGTAGGAAAATTATTTCAAAACCTAATCCGCTAAAACCAATTCAGAAAGAGATTGATGATGCTTATCTTGAATTAGATACAATGATTAGTAAATGTGGGCAGGCAAGGAGATTTTATTTTT
>Ga0190272_10000828_pt1 | contig 15125 bp, 14 predicted proteins | sample Popmic504T_FD_133746 | JGI IMG/M metagenome (GOLD analysis project Ga0190272, IMG submission 133746) | Populus adjacent soil microbial communities from riparian zone of Shoshone River, Wyoming, USA - 504 T | ecosystem: Environmental > Terrestrial > Soil > Riparian zone | place: USA: Wyoming... | reverse complement strand
GGCCAGCTCGTCGAAGAAACGCTCGAACCCGCCCGGCGAGATCACCTCGAGGATCCGGCACGGCGTGTCGCCCGCGTTCCAGAAGGTGTGCCACTGGTCGCGCGGCTTGAACACGAAGTCGCCTGTGTCGGCGTAGACGACGTCGTCGCCGAGCTGGGCTCCCATCCGGCCCTCGAGCACGAAGCTGTACTCGTCCTTTCGAGCGGGTCGAGTTCCACGTCGAGGGGCTCGCTGAGGACGAGATCCGTGACCTGCTCGCGAAGACCGGCGCGTCGGCGGCCGACCTGCTGCGGATGCGCGAGGAGGGCGCGCGCGACCTGGCGACTTCCGGCGACGAGGACGCGATCGTGGCGGCGATGGTCGAGCGGCCCGAGCTGCTCCAGCGCCCGGTCGTCGTCAACGGAGATCGCGCGGTTCTCGCTCGCCCGATCGAGCGCGTCCTCGAGATCCTCTAGTGCTAGAGCAAGCCTTGCTTGCGTAGCCAGGCTTCGGTGCGGCGCATGCCCTCGTCGAGGCCGACCTGGGGCTCGTAGCCGAGCAGGCGGCGGGCCTTCTCGATCGAGTAGCCGCCGGGACGGGCGAGGTAGCGCATGCTGGCGGCGTTGATCTCGGTGCGGTTGCCGCGCAGGCGCTCGACGGCGCCGGCCGCACGGGCTGCAGCGACGGCGAGAGTGGTCGGCAGGCAGATCGGGCCGCGCTTGCCGAGCATCCGGTAGTAGTGGGCGAAGAACTCCTTGGCGGGGACGCCGCGCGCCGGGCCGAGCGTGAAGACCTGGCCGGCGGCCTCGGGATGCTCGGCCAGGAGCGTCAGGCCGGTGACGAGGTCGTCGACGTAGACCGGGCTGAAGATCCCGCGGCCGTTGGCGGGCAGGATGAAGCGGTTCGACCTGATGATCTCGAGCGGCAGCACGGTCCACGGTCGCGAGCCCGGGCCGTAGACGTCGCCAGGACGGGCGATCGCGCACTCGACCTCGCCGGCCGCGTGGGCCTGGAGCACGACCTGTTCGCTGGCGATCTTGGTGTCGACGTAGGGGTTGCCGTCGGGCCGCACCGGATGGGCCTCGTCGACGCCGTCGGAGAAGCCGAGGTCGGAGAAGGCGCGCACCGAGGACAGGTGAACGAAGCGCCGCGCGCCCGCCGCCGCTGTCGCGTCGAGTGCGTTGCGCGTGCCGAGCACGTTGACGCGCCAGCTCTCGTCGATGTCGTAGGCGTTCGAGACGATCGCCGCCGTATGGACGACGACGTCCACGCCAGCGGCCGCCTCCTGCCATGAGCCCGCTGTCGCAATGTCGCCCGCGACGATTCCCAGCTCCGGATCGGCCGCGAAGTCGACGCCCGCGACCTCGGATCCCTGGGCGCGGAACCGCTCGGCGACGGCGCGGCCGATGAAGCCGCCCGCCCCTGTGACGAAGACCTTCATGCGGAAGTGGAGCTGAGGGGACTCGAACCCCTGACCTCTGCCATGCGAAGGCGAAAATAAGGGGAGCGGAATCCGCCTCCTTTCTGGCTCTACAGAGCGGAAAATTGGCTTATCCATGCGCCGCAAGCGGGGTCTGAGACGACCGCGCATTGCTTTGCATTACCGGCGATTCTAGGGAGTTTTGCCACCAAGCGCCGAGGCGGGCTCGGCTCATCGGGTTGCCGCCCCGTTTGCGGGCAATGACCACGCGCTCGCCGCCCTACCCAGCCCGCCGTTGGTCGATCCGTCGCTACGGCCCGAGGTCGGGGCCAAGGTCGAGATCGGGGGTCGGTGGGTTGACGAACTTCTCAGCGAGGTCGATCGTCTGCTTGAAGTCATCGAACTGCCGGCCGGTGAGGGAGGCGGTGTCGGTGATGTCGGGGTCGGGGGGCTGTCCGTATTGGAGGGCATAGGACTCTTGGGCGGCGGCTGCGCGCTCCCACTCCTCACGGTCGCTTGGGTTGTCGGGACGCTCACCTAGCCGTCGCTCGATCTCGGGGTCCACGTCGAGTGAGACGGTGCGGGTGGCGCGCCAGTAGGCGTCTGCTCGCCGTGCGGCTAGCTCGCGGTCGGCGGCGGCTGCCTCGACTACCTCGATCTCGTTGCTGTCAAGCCATTTTTCTAGGTCGAACTCGGCAGCCTTGTTGGTTAGCTCCCTCAACTCTTGGCGGCTGTTGTCTATCGCGCGACCAAGACGGGTGGCTCGTTGTTCAAGCTCGGCGCGGCGACGGCGGTCGAAGCGGCCGAGCCGCTCCAGCTCAGCGGTCGCGTTTGCTCGCAGCTGCTCCAGGTGGGCGACGTCGTTTGCTGCTCGCTCGATCAGCTCGGCGTCCGCCGCACGTCGCGCTTGACGTGGGATCGAGGTCAACAGGGTTCGGCCTCGGTCCTGGATCTCCAACAGCTCAGTGGTGGACAGCTCGCCCAGCTTCGCGTCGATCTCCGTCTCGTCTAGCGCGAGGTGCTTAGCGCGCTCGACGCCCAACCCACGCTCCAGCACCGAGTAGAGGTCGCGGTCCTCGAGCGCGGGTTCGCCCGGCGGGCGTTCGTCGGGGTCGGGGGTGTTGATGTAAAAGCGCGCCTCGTCGGTGTGACGGGACGCGGCGACGTAGCCCAGCTCGCGGGCGAGGTCCGGCGAGGCAAGGACGAAGGTCCGCCCCGTCGTCATGCCTTGGGCCTTGTGAATCGTCATGGCGTAGCCGTGATCGACGTGGCCGTCCGCGAGGTAGTCGGCCGGGAGCGTCACGGCCGGGCCGGTGTCGAGCTGGACGGTCAGCTCGCCGGCATGGTGGTCGATGTGGGTGACGGTGGCGCGGTTGCCGTTGCGCAACAGGTGGCGGCCGTCTTGGTCGGCGTGGTCGACGTGGCGGTTGCGTAGCGCCAACACGCGGTCGCCTTGGGCGAAGGCGCGACCCTCGACGGTGAGGGTCGTGGCGTCCAGCTCGCCGGCGGCAACCCTCGTTGCTCGGGCCAGGCGGTTGAGGTCGGCGGCCTCGTCGCGTCGGCCGGCGAGCATCACCGTCTGCTCCATCCCGTGTTCGCGGGCGGCGACGTACCAGTCCGAAACGAGCGTCCGTGTCTGCTCGTCGGCGCTCTTGCATGGGACGAGTCGGCCGTGGTGGTCGTAGGCGGCGATCCACTCCGAGATGTCGCCGTGACGCAACTCGTCCAACGCCGCGCGGTCCCATGCATGGCGCTGGCGGTGGACCTCCGACAGCTCGACCGCTCCGAGGCGGTCAGCGAGGCCGCCGAAGCTGCCGCCTGCCTCGACGGCGGGCACCTGGCGCTCGTCGCCAATCAGCACGACCTTGGCCCTGGCGTCGGCGGCGTGGTCGAGCAACCTGGCGAGGCGGCGGGTATCGACCATCCCGGCCTCGTCGACGACCATCACTGCGCGGTCGGGGAGCTGCCAGTCGCCGCCGCGCTCTAGGTCGCGTAGGAGGCCGTGAACGGTGTAGCTGTCGATCCTGGCTCTGGCGTGCAGCTCGTCGGCAGCCCTGCCGGCGAGCGCTGCGCCGATCACGCGGTACCCGTCGCGCTCCCACAGCTCGCGCGCCGCGTCGATCGCGGTCGTCTTGCCCGTGCCGGCCTTCGCGCGGACCAGCTCGACCCCGTTGCCGGAGGTAACGAGCTGGCGGACCATCGCCTGCTGCTCATCGGATAGCACCAGTCCGCCGAGCCTGCGTGCGAACCGCTCCCCCTCCCCGAGCGCCACCACGCCCGCGCCCTCATCGACACGGCCGGCGGCCTGGTCGATCATCCGCGCCTCGACCTCAAGCATGTCCGGCGTCGTCAGCGACGGCTCGCCACGACGGTCGAGCGGAGCGGTTGGGCGGATCGTCGCGCCGGCCGCGCTCCCGTCCACCGCGACGATCTGATCTGATCGGAGGCGATGAGGCGATCCGCGGCCTGCTCGATCTCCTCGACCGATCCGCCACGGCCCTGACGGGCGGCGATCTCGCGCACGATGTCACGACGTGCGAATGCCGACCGCTCGGCGGTCAGCCCCTCGGGGCCGACGATCTCAGAGACAGCGGCGCCGAGCTCACCGCGATCCGCGGGCTGGAACTCGGCGCGGTCGATGGTGTCGGCCAGCTCGTCGGGACCGAACCCATGCTCCTGCGCGAGCGCCCGCCACTGGCCGCGCTGCTCGATCATGTCGAACGACTGCTCGGACCGTCGCGTGGAGAGCGCCGCGATCTCCGACTCCCGAGCCGACCCCGCCCGCCCGTCGCGATCCAGGGCGTCGAGGATCTGCGCCCGTTGCTTGGACAGCGCCTTGGTCAGCTCGGCCGGGACGCCGACGATCTCCGCCGCGCCCTTGTGAACTGCGCTCCACTCGACACCCAGCTCGCGGGTCAGCCGCTCGCGCAGCTCGGCCTGGAACAAGTAGCCGGCGGCGAGCTTCTGATCGAACAGATCCCTGGCGTCCAAGGTCCGCCATGCCTGCTCGACGCCCTCCGCCCTACCGCAGTGGGTCATGTTCGCCACCAAGACGTGAACGTGGACTTGGGGATCGCCCTCGCGGCTGAAGCGATGCGGGAACACCGCCGCGACGAACCCCTCGCCCTGAAGCGCCACCTTGCCACCAGCTCCGGCCCGCGACGTACAAGCGTGGCGCTCCAGGTAGTCGAACGCCGCCGCCGCCGCCCCGTGGGTCGCCTCCCAGACCTTGCCGGCGATCTCCGGTCGGTCGTACTCGTCCGCGAGCGCCCAGAGCGTCGAGACCGACTTCGGGACCGCCATCTGCAAGTCGATCCCCCGCACCGACCCGACGCCTGGCACCCGGCCGAGCTGATCGCCGCTCAGTGGATGCCGGCGGTCGAATACCGCCTCCAGCTCACCGTCGCCAACCCCGCCGGCCAACCCGAGTTCCGCCGCGCCCTGTCCCGTCCATGTGCCAGGTGCCTCGCCGTGACCGGCGTAGTAGTCCTCCGCCCCGCGCGCTACCTGCTCGGTGTAGTACTCAGGCGACCGCCACTGGCCGCCGCCGGTACCGCCGATCTTGCCGATGGTCAGCATCCACCGACGTAGACGCGACCGAGGCCGTTCTGTGTGATCGCACCGCGAGAGTGCATGTGTGTGATGGCTGTAGGGCGGTCTGGAGGATGGCCAGCGGAAGGACATACGAAAGGCAGGAGCGGGAGTGGCGGCGAGTAGGCGGAACAGGGAAGGCTGACCAGAGAGACCGGGACGATCGGCTGGACAAGTGGAGTGCGGCCGGGCGATAGGGGCAGAGTGAGGGCGAGCAACCGACCAGCCGCCGATGCGCCACGCCTAACAGAGCGACACCGTCGCTAGCTGTCCATCAACTGCGTGGAGCGCGCGCCGGAACGGCAATCGAAGGCGTAGCGCGCTGTTCGTATCTTGCCACCGGATCGTCCTCCGGCGTCCGCCGCGCGACCTAGGATGCGCGGCGTGACGGAGGGACCGATTGGCTCGAACCTGATGTATCGCCGTGGATCCGAGTGGCGGCGGTGGGACCTCCACGTCCACACGCCCTACTCGGCCCTTAACAACGGCTTTGGCGATGATTTCGATCAGTACGCGAAGACGCTTTTCGAGCGCGCGATCGAAAAGCGCATTGCGGTCATTGGGGTTACCGACTACTTCACCGTCGCGGGCTATCGGGATCTCAGCGCCCTACAGCAAGACGAAGAGCGCCTAACCGACCTACTTGGGGAAGGCGCCGCTGCAAGCGCTCGCCGTATCAGGCTGCTCCCCAATATCGAGTTCCGGCTGAGCGACATCGTTCAGGTGGGCGCAAAGTCCACCCGCGTCAACATGCATGTCATCTTCTCCGAGGGCCTATCGGCCGACACGATCGAAGATCACCTTCTTCATCGACTGGAGTTCGCTCACGAGTCTCGGCCGGACGGTTCAGATGGTACGGCGCCGCTAACGATCCCTCAGCTAGAGAAACTCGGGAAGCGCCTCAAGCAAGAGCATCCCAATTTCTCGGGAATGTCCGACCTTGAAGTCGGCATGACTCAAGCTGTTGTTAGACATGACCAGATAACCGAGATATTGCAGAAGCACCATCCATTTGCCAAGCGCTACCTGCTCGTTCTTGAGGATCCATCGAACGTATCTTGGGAGGGGCAAGGACACCTATCGCGCAAGCTCTTGGTCAAGAAGTCTCACATGCTGTTCTCGTCCAATCCGTCCGCCCGCGAGTTTGGCCTTGGCCGCCGACATCCGTCGGAAGAGGCTTTCAAGGCAGAGTTCCATTCACTTAAACCATGTATTCACGGTTCGGATGCTCATTGCCCCGATGACCTCTTCGAGTTCGCCGAGGATCGCCAACTTTGGATCTGCGCTGATCCAAGCTTCAACGGGCTAGCGCAAGTCCTGCACGCACCAGCCGAGCGTGTCTTCATCGGTTCGGAGCCACCAGCGCTAGCGCGGATACGCGACAGCACAACGAAGTCGATCGACCTCGTACGTTTTACGCGGGTTGCCGGTACCCAACAAGATCCTGAGTGGTTCTCCGGGTCGCTACCGCTGAACGCTGGACTAGTAGCGGTAATTGGAAAGAAGGGCAGCGGCAAGAGCGCGCTCGCCGAGATCATCGGACTAGTTGGCAACGCGGCTAGTGGCGACGATGTCTCGTTTCTAACGACAAAGCGCTTTCTCAATACCAAGCAACGGCTTGGCGAGAAGTTCGAAGCCGAAATCCTTTGGCGCTCAGGTGACTCCGATACCCGGCGGCTTGACGAGAAGCCGGATGCATCGCTGCCGGCACGCGTTAAGCACATACCGCAGCAACGCCTAGAGAGGATCTGCGACGAGATCCAGGAGTCTCCTGGCCCATCGAGGTTCGACCACGAGCTTGAGTCGGTGATCTTCTCGCATGTGCCGCAGGCCGAGCGCCTTGGTCTTGACAGGCTCCGCCTTCTGCTTGATCACACCACGTCCGAGCAGGACGCCCGCGTTCAGGACCTCCAGCGGCAGCTCGATCAGGCCAATCGAGAGTACATCGACTTGCTTGAGCGATCGTCGGATAAGGCCCGACGAGCACTGGAAGCGAACCTTGAGCAGAAGCAGACAGAACTCAAGGCGCACGACCAAGCGAAGCCAGCCGCTATTCCCAAGCCTGGTGATCCAAACGGCAGTTCTGGGGGAGCGCAGGCTGAGCAGGACCTCGCGAAGGTCGTGGCTCATATCGAGAAGCTCGATGTCGCACTAGAGGCTCTTCGCGGGACTCAGGCGACCATGACCAAGAGGCGCGTGGCCGCCGAGCGCCTTCTCACCCGCGTGGAGAACTTCAAGACGAAGGTCGAGGAGTTCTATGCGCAGAGCGGCGCGGATGCCGAGCTTCTTGATATGGACCCTCACGACATCCTCTCGGCGACGTTCAAGACGACAGCTCTCGAGGCGCTTCGTGCCCGCGCAGTGGAGGAGATCGAGAAATCCACCGCCATGCTGGATTCCGGCCAACCCGGATCAAAGGCACGAGAGCGTGCAGACACATCTAAGACGGCCGACGAGATACGACACAAGCTGAGTGAGCCCGAGCGTCGCTATCAGGAGTACCAGCGAGCACTCACAACTTGGGAGAAGAAGCGAGATGAGATCCAGGGCAATGCGAATGACGCAACGAGCATCGCGGGTCTGGAGGCCCAGATATCTCAGCTCGACAAGCTTCCAGAGCAGATCTCAGACGCCGTGCAACGGCGCACCGCAGTACTACAAGAGATTTTTCAAGCCAAGAGCGCGGTGCTCGCCGAGTACCGGCGCCTTTACGCGCCCGTAGTGTCCTTCATAGGCGGGCAAGGCGTCGCAGAGGATGTCAATGCGCTCGGATTCTCTGTGGCCATGGTCGTCGATGGTCTGCCCGACAAGCTCCTTGGGATGATTCACCACGGCAAGCGTGGAACATTTCAAGGAGAGTTTGAGGGGAGAGAGCGTCTTGGGACGCTAATTGAGCGCCACGACTTCACGTCCCCAGAGGGGGTCGCAGAATTCACTGAAGACTTGGAGAGGCACCTTGTAAGCGACGTCCGACAAGAGGCGAACGAACCCGTGGACCTCGCGGCTCAGCTAAAGAGTGGCGCTACGGTTCTGGATGTCTACAACTATGTGTTTGGACTCGACTACCTGCGGCCCCGGTACGAGCTGAGTTGGAGAGGGAAACCACTCAATCAGCTGTCGCCGGGCGAGCGGGGCACGCTGCTACTGATCTTTTACTTGCTCATTGACCGCGACTCGCGACCCTTAGTTATCGATCAGCCCGAGGAGAACCTCGATAACGAGACTGTTGCGGAGCTACTCGTGCCGGCTATCAAGTATGCAAAGGCGCGACGTCAGATCATCATGGTTACGCATAACCCCAATCTCGCTGTCGTATGTGACGCCGACCAGATTGTCCACGCAAGTATCGACAAGACGAACGGCAACCGGATTACCTACACCGCAGGTGCGATCGAGGCGCCTGCCATCAATCAGATGATCATCGATGTTCTTGAGGGCACTAAGCCGGCGTTTGATCTTCGCGACGAGAAATACGACGTGGTCGATCGCGCGGATGCCCTGAATGCCGCAATGACCCCTTAAACCGAGGCGACGGACAACCGGAGCCGCCATTCTTGGCCGTGGACTATTTGGCCTGCCGAGCCAAGCGCTTCGATACGTCGGCAGCCAGGGCCTCCACTGAGACACCGAGTGCCTTAGCGATTCGCAGCATGACGACGAACGTGACGGCGTTGCGGCCTTGCTCGTAGCGGCCGTACTGCGCTCGGTGTAGGCCGGCGGCGTGGGCGGCGTCCTCTTGGCTGAGGTCGGTGCGGCTGCGGTACTCGCGGAGGACTTCTCCGACGATTTCGTTTTCCCCTTGCGCCATAGCTGCCGGCAATCTCGGGGGAAACGGTTGCGATGGCCACTACACATAAGTAGCATCGCCTCGATATGGGTTCGCTACCCCTGCCCGCCCGTTCGCCGCTATTCGAGGCCCTTGAGCTGGCGCTCGGCTTCCTCGGCGATCTCCGAGGCCGGAACACCGAGACGGGTGGCGATCTGCACGACGGTCAGAAAGCTCGGCGCGTTCTGACCGGCCTCGTAGCGCCCGTACTGCGCACGGTGAAGGCCAGCCTTGTCGGCCGCATCCTCTTGGCTGAGGCCAAGCCGCTCGCGCACCGAGCGCAGGACGTGGCCGATGATTCTGTCTTCGGGCTTCGGTGAGTCGTGGGGCACGCCGTGCATCTCACGGGCTGCACGCCTCCTGCGCCACTACACATCTGTAGCATCGTGTGCGGGCAAGGTGCCCGTGAACGCCCGCCGCCAGGCACGCGCCGAGCGCGCGCACGACATGTACCAGGCATACCTGCGCGGCATGTCGCTCGTCGAGGTCGGCGCGCTTTATGGGCTCGGTCCCGAGCGCGTCCGGCAGCTCTTCTTCATGAGGCGTCTGCCGACTCGCAAGCGCGAGTGGCGTTCGCCAGATCATCCCGAGCGAGAGCGCTACCTAGCGCGACGACTGGATGGGCGGTCGCCGTAGCGGGTGGTGTTGGCGACCAACCCTGCGCCCATCGTCGGGCCACCGGGTGCTGCTCAACGGGCAGGCGCCCATCGCGCAGCTATCCGTTCCGCCGCCCGGCACCCGACAATGCTCCTGTGGACAAGGCGGTAATGCAACTCCTACCTGGCTACGAATCTGGGATGCGTAGCTCCCTTGCTGGAGGCGCGGAGTTCGTAGTGGAAGATGTGGAGCCAGGTCGAGTTGCGGTTTCGCCCCGAGAGGGGGCTGGCAGCGTACGGCAATACTTTCGCCTGCGCAAAGTTGCTGATGCTAACACTGACATCGTCCAGGACGGCCCATGGGCGTTTCTCGCGGTCATGCCGCCGGCAAGTAAGCCTGAGGGCTTCGGAATTCCTGAAAAGATGCGTGACCAGTGGGAGCGCCTCCACCAAAGCGACACGCTAGCCGCCTTGACTCAGCGCCTGGGCGTTGAGGTGGCAATCACCGAGGTCGAGCGGCTCCCGCACCTATTTCGGCGCGAGCTGCCGGCGCTCTTTGAGCGCTATCCAGGCGGCTCTCTCTGGTATGTGGGGGTCGAGGAGGTTCTCCTGAAGCGTCTTACAGTTATGAGGATTGCCTTGCAGTCATCGATCGCACCGGATAGCAAGTTCGCCGAGGGCCGCGAGGGCATTACCTACTTTGGCGCGTTTCAGCTAACCGGCGGGCTTAGTTTCGTGGAGGTCGTTGCTCCGCTGCTGCTCACATTCTCTCCCTCGGTAGCGGGGTTCGCCATGGATGCGCTGCCTGGCGCGTTCGTGTTCTTCTTTGGACAGTTCGACAACGATCACGACCTACGTCGGTCTGCCCGTGACGATCTCTCTATCTCGTATCATCCAGCAGTCAACGAGCACCCAACGGCTCCTGGAGTCAAGGTTCCGGTCAAAGAACTCGGTGCGGGAGAACTGGGCGCACTTCTCGGATGGTGGCTAAGTCGCCTGGACATTCTGTACAGCCATGCCGCTGATCCCACTCGCTTCGTTGCGGGGGACGGTTCTCTGGACAGCAACGCTCAGGCAGCGTGGTACTTCACCGTCGAGCGGCTACTAGCGGACTTTACGGCACTAGGTTCTGCTGTGACGGCGCCGCCGCTTCTTCGCATGCAGGGCGCGTTTGACGCCCTTGACAAAGCAAGCAGCTTGATCGCTGGAGCGGGTGGGAACGACGCGACTGAGTTCATGCAACTCCTCAGTGCCAAGGCGACACTGCCTCGCGTGGAACGGGCGTTCGACCTGATGCCGGTTCAATCGCGCTCCCGATTCAAGCGTTGGGCGCATGACTCGTACGCCCGGCTCTATTCGGATATTCGCGGTCAGACGCTTCAGGATCGCATCACCCCAGACGGCAAGGCCGTGCTAGTGGCTTGGGATCGTCCTACTGACTTGCGCCGGATGTCTTGGGATGAGTACGTGGGCGCTTTGGTCCGAGAGGCGCGGAATGCTTCTCATGGGCTGATGGATATTCTGACGCGTACCCCAAAGAACAAGCGTGCGCACCGCTTTCTTCTTGCGACGAACCAAGGAGACGTTCCGGCGTCATTGTATGAGGTGGCAAGGGTTATCTGTCTGGCGTTGATCGCGGACGCGCAAAGCCTTCGCTTGGGGCAGTGGCGGCAACGCCAAGAATAGAGTTGCGTAAGGCGGCTAACCGAACGATCCGAGGTGTAACATGCGGCCCGAGTGGATCGCATCTCGCCTAGTGATAAGCGACGCCGCGTAGTCTAGGCCTTACTCTCTCGACCCATGCCTAGCATTGACGAGCTTCATACGGAGCTGTTTGGCTATGTGCCGGCCAAGGATGGGACGGCCTATGAGCGGATAGGCGCGATTGTGCTCGCGACGCTTGGATGGAGCGATGTTGTTCACGACACTCGCGAGCGCTCGCCGAGCCAGCGGGCAAACCACCAACTTGACATTCTCGCGCGAGATCCCTCAGGCACCGTCAGCCGCTTGATCGTTGAGTGCAAGGACTGGGATCAGAAGGTTGGTCAAGGGACGCTGAACGCTCTAGTGGGCGTGCGAGCGCAGACAGGTGCCGACGCAGCGGCGGTTATCACGACGGAGGGCTTCACGAAGGGCGCGCTTGATGTTGCCGTGGATGCCGACATTGCGCTTGTACGTCTAGACGCTTATGACCCGGAGCGCCATGGAACGAACTTCGTGCGCAGCGTAGTTCTGACCTTTAACAACTACTTTCCGGTGCACTCGGATTTCGACATCGAGATCGTCGATCCGGACAGGTCGAGAGAGGCTCTGGAAGTGAAGGTCACCGGGGCGGATCATCTCCTACATGGGGACGGCTCACCTGCCGAGCGGATACTCGACGTCTTGCAAGCGAATGCGTCGCCTATGGAAGAGGGTGTCTTCAGACAGCGGGCGGCCTTACCGCCAGGACGCTTCATCCCGACGGTGGATGGTCCCGCAGTGGAGATCCAAGCGTTGATGTGGACCGAGACCAACCATCTGAACACCTTCGAGGTAGTACGTGAAGCTAAGGGCGACCCAGTCCTCTTCCTGAAGCAACTTGATGAGACCGGCGAGGGTGAAGCGGCGCGGCTCCTAGTCAGCCAGGATCTCTTCGCTTGGGATGTCGATGCCCAGGGCAACGTTGTCCCACGAGGCAATCTCGTGCCGGACGCGGAGGGGGGCGTCTAGCCCTTCGACGAGCGCGGATCGTTACCGGGCGAGACCGTGTCTTGGTCGCGTATCCGGCCGTTGCGACCCTTTACGACTAGCTCGCCTCCACCGCTCTTCTTGAGGTTCTGGCGAGCGGCGTCAATTGCCTCTTGCTGCGTCGGATGAACTGAACTGGCGCGTTGGGCACCCGGCCTGTCGACCGACCAGCCTCGCTCATGCGGCGTAACGGTGCGCTTGTTTGGTGGTGTCATGGACACGATCTTATCCTCGTCCGGGGCGGCGTCGCGCTCAACAAACTCACCGCGCTGAAAGTCGACGGCCCCCTCGGAAGCCCATCCTGTTTGCAATAGATCGCGGTCGTGTAAGAACGCCGCAAGTGCCTGGGTCCACTGACGCGAGGGATAGCTCGCCTTTACGTTCGCGAGCACCCGCTCCACCTCAACGATGCTGCGAGGCTCAACCTCCAAAGGCTTGCGGTCGGGGAGCTGGCGTAGTAGCCCCTCTTTGATCCACTTCCGAACGGTCGGCTGCGACACATCAAGACGGCGCGCGGTCTGCTCAACGGTTAGCCCCGCGCTGCCAAGGGCCTCACGCAGGTCTTGGAGCGCAGTTTCGAGCCACTCCCAGACATCGCTCAGACGCGGACGCACGTCGTTGGAGAGCCCATGTTCTAGAGCCTGTCGCTCGCGAGCGAGTCGCTCCAAGATCTCCTCGGCATCGACAGCGGCAAGACCGATCTGACTTCGATCTGCTCTGGACCGTGTCGTCAGTGAGCCCATAGAGGAAGACTAGCTTATCGTTTTCGTTTTCGGGCGAATCGCGAAACGGACCTTTGGGCGCATCGGGGTTGATTAAGCCGACACCACGGGCTCGATAGGTTCTCTGCCATGGCGAGCGGGAGCGGCTTTGGGGTTCGTGCGACCCGGTCTGCCGAAAGGGCTATCCGGGGGCTGAGGGGTACCACAGCCAGGCGCTATGCCCAATTCGAGACGGAGTTGCGCGCCCAAGGCTGCCGAGCGGCCGGCTACCGACTGCTGGCCCCCAATCACGGCGAGTTCTCCTCCTACTGCTGCAAGCATCTCGATCGGCGCTGGCGCGTCCTCACGACGTTTGATCCCGGTCTAGTGACAATCGTGGCCGTCGGCGAGCATGATGGCGAAGCCTTCTATCAGCAGGTGGCGTCGACGCTTGGGATCCGCCCGGTCGGCTCTAAGCGCGAGGCGAAGCCGCCGTGCTGCGGTAACGACGGCTGGCCTAGCGTCGGAACCGCTAGACATCTCTGAGGATGCCTGAGAACCCGCCATCCGACGAGGAGATCGCGACAGGAATTGGCGCCATCCGTCAACGGATGGGAACTAGCGCGATGTCCGCCGAAGAATTTGAGGCGACGTTCGGCGACCTGCCAACCGACGACGAGGGCTGATTCCTACGCCGCAATGTCGTCTTGGTGATCGTCACGGTGCGGGTCGAGAAGTCGGTCGAACGCGGCGCCCTGCAAGGCGCGGTCGCGGCGGGCGCAGACCTTGGCGTAGACGCGCATCGTCATGCGGGGGTCGCGGTGGCCGACTTGCTGCATGACGTAGGGGACTGAGTAGCCGGTCTCCAGGGCGGGGCTGATGTAGGTGTGGCGGAGGATGTGGGGCGTGACGTGGGGTAGGGGGCGCTCGCCGCGCTCTTGGCGGCGCGCGTTGGCCAGCTGCGCGGCGGGGTGGAAGACCTGGACGTTGGCCTGGCCCTTGTCACGGCGGCGGCCGTTGCTGTCGGGGAAGGCGGGCTCGTCGTGGCTCATCGGGCCGCGTGACTTGAAGTAGGTCGTGATCGCGTTCACGAGGCGGTCGGTGAGGTAGACCTCGCGGACGCCGGCCTCGGTCTTGGCATCCAGAACCTGGAGCTTGGCGTGGCGGAGGTCCACGTCGCCGATGTCGAGGTCGCATAGCTCGGTGACGCGCAGGCCGGTACCGGCGAGGATCAGGACGAACACGGCGTCGGAGGTTGCGCGGTCCTCGTCGAGCCCGAGACCGGCTTGCCGCCGCTTGGCCTCTTGGTAGTTGTAGATCGCGGTCGACTCGGCGACCCCGACGCGCTTGACGATGACCTTCCACGGCAGGCCGTCCTCGTCGCGCAGGCGGACGATCAGCTCGGCTCGCGCGGCGACGTGCGGTCGCTGGCGCTGAAGGGGCCTCGGCGTCCCGGCGGCCTCGATGAGATCGGCCAGCTCGTCGGCCTCCAGGGCCGCCTTGAGTCGCGGTCGCTCCTTGAGTCGCCAGTTCGCCGCCGGGTTCGCGAGCAGGTCGCCCCAGCCGTTGCTGGCCGCCCAGGTGAACAGGCCCGTGAGGTAGACCAGCGTGCTGTTGATCGTCGCGTCGGTCAGCGGGCGCAGCGCGCCGCCGTTGGGGCCGGTCAGGTACTTGTCCTGCTCGCGGAGCTGGACGATCCGGTTGCGCTGCTCGATTAGGTGATCGGTGTAGGCGACTACGTCGCGCTCGGTGATCCGGCTCGGCCGCCTGTTCTTGAAGAACGGGATCAGGTGCGTCTCGAACGCCCAGGTCAGCCGGACCATCGTGCTGGACCGGAGCTGGCGCGACCGCTTGAACTCCAGGTACATCCGGGCTGCCTCGGCGAAGCCGGGCTCGCGCTTCGGTGCCTTCGCCTCAGTGGGCGGCTCCCACCGGCCGAGCCGGATGTCCTCCAGCACGTCCTTGAGCTTGCGCGCCGCCGACAGCGGCGTTGCGCCGTCGCGCTCGTCGCCGAGGTCGAGCGTCACGCGCTCGCCGTCGACCATGAGCCGCGCCCTGAACTTCGACGTGCCGTCCGCGCGGACGGTCTCCTTGACCTTGGGTGAGGACGGTCGTGCCATTGCCTATCGCTCCTTCGATCTGGAGCACGGCTGTCTCGACTTCGCCTGCGGAACATGGAGCGCCATCGAAAGCGAAGACGCGACCGACCCTCATTCGTGCCCCCAACGTCCCGGCGATTGCCGACGATTCAGTCGGAGTGCCGGGGTTTTGGCACGGGTTTT
>Ga0190272_10000827_pt1 | contig 15137 bp, 15 predicted proteins | sample Popmic504T_FD_133746 | JGI IMG/M metagenome (GOLD analysis project Ga0190272, IMG submission 133746) | Populus adjacent soil microbial communities from riparian zone of Shoshone River, Wyoming, USA - 504 T | ecosystem: Environmental > Terrestrial > Soil > Riparian zone | place: USA: Wyoming... | reverse complement strand
TGGCACCCGCCAGCGATCCCGCCATAGACCCGTGGGCGGTGAACGCCGTCGAGCATCGCGCTCAGACTGGCGACGAGTTCACGTACGACTGCCCGCCTGCCGACGAGAGCCGGATCGACAGTGTCTGGGGCACGGAGGTGTACACGGACGACTCCTCGATCTGCACCGCAGCCGTGCACGTCGGTGCCATCACGATCGATGACGGTGGTGAAGTGACGATCGAGATCACCGCCGGCGAGGACTCGTACGAGGGGACCGAACAGAACGGGATCGAGTCGCTCGACTACGGCCCGTGGGGCGGCAGCTTCATCATCGTCAGCGACTGAGCGCGTGGCACTCGGCAATCCGGACCGCCCGGTCGGTGGCCTCGCCGTCCCGACCCCGGACGGTGTCGAGCTGCGACCGCTCGGCCGTGATGACTTCGCCGAGGCGCTTGAGCTGGCGCACGAGCTCTACGCGCTGCCCGAGGGCGATCCGGAGCCGCATCGCGCCAGGTTCGAGGCGCTCGTCAACGATCCCGACGCGACGCCGTTCCTGGCGATTGCCGACGGTGAGGCCGCCGGGTTCATCGGCTTCCGGTTCCGGCGCCGCCTCAACCACGCGACGTTCGAGGGCTGGGTCAGCGACCTGGTCGTGCGCACGCGGTTTCGCGGTCGCGGCATCGGACGGGCGCTGCTCGCGGCGGTCATCGCCGAGTGGCGCCTGCGCGGGGGGCACCAGGTGATGCTCGAGGTTGGTCACGATCGCACCGCGGCGCGCGCGCTCTACGAGGCCGCGGGTTTCGTCGACCAGGGCAAGTACTTCGAGATCGCCCCGGTGGCGACGAGGCAGATCGAGCCGGCCGCGGGCGTCGAGATTCGCCGGATCCTCGATGACGACGCCGACTTCGATGCCAGCACCCGGCTGCTGGCGGAGCTGGGCCGGCCGGCTCCGATCGAGGAGCGCATGCCGGCGGTGCGCAGAACCTACGCCGCGCACGTGGCCAGCCCGGACACCGGATCGATGCTTGCCCTCCTCGACGGGCGGCCGGTGGGCTTCGTCAGCCTCGTGTTCCGGCACCCCTTCTTCACGATCGCGCCGCAGGCGTGGATTCCGGATCTCGTGGTGACCGAGTCGGCGCGCGGCCTCGACATCGGCGCCGCGCTGCTGGACGCCGCGTTCGCTGAGTCGATGCGCCGCGGCTCCTACGCGACCGCGCTCGAATCGGGCTACCAGCGTCAGGTGGCACATCGGCTTTATGGGGCGGCCGGCATGGCGGATGTGGGAAACTTCTACACGCTCGCTCGCTGAGCGAACCAGCCCTTGCTCGGGCGGCCGGTACGGAACATGCAGTGAACCCGGTCCCGGGTGCGGCAGACCGTCCCCGTGTTGAAGTATGAGGGAGCTCGGAGGTAACTATGGGCATTATTGCGTGGATCGTCGTCGGCGCCATCGCCGGCTGGGTTGCTAGCAAGGTCGTCCCCGGTGACGAGGGATATGGCGTCCTTGGCGGCCTGATCGCCGGCATCGTGGGCGCCGTGGTCGGCGGATGGTTGTTCGCCCTCCTGACCAACAACCAGGATTGGACAACGGGTATCGACATCCCAACGATCATCGCGGCCATCGTCGGAGCGATCATCGTCGTGTTCGTCTGGAACATGATCAGCAAGCGAAGTGGCACTCGCGGCGCAGTCTGATCAGACTCGCTGACTGACCACGATTCGCCCGGTGCCGACGAGGCACCGGGCGTTTTCGCGCCACCCCGCCGGTACAATCGCGCCGTGCCCGACCAGCCATATGAGACCCTGCTCGTCCAGGCCGAATCCGGCGTGCTCACCATCACGCTCAATCGACCCGACGCGCTCAATGCCCTGAACGCCATCATGCGGCGCGAGCTGCTCGCCGCACTCAAGTCCGCCGGCCGGGACGAGGGGACCAGGGCCGTCGTCATCACGGGCGCCGGGCGGGGGTTCTGTTCCGGTGCCGACCTGCGCGGCGGCTCGTCGGAGCGGGAGTTTCGCCGCGTCATCGCCGACGAGTACAACCCGCTGATCGAGGCGATCCGGAGCCTGCCGAAGCCGGTTCTCGCGTCCGTCAACGGCGTGGCGGCCGGGGCCGGGATGAGCCTGGCCCTGGCGGCCGACCTCGTCGTCGCGTCCGACGATGCGCGGTTCGTTCCCGCCTTCCATCGGATTGGACTCGTGCCGGACTCCGGCCTCACGCGAACGTTGGTGCGGGCGATGGGCCGGCACCGCGCACTGGAGATCCTGCTCGGCGAGCGACCACTCGACGTTGATGACGCCCACGCCGCGGGCCTCGTCGCCGCCGTGGTTCCGCCGGCTGAGCTCGCGGACGTCACGCGCGACCTGGCGCGGCGCCTGGCGGAAGGCCCGACGCGGGGGATCGCCCTGACGAAGCGGCTCGTGAACGCGGCAGAGGATGCGTCGCTGGCGGACAGCCTTGCGGCCGAGGCTGGGCTGCAGGAGCTGGCCGGGCGCACCGAGGACCATGCCGAGGGCGTCGCCGCGTTCGGTGAGAAACGGGCCCCGCGGTTTCGCGGCCGATGAACGAGATCGCGACCATCGGCGTGCTGGGGGCCGGAACCATGGGCGCCGGCATCGCGCAGGTCGTGGCAGAAGCCGGCCTCGAGGTGCTCGTCCACGACCCGGTTGACGGTGCAACCGAGCGAGCGCAGCACCGGATCGAAGGCTTCCTGGGACGCAAGGTGGAGAAGGGTGAGCTCTCGGGCGACGACGCCACCACGGCGGCGTCCCGTATCCGGCCGACCGCAACGCTGGAGGAGCTCGGGTCCGCAGACCTCGTCGTGGAGGCAATCCCGGAGGAGCTCGAGCTCAAGCGCGACGCGTTCCGCCGCCTCGACGCCGTGGCGGACGAAGCCACCATCCTCGCCACGAACACGAGCTCGCTGTCGTTGATGCGCATCGCGTCGGTGACCACCCGCCCCCAACGCGTCGTCGGCATGCACTTCTTCAACCCGGTGCCGCTGATGGCGTTGATCGAGGTGATCGCCGGACCGATGACGGCGCCCGAGGTGACCGACACCGTCGCGCTCCTCGCCCGCCGCCTGGGCAAGACGCCCGTCGTTGCCGCCGACACGCCGGGGTTCATCGTCAACCGCGTCCAGCGCGCCTACTACCTCGAGGCGTTCCGCATCCTCGAGGGTGGCCAGGCGGAGGTGGCCGGCATCGACGACGCGATGCAGGGCATCGGCTTCCGGCTCGGCCCGTTCGAGCTCGCCGACGTGGTCGGCACGGATGTCAATCTTGCCGCCGGCCTCGCCATCTTCGAGGGCTTCTTCGGAGATCCGCGCTACCGACCGGCGCAGGTCCAGCGGCGGGTGGTCGACGCCGGCAGGCTGGGGCGGAAGGCGAGCGCCGGCTACTACGACTACGGGGCCGATGGCGCCCGCGGGGCACCATGGCAGTCCCTCTGGCAGGCGCCACGGCTCGAGGCCCTCGACGCGCCGCAGATCGAGGCGCGCATCCTGGCCGCCATCGTCAACGAGGCTGCCTCGGCCGTCGCCGATGGGGTCGCGACGGCGGACGCGATCGACACGGCCATGCAGCTCGGCACGAACTGGCCGGAAGGCCCGCTCGCATGGGGCGAGCGCATCGGCCTGCCGTCGGTGGTTCACACCCTGGATGCGCTCCACGCTACCGTGCCGGACGGTCGCTATCGCGTCGCGCCACTCCTCCGATCCATCGCCGGCGACGGCGGCTCCTTCTTCGCCTCGCGGGACTAAGGGTGCCGCTCAGCGGTCGCTATCGGGCCGTCATCTTCGACATGGACGGCCTCCTGCTTGACACGGAGACGCTCTGGCACGAGTCCGAGGTGGAGCTGTTCGAGCGGCGTGGGGCCGAGTTCACGTGGGACGACAAGATGGCCGTGATCGGCACCAGCTACGACTTCACGGCGCGCTACTTCGCCGATCGGCTGCGCGTGCCGCGCGAGCAGGGGCCGGCGCTGGTCGACGAGATGGTGGCGCTCATGCACGAGCGGGTCCTGCGTCAGGCCGATGCGCGTCCGGGCGCGCGGGAGCTGGTCGAGCGCCTGCGAGCCGTCCCGGGCGTGCGGCTCGGGCTGGCGTCGAACTCCCCCCGCTTCCTGGTCGACGATGCGCTCTCCACCGCAGGACTCACCGATGCGTTCGAGACGATCGTCACTCCGGCCGACGTCGAACATGCCAAGCCGGCGCCCGACATCTACCTCCGCGCCTGCCGTGACCTGGGGGTCGAGCCGTCGGAGGCGCTCGCGCTCGAGGACTCCGCCTCGGGAGTCGCGGCGGCGAAGGCAGCCGGCCTGACCTGCATCGCCGTCCCGCAGTTCGCCGAGACCGACGTCTCCGCAGCCGACCGAATCGTCGACTCGCTCGAAGAGCTGCTGTTGACGTAGCGGTATGCTGAGGGCATGTGCCGAAGCATCAAGACTCTGCGTACCGGCGCCGAGCCGGCCCCCGACGACGAGATCACCGCGGCCGCCCTCCAGTACGTCCGCAAGGTGAGCGGCTATCGCAAGCCGTCAACCGCCAATGAGCACGCGTTCGAGCATGCCGTTGCGGAGGTGGCGGCCGCCTCGAAGCGTCTGCTGGACGCGGTGGCCTCCACCCATCCGGCGGCGCGCCGAGCCGGTTGACCCCGTCCACATAGCCGAGGTGTCACCGTGGCCTTGAACGTGTCGGGGGTCGTCGAGCTGGCGCGTTGGTGGTGGACGTTCATCATCCGTGGCATTGCAGCGATCGCGTTCGGCGTCCTGGCATTCGTCTCGCCGGCGTGGAGCCTCGCCGTCCTCGTCGCCCTGTTCGGCGTGTGGGCGCTGGTCGACGGGGTGACGGGCGTCGTGACCGGCGTCCGGAGCCGGGGCCGCGACAGGAGCTGGTGGCTGTCGATCCTCGAGGGGATCGTCGGCATCGTCGCCGGCGTCTTCGCCTTCGTCTTCCCCATCCAGGCGGCCGGGGCACTGGTCTTCATCATCGCGGCCTGGGCCATCGTCAGCGGCATCTTCCAGGTCGTGGCGGCCATTCGGCTGCGCGAGCAGATCCAGGGTGAGTTCTGGCTCGGCCTCGCCGGGGTGGGCTCGATCCTGTTCGGCGTGGTGCTCTACCTGTTCCCGGCGGCCGGCGCGCTGAGCCTGGTGTGGCTCATCGGAGGCTTCGCCATCGCCCTGGGCGCGTTCCTGCTCGTGCTCGGTTGGCGCCTTCGCGGAATCGACGAGCTCGCCAGGCGCGACGCCGCACACGTCCACGGCTGACCGAGCTCGCCGACGGCCGGTTCGGATCGGTCATGTCTCCTTCGCGCGGAGGCGCATCGCGACCAGGGTCAGGGCGATGGTCCCGATCATCAGCAGGACCGCCATGGCGATGAGCACCGGCAGGCGCTGAGCGAAGCGGAGCTGGCCGTAGAGGAACACGGGGAACGTCGGATCGCCGCCGACGAGGAAGATGGCGAGCGCGATCTCGTCGAACGAGACGATGAAGCACGTCAGCCACGCCGAGAGCAGCGTCGGACCGATGAGTGGCAGGACGACGCGCCGCAGGGTCGTCGGATAGGTCGCCCCGAGGTCCATGGCCGCGTCCTCCAGCGCGGGATCCAGCCCTGACAGCCGCGCAAGCACGATGAGTGTCGCGTACGGGATGGCGATCACCGAGTGCCCGATGGCGACCGTCGCCAGCGAGCGCGGAATGTCGAACGCCACGAACAGCAGGAAGAATGCGACGCCCATGACCACGAACGGCACCACCAGCGGCAGGCCGGCCATCGCGAGCAGCAGCGCACGGCCGCGGAACCTGAAGCGGAGCACCGCGACCGCCACGAGGCAGCCGATGGTCGTTGCCAGCGTGGCCGAGGCGATCCCGACGACGAGGCTGTTGCGTGCGGCGTCGAGGAGCGCAGCGTTGTCGAGGACGGCCGCATACCAGTCGAACGTGAAGCCTTCGAGCGGGAACGACAGGGTCGTGCCGGCATTGAAGGAGAAGACGAACAGGACCGCGATGGGCAGATAGAGGAGGACGAGCATGCCGCCGTACACCGGCCCGAGCGGCACCCGCGTCCGGCCCACGCCGATGGCGTGTCGGCGGGCGGTCATGCGGCCACCCGTCGCAGGTCGATCACGCGCAGCGCGACGGCGACGACGAGCAGGGTGAGCGCGAGCATGATCATCGCCATGGCGGAGCCGAGCGGCCAGTTGGCCGACCGGGTGAAGAAGCCCTGGATGATGTTGCCGTACATGATCCCGTCCGCCCCGCCCACCAGCGTGGGCGTCACGTACTCCCCGACCGTCGGGATGAAGACCATGAAGAACGTGGCCAGCGCGCCCGGCAGGCTCAGCGGAACCGTGACGCGCCAGAAGCGCGCCCACGGACCGGCACCCAGGTCGGCTGCGGCCTCGTGATGGCCGCGCTCGATACGCTGCATCGCGGCGTAGATCGGCAGGGTGGCGAACGGGATCCAGACGTAGACCAGGGTGATGATCACGGCCGGACGGCTGTAGAGGAGGAGCTCGAGAGGCTCGTCGGTGAGGCCGAGCGTGCCCAGCAGCGAGTTGATGCCGCCCTCGGGCCCGAGCATCAGCTTCCAGGCCATCACGCGCAGCAGGTAGCTGACCGCGAACGGAACCAGCAGGAGCGTCAGGTAGAGCGGCGCGCGCGCGCCGGCGCGGAACGTGAGGAAGTACGCCACGGGATAGGCGAGGACGGTGGCCAGGGCCGCGATGCCCATGGCCATCACGACCGATATCCCCAGCAGGCGCACGAATGCCGGGGTGCCGAGGACCTTCCCGAACTGCTCCGTGGAGAGGACCCATGGATCCGATGGGTCGACGGCCCCCGAGCCGACCCGGACGCTGAAGGCGGCGATCAGGACCAGGGGCAGCACGAAGAACAGGGCGAGCCACGCGAAGGAGGGCACGACGAGGAACTTCAGGATTCCCCGACGCCCGAGCATCCCCGTGACTCGCCCGGTCGAGTCGAAGGCGGCCTATTCGGCCTGCACGCGCTCCCACATCTCGGTCCACGCGGAGCGCTGCTCCTCGGTGACCAGCGGGGTGAAGTTCGTCGACTCCAGGATGGCAGGGTCGTCGAGGCCGAATGCCTCGATCAGGATCGGGTCCTCGATGGCCGCCATCACGTCGCCGTTGGCGCAGCCGTAGTAGAAGAGGGTGACCGCGTTGCTGCAGCTCGTCTCGGCCAGCTTGTTGTCGAGGAACTCCAGCGCAAGCTCGTAGCTGTCCGTATCGGCGCTGATGCCGTACAGCCCGACCCAGGAGTTGCGACCCTCCTCAGGATTCGCGTAGGCGACCGGATCGCCGGCCGCCAGCGCGGTGGCGTAGCACCCCTGCCAGGCGTAGGCGACCCATACCGTGCCGTCCTGGACGGCGGGGCAGAGATCGGTGTACTCCCCGGACCAGTAGAAGGCGTTGAGGTCCTTCTGCGCCTTCCAGTCCTCCTCGATCTGCGCGAGCTGCCCGTCCGTCAGCGCGGTCTCGTCCCAGCCGTTGATGTAGGACGAAACGGAAACGGCCCCTGGCCCGTCGTTCCACATCGAGATGTGGCCGGCGTAGTCCTCGTTGAAGAGCGCGTCCCAGCTGGTGACCTCGTCGACCTCGTCGGTGTTGTAGAGGACGGACGTGAACCCCCAGTCCCAGGGGATGAAGTACTGCTTGCCATCGATCTGGCCCAGCTCCTGGTACTCGGCGGGCACCTTGTCCCAGTTCTCCAGCTTGCTGGTGTCGATCTCGCGCACCAGGCCCTCGTCGACGTAGAACTGCTGCCAGCCAGTGTAAAAGTGGAAGATGTCGGCCTGGCTGCCGCCCTGCATCAGTGCCAGGATATTGGCGTCCGTGTCGCCGAACTCGAAGGAGACCTCCGTCTCCGGGCTGGCCGTCTGGAAATCGGTCCAGAAGTCCTCCGCCTCGTAGCCGCTCCACTCCAGAACGAGCAGCTCATTCGGCTGCTCCGCAGCAGGCTCAGGCGACGAAGCCTCCCCGGTCGCCTGCTGGGCTCCCGTACACGCCGACAGCACCATGACTCCGATGATCGCGAGCGCCGGCACGACGCGGACTGAGTGGAACTGGGCACGCACTGGGAATTCCTCCGTTCGGCCCGGCTATGCGGCCTGGGCGCTGCGATCCGCGGATGCTACGTCCTGCCGAGTTGGCCGGTCAACGGGTTCCACGATCAGCGACCCAGCTTGTATCCGAGCAGCGCCGGCAGGCGGGCCAGCCCGCGAACGAGCCACGACGGCCGCCGTCCCGCATCGAGCGCATCGTCCTCGCGGATGAGGGCCCCGCGCACGATGCGGGCACCCACGAACCGAAAAGGCTCGGGTGGCAGGAACGGCTGGCGACGACCGACGAACGGGAGGCGCGCGACCGGGTCGTTGCCGCCGTCCACCAGCGCGGCCAGGATGCGTCCGGCAAGCCGCGATGGGCCGGCGCCGTTTCCGGCAAACCCGTGCGCGAAGTGCACCCTGCCGCCGTGGCTGGAGCCGATTTCGGGAAAGCGGTGGCCGGTGATGTCGATCGGGCCACCCCAGGCGTCCTCGAAGCGCACGTCAGCCAGCATCGGCAGCAGGTGGCGGAAGTTCGCGACCACGCGTGCGACGGCATGTTCGTCATGGGTGAAGGTCCTGCCGATACGCCCGTCGAAGCCGGCAGCCCCGACGCCTGCGCCGAACGCGATGCGGCCGTCCCGGGTGGTCCGAAAGTAGCTGATCGTGAATCGCGAGTCGCTGAGCAGCTCGTCGCCGGTCCAGCCGATCTCGGCAAGTCGGTCGGGAATTGGCTCGGTCACGACCATGTAGCTGCCCCAGGCCAGGACCCGGCTGCGGAAGCCCGGCCAGCCGCTGGCCCACGCATTGATGGCCAGCACGGCGTGCTCGGCCGTCACGGTGCCGCCCGCCGTGGGAATCCGAAGCGGCCCGTCACCGCTGAGCGAGCGTGCCCGCGTGGTCTCGTGGATGGTCACACCGCGCTCGAGGAGCACCCGGCGCAGGCCTCGGGCCAGGCGAGCCGGCTGAATCGATGCCGCGCCCGGCATCCAGAGCCCGCTGCCGAACGCGGGCGACGCGCAGATTCGCTGGACGGCCGTCGCGTCCATCGGGAGCAGCTGGCCGTGCTCCCCGAGCTCGGCGAGGCGCGCGACCGTGCCATCCCAGTCGTCGGCTTCGTCAGGGAAGGCGTTGACGCGCGCGTATCCGGACTTCACGTACCACGCGTCGACATCGTGGAGGGTGCACCACGCGCCGATGCCGTCGACGACCTCGTCCGCCTCCCGTGCGATCGCGAGTGCCGCCTCCTCGCCGTACTGCCCGACCAGGTACGGCACGCTCTCCCACCACCCGTGCACGAACCCTCCGTTCCGGCCGCTCGGGCCGCCGCCGCAGATGTCCTCCTCGAGCAGGACGATGCGGGCGCCGGGCAGCCGCTCGGTGAGGAAGTAGGCCGCCCACATTCCCGTGTACCCGCCACCGATGACGGCGACGTCCGCGCTGACGTCTCCGGCCAGCGGAGGAGCCTCCGTCGCCGATCCCTCGGAGGCCAGCGCCTCCTGGAGCCACCAACTTCGGCGCGTGCCCGGCACCGGAAGGGAGGCTTCGACGCTCATTGGCGGATGCTACGCGGCTCGGTGCTAGCATCGCGGCCATGACCCGCGATCCCGCGCACACGCCCGTCGTCGTCGACGGCCTGCGGACGCCGTTCGGACGCTACGGAGGCGCGCTCAAGGACGTTCGGCCCGACGATCTCGCCGCCCACGTCATTCGAGCCCTGGTGGCGCGCACCGGCGTCGATCCGGCCAGCATCGACGACGTCATCCTCGGCGCGGCGAACCAGGCAGGCGAGGACAACCGTAACGTCGGACGCATGGCCGCACTGCTCGCCGGCCTGCCGGTCGAGGTCGCGGGCCAGACGGTGAACCGACTCTGCGGGTCAGGGCTCCAGGCGGTGGTCGGTGCCGCGCACGCGATCGCGTACGGCGACGGTGACGTCTTCATCGCCGGAGGCGTGGAGTCGATGACTCGCGCGCCACTCGTCACCGCGAAGCCGTCGGCCGCCTTCCCTCGCGGGGAGCAGACCATGTACGACACCACGCTCGGCTGGCGCTTCACGAACCCGCGCCTTGCCGACGCGTACTACCCCTACTCGATGGGCGAGACCGCCGAGAACGTGGTCGAGCGCCGCGGCGTCAGCCGGGGGGACCAGGACGCCTTCGCAGTGACGTCGCAGCAGCGATGGAAGGCCGCGCACGACGCCGGACGCTTCGCCGATGAGGTGATCGCCGTCGACACGCCGGCCGGCCGGGTCGACACTGATGAGCATCCACGCCCCGACGCGACCATCGAGTCGCTCGCCACGCTGAAGCCGGCATTCAAGCGCGACGCGTCGGGATCGGTCACGGCCGGGAACAGCTCCGGCATCAACGATGGGGCCGCGGCTCTGCTCGTCATGTCGGAGGCCAGGGCCCGCGAGCTCGGGATGAAGCCGATGGTCCGCATGGTCGCGTCCGCCGTCGCCGGGGTCGATCCGGCAACGATGGGGCTGGGGCCGATCCCTGCCTCACGGCGCGCCCTCGAGCGCGCCGGCATCGGCATCGACGACCTCGACCTCGTGGAGCTGAACGAGGCCTTCGCGGCGCAGGCCATTCCGGTCATGCGCGAGCTGGGTCTGGACGAGGAGAAGGTCAACGTCAACGGGGGAGCGATCGCCATCGGTCACCCGCTCGGCGCGTCAGGCGCGCGGCTGACGGCGACCCTCATTCACGAGATGCGGCGGCGGGGCGCGCGATACGGACTCGCCACGATGTGCATCGGCGTCGGCCAGGGAATCGCGGCTGTCTTCGAGGCGGTTGACTGACGTCGGGCTGATGGGAGGCACGGACATGCTCGAGGGCCGATGGATCAGCGTCACCGCCGAGGGCGAGGCAACCGTGGCGCCTGACATGGCGATGGTCTCGTTGAGCGTCACCGGCACCGGCAAGGAGCTGGGTCCGACCCGCGATGACGTGAATCGGCGCGCGTCGGCTGTCCTGGACCGGTTGCGAGAGCACGGCGTTGCCGAGGCCGACCTGAGCGCGCCCGACGTGGCGATCCATCCCGAGTACGACCACCGCAGGGGACAGCGGCTGATCGGCTATCGCGTGGTGAGGAGGATGAACGCGAAGGTCCGCGACCTCGATCGCTTGGGCGGCGTGCTCGACGGCATTGTCGCGGCCGGTGCGAACGAGATGCAGGGCGCCGACATGACCGCGTCCGATCCATCCGCCGCGGAGCACGAGGCTCTACGCGCCGCGCTCGCGGGCGCGCGGGCGAAGGCAGCCGCCCTGGCCGAGGCTTCGGGCGGCAAGCTCGGCGAGGTCCAACGGATCGAGGAGGAGCCGGACCACGGGCCGCCGATGCCGAGGATGCGGATGATGGCGATGGGGGAGTCGGCTGACGTCCCCACAGAGGTCGCCGCCGGCGATCTGACCGTCACCCGTCGCGTTCGGGCGTGGTTCGCGCTCGAGTAGCGGGTCAGCTGGCGCGTTTGGACTCGTACATCGCCGCGTCGGCGCGGCGGAAGGCGTCGCGGAGCCCCTCGCCCGATGCCGGCACGGCAGAGCCCACCGACAGGGATAGGCGAGCGGTGGGTTCCGTGCCACGCCACGCTGCGCAGGCGGCTTCGACGCGGCGCCGGACCGCGGGCTCGGCGGCAGCATCGGTGTCGGGAAGCAGCGCGGCGAACTCGTCGCCGCCGATACGCACCACGATGTCGCCGCCGCGCAGGGAGCGGCGCAGGATGCCGGCGGCCGCGACGAGGAGCTCGTCGCCGATGGCGTGCCCGTACTCGTCGTTGGTCGCCTTCAGGTCGTCGAGATCGATCGACAGCAGCACCAGCGGACGAGCGTGGCGCTCCCATCGGGCCTGCTCGATGGTCAACGTGTCCTCCCACGTCACCCGGTTGCCGAGGCCGGTGAGCACGTCCGTCCGGGCCTCGAGCGCAAATCGGTCACGCTGCGCCGAGAGGTCCTCGTGGGCAATGGCCTGGAGCAGCGCGGCCTCCGAGGCGTCGGCCAGAGCCCGCCCGACTCGCTGGCAGAGCAGCGTGAAGCCGCGCGGCCGCTTGTCGGTGTGCCCGACGATCAGGGCTCCGATGGGCTCGGATCGGCCGATGCCGAGCGCGTAGCAGGAGATGATGCGGAGGCCGCTCTCGCCTACGGCGCGCAGGTTCTGCTCGACGATTGGTCCGCTGGCGGCACGCTTCGCCAGATCGTGGAGCGCGTCGCGCAGGACCATGTCGTCGGCAACCGCCTGCCAGGCGGCCCCGGCGCCGTAGACGTGGGGTTGGCCGCGATGGTGGAGGAGCACCGCGGCGATCTCGCACGACAGCGAATCCGATGCGACCGAGGCCACGTGGGTTGCCGTCTCCGCGAGCGTCCGCGGCACGTGGTCGGTCAGCTGACGCACCGCCTGCACGAGCTCCAGCTCGTCGGCCAGCAGCTTCGACGGTGAGACCTCGCCGACGGCGGCCATCGCCTCGGTGGCGCGGCGGATCAGCTCCGCGCTCGACGCGCGGATGGGGTTCGCACTGCCGACCACCATGACGTGCTCGCCAGATGCAGCCAGGGCGGCATGCGCGCTCCAGTAGGGCCCGATGACATGCACCGGTTCGGTGGCTTCCACGCGAACGACTCGGCGGTGGTCGAGCACCTCCCGAAGGAGTGGCTCGTCCGACGTCTCGAGCTCGACGACGCCCGCCCAGCCGGTGCCGCGCCCCACGCCGCCGCGGAGGTACGCGCGCCCGCCGCGAAGCTCGAAGACCATGAGGTCCTCGACGCCGAGCTCCGCAGCGACCTCGCCCGCACGTGAATCGGTGGTTGCTTGCATGGCTCGCCAGCGTAGGTCGGTCGCGTTCGACCAGCGATGGCCCCTTCGGCGGCGCGGAGGTACCGTCGTTCGGGACGAATCGCCCAGGCTAGGCGAGCTTCAGGTTCGGCAGGACCTTCTCACCGAAGGTCGTGATGAAGGATGCCTGGTCGCGCCCGACGTTGTGCAGGTAGATCTCGTCGAAGCCCATGTCGACGAACTTCTGGATCTGGGCGGTGTGCTCCTCGAGATCGGGACTGATGAGCATGCGATTCGCGAAGTTCTCGATCCGCACGAGCTTCGCGATGTTCTCGAAGTCCTCGGGGTTCTTGATGTCCTGCTTCGGGAAGGGCATCCCGCCGTTCGGCCACTCCTTGAGGGCGTTCTGCTCCGCCTCCTCCTGCGTGGGCGCCCAGCTGACGTGGATCTGGAGCTGCGTCTTCATGGCATCGGCGTCCTTGCCGGCCTCGCGTGCGCCCTCGCGGAACTTGTCCCACAGCATGTTGATCTTCTCGTCGGCGGCCCCGACGGTGATGATGCCGTCCGCGTACTTGCCGGTCTTCTTCGCGTTGACCGGACCGGCCGTCGCAACGTAGATCGGGACGGGCTGCTCGGGCCGCGTGTAGAGCCGCGCGGACTCGAGGGTGAAGTACTCGCCATCGTGCTTCACGACCTTGCCCGTGAAGAGCTTGGCGATGATCTCGATCGACTCGAACATCATCCGGCTGCGCTCGCCGACCTCGGGCCACTCCCCGCCGATGACGTGCTCGTTGAGCGCTTCCCCGGCACCGAGGCCGAGCCAGAAGCGCCCCGGGTACATGGCGCCCAGCGTCGCGGCCGCATGGGCGATCACAGCAGGGTGATAGCGGAATCCGGGGCAGGTGACGGCCGTCCCGAACGGAAGCGAGGTGCGCTCGCCCAGCGCGCCCATGAAGCTCCACGCGAAGGCGGATTGGCCCTGCTGCGGGGTCCATGGGTGGAAGTGCTCGCTCACCTGGAAGCCGGCGTCGAAGCCGGCCTTCTCCGCGAGCTCGGACCAGTCGAGCAGATCGGTCGGGTGGAACTGCTCGAGCATGCATGCGTAGCCGATTTTCGTCATGCGCCGTAGCGTAGCGCGCCGGGGGCAGCGTCATCCCACTCGTCGGCGGGCGCCTACCATTCGGTCGTGACCGACAAGCCACCGGCGCCGGAGCCCGAAATGATCAGCCTGCTCGGCCGGCTGCTGGCGCCCGAGGATGCGGGCCTTCGCCTGGTGACCATCGACGGTGGACGCGTCACCGGCATCGGGGAGCCGGCCGACGCGCCACCCGACGTGCTGGGCGATGCGGACGCATGGATCGTTCCGGGGCTGATCGACATCCAGCTCAACGGCGCGTTCGGCGTGGACTTCAGTGATCCAGCCGCGGACCTTGCCGCGGCTTCGGTGGCCCTTCCGTCGACAGGCGTCACGGCGTTCCTGCCGACCGTGGTCAGCTCGCATCCCGAGGCATATGGTCCGATCCTGCGGAACCTGGCGATGCCGCTCCAACCGGGAGGGGCGCGCGTGCTTGGCACGCACATCGAGGGTCCGTTCCTGTCTCCGGCAAGACGCGGCGCCCACGATCCAGGGCTCACTCGCGCCCCGGATCGCGCCGAGCTGCGTGGATGGCTCGACGCCGGCGGCGTGGCCATCGTCACCCTCGCGCCGGAGCTCCCCGGTGCCGGCGCCATCATCCGAGAGCTCGTCGCGCGGGACGTGGTTGCGGCAATCGGCCACAGCGACGCGACCTGGCAGGAGGCCGACGCCGCGATCGCGGCCGGCGCGCGGCTGGGAACGCACCTGTTCAATGCCATGCCGCCACTCCACCACCGCGAGCCGGGCATCGCCGGTCGTCTGCTCGCCGGTGGCGTGGCCGCGAGCGTCATCGTCGATGGGATCCACGTGGCCCCGGAGATGGTTGGCCTCGTGGCCTCGACCATGGCGCCCGACGATCTCATCTTCGTGACTGATGGTCTTGCTGCACTCGGCGAGGCGCCCGGGACCTACCGGCTGGGATCGCGCGATGTCGTCGCGGACGGGATCGTGGCGCGCCTGATCGACGGCACCCTTTCGGGCTCCGTGATGCCGATGGCCTCGGCCCTCGGCCGCCTGGTCGCCGCCGGCCTTGAGCCCTCGATCGCGGTCCGCGCCGCGTCGACCGCCCCGGCCCGCCTCCTCGGGCTCGAATCCGGGCTCGGACGCGTGGCCGAGGATCGCGTGGCCGATCTCGTCCTGCTCGACGCGGAGTGGTCCCCCCAGCTCACCATCGTCCAGGGGCGCGTCGC
>Ga0190272_10000826_pt1 | contig 15137 bp, 11 predicted proteins | sample Popmic504T_FD_133746 | JGI IMG/M metagenome (GOLD analysis project Ga0190272, IMG submission 133746) | Populus adjacent soil microbial communities from riparian zone of Shoshone River, Wyoming, USA - 504 T | ecosystem: Environmental > Terrestrial > Soil > Riparian zone | place: USA: Wyoming... | reverse complement strand
GCGCCGGCCGCGACCGCGCCGCCACCGGTGGCGACACCCGCGATGGCCCTGTCGTCGGGTGAACGCTTCTCGCCTGGGATGATGGTGTCGGCGAAGGCCTCAAGGGTCAGGATCCTGACCCGCTCTTCGTCTGGGCTACCCGGTTGCACGGGCGTACCTCCTGTTCGAGTCGCCGTCCGGTGCACAATGCGAACAATGGGAAACGGGGTCCCCGAACCGGGTGACCACCGAGAGCCGCGGCGAGGGTTCCGCCTAATCAGTGGACTGTTCCCGACGCGTCTCGGCCCTGACTCGAATGCAGGTTGAATACCACTCGGCCGATGGTCGATGATCGATTTACGGGCATTGCACGGCCGTTCGGCGCGCTGCTACGGTATCGAATGCCAGAGGTGGACTCAATACCGAATACCCGGCGGAATCGCAACGGCCGGGCGACTTGGGCCGCTGGCGCTCCGATTGCGTCCGCGTAGGTGGCGTCAACTCGCGCGACATCTCCGCCGAACGGAGGTGCAATGGAAAAGGCTATCGAGCAGGCCGTCGGGCGGGTCATCCAGACCATGCGTGACAACCTCGGTGAGCAGCTCACCATTGACGACATGGCCCGGACGGCCATGTTCAGCAAGTTCCACTTCTCCCGTGCCTTCCAGCGGGTCACCGGGGTCTCGCCGGGGCGGTTCCTCTCCGCGCTGCGGCTGCAGGAGGCCAAACGACTGCTGGTGTCGACGTCGCTGACCGTGACGGACATCAGCCACCGGATCGGTTACAACAGCGTCGGCACGTTCAGCTCCCGGTTCAGGGACAGCGTCGGGGTGTCCCCGACGACGTACCGCCAGCTCGGGGGATTCGCGCCGCGCGGGGCGATCGACAGCCGTCGCCGGATATCGCGGCGGCCGTCGGCGACGCTGCAGGGCGAGGTGTCCTCGCTGGTGCCCGACCGGCTCGGCCTGATCTTCGTCGGGCTGTTCGCCGACCGCATCCCGCAGGGCCAGCCCATTCGGTGCGCCGTGCTGCACCACCCCGGTCCGTACCAGCTGGACGCGGTGCCGCCGGGCAACTGGTACCTGCTGGCGCACTCGGTCGCCGCCGGGCTGGAGGCGGTGGTCCACGGGCCGCCCAACGCCGGCCAGACGCTGTGCGTCGGCGCCAACGGGCCCATCGCGATCGGGCCGGACACCGGCGTCAAACGGGCCGACGTCCAGCTGTTGCCGCGCTCGCTCGACCCGTCGGTCCTGGAGGCGCTGCTGGACGTGCGATCGGTGGCCCTGAGCGTGGGCGCCGCCTGACCCCAAACCGGGTGAATGGCACATGTGGCCGGTAGAACCGGCCACATGTGCCATTCACCCGTGTCCGGGTCAGGCCCGTGTCCGGGTCAGGCCGCGAGGGGGACGCTCCTGGCGGGGCCGACGGTGCGTACGGTCATCGGCAGGCCGCCCCGCACCCGCAGCGACAGCATCGGCTCCGGCACCACCTGGTAGCCGGGCATCGTCGTGAGCTGCAGTTCTCTTGCCACCGAGGCGAGGACGAACGTGGCCTCCATCATCCCGAGGTGGTTGCCGACGCAGAACCGCGGACCGGCGCCGAACGGGATGTAGGCGTACCGCGGCCGGCCGGACGGCTTGTCCGGGTCGAACCGCTCCGGGTCGAACCGCTCGGGGTCCTCCCAGAAGTCCTTGTGCCGGTGCAGGGTGTACGGGCAGATCAGCACGTCGTCGCCGGCCGGCACGTGGTAGCCGCCGACCGTGTCGTCGGCCTGGCCCAGCCGCGACAGCATCCACACCGGCGGGTACAGCCGCATGACCTCGTCGAGCACCATGGCGTGGTAGCGCAGCTTGCGCAGGTCCTCGTAGGTCGGCGGCCGGTCGCCCAGCACCTCGACGGCCTCGTCGTGCAGCCGACGCCCCACCTCGGGGTGCTCGTTGATCAGGTGGAACGCCCAGCCGAGGGTGCTCGCGGTCGTCTCGTGCCCGGCCAGCAGCAGGGTCACCAGCTCGTCGAGCATCCGCTGCCGGCCGACCCTCGGGTCCGCCTCCTCCCTGGTGGAGACGATCAGCCGGGACAGCACGTCGTCGCCGGTGAGCCCTTCCTCACCACGGGCCAGGCGGCCGGCGACCAGCTGGTCGACCACCCGCTGGAGGTCCTTGCGGGCCTTGCGGAACCGCAGCTGCTTGGGCAGCGGCACCCAGGTCGGCACCTTCGACAGGGTCACGGCCTCGAACATGGCCTGGTCCTGCACGGCCTCGAAGGACCGTCCGATGGACTCGAACTCGCCGAGGTCGGAGTCCAGCAGGGTCCGGCCGAGCACCCCGAGGGTGAGCCCGTTGAGCGCGTCCAGGATGTCGACCGGACCGCCGCCGGCGTGCGCGCGCAGCCGGGCGACGAACGCGGCGGCCTCCTCGGCGATCACCCCGTCCTGCTGGGCGATCCGCTTGTTCTGGAACACCGGCTGGATGATCCTGCGCTGCTTGCGCCACAGGTCGCCCTCGCTGGTGAGCAGGCCGTCGCCGAGGGCCCGCTTCGCCTGCGCGAGGCCGAAACCCTTGTGGTAGTTGGCGCTGTTGTCCGCCAGCACGTGCTTGGCGTGGTCCGGGTGGTTGAAGAAGTACAGCACCACGGGGCCCACCGCGATGCGTGCCGCGTCGCCGTACTCGGCGGCCGCGGCCCGCATCAGGCCGAGGCGATCACGCTGCAGCCGGTACAGCAGCTGCGGACCCATCCGCAGCGGCGGACCGGGTGGCCGCTTCCGCTCGCCGGTTGTCGATGTCATGCCGTCATCTCGCTTCGCTCCGGGTAGATGTCGCGGAACCGGCCACGGAAGAACAGCAGCGCGTCCTCGTCGGTCGACTGCTCGACCGACAGCAGGTTGCCGATGAAGATCGAGTGGTCGCCACCGTCGTAGGTGCGCCACAGGCCGCACTCCAGGTGCACGAGGGCGCCGTCGATCAGCGGCACCCCGCTGACCGGGCCGGGGTGCCAGCCGACGGTGTCGAACTGGGCGAGCCCCAGCGGCCGCAGGCGGTTGGCGAAGTGCCTGGCGACCGGCTCCTGGTGCGCGGCCAGCACCGAGATCCCGAACTGGTTGGTGGCGGTCAGGATCCGGTGCATGACCGCGTTGCGCCCGACGCAGGCCAGCACGAGCGGCGGCTCCAACGAGACCGACGTGAACGCGTTCGCGGTCATGCCGTGGGGGGTGTCGCCACCGGCGGTCACGATCGTGACGCCGGTGGCGAACGCACCCATGGCCCTGCGCATCCGGTTCGCGTCGGGGACGCCGCGGGGAGCCGCCGGGCGGCCACTCATGCCGCCCTCCGCTGGGTCTTCGTCGCCGTGTACGGCTCCAGCGCCCTGACCAGCGACTCCGGCACCGGGGTCGGCACCGTCCGCGTGTTCGGGCCGCGCATGCACGCCACCCGCTGCCGACCCCGCGCCACCAGCGTCTCGCCGCCGCCCGGGTTGAGCCGGACGTAGTCGAACGCGAACTCGAGCTGGGTGTGCGCCAGGTCGACCAGCCGCATCCTGATCGACAGCTCGTCGAACGCCGTGATCTCGGCGAAGAACTCGCAGTCGACCTTCAGCGTGAAGAGCTTGAGATCCTCCCACAGGTCGGCGAGGACATCGGGCGCCTCACCCTTGAGGAACATCTCCCGGCAACGTCCCTGCCATCGCAGGTAGTTCACGTAGTAGACGTTGCCGACGATATTGGTCTCTTCGAAACCCACCGTGTGCGTGTATTCGAAGTACTTTTCCATGCCTTACCGCCCATCGGTGAGTATCGCGAAGACGACTTGGTCCGGGGCGTCGCGAAGGGTCGTGGCGAGCGTGGCGATGCGCAGGGTCCCTGAGGCGAACACGACCCACCCGTCCTTGCGCGCCTCGGCAAGGGTGACGGGGGCGTTCATCAGTCCGGCCTTCACCAGACATTCGATCGCCGTCCACACCCGGGTTGCCGCGCAGTCCCGGCTCTCGCCGGCCTCGCTCGACACCAGCCCGGCCAACTGTGCGTTCTGGCCGAGCAGTCCGTCCCACACCGCCGACGACCGTTCGGTCACCGGTTCCACATCGCAGCCGACCACCCCGGCAGCCGCGACACACAGGGTCACCCCTGCACCATGGGAGGACGAGATGACCCGGTCGCCGTCGACCTCCGGCCGACCGTCCGGCCGGTACCGGACCGTGGTCGGCTGCCCGAGGGCACGTCCGGCCGCGATCGCGGTCCTGGCTCGGCGTTCCCCGTCCTGGTCCGCCCCGGTCGTCACAGCACCATCCGGTGCTCCGTCCGGCGCTCCGTCCGGTTCCACGACAACCGCGACCTGCGTGTCGAGCAGGTCACCGACGGTCCGCTCCAGGTAGGAGCCGAGCAGCGGCGCCACCCACGGCCCGCGGCCGCCCTTCTTCCGCACCGCCCGCAGGCGCAGGCCCTCCCACCGCTCCACGACCTCACCGGTGCCGGTGCGCACCGCAATGTCGTAGATGTAGGTGTCGCCGTCACGCTCGCGTTCGGTGGCGCAGTAGCGCAGCTCGCCCTCGGCGACCAGCTTGGCGCCGCCGGGGTAGACCCGCTCGATCCCGGCCGGGAGCAGCGTCCCGTCCGGCACGCAGACCTGGTTGCCGTGCATCAGCGCGTCCCGCATCCCCGGGTCACCGAGCAGCAGGTCGGCCGGCAGGAACCGGGCGAACCAGTCAGCCTCGTACGAGGAGACGTCCGCGTCGACGTGCCTGGCCGCGGCCCTGTGGTAGCGCTGCAACCGCTGGAACAGCGCGCCCTGGAACAGGGTGTCGCCGTACAGGTCGGTGTCCGGCACCAGCGGCACCTCGGGCAGGCCCTCGGTGATCTGGTTCGGCGGTCCGTCCGGCGCGGTGACGCCGGACAGCTGCAGCCGGGCGGAGAAGTGGTCGGCGGCGAAGCCGGTCTCCGCGCTGCGGATGGCGACCTCGACCGTCGCGGTGTCCGCGTCGCTGTCGGTGACCACCGCGGCGATGCGGATCGTGGTGCTGCCGTCCGGCGGCACCACGATGGGCCGCAGGAACTCCGCGTTCTCGATCACCGGCACCAGGTCGGACCCGGTGGTGGCCGCGGCCACCTGGGCCATGGCCTCCATGCCGAACACCGCGGGGAACAGCAGGTTGCCGTCCAGCAGGTGGTCGGGCAGGTAGCGGTCGCTGCCGCCGGAGAGCTCCACCTCGGTGACGAGCTCGACGCCGTGGTAGCGGATCAGCGGCTTCTCGACGAAGCGCAGCATGGGCAGCGCCGGCAGGTCGTACCTGACGGTGTCGATGCCCTCGGTGCGCCCGCTGATCACCACGACGGTCGGCGCGTCCGGGTCGGACACGAGCCGCCGCATGATCTCCACGCCCTGGTCCGGCGAGATCGGCGTGACGCCGTCGCGGGACAGGGACTCGACGACCGACAGCCGCTCGCCCATGCCGACGCCGGACCACACGGACCACTCCATGCAGAGGCTGCGGCACTCCGGGTGCGCCTGGCCGAACTCGGTGGTGAGGTCCGCCAGCCACTCGTTGGCCGTCGAGTAGTGCCCCTCGCCGCGCAGCCCGGCCCGGCCGATGATGCTGCCGAACGTGACGAGCAGCTTCAGCCGCTCCGGCTCCACCGCGTCGAGCACGGCCCGCAGGCCGTCGATCTTCGGGGCGAAGGTGCGCCGGAACGTGGCCATGTCGAGGCTGGTGAGCCCGCTCGGCTCGTTGCGGCCCGCGCCGTGCAGCACGGCGGTGATCGGCCCGGTGGCCGCGACCAGCTCGTCGACCGCGGAGCGGACGGCGGCGGCGTCGGTGACGTCGGCCCGCGCGTACCGCACGGTGATGCCGGTGTCGGCCATGCGCTGCAGGTTCGCCGCCAGCTCCTGGTCCTGCGCCGGGTCGGAGCGACCCAGCACGGCCAGGGTGGCTCCGCTGTCGGTGGCGACGGCGAGCGCGCACTCGGCGGTGATGCCCTTGCCACCGCCGGTCACCAGCAGGACGTCGGTGTCGCCCAGCGGATGCTCGGACCGGGCCGAGCGCACCGGCATGGCGCGCATCGTGGGGATGCGCCGGGTGCCGGCCTCGTCGTAGTACACCTCGACGTAGCTCGCGGTGGCGGCCACCTCGGCGACCACCCACCCGACCGCCTCGGCCGCGGGGGCGGTCGGCGGCACGTGCGCGATGGTGGTCCGCAGGTGCGGCGCCTCCAGCTGCAGCGTCTTGGCGAGCCCGGCGGCGCCGCGGTCGTGCTGCACGAGCACGAACCGGGTGTCGGGTGGGCTCACCGCGGCGGCCTGCGCGCCCTGCAGGGCCAGCTCCAACTGCTCCTCGGTGCACCCGACGGGCAGGCACACCAGGACACCGGCGCCGACGTTCTCGCGCTCCAGCGCCCGGCGCAGCGGCTCGGCGAACGGGAGGTCCGCCGTGGCGAACACCCGCCACTTGCCGCTGGGCTCCTGCGCGGTCCGCGACGGCAGGCGGGTCTCGTCGAGGTCGACGGAGAACGACCTGGCCCACGCGGCCGCGCCGGCCACCACCGGTGCCGCCGACGAGTCGGCGTCACCCATGGTGGCTGCCAGCTCGTCGAGCGCATCGGCCAGCTCGCGCAGCGTCGCCGTCGCGAAGTTGGTCGGCGTGTTCGCCGCCGGCACCCCGAGCGCCTCGGCCGCCTGGTTCATGACCTGGCCGACGGTGATCGAGCTCAGGTGCAGCTCGTCCAGCAGGCGGCTGTCGTCGCGCACCATCTCGATGGGCAGCTCGGCCCGCTCGGCGGCGAGGCGACGCAGCAGGTCCAGGGTGGATTCCCCGTCCTTACCCGCCGTGGTGGCGCCACCGCCGTCGGCGGAACCCTCCTCGGCCGGGCGGGCGGCGGAGCCGATGTGGACCTCCGGCGCCGACTCGCACGGGCTCGCGAAGAACGAGAACTCGGTGCCGACCTTCAGCGGCTTGATCAGCCGTCCGTCGAACAGCCCGGCGTGGATGCCGGAGACGCCGACGACGAACGACGCGCCGATGACGGTCAGCAGGCCGGCCAGCGACTCGTCGTCGGTGTCCAGCGACACGGCAGGGACCTCGGTGATGGCAGACGCCATCCGGCCGAGGACCTTGCCGGGCCCGACCTCGACGAACAGGTCGATGTCCTTGGCGGCCAACGCGACCGCCTGCGAGAACAGCACCGGGTCGGTGATCTGCCGCTGCAGCAACGCCGTCACGTCGGTGTCGGCCGGCAGGGCCTCGCCGGTGACGGTGGAGACCACCCGCTGTCCGACCGGGCCGAACCTCTCGTCGGCCAGCCGGGCGGCGAACGCGTCGGCGGCCGGCGCGACCAGCGGGGAGTGGAACGCGTGGGACACCGACAGGCGGGTCCACTGCAGCCCGGCCTCGGTGGCCCGGCTCTCCACGATCGCGATGGCGTCGACCGGGCCGGCCACGACGGTCTGCTCGGGACCGTTGTACCCGGCGATCACGACCGGCACCCCGATGAGCAGCGCGCCCACCGTCTCGGCGCCGGCGGCGATGCCGGTCATGGTGCCCGACGCGCTGTGGTCGGTCATGGTGCGGCCGCGCTCGCCGGCGACCCGCAGCAGCGTGCGGTCGTCGATCGCCCCGGCCCAGTGCAGCGCCGAGATCTCGCCGAGGCTGTGCCCGACGGCCACCTTGGCGTCGAGGCCCAGGATGGACAGGGCCTTCAGCCCGGCCATCGAGCCGGTGACGATGCGCGGCTGCGCGACCGCGGTGGCCACCATGTCGCCGGAGGTCGGCAGCGCCGCCCTGGCGTACACCTCGGCCACCTCGGTGAACCGCCTGCGCAGCGCGCCACCGCTGGTGCCGCGGCCGGAACCCTGGCCGGGGAAGAGGAACCCGACCCGGCCGGGGCCGCTGACGTGGCCAAGGAAGGTGCGGCCGTCGGCGGCGAAGTGGCTGGTCTCACCGGCGTCGATCGCGTCGAGCAGCTGCCGCAGCCGCCGCTCCGCGTCCTCCGGCGACGACACCACGACGGCCGCCCGGTAGGGCAGGTCGCGCAGGTCGTCCTGCAGGGTGGCGGCGAGGTCGCCCAGCTGGGCGTAGGCCACCACCGGCACGTAGTCGGCCAGCTCGGCCAGCCGCTCCCGCAGCTCCTCGGGGCTGTCGCCGTCGACCAGCAGCAGCTCGACGTCCTGCAGCGCGGTGGCGATCGCGGTGGTGCGGATGTCGAACGGGTTGCGCTTCCGCTCGCCGGACCGCTCCAGCACGATGTGGGTGTTGATGCCGCCGAAGCCCATGGCGGTGACCGCGGCCCGTACCGGCTCGTCGGCCGGCCACGGCTCCGCGTTGCGCAGCACGCGCAGCCCGACCTGCTCCTCGGTGAGCACCGGGTGCGGGTCGAAGCAGCCGATGGTCGGCGGCAGTACCTGGCTGTGCACGGCCATCGCGGCCTTGATCAGACCGGCGACGCCGGCGGCGCCCTTGGTGTGGCCGATCATGCCCTTGATCGAGCTGACCGCGGCCTTGGTGGCGTTCGGGTCGGCCTCCATGCGGGCCTCGGACAGTGCGGTGAGCTCGGTGGCGTCACCGACCGGGGTGCCGGTGCCGTGACCCTCGAACATCGCGACGGTCTCGACGCCGAACCCGGCCCGCTCGTACGCCCGGCGCATCGCCAGCTTGTACCCGCTGACCTCCGGCCGGGTGATGCCACCCTTGCCGTCCGACGAGATGCCCCACCCTGCGATGGTCGCGTAGATGCGGTGCCGGCCCGCGATGGCGTCGGCCTCCCGCATCAGGACGATCATCCCGCAGCCCTCGCCCGGCCAGAAGCCGTTGGAGCCGCGGTCGTAGAGCCGCATCTCCCGCTTGGCGAGCGCCCCGGTCTTGGCGAACCCGATGATCTCGAACGGGTCGATCGACAGGTCGACCCCGCCGGCGACGGCGACGTCGATCTCGCCGTCGGCCAGCGACTTGGCGCTCGTCGCGACGGACAGCAGCGACGACGAGCAGGCGCCGTCGACGGTGTACCCGCCGCCGTTGAAATCGAAGTAGTTGCAGATCCGGCCGGCGATGGTGTTGGCCAGTCCACCGGCGAGGGTGTCCTCGGTGACGGGCGGGAACGGGCTCTTGTACGTGCCCTCCAGCCCGTCGAGGAACACCGCCAGCTGGTCGTCGTCCCAACCCTCGGCCCGCAGCGCGGCGGCGACCGTGCGCTTCACGTACGGCCAGCGCAGCCGCATCACGTTGGCCCGCGAGAACTCGCCGGTGAGGGTGTTGCCCACCACGACGCCGGTGCGCTCCCTCGGCAGGCCCTCGCCCATCGGGAAGCCGGCGTCGGCCAGCGCCTGGGCCGCGATGTCGAGCGCGAGCCAGTGCGTCAGGTCGGTGGACCGGTAGGTGCTGCCGCCGATCTTGTAGGCGACCCGGTCGAACTCGTAGCCCTCGATGACCGCCGCGTGGCGTGCGTAGAAGCGGTCCGGCGCCGTCGGATCGGCGTCCCAGTAGTCCTCGAGGCGCATCCGCTCGTCCGGCAGCCGGCGGAACGCGCGGCGGCCGGCCACCGCGTTCTCCCAGAGCTCTGTCGGCGTCGTGGCGTCCGGATAGCGGCACGCCATGCCGACGACGGCTATCCGCGTCATGCGGCCACTGCCTTTCGGTGATCCGGGGTGTCAGGCGTGTCGCCTGCCGGGGTGTCACCGGCGATCGCCGGGACGGCCTCCAGCACAGGGGCCGCGGCCTTCGCCTCGGCGAGCTCCCGCTGCTCGGCCTCGAACTGGACCCTGGCCTTGTTGACGAAGTGCAGCGACCACAGGAAGCCGCCGCGGACCAGGCACACGATCGCGGTGGCGAAGAAGATGCCGTACGCGATGCCGAAGCCGGTGAGGAATCCGTAGACGACCGCGACGCTGGCCCCGAAGGCCACCTGGGACGCCGGCTTCGACGGGCTGGTGCCGGGGTCGGTGATCATGTAGTTGGTGAACAGCACGAACGCGATGCCGGTCATCATGACCAGGCCGCCGAGGATCGACACGTCGAGGATCACGCCGCGCACCACGGCCTGCAGGGCGAAGGTGATGAGCCACGCGCCGATCAGCCACATGCGGTTGGTGAGCTTGGCGTTGAGCATGGTGCCCGCGGTCAGGATGATCGCCGGGATGATCCAGTCGACCGGGCCGCTCACGTGCTCGCTGAAGTGGTAAGGCGGGGCGATGCTGGCCCACGGGAACAGCACCAGGATCACCGCGATGCCGAAGTTCGACGGGTTCATGTAGTGCCGCATCCGGCCGCGTACCGGAGCACGCAGGATCCACTTGGCGCCGATGGCCACCATGACGCCGAAGATCATGACCAGGATGCGGTCGTTGACGTACGTCAGCATCTGCACGGCCAGTGACGTGATGTGCGCCGGCAGCAGGAACTCCATGAGCCCCTTGGCCCCGCCACCGCGGAACCGCGGCGCGCGCTTCTCCGACCTGGCACCGAAGTGCTCGAGGAAGATCTCGAAGCTGTACCCGACGGCCAGTGCGATGAGGGGCCACAGCCACGGCTGCTCGAAGCCGAGCACGGTGTAACCGAGGATGTTGAACACGGTCATGGACATCGCGAACCGCTTCAGCGCGATGATGACCTTCGGATCGTGCCGCGGGGGGGCCGCGGTTGTTTTCTCGGCCATCTCCGTCACCTCTCCTTGGCCTGAGAGCCGAGCTGGAGCGAGTGCCAGCCGGGGGTCAACTTCATGGTGTGCTCACGGATCTCGCCGGAGCGGTCGCGCCAGCACAGCTGGACCTCGACCGCACCGGTCACGTCGCCGAGGCCGAAGTGCACCTGGTGGCTGCGCTTGCCGGAGTGGCCGCTGCCGCCGTCGACGCGGTTGATGAGGGTTCGGCCGTCGGCCAGCTTCACCGTCGCCTGGGCACCGATCACCGGTGCACCGTCGGGGTGGGTGAGGTTGAGGCCGAGGAACTGGCCGGTCGACGGGCTGTCGTTGTGGTAGAAGACGGGCTCCGCCCACTGGCGGGCGATGGCCATGTCGAGCCGGCCGTCACCGTCGGAGTCACCGGTGGCGATACCCCTGGTGGGGACGGGGATGGCCAGGCCCAGCGGGCCGGCGATGTTCTCGTAGCGGCCCTCAGGGCCCTTGGCGAAGAAGGCGAAGGTCTGGCTACCACCGACGTCGTCGCCGAGGGTCACGTTCGGCCAGGCGGCCGGGTGACGCAGCACCAGGTCGTTGGAGGTGGCGAGCTCCTGCAGCTGTGGCCAGCGGTTGACCTCACCCTTGACGAAGCCGGTGGCCTGGGCGATCACCTGGTCGCCGCTGTTGTCGAAGTCGGCGATCTTGACGTCCCAACCCCAGCCGGACCACGCCACGTTCAGCGGAGCGCTCTCGTCCTTCCAGACCGCCTCGCCGGCACGCAGCTTCTCCTGCACCTCGACCTTGTCCGCGGTTTCGCTGATGAAGGCGAAGTGGCTCTCCTCGATGCCGAACGAGGTGGTGATGTTGCTGACGTACATGTCGTAGACGCCGTCACCGTTGAGGTCACCGAAGTCGACGCCCATGCCCTTGAAGGAGTCGAGTCCGACCTCCTTGGACTTCGGCACCCACGCGGGGCGGTGCTTGCCCTCGACGAGGCTGAAGTTGATGTTGCCCGGCGTCGAGTTGTTGTACAGCAGGCGGTCCGGGCCGAAGTCGTGCGCGATGTACAGCTCGGGCCGCATGTCGCCGTCCAGGTCGTTGGAGCCGGAGGCCAGCGCCCAACCACGCGACGCCTTGTCCGGGATCGCGTCATCGACCAGTTCGAACTCGACCGACGGGCTGGTGCCGGCGGTGGCGTCGGTGGCGCCCTTGAAGCGCAGGATGTAGTCGCGGCCGCCGTTGAGGCCGTTGGACATCGAGTCGTTCAGCTCGACACCGGTGCTCTTGCTCGGGTCCAGCACCGGGCCGTGCGGGAAGTAGTTGCCGATGAAGATGTCGTCGTGGCCGTCACCGTCGAAGTCGGCGACGGTGGCCGAGTTGGTGTTCCACTGCGGGCCGTCGTACTTGCCGTTCTTCGGGCCCTGAACCAGCTCGACGGCCTCGTAGGCGTTGACGTCCAGCTTGCGGGTGTCGGGCTTGGCCAGGTGCACGATCGGGGTGCGGCCCCACAGGTAGGTGAGGATGTCGATCCGGCCGTCCTCGTTGAAGTCGCCGGGCACGCAGCCCATCGGCGCCATCACGTCGTTGACGGGCAGGTCGCCGTAGCCCAGCGTGAACGGTTCGTAGCGGTTCTCGCGGGCGCCGGGGGTCGGTGTCACGACGACCTCGTCGATGCGCGGGTCCACCAGGCACAGGTCGTTGGACAGACCGTCGCCGTCGAAGTCGTTCATCGCGATGGCCGCGCCGACCGAGGAGATCCACGCGTCGATGTGCTTGTACTTCTGGTTCACCTTGCGGATCGCCTGCTGCGAGTGCCCACCCGGCAACGCGATGGACATCGAGGTGAACTCGTACTTGTCGGCCATGGTCTCGATTTCCGCTGCCGATGAGGTGGGCAGTCGGGACACGAAGAACATGGCGGCGACCAGCGCAAGTGCGATGACTCCAGGTAGCTGCCTACGCAGCCAGCCAAACGTCGTGGCCACGGCTAACTCCTCCCAAGGGATACGAATTCGTTTGCGATGCGCTGCCGCCATGTCTCGTAGGCAGGCAGATCGCCCTGGAGCGGTTCGTCCGGGCGGACTTCTCGGGTGACCAGCGCGGCCCGCTCGGGGCTGACCCCGCAGAAGACCCTGGTCGCGACATGGGTGTGCGGGATGACCAGGCCGGCCCGCACCCTGGCCTCCGCGGCGAACGCGCTGGCCTGCGAGACGTAGGGGCGGTGCTTGCCAGCCCGTTCCCACACCAGTTGCAGCTCGTCCTCGTCGACCCCACCCGCGTACGTGGCGGCGAGCCCGACGCCGGCGTACAGGTCGGCCTGCCGCTCCTCGGGGAACCCTTCGATCATCTCGGTGACCAGGCGGGCGTCGGTGCCGTTGATGAACCACATGGCCCGGCCGATGCCCTGGTCGATCGCCTGGTTCGCGTACCACCGCTCGTTGTCGGCGGGCCACGGGAACGCCTGGTCCTGGTACTGCTCGTGCACGTACTTCCTGGTGTGGAAGTAGGCCTGGTGAAAGCCGTACCCGTCGAGGACCAGCCACCGCAGCAGCGGGTCGGTGTCACCGGCCCTGGGCCACCGGAACCGCGGCAGCCGCGCCATCCCCCACCCGATGCCGACGTAGACCATGTAGACGTGGTCGTCGCCGCGCCCGGCGAGGAACCGCTCGACGTGGTCGGTGCGGCCGAACGGCAGGCCGTCGCGGACCGCGAAACCCATGCCGGCGCCCTCGTAGGCGAAGCCGCGGAACTGCACCGGCAGCTCGTCCATCCGGTCCTCGGCCTCGGCCGGTTCGCGGCACTCGGCCGCGTAGGCGTACCCGGTGAGGAACATCAGGCCGACGGTCTCGAGCAGCTCGCGCGCGGCCGGGTTCTTCTCGTGGAAGCCGCGTACGTCGAGCCTCGTGGCCGATACATTTGGTGTCAGTATTCGGCGCCTCAGCGCCCGCCAAACATTCGTCAACTTGGTCTCCAGGTTCACGTGGGCTCGTCGCACTTGAGCGGTACTGGAGTCAAGCTTGGCAGGTCGGAGTACCCTTTATGTCTTGCCAGATGCGCTTCCCGCTTACGACTTCCGACACGGCGGTACGACATTCGTGCGATGGTTCTGTGACGCTTCCGCGACGGCGCACGGACCGGCCGAAAGGAAGTGGAAAGAGATTTCCCGCGGCCCGAGAACACCGGATCGACGGGCCGCGAAAGGCGGTGACCGTCGATTCGTGATCCATTGTCCGTCCACCGTGTTCAGGGGAGGCGCCGCCCGGGCCCGGCGTGGTCGCGGGCCGCGCGCCTGCGGTGCGACGAACCGCTCGGGTCGGGGACCACCTTCTTCCGTTGCGGCCTCGGCAACCTCGCGCCGGCGAGGCCGATCCCGCTGTAGGTGAGGAAGAGTTGTGGTTGCCCCGACCCGAGCAGCGGGTCGCGGGTCCGGTGACCGCCAAGGCCACCGATGGCGCAGAGGACGCCGAGCCACCGGCCGGAATCCGATGACAGGCCCCACGTCACCGCCGGCCTGCGCACCCACCCGGAACTGGTCGGCATCATGTCCTCCCGCCTGCGCCGCCTGGTGGCGGCCACCCCATCGTCATACGCGCCCCTCCCGCGCCGCTTCTCCCCTCGTGCCTACTGACAGCGACGCCTGCGCACCCCGCGTGGGCGCATACCGGAAAGAGGGCGCCGACGGGGACGGTGTAGGTGGCGCGGCCGAGGTCCACGGGTTCGGATCGGCCGCCGAGGACGACGGGAATGACTTTGGCGTCACACGCGATCCGCCGGGCCGATGCCGCGTCGATGGGTCCGATGCCGTCGAGGATGGCCTGGCTGGTGCCGGCGCCGCCGATCTGGCCGGTGCCGTTGTCGGTGGGCGTTCCCATGTCAGTGCGGGTGGCGGGGCTGGTTCTGTCGCTGGCGGGATGACTGAAGTCGACGCGGGTGGGGTGGTGGGTTCCGTCGAAGGCTGCATCGCCGATGCCTTCGGGGAGGGTCCAACCGCCGCCGCCGTTGCCGTCGTCGCCGGTGCGGGTGGCGTGGGTGATGCCGGTGCGGAGGGTGTCGAGGGGGACGGTGACCAGGAGGTGGGGTTTCTCGCCGGCTTCGTTGGGGAGGTCGCCGGTGGTGGCGGCCAGCTGGACGAGTTCGACGAGGGCGTCGCCGTTGCGTTCGGCCGGTGATCGGGGGGTCTGGGCCGGTGGCGCTGCTGGGGCAGGGTTTGGCCAGTGGGCTGAGTGCGGTGGTGATCAGGGCTGAGGCTTCGGGGTCGAAGTCGCCGCGCAGGGACAGGCGGCCGTTCGCCCTCTGGTGCAGGTGGAGTTCGTTGACCGGGTCGGCCAGTTCCCGGTCGTCGGGTGGGGTGCCGTCTTCGTGCAGCCAGGCACGGATGCGGTGTCCGACCTTGGTCAGGGTGCGGGCGTCCATGCTGTGCGCCGCCTCGACCAAGGTGCGCTCGGCGGTCTCGCGGTCGGTGTCCGGCACGTGCAGCGGGAGGTCGGTCAGGGTCTTGGTGATGACGTCGACGTGGTCCGCGCCCAACACACCCTCCCGCACCGCGGCGGCGGTCGCCGGGAGCGGC
>Ga0190272_10000825_pt1 | contig 15145 bp, 17 predicted proteins | sample Popmic504T_FD_133746 | JGI IMG/M metagenome (GOLD analysis project Ga0190272, IMG submission 133746) | Populus adjacent soil microbial communities from riparian zone of Shoshone River, Wyoming, USA - 504 T | ecosystem: Environmental > Terrestrial > Soil > Riparian zone | place: USA: Wyoming... | reverse complement strand
GCCCTCCAGCGCGTCGAGGATGGCCATGGGGGCGGCGTTGTAGAGGTCCCGCATCACCTGCGTGCGCGCCTTGGGAAAGGCCGGGCGCATGGCCTCCCAGGTTTCCATCGTGCGCTGAGCCGCCGAGACCAGCGCCAGGCTGGGGGCCAGGCCATCGCGGGCCAGCGCCTCGGCGATGGCGGCGGCGTCGTCGCGGCCTTCCTTGCTGAGCGGGCGGTCGATGTCTTCACCGCTGGCGCTGCGCCGTTCGGCCTTGGCGTGGCGCATGAGGATAAGCCGGTCCATGCGTCCGCTATTAGCCTTAGCCGCCCCCACCCGGAAGGGCGCGGTTGACAGGAGGCGCCCGTAACGGTCCAACGCCGCCATGAGCGCCGACGGCGAAGCCCTGAGCGTGGAGGAAAACGGCGGCACATACGTGTTTGGCGCCGATCGCCCGCTCGTGCTCGAATCCGGCGCCAACATCGCGCTGGAGGTCGCCTACAAGACCTATGGCCGCCTCAACGCCGACCGCTCCAACGCCGTGCTGGTCTGCCACGCGCTGACCGGCGACCAGTACGCCGCCTCGCCCCACCCGACGACGGGCAAGCCGGGGTGGTGGTCGCACCTGATCGGTCCGGGCAAGCCGCTCGACCCGGCCCGCTACTTCATCATCGCCACCAATTCGGTCGGCGGCTGCATGGGCAGCAGCGGACCCTCCTCGATCAACCCGGCGACCGGCAAGGCTTGGGGGCTGACATTCCCGGTCATCACCATCGCCGACATGGTCCGCGCCCAGGCCATGCTGGTCGAGGCGCTGGGCATCGACAGCCTGTTCGCGGTGATCGGCGGCTCCATGGGCGGCATGCAGGTGCTGCAATGGGCGGCCGATTACCCCGAGCGCCTGTTCAGCGCCCTGTGCGTGGCCTCAGCCGCCCGCCATACCGCCCAGAACATCGCCTTCCACGAGGTCGGTCGCCAGGCGATCATGGCCGATCCCGACTGGCGCGGCGGCGACTATGCCTCGCTGGGCGTGCGGCCGGAGAAGGGCCTGGCCGTGGCGCGTATGGCCGCCCACATCACCTACCTGTCCGAGCCGGCGCTTCAGAGGAAGTTCGGGCGCGAGCTGCAGCGCGACGGACGGTCGTGGGGCTTTGACGCCGACTTCCAGGTGGAGAGCTACCTGCGCCACCAGGGGGCCAGCTTCGTCGACCGCTTCGACGCCAACAGCTACCTCTACATCACGCGGGCCACCGACTACTTCGACCTCGCCGAAACCCACGGCGGTGTCCTCGCCAACGCCTTCACCAAGGCGCGGGAGGTGCGGTTCTGCGTCCTCTCCTTCACCTCCGACTGGCTCTACCCGACCACCGAGAGCCGCCATATCGTCCGCGCGCTGAACGCGGCGGGGGCGCGCGCCAGCTTCGTGGAGATCGAGAGCGACAAGGGCCACGACGCCTTCCTGCTCGACGAGCCGGTGATGGACAGCGCCATCCGCGGCTTTCTCGCCTCGGCCGCCACGGCCAGAGGGCTCGCATGAGCGTGCGCGAGGACTTCCGCGAAATCCTGCGGCTGGTGCGCCCGTCGTCACGAGTGCTCGACGTCGGCTGCGGCGAGGGCGACCTTCTCGAGTTGCTGACCCGCGAGAAGCAGGTCGACGGGCGCGGCCTGGAGATCGAGGCGGCCAACGTCTCGACCTGCCTGGCGCGTGGCCTGGCGGTGGTGCAGGGCGACGCCGACCGCGACCTCGACCATTTCCCGACCAAGGCCTTCGACTACGCCATCCTGTCCCAGACGCTGCAGGCCACCCGCAACCCGCGCCATGTGCTCGGCGAGCTGCTGCGCATCGCCGACAAGGCGGTGGTTACCTTCCCCAACTTTGGCCACTGGCGGGTGCGGCTGGGCCTGCTGATCGATGGGCGCATGCCCGAGACCCGCGCCCTTCCCGAGCCGTGGTGGTCGACGCCCAACATCCACCTCTGCACGCTGGCCGACTTCAACGCCCTGTGCGCCGATCTCGACCTGCGGGTGGAGGCCTGCGCGGCCTTGAGCGCCGGCAAGCCGGCCCGGCCCATCGACCCCTCGCGGCCCATGGAAAACATGCGCGCCGAGGCGGTGCTGTTCTTCCTCAGCAGGCGCGGCGAAGAAGCCTCAGAACCTTCGCCCCCGCGCGGCGATCTGTTCGGCGGATGAGGCATGGGACTATTGACCTTCAGCATCAACGTCACCCTGGACGGCTGCGTCGACCACCAGGAGGGAATCGCCGATGATGAGACGCACGCCTTCTTCACCCGCCTTATGGATGAGGGCGGGGCGATGCTGTGGGGCCGCATCACCTATGAGATGATGGAGAGCTACTGGCCCGCGGTCGCCCGCGGAGACGCCGAAGCGCCGGCGGCGCTACGCGAGTGGGCGGTCAAGCTGGAGGCCAAGCCGAAGTACGTGGTGTCGTCGACGCGGAAGGTCTTCCCGTGGACCAACAGCCACCACATCGCCGGCGACCTGCGAACCGGCGTGCAGAAGCTCAAGGACGCGACCCCGGAGGGCGCGCTTCTCGGGAGCGGCAAACTCGCAACCGAGTTGGACCGGCTGGATCTGATCGACGAGTACAAGCTCCTCGTCCATCCCAGGATCGCCGGCCATGGCCCGACCCTGTACCAGGGCGGGCTTCCCAGTACGCGACGGCTCGAGCTGGTCTCGGCGAAGCCGCTCGGCAACGGCGCGGTCGCCATGCACTACCGGCGCGCGCGCTGACGCAGAGCAGCCGCTTCTCCGGCCCACCAGGCGGCGGCAGTCCGCTTTCCACCCATAGGCGACCGCGAGAACGTCCGCTAAACGTCCGCAGGCACAGCATGATGCGAATGTCGGCGGAACCTACCGCTCGCGGGGACGATCTGTAGGCCGGATGAAGCTTCGCCTGATGACCTACAACGTCCACCGCTGCGTGGGCACGGACAAGAAGCTCGACGTCGAGCGTGTGGCGGCGGTGATCGCCCATAGCCGCCCCGACATCGTCGCCCTGCAGGTGCTGGACGTCGGCCGCGCCCGCACCGGAAGCGTCGACCAGGCCCGCGGCCTGGCCGAGCTTTTGGGCATGCGCTCGCATTTCCACGCCGCCCTCCACGTCGAAGAGGAACAGTACGGCGACGCCATCCTCACCGCCCTGCCCGAGCGGTTGGTGCGAGCCGGCGCCCTGCCCGGCTACCCGCGCATTCGGGGGCTGGAGCCGCGCGGGGCGGTCTGGGTGGCGGTCGACGTCGGGGGAGTCGAGCTACAGGTCATCAACACCCACCTGGGCCTGGTTCCCGGCGAGCAGCAGGTGCAGGCCACGGCGCTGCTGGGCGAGCAGTGGATGATGGCGGACGCCTTTACCGCGCCGGCCGTGCTGCTGGGCGACTTCAACGCCACGCCCTATTCGCAGACCTACCGCATGCTGCAGACGGTGATGCGCGACGCCCAGGTCGGGCGCCGCACGTCGCCGACCGCCACCTTCCCCTCCCGTTTTCCCTTCATGCGCATCGACCACGTCTTCGTGTCGGGCGGCATCGAGGTGTTGAGCGTCGCCTCGCCCTACGATCCGGTGGCGCGGGTCGCCTCCGACCACCTGCCGCTGATCGTCGACCTGGAGATCACAAGTCCGGCGGCGTTGTGAGCTGCGGCAGCAGGCGCTCGATATCGCGCTTGATGTGACGGCGCCGAACCCACGGCTGCCAGGCGTCGTCGGTCCGCAGGGGATCGCCCAGCGCGCGGCTGGCGACGAACCGCTCCACCGCGCCGGGATGCTCGATACAGATGGGCCTTAAGCGTCGCGGTGAGCCGTCCAGCGCGTCGATGGCCTTGCCGATAGAGCCGTGCTCGGCGATGGCGGCCACGACATCCTCCGGTTCCTTGCCCAGAAAGTGAGCGATCTCGCGGGCCCGAAAGGCGCGGATGGCGGCGCGGGTGCCGTCGTCCTGCGCCTCGATAGCCACGTCGCACTCGCTGTCCAGGCCCGTGGAGCGGTTGTTGAGGTTGGCCGAGCCGACCCGCAGCAGGGTGTCGTCGATCACCGCCACCTTCGAATGGACGATGACCGGCTGGTCCTCGGCCGTGCGGGCGCAAAAGGCGTGGAAACGGCCATGCACGTCAGCGGCGATCAACCGGTTCATGGCCATCGTCCGGGCCGAGTCCATGGTCATCTGATCGAAGAAGCTGGGGCTTTGCGATGGGCCGATGGCGATGATCTCCGGCCCGTCCGGCTCGCGCAGCCGCGCCACCAGCGCCTCCACGATCAGCCGCGAGGCGAGGTACTGGTTCTCCAGGTAGATGGTGTCCTTCGCCGCCGCGATCGATGCCAGGTGCAGGTGCAGGCACTCCTCGACGCCCTCGTTCTTCTTCCACTTGGGCAGGGTGCGGGCGATGCCGAAGGGCTGCATGCGCACGTCGGGCTCGACGACCTGCGGCCATGGCGACTCGTCCTCGGAGATCACCGGCGAGGGCGGCTGTGGCGGCGTCTCACCGGTGGCCGCCTTCCAGCGGGTGGCGAAGAGCTCGCCCAGCGCCGTCACCGCCGGCCCGTCGATCATCAGCGAGACCTCATGGCGGGCCGGATAGCGCTTGCCGGTCGGCAGGCGCCGCTCGGGGGCGTGATCCTCGTGGTCGCAGGTGTCCCAGCGGTCGGCGCCCAGGTCCCCACCGCTGACGAAGGCGACGCGGCCGTCGATGACCAGCACCTTCTGGTGGTGACAAGCGCTGCGTGGAAGCGTGCGGTCGAGGCGGTACTTGACCCGCGAGCCGAGAAAGTAGGCCCGCCCCCGCTGGCACGGAAACGCCTGCGAGGCGCCCATCAGCCACGGCATGTCCCAGGCCAGGATGCGCACGTCCAGCGCCGGATTGAGCGACGACACCCGCCGCAGCAGCAGGCCCAGCCGGTCGGCGCTCTCGGGATCGCGACTACGCACGTTGCGGTCGGGCGTCAGCCTGGTCAGCGGGTCGAACACCCAGGCCAGCAGCCAGATAGAGTGCTTGGCGTTGAGCATGGCCGCCTTGGCCGCGGCGAAATAGGCCGCCCCGTCGACCAGCAGCGCCAGGCGGTCGGCCTGCTCGACCCGCCAGCAGGTGTCGCCCTCGCGCAGCAGCTGCGGCTCATGCGTCTGCTCGCGCCGTTCAAACGCCGTTCGAGGAATTTCCAGGGACATTCGCCATCCGCCGCCGACAAGTTGCCACGGTCAACGCGCGAGAACGGCCCAAAGCTCCACAGTGGGAGTGGCGTCAGCCGGCGATGGCGGCGGAGTCCTGTTCGCCGGTGCGGATGCGCAGCGCCTTTTCCAGGTCGAGGACGAACACCTTGCCGTCGCCGATCTTGCCGGTGTTGGCGGTGCGCGACACCGCCTCGACGACGCGGTCGGCGATGTCGCTGGGGACGGCGATCTCCAGCTTGACCTTGGGCAGCAGCTTCACCTCGTACTCGGCCCCGCGATAGACCTCGGTCTTGCCCTTCTGGCGGCCATAGCCGCGAACCTCGGTCACCGTCAGCCCCGATGCGCCCGCCTCCGTCACCGCTTCGAGCACCGCATCGAGGCGGCTCGGCTTGATGACGGCGATGATCAACTTCATGGGGCGCAGCTCCTCAAGGTTTGTCGCAGCCTAGGTTACGGCTAATCCGGCCCGTTCTCCAAGGGGGACGGCGGCGCCGGCGACGCCTGTGCCCAGCGCGCGGGCGCCGCGCCGGCCGGGGCGCCCTGCAACGCGCCGGGCGCAAATACCCTGGCGCGGGCCCTGGAGCCCTTGGGCTTGACCGCGAAGGTCTGCTTGACCGCCTCCATCAGGATCAGGCCGGAGAACCTGGGCCACAGCCGCGCGCCGACCTGCTCGAAGCCCTCGGCCCAGCGCGAGGCCCAGCCGAACGGCGGCACGTAGAGGGCCCGCGTCCACCCCGACGGCTCGAGGTCGGCCTCGCGCATCAGGCTCTCCAGCTGGCGGCGGGTATAGGGACGGCCGTGGCCAAAGGGCGTCGCCTCGGCGTTCGACCACAGCCCGTCACGGGCGGCGACGGCGACGATGGCCCGCCCCGACGGCGCCAGCACCCGCGCCACCTCGCGCAGCAGTTCCAGCGGCGCGTCGCTCTCCTCCAGCGCATGGGCGCAGAGGATGCGGTCGAACAGGGCGTTGGGCAGCGGCAGGGAGAACTCGTCGGCCAGGCACGCCAGGTTGCCCCGCCCGCCGGGCCACACCTCGACCCCCTGCGCGGCCGGCATGACCGCCAGCACCCGCCGCGCCTTGGGCCTCAGGGCGTCGAGGAAGGGCGTCGCGTAGCCGAGCCCCAGCACGTCGAGCCCGCGCCCGTCGCCCCAGGCCTCGGCCACCTTGCGGCCGACCATCTCGCGCGCCGCCGCGCCCAGCGGCGAGGCGTAGAAGGCGCGCAGTTCAAGGACGTCGCGGCGCATCGGCGCTCCCGTTTGTCGTGCTGTTCAATGTAAGGTGCGCGTCCCCGCCGCGTCACGCCGAGATGTCCGATGCCCCTTACCGTCCACCAGTTCCCCTGCCTGTCCGACAACTACGGCTTCCTGATCCGCGACGAGGAGAGCGGCCAGGCCGCGTGCATCGACACGCCCGACGCCGCCGCCATCCTGCGCGAGTTGGAAGGGCTGGGCTGGACGCTGAACCTGATCCTCAACACCCACTGGCACCCCGACCACGCCGGCGGCAACGAGGCGCTGAAGGCGGCCACCGGCGCCTTCATCATCGGCCCGCGGGAAGTCGAGAAGATCGCCGCGCCGGACAAGGTCGTCGAGGACGGCGACGTGGTCATGCTGGGCCAGACACGGCTGGACGTCATCGACACCGGCGGCCACACGCTGGGCCACATCACCTATCACGACGCCGCTGACCGCATCGCTTTCGTCGGCGACACCCTGTTCGCGCTCGGCTGCGGACGCCTCTTCGAAGGCACCCCGGCGCAGATGTGGGGCAGCTTGCAGAAGCTGGCCGCCCTGCCCGACGACACCACCGTCTATTGCGCCCACGAATACACCGCCTCGAATGCCCGCTTCGCCCTGTCGGTGGACCGCGATCCGGCGCTCGCAAGCCGGGCCGAGCAGGTGTTCGCCGCCCGTGAGCGGGGCGAGCCCACTGTCCCCACCACGATCGGCGTGGAAAAGGCGACCAACCCCTTCCTGCGCGCGCCGCTGCTCGCGCCGGGCATGGCAGATTATGAGGCTTTTGGCCAAATCCGGGCGGCCAAGGACAGCTTCCAGGGCTAGCGGCCGCCGACCGCGTAGGCGATCCGCTCCGACGACGGCCGGCCGGCGATGCCCATGTCGGCCCGCACGGTGATGATCAGCACGCCCTTGTTGATCGCCGCGTCCGGCCGCTTGCCCTGCGCCACGAAGATCTTCTGGATCCGGCGCAGCACCGTCTTGCCCTTGGCGGTGCGCGACATCTTGATCATCGAGTCTGCCGCCAGGTTGGCCGCGTCGGCGATGACGGCGGCCGACTGCGGCGTGGCGTCGGCCCCGATGGGGATCAGCCGCTGGGCGGCGCGGCTGGCCTTGGCGCTGGCCTGGGCGAGCTTTTGCAGGAGGGCGTTGGGTCCCATCGGCGAGAGGCGGATGGGGCTGGAGACGCCGGTCACGGCGGCCGCCGCGCCTTCTGGCCGGCTGCGCGTGAACAGGGTCAACCCGCCCAGCTTGGTGGCGCGCAGCACCGGCTGGCCCAGGTCGTTCTTGTAGATGATGTCGCCGCGCGGCGCGGCCTGCGGCTGCAGGACCCAGACCTCGTTGCTGTCGGAAAACCGCATCAGCGGCCGCGAGGTGGAGCGGTCCAGCACGAACTGGTCGCCGGTCTCGGCCACATAGCGCGCGACGATGGGGGCCGGGGCGCGGCGGCTGGCGTTGGGATAGGCGCCGAACAGCCCGTCGCGCAGCACCGAGCCTGATTGGGCGGCGGCCGTCGCGGGAATGCTGGCCATGCCCAGAGCGCCCGCGCCCAGGACGAGAGCCGCTACAATTGCAGGCCTTGCCACCATCCCCGACGCCTTAGCACCCCGACTGGGGCGAATCTTGGACGTGGGGGATGGCTGGCACAAGGCCAAGGCCGCGCTTAGGCGGCCAGGTATTGGCCGCCGTTCGCCGTCAGCGTCGAGCCGGTGATGAAACCCGCCTTTTCGCTGGCCAGGAAGGACACCGCGTCGGCGATCTCCTCACCCTTGCCCAGACGGCCCACCGGGATGCCGGCGATGATCGAGGCGAGCACGTTCTCCGGCACCGCCGCGACCATGTCGGTGTCGATGTAGCCAGGGCAGATGCAGTTGACGGTGATGCCTTTGCGGGCGCTTTCCTGGGCCAGCGCCTTGGTGAAGCCGATCATGCCGGCCTTGGCGGCGGAGTAGTTGGTCTGGCCGAGCTGGCCCTTCTGGCCATTGATCGACGAGATGTTGATGATCCGGCCAAAGCCGCGCTCGCGCATGCCGTCGATGACGTGGCGGGTGACGTTGAAGCAGGAATTGAGGTCGACGTTGATAACCTCGCCCCACTGCTCGGGGCTCATCTTGTGGAACAGGCCGTCCTTGGTGATGCCGGCGTTGTTGACGACGATGTCCACCGGGCCGAGCTCGGCTTCCACCTTGGCGATGGCGGCCTGGCACTCCTCGTAGGAGCCGACGTTGCACTTGACCACCATGATCCCGAGGTCCTTGGCGGTCGCCTGCGCGGCCTCATCGTTGCCGGCGTAGGCGGCGGCGACCTTGTAGCCGTCGGCCTTCAGGCGCTCGCAAATGGCCCGGCCGATACCGCGCGTACCCCCGGTGACGAATGCAACTTTGCTCATACGTATCCCCATTGTGAAGTTGACGGCCGCTTCCCCGAGGGGCCGCTAGATAAAAGCTGTCTTAGCCCCAGCGCTTAATTCATCGCCTCGACGCACATGGCCACGCCCATGCCGCCGCCGACGCACAGCGTAGCCAGGCCCTTCTGGGCGCCGGACCGCTTCATCTCGTGCAGCAGGGTGGTCAGGATGCGCGCACCGGACGCGCCGATCGGGTGGCCGATGGCGATTGCGCCGCCGTTGACGTTGACCTTGTCAGCGTCGAGGCCCAGGTCGCGCAGCACGCACAGCGACTGGGCCGCGAAGGCTTCGTTGGACTCGACCAGGTCGAGGTCGCCGACCGACCAGCCGGCCTTTTCCAGCGCCTTGCGGCTGGCGGGGATCGGGCCGGTGCCCATGATCTCCGGATCGACGCCGGCGTGGGCCCAGGAGGCGATGCGGGCCAGCGGCTTCAAGCCCCGCTTGGCCGCTTCCTCGGCGCTCATCAGCACCAGCGCCGCGGCGCCGTCGTTGAGGCCCGAGGCGTTGGCGGCGGTCACCGAGCCTTCCTTGTTGAAGGCCGGACGCAGGCCCGACATCGACTCGTAGGTGACGCCGTGGCGGATGTATTCGTCGTTCTCGACGACCGTGTCGCCCTTGCGGCCCTTGATGGTGACCGGGACGATCTCCTCGGAGAACTTGCCGGCCTTCTGGGCTGCCTCGGCGCGATTCTGGGAGGTGGTGGCGAAGCGGTCCTGGTCTTCGCGGGTGATCTGCCAGCGGGCGGCGATGTTCTCGGCCGTCTGGCCCATGTGATAGCCGTGGAAGGCGTCCCACAGGCCGTCCTTGATCATGGTGTCGACGAAGCCCAGGTCGCCCATCTTCTGGCCGTTGCGGATGTGCGCGGCGTGGGGCGACTGGCTCATGCTCTCCTGGCCGCCGGCCACCACGATGTCGGAGTCGCCCGAGGCGATCTGCTGGGCGGCCAGGGCGACCGCTCGGAGCCCGGAGCCGCAAAGCTGGTTGAGGCTCCAGGCCGGGCTTTCCACCGGCACGCCGGCCTTGACGGCCGCTTGCCGAGCAGGGCCCTGGCCGGCGCCGGCCTGCAGCACCTGGCCCATGATCACCTCGTCCACGTCGGCGGCGGTGATGCCGGCCCGCTCGACGGCGGCGCTGATGGCCAACGCGCCCAGTTCATGGGCGGGCAGGCTGGCAAGCGCGCCATTGAAGGAGCCCACGGGGGTGCGGGCCGCGGAGACGATGACGATGTCGCTCATTTAGTGACTCCCAGACGATTTTATTGCGCTGGGGCTGCCTGTTCGCGGTTGCGGCGCCCCGGTTGATATCCGTGCGCGCGCACCTTGCATAAACAGACCCTTCACGTCCACGAGTCCTCTTTGCCATATGGCGTTGCGGGACTCGCGCGAGGCACTAGCGTCATGCCTTTGCATCCGCGATAGTGCGGTGCGGAAAAGCGGGCGGAACGGCCCTTTGGGGGATGAAATGTCCGAAAAACCCGAAACCGGCGAAACGGGCGGCGACGAGAAGGTCGTCATAAAAAAATACGCCAATCGGCGCCTCTACAACACCGCCTCCAGTTCCTACGTCACGCTCGAGCACCTGTCGGACATGGTCAAGGAGGGCGTCGACTTCGTGGTCTATGACGCCAAGAGCGGCGACGACATTACCCGTTCGGTGCTGACCCAGATCATCTTCGACGAGGAAAACCGCGGCGGCGGCACCAACCTGCTGCCCATCCAGTTCCTGCGCCAGCTGATCGGCTTCTACGGCAACAACATGCAGGCCTTCCTGCCCAGCTACCTGGAGCTGTCGCTGTCCAGCTTCGCCAAGCAGCAGGAGCGTATGCGCACCCAGTTCACCGGCACGGCCTTGCCCGGCTCGGGCGTCTATGAAGAGACCATCCGCCAGAACCTGGCCATGTTCGACCGCGCCATGAAGATGTTCTCGCCCTTCGCCCTGGTGCGTCCCGACGAGGCCAGCGGCGAAGCGCCCAAGGCTGAAGCCGCCTCCCCCGCCGGCGACGACGCCGTGGCCCAGCTGCGCAAGCAGATGGAAGCCATGCAGGCCCAGATCGAAAAGCTGGCCAACAAGGGCTAGCCGCCCTTCAACCTCGCCAACTCCGCCTCCAGGGCCGCGATCTTCTCGTCCACCGTCTCCGGCACGGGCGTCGAGACGCCGGCGTTCAGCGCCACCTCGGCGGGCGTGACGCCCAGCGCTTGCGCAAACGCCGCCACCTCGGCCACGGATAGCTCACGCTGATCCTTGTAGACGAGCGCCAGGTCGGCCTCCCTCATGCCGCTGGCGGCGGCCAGCATTGCGCGGGTTAGCCCGCGTTCGGCCAGCCGCGCATCGAACCATTGCGGGTCGAAGAAGAGCGCCATGACGCGAAGTGCTATCATGGCGACATGACTGACGCCTTCGCCGTTTTCGAGACCGCGCTCGGCTGGTGCGCCATCGCCTGGAGCGAGGCCGGCGTGGTGGCCGGCCGCCTGCCGCAGGCGAGCGAGGCCGTCGTGCGCGCCACGATGATGAAGCGCTTTGGCGAGGTCGAAGGCGACCCGCCAGCCTTTGCGGCAGAAGCCATTGCCGGCGTGAAGGCGCTGATGGCCGACGGGACCACCGACCTGTCGCACATCCGGCTGGACCAGGCGGCGATTCCGCCGCTGCACGTGCGGCTCTATGAGATCGCCCGCGCCATCCCGGCCGGCCAGACCCTGACCTATGGCGAGGTGGCCGAGCGGCTGGGCGACAAGAACCTGGCGCGGGAAGTCGGGCGCGGCCTTGGCCTCAACCCCTTCCCGCCCATCGTGCCCTGCCACCGCATCCTCGCGGCCAGCGGCAAGACCGGCGGCTTCTCCGCCCCCGGCGGCGTCGACACCAAGCTAAGGCTGCTGAACCTGGAGAAAGCGCGGACGACCGCCACGCCTTCCCTGTTCGAGGACCTGCCGCTGGCGGTGGCGCCTAGGCGCTGACCCAGTTGCCGTGGAAGCCGAAGGGCACGCGGCGCGGCAGCATGGCCGAGCCGATCGGGCCGGCGGCCAGGTCCTGCGCCTCGAAGACCATGAACTCGCTGCGGTCCTCGGCTCCGCGATAGGCCACCGCCGTGAGCCAGCCGTCGCCTTCAGCCGCATCGGCCGCGCGGGGAGTGAACACCGGCTCGGAGATGTAGTCGCCTTCCGGCAGCACCCACATCGAGCGGGCGCCGGTGGTCAGGTCCATGTGCGCCAGGCTGTCGGTGCGGATGTCGCCCGGCCGGCGCGTCTGGCCGGCGATCCAGCCGTGGCGGTAGGCGTGGCCGAGATAGCGCTCGTCGAAGCGCGGGAATTCCCCGGCCAGGTCGTCCAGCCGCTCTTCCTTGATGATGTCGCTGTCGCCGGTCAGGTCAAACGTCCAGCGCACCAGGTAGGCCGCACAATTTTGTCCCGGCGCGCCGTCGGGCAGCGGGAAGAACGGCGCCTCGTCGTAGCGCATGACGTCGGCGAATATCTTGCCGTCCGCTTCCCACGCATTCATCGGATGGAAGACGTAGCAGGCTTCGGTCGAGAACCACCGCATCGTCGAGACGTCGGCGTCCCGCGCCATCACCCCGACCATGGCCGGCTTGTCCGGCTCCCAGGCGAACGGCGGCAGCCCGCTCATCGCCCGCTGCATCGAGCCGGTCAGCGGCAGCACCGGGAAGAGGACGTGGCCCGAGGTGACCATGAAATCGTGGATCATCGAGCAGTAGGGCGCCTCGAAATCGTCCCGCCGCGTCAGCCGCCCCGATGCGTCCGCCACCCCATAGCTGACCGTGTTCGAGAACGGCATCGAACCGCTGGAATAGGAGAAGAACAGCATCTCGCCGGTTTTCGGATCGATCTTCGGGTGGGCGGTGAACTTGCCGCCAAAATCGCGGTAGCCGGACGAGGCCAGTGTGCCGTGCTCCATCTCGAACGGCGCATGGGCCTCCTCCAGCGCCAGCAGGCGCCCGGCGTGGGAGACGATGTTGGTGTTGGCCACGCCTGAGTCCTGGCCGATGTAGTCGGGGTCGGTGGTGAACGGGTTGCCGAAGGTCCCGAACAGCGCCTTGCCGGCCGCGTTCTCGGCCACCCACTTGGGCGTGCGGACATAGCGGTTGCGGTAGCTGACCTTGCCCCCCTCGACATGGAAGGCGTGGACCATGCCGTCGCCGGCGAACCAGTGGTGGTGATCGTCACGCGGGTCGAACTGCGGGTTGGGCCCGGTGCGATAGAGGGTCCCCGCCAGCGCCGCCGGAATTTGGCCCGTCACCGGCAGGTCGAAGTCGTCCTCCGACCGCATGGGCGCGAAGTTGCCCGCCAGATAGGGATTGATGCGAACCGAACCGTCCATGACCGCTCTCCTGCCGTGTTCTTACCTTGTAAATTTATGATGTAAGCGGTATGTCGGGTCAAGAGGTGATTTGCGTCATGCCCAGAGTGTTGTCCGAAACCGACCTCGCCGATTTCCGCGAGCGGCTGTGTGGCGCCGCCGAGCGCCTGTTCGCCGAGCATGGGCCGGACGGGGTGACCATGCGCCAGCTGGCCGTCGAACTGGGGGTCAGCCCGATGACCCCCTACCGCTACTTCAAGGACAAGGACGCCATCCTGGCCGCCGTGCGCGCCAACGGCTTCAACCGTTTCGCCGCGGCGCTGGAGGCGGCCTTTGAGCAGGGGACCGACGCGGTGGACCGCTCGCGCCTGGTCGGCGACGCCTATGTGGCTTTCGCGCTCGGCGAGCCGGCCGCCTACAAGCTGATGTTCGACCTGATGCAGCCGCACGAGGGCGACTATCCCGAGCTGATGGCGGCCGAGGCCCGGGCGCTGGCCACCCAGACCCGCCACGTCCAGGGGATGATCGACGCGGGCATCCTTCGGGGCGACGTGAAGATGCTGGCCCACATGTTCTGGTCGATCCTGCACGGCACGCTGGTGTTGCAACTGGCCGGCAAGCTCTCCCCCGACATCGACCCGTCAGCCCTGCGAAGCCAGCTGGTCGGCGCCGTGGCCCGAGGCTTGACCGCGGCCGGGTAAGGGCCGTCCAGTGGCGCGATGATCAAACCCTTCGAAGTCAGCTGGAGCGAGGCCGAGATCGCCCGCGTGCTGGACCAGGTCCGCGCCTATCCCTTCCCGCCCGCGCCCGAAGGCGGCGAGTGGAACTACGGCACGGACGCGGACTACCTGCGAAAGCTCTGCGCCTACTGGAGCGACGGATACGACTGGCGCGCCGCCGCCGCCGAGCTCAACCGCTTCTCGCAGTTCACCGCCCGCGTCGAGGACTTCGACATCCACTTCGTCCATGTGGTCGGGGAGGCCAAGGGCAAACGCCCGCTGCTGATCAGCCACGGCTGGCCGGGCAGTCACTACGAGTTCTGGCAGGTGGTCGAAAAGCTCGCCTTCCCATCGCGCTTCGGCGGCGATGCGGCGGACGCCTTCGACCTGGTCATCCCCTCACTGCCGGGCTTTGGCTTCTCGTCGAAGCCGACGCGGCCGTTTGGCCAGCGCGGCACGGCGCGCCTGTTCAACACCCTGATGACCGACGTGCTCGGCTACGACAGCTATCTGGCGCAGGGCGGCGACTGGGGCGGGCTGATCACCTCCTACCTTGGCCTCGACCATGGCGCCCACGCCCGCGCCATCCACCTGAACATGATCGGCTTGCGCCCGCCGGGCGGACCTCAGACCGACGAGGAGAGCGCGTGGCTGGCGCGGTCAGGCCCGATGATGGATATGCTCGGCGCCTACTTCCGGCTCCAGGCGTCAAAGCCGCAGTCGCTGGCTTGGCTGGCGGCCGGCAATCCGGTCGGTCAGGCCGCCTGGATCGTCGAGCGCTTCCACGACTGGTCGGACCTGCGCGCCAAGAGCTTCGAGGAGGTCTATCCGCTGGGCCGCCTGCTCACCAACATCATGATCTATGTGATGACCGGCAGCTTCACGACCGGCGCTTGGTACTACCGCGCCCTCGTGGAAGAAGGCCGGGTGTTCCTCAAGGACGGCGAGCGGTGCGAGACGCCGACCGCCTTCGCCAACTTCCCGGGCGAGCCGCTCTACACCGCCCCGCCGCGCAGCTGGGCCGAGCGCGCCTACAACATCACCCGCTGGACCGAGATGCCTAGCGGCGGCCACTTCGCGGCGATGGAGGAGCCGGACCTGTTCGTCGCCGACGTGCGCGAGTGGGCCCGCGGCGCCTAGGTGTGGGTCTGGCGCTTGCCGAGCAGCAGCAGTGACGCCAGGCTCAGACCGGCCGCGACGCTGAGATAGACGCCGACCAGCGACAGCCCCCGGTCGGCCAGCGCCGCGGCGATCATCGGCGTCAGCCCGCCGCCGATCACCCCGCCGACGTTGAACGCCACCGAGGCCCCGGTGTAGCG
>Ga0190272_10000824_pt1 | contig 15147 bp, 13 predicted proteins | sample Popmic504T_FD_133746 | JGI IMG/M metagenome (GOLD analysis project Ga0190272, IMG submission 133746) | Populus adjacent soil microbial communities from riparian zone of Shoshone River, Wyoming, USA - 504 T | ecosystem: Environmental > Terrestrial > Soil > Riparian zone | place: USA: Wyoming... | reverse complement strand
AGCTACGGCGAGGCCCCCGTCAGCCCCCTGTTCCTCTTCGGCCGCCAGCAGGACTTCGCCTACCAGCAGGAGGTCGACGGCAACCCCGCGCAGAGGCACCACGTACGGTTCTGGCAGTGCCCCGAAGAATGGCTGCTGCCCGGCGGGTCGCGCGTGGACTGGCTCGCCGCGGGCACGTTCGACACGGCGGTCGGCCTCTCGCTGTTCACGCTCCAGGTGACGCACCGGATCGACGCCGACACCGACATCGAGCGCGATCACATCGTGCGCACCGTGACCGCAGCCGACCCGCGAGTGACGGTCACGACCCTGAAGGACTTCTCCACCGGATATCACGCCCGAAACGGCGGAGGCGACAGCATCCGCACCGACGGCGACCTGCCGATCGTCGACGTGCGAGCAGTGCAGGAGGCGACGGCATGACGAACGCGCCGAACAAGCGACCCGCTTTCGAGCCCGCCTCCGAACTGCTCAAGCCGGTCAGCCGCGACCCCGACATGAAGCGCCCCGCGTCGACCGTCGCGGGTGCCCTGCTGGTCTTCCTTCGAGTGGTCTCAGGGCTCATCATCCTGATCATGATCGTGCTGGACTGGCGAAACACGTTGAAGGAGGTCGACGTCACCATCGAGGGGGTGGAGAACACGCCGGAGGTCGCGCAAGCGGCGCTGATCACGGTCGTGATCTTCCTCGGTGTCGTGCTGCTCGTGGATGCCGCCCTGGCGTTGTTCATCCTGACCGGCCACAACTGGGCGCGCGTGACGGTGATGACGTTCTCAGCGATCTCGATCGTCGGCGCGTTCATCCAGTGGTGGTCCGAAGGCCAGGAGATCACGATCAACGGTTCTCTTCTGACCCTCGGCCTCGACATCCTGATCCTGCTCGCGCTGTCCAGCCGCAGCGCCGCCGCCTATGCGCGCCGCAACGAGCGCCGCTGACCCGCCCCAGCGATTAGCCTGGATGCCGCCGCGCTCGCGGCGGCGCAGGGGAAGGGGGCCGAGTGTTCGACAGTCCGCTGTCCGCGTCCGCGTACGACGTGCTCGGCGTCGACCCGACGACCGACGAGGAGTCCCTGCGCAGGGCCTACCGGCTGCGGCTGAGGCAGACCCACCCCGACACGGGCGGCGACGCGGCGGTGTTCATCCAGGTGCAGCGCGCGTGGGAGCTCGTCGGCACGGTAGACGCCCGCGCCGCGTACGACCGCGGGCACGGATTCGCCGATGCTCCCGGGGCCGGGTGGTCGGGGTGGCGCGCCGCGCCACGGCCCGCGGACACGCGTCCGCGCGCCCGGTCCTTCGGCCAGCCCGGTGGGTGGCGGCGTGAGCGGTACCTCGACCTGATCCGCGAGTGGGTGGGGCGCGGCGTGACGGTCGAGGACCCCTACGATCCCGCACTGGTGCGCTCCGCGCCACGCCATCTGCGGAGGATGCTGGCCGACGCGCTCGCCGAGGAGGCGACGGCGCGCGTCGTCTCCGACCTCGGGATGGGCTACACCGTGTGGCACGACGTCGCCGCACCCGTGCGCGGCGGGACCGGCGACGACAAGCTCGACCACATCGTGCTGAGCCCTTCGGGCCTCTACGTGATCCTCTCGGAGGACTTCGGCGGGCCGGTCGGCGTTCGCCGCGGCGAACTCACGGGGGATGCCGTGCCCGGCGCCCCGGTTGCGGAGCTGCTCGCCCGCACCCGCCTCGTCGCGCGCGCGGCCGGCGTGCGATTCGGCGGTGCGATCGTCGTGCTGCCCGACGAGGACCTCCTGCAGCCCGTCACGGAGCTCGGCCGGGTGCGCGGCATCCCGGTCGTCCTGGTCGCGCGCGGCGCACTCGCGAACCTGCTGCGGCAGGGAGTGCCGGGTGCACGGTCGATCGGAGGCAACGAGATCTTCGACATCCGCACCCGCCTCCAGCAGGCCGTGCGTTTCGTCTGAGCATCGTTCCGCCCTGAGCGTACAGAGCACATCTGCGCGTGAGCATGTCCGCGGCCCGTGGCAGTGTTGAGCGGTGGCGCCGCCGCGCCCCATCGCTTGACCTTCTTCGGAGACCCCGTGCTCGGCAAACTCCTGATCCGCTATCTCAAGAAGTACCGCTGGCTTCTTCTGGGCGTACTCATCTTCCAGTTCATCTCCGCGATGGCGTCGCTGTACCTGCCCCGCCTGAACGCCGACATCATCGACCAGGGCGTCGCCAGGGGTGACACCGCCTATATCTGGTCGACCGGCATGGTCATGCTCGCGATCTCTCTCCTGCAGATCGTCGCAGCCATCATCGCCACCTACTTCGCCGCGCGCTCGTCGATGGCCGCGGGCCGCGACATCCGTTTCGACATCTACGAGAAGGTCAGCGGGTTCTCCGAGCGCGAGGTGTCGAAGTTCGGCCCCGGCTCGCTCATCACCCGCAACACGAACGACGTGCAGCAGGTGCAGATGCTCGCGATGATGGGCGCCACCATGCTCGTCACCGCGCCGCTCCTGGCGATCGGCGGCATCTACATGGCGCTCCAGCAGGACGTCGGCCTCAGCTGGCTGATCGCCGTCTCCGTCCCGCTGCTCCTGCTGTTCGTGCTGCTCATCATCAGCCGCATGGTGCCGCTGTTCCGCAGTTTCCAGAAGAAGCTGGATGCCGTCAACCGTGTGATGCGCGAGCAGCTCACCGGTGTGCGCGTCGTGCGTGCGTTCGTCCGCGAAGACATCGAAGAGGAGCGCTTCGCGGTCGCGAACACCGACATCATGGTGGTCGGCCGCAAGGTGGGCTCGCTGTTCGTGCTGCTGTTCCCGGTCGCCATGCTCGTGCTCAACGTCACTGTCGTGGGCGTCATCTGGTTCGGCGCGATCCAGGTGGATGCCGGCACGGTCGAGATCGGCACGCTGTTCGCCTTCATGGCGTACGTCGGTCAGATCCTGATGGGCGTGCTGATGGCGAGCTTCATGACGATCATGATCCCGCGCGCCGCCGTTTCGGCAGAGCGCATCGGCGAGGTGCTCGCGAGCGAGTCGACCCTCACCCGTGCCGAGAACGCGGTCAGCGAGTTCGCGGCCCCGGGCACGATCGAGTTCGACGAAGCCGAGTTCACCTACCCGGGTGCCGAGTCGCCCGTTCTCCAGCGAATAAGCTTCGAGGCGAAGCGCGGCGAGACGGTCGCGATCGTCGGGTCTACCGGCGCGGGCAAGACCACGCTCATCTCGCTGATCCCGCGGTTGTTCGACGTGACAGGCGGCACCGTGCGCGTCGGCGGCGTCGATGTGCGCGAAGCCGATCTCGACTACCTGTGGAAGGGGATCGGCCTCGTGCCGCAGCGTCCTTTCCTGTTCTCCGGCACCGTCGCTTCGAACCTGCGCTTCGGCCGGGAGGAGGCGACGGACGACGAGCTCTGGAAGGCGCTCGAGATCGCTCAGGGCAAGGACTTCGTCGAGGAGATGGAGGGCCAGCTGAACGCGCGCATCGCGCAGGGCGGCACGAACGTCTCCGGCGGTCAGCGTCAGCGGCTGGCGATCGCCCGCGCGATCATCCACCAGCCTGACGTCCTGGTCTTCGATGACTCGTTCTCGGCGCTCGACCTGTCGACCGATGCGAAGCTCAGACAAGCGCTGTGGCGTGAACTGCCCGAGGTGACCAAGATCGTGGTCGCGCAGCGCGTCTCGACGATCACCGATGCCGACCGCATCGTCGTGCTGGAGGACGGCAGGATGGTGGGCGTCGGCACGCACGATGAGCTGCTGGAGAGCAGTGACACCTACCGAGAGATCGTCGAGTCGCAGCTGGGGGTGGAAGCGTGAGCACTCCCGACACCCTCACCGAGGAAGAGCGCCTCGAACTCGAGCTCGCCGAGCAGGCCCGGCAGAGTTCGGGCGACTGGGACAGCGTCGCACCGGGCAAGGCGACGAACTTCGGCAAGAGCTTCGGCCGACTCATCGGTCTTCTCAAGCCCCACGCCGTCGCATTCATCTTCGTGTCGTTCCTCGGCGCGATCGGCGTCTTCCTCGCCGTCATCGCGCCGAAGATCCTCGGCGAGGCGACCAACATCATCTTCGAGGGTGCCGCCTCGAATGCGCTCGCCGCCCAGTTCCCCGACGGCACCTCGCAGGCGGTCGTCGTCGATGCGCTGAACGCCGCAGGTCAGACCGACCTGGCGAACATGATCGGCGCGATGAATGACTTCACCGTCGGCACCGGTGTCGACTTCGAAGCGCTCCGCACGGTCATCGTCGCCGTGCTCGCGATCTATGTCGCCTCGTCGTTCCTCAGCTGGATCCAGGGCTACGTCATCAACATCATCATGGTGCGCACGATGTGGCGGCTGCGCGAGTCGGTCGAGACGAAGGTCAACCGCCTGCCGCTCTCGTACTTCGACAAGGTCCAGCGCGGCGAGCTCATCTCGCGCGTAACGAACGACATCGACAACATCACCCAGACGATGCAGCAGTCGCTCTCAAGCGTCGTGACCTCGGTTCTGACGGTGATCGGCGTGCTGATCATGATGTTCTCGATCTCGTGGCAGCTGGCGCTGGTGGCGTTGATCTCGCTGCCGCTGATGGCCGTGATCTTCGGCGTCATCGGCCCGCGCTCGCAGAAGGCCTTCGGCACGCAGTGGAAGAAGGTCGGACGCCTCAACGCCCGCGTCGAGGAGTCGTTCTCCGGCCACGCGCTGGTCAAGGTCTACGGACGCGAGAAGGACTCCCGCGAGAAGTTCCAGATCGAGAACGAAGAGCTCTACGAAGCGAGCTTCAAGGCGCAGTTCCTCTCCGGCATCATCATGCCGGGCATGATGTTCGTCGGAAACCTCACCTACGTGGGCATCGCCGTCCTCGGGGGGCTCATGGTCGCGAACGGCCAGCTGCGCCTCGGCGACGTGCAGGCGTTCATCCAGTACTCGCAGCAGTTCACGCAGCCGCTCTCGCAGCTGGGTGGCATGGCGGCAGTGATCCAGTCCGGCACCGCCTCGGCCGAGCGGGTGTTCAACCTGCTCGACGCCGAGGAGCAGGAGCCCGATTCCCCCGACGCACCGGAGCCGGTCGAGGGCGAGGGCGTCATCGAGTTCGAGAACGTGAAGTTCTCATATACGCCCGACCGGCCCCTGATCAGCGACCTGTCCTTCCGCGTCGAACCCGGACAGACGGTCGCGATCGTCGGCCCGACAGGTGCCGGCAAGACGACGCTGGTCAACCTCATCATGCGCTTCTACGAGCTCGACGGCGGCCGCATCCTGCTCGACGGGCAGGACATCGCCGAGCTCACGCGCGACGACGTGCGCTCGCGCACCGGCATGGTGCTCCAGGACCCGTGGCTGTTCGCGGGGACGATCCGCGAGAACATCCGCTACGGTCGCGAGACCGCCACCGACCAGGAGATCGTGGATGCTGCGACGGCGACGCGCGTCGACCGGTTCGTGCATTCGCTGCCCGAGGGCTACGACACGGTGCTCGACGAGGAGGCATCGAACGTCTCGGCCGGTGAGAAGCAGCTCATCACGATCGCCCGCGCGTTCGTGTCGCAGCCGTCGGTGCTGATCCTCGACGAGGCCACCTCGTCGGTCGACACCCGCACCGAGCTGCTGCTGCAGCACGCGATGGCGGCGCTGCGCGAAGGACGCACGTCGTTCGTGATCGCCCACCGCCTCTCCACGATCCGGGATGCCGATCTCATTCTCGTGATGGAGCACGGCGACATCGTCGAGAAGGGCACCCACGAGGAGCTCATCGCCGCGCAGGGCGCGTACTGGCGGCTCTACCAATCCCAGTTCGAGCAGGCCGCGACCGATGTAGACAGTCAGCAGGACGCGACCGACGCGATCCCCGTGACGGCGGATGCGTCCCGCGCCCTCCCGGTGACGACGGATGCCGCCAGCGAGGGTGCGGCGGAGATCTCGGCGTAGCGCGGCCCTCGGCGCATACCCTAGCCACCATGGATGAATCGGCCCGGTCGCCGCGTCAGCACAGCGAGGCGCACGAACTCGTCGCGGTCATCCTGCTGTCTCTCGTCGCCGTCTTGACGGCCTGGTGCGGGTTCGAGTCCTCCAAGTGGGGCGGAGACTCCTCGGTGGCGTTCAGCCAGGCATCCGCGGCGAGGATCGAAGCCGCGGACTTCGACAGTCAGGCCCGAGACGCGCGCGGGTTCGACCTCGCGGTCTACTCGCAATGGGTGGTTGCGCAGGCGGGCGGCGACACCGACCTCGCCGAGTACATCGAGGATCGCTTCTCGCCGGAGTTCGCGGTCGCGTTCGACGCGTGGGTGGCCGACGGTCAGCGCGAGAGCGGGCCGTTCAAGATGCCCGAGTATGTGCCGCCCGGCACGGAACAGGCAGCGGAGGCGACGGCACGCGCAGACGCGAGCACCAAGGACGCGCTCGATTTCAACGAGAAGGGCGACAACTACTCGCTGATGACCGTGATGTTCGCGCTCGTGCTCTTCCTCGCGGCGATCGCGCAGCGTGGTGGGTCGGTGCTGGCGACCCGGATCGTCCTCGGTCTGGCCGGGACGCTCGCCCTGGTCGGCCTGATCGTGCTTCTGACGTTCCCGGTGCGCCTCTAGCAGCCCGCGCGGGACGCGCGATCGCTCGATCAGCGACAACGGCCCGCACCCCTGCTACAGGCCCAGCTGGGACTGCAGTCGTCCCGAGTCGATGGCGCCGATGAATGCCTCATAGTCCGCGTCATTCTGGTCGGCGTATGCCTCGGCGAAATCGGCGATCGAATCCTCGAAGGTGGTCGACTTGCCCAGGTACGCGGCGATCGCCACGCGGTCGCCCGATCGAGCGTGTGCGCGCGCGAGGGTCTCGCCGCAGACGCGGGCATACAGCAGCGCGCCGCGCGGCACCATCACTTCCGGATCCAGCGACCCCTTCCAGTCGTGGAGCTGGCGCAGGTAGAAGTCCCGCTTGACTCCATCGGCGCCCTTGACACGCTGCCAGCCGAGGAAGATGTCGCTGGAGGCCTGCATCACGCGCTGGCCGCGGACCACGCGTTCGCCGCTGTTCTCGAACTCGCTGGCTCCCAAGAAGCGCTCGAGCACGGACGTCTGCGCCTCCTTGGCTTGGAGGAACAGCGGATCCGCGTCGTCGCGACCCGTCAGCAGCACGATCCACGCTCGCGTCCCGACGCTTCCCACCCCGACGACCTTTCGGGCCATGTGCACGTACGTGTACTCCGAGACCGGGTGATGACGACCTGCGACGAGGGTCTCTCGGTACGAGGCCAGCAGGTCCTGCATCCATGCCTGAATATCGTCAGCGGTCTGCCCGTCGGTGACGAGGTCCTCCACCGGCACGATGAGCGGAGGGTCGGCGACGATGCGCATCCTCCCGTCCTCCGTCGTGACGAGCTTCGAGAAGGCTCGCAGCCGATCCTTCGTCAGCGCCTTGGCGACGATCGAGTCGAAACCCTTCACCTGCCGCTTCTCAGCCGCCCCTGCGGCCTTCTCGTCGCGCAGCCAGGACTGCACCTTCTCGGCGTCGAGGGAGTCGTACCACGCGTCGAGCACGGACTGCTCGGCCGAGCGCCGCAACCGTTCCCGGTACCCGCGACCGGCCGCCAGAAGGATCTCGCGCCGTTCCTGGTCCGTGAACCCGCGGTGACGTCCCGCGATCTCGAAGCTGGCGACCAGGCGCTTGACATCCCACTCGAACGGACCCGGATGCGTCTCGTCGAAGTCGTTGATGTCGAACGCGAGACGCCGTTCGGCGGAACCGAACAGGCCGAAGTTCGACAGATGAGCGTCGCCGCAGAGCTGCACGGTCAAGCCGGTGTTCGGGGTGTTCGCGAGGTCAGCGGCCATCAGCAGGGCTGCGCCGCGGTAGAAGGTGAACGGCGAAACCATCATCCGTCCGTGCCGGACCGGGATCAGATCCGCCACCCGGGATGTGGCCTGCTCTTCGAGCAACGACACCGGGTCGGTGCGATCCACGGGCGGAGACCACTCGCCGTGGCTCGAGCGCGGAGTGGCGACGCGCGCCGCGCGCCCGAAGGCCCTGCGCCCTTCGAAGTCGGATGGCGCGGGCGGTGCCGCGATGGTGGATGAGCCCGCGTCGGACATGAGTGATCCCCTCGGTCTGTCCCGGCAGCCCGCGCAAGGGGCGCGGGTGTCAGCTTGGTGATGCGCACAGTCTGTCACCTGGCGTCGAGGGCGGATACTGTCGAGGTCACGGCGTCCGGATCGCCGGGAGGAGGCATCCGCATGGCCGAAGCCGTTCCCGTCGTTCGCCGACCGTTGAACTCCCCGCGCGCGGCCGCGCTGGCCGGGGTGCTCTTCGCGGTCCTTTTCACGACGTCTCTGGTACTCATGCGCTCGGCGCTCCCCGAGACTCTCGGGTCGGACGCGAACTGGCTCACCGAGGGTGCGGCGACGCGGATCAGGATCGGCCTGGGTCTGGTGCCCTTCGCGGGGATCGCCTTCCTCTGGTTCATGGGCGTCGTCCGCGATCGGTTCAAGGATGCCGAGGACCAGCTGTTCTCATCGGTCTTCATCGGCAGTGGGCTGCTGTTCCTCGCGATGGTCTTCGTCTCCGCGGCGATCGCCGGCGGGATCGTCGCGACCGCGCCCCTGATCGCCGATGACCAGTCCCGGGCGGAGATCACGACCTTCGGTCGCTCCGTCATGCTGCAGGTCAGCAACGTCTATGCCCTGCGGATGGCGGGCGTCCTGCTCATCTCGCTGGCGACGATGTGGCTGCGCACCGGGGTGATGCCGCGGTGGCTGGCGTTCGTGACGTACGCGGTCGCGCTCGTGCTGCTGGTCGTGACGACGCTCAGCCTGTGGGTCACGCTGATCTTCCCGGTGTGGGTGCTCGGGGTCAGCATCCTGATCCTCGTCCAGAACTACCGGCGGCGCGCGGTCACCTGAGTCAGGTGATCCCGAACAGGTCGAGGGGGTGCGTGAGACGCCACCACGCGCTCGGCGGCTCGATGTCGGTCGCGAGGGAGAGCGTCGTGCTGGTGGCGTCCAGCGGTCCCTGCACCGCGAGCGTGCCGACATCCGCGCCCTTCTCACGCGCCTCGCCCAGGGAGAAGTCCGTCGTGACCGCACCCGCACCGCTGTTCCACAGGATGACGCTCGCGTCGCCGTCGGTGACGATCGCGACGTCCTCCCCCCATTCCGTCGTCACGCGCCCCGCGACGGTTCCCACCGGCACGGACGGCGCCGGCTGGAGGCCGAGTTCCACTTCCGAGTAGAGAAGGCGGGACGCCGCGAGGCGGGCCCCGTCGTCGGGCTGACCGAGCACCGAGCTGTAGACCCGCACGGCCGTCTCGCCCACGACGATGTCCTTCGCGGAGAGCAGAGTGTACGCGTCCAGCGACCCGGTCTTGATGCCCACCACACCGGGGTCGGCGAGCAGGCCGTTCGTGTTCGTCACGAGTCCCGCGCCCGGCAGGTCGACGGCGGTCGTCGCCACGATCTCGGCGATCACGGGGTCGGCCATCGCCTTCCTCGCGAGGGCGATGAGCGCCTCGGGGCTTGCGGCGTTGCGCGGATCCAGGCCGGTGGGCTCGACGACGGTGACGCCGGGGACGCCGTGGGCGCCGAGCCAGGTGTTCGCGGCGTCCGCGAAGACGGCGTCGGTCGGCCAGAGGTTGCCTGCCAGTCGGTCTGCGTAGTTGTTCGCCGAGCCGATGAGCATCCCCTGGAGCAGCTGGTACTGGCTCAGCGACCCCCCGACCGGCACGTTGAGGGCCGACTCGTTGTTGCTGAGGTAGGCCCAGTACTCCGCCTCGTCTTGCTCCGTGAATCGGAACTCCGGTCCGGATTCGCCGACCGCGAGCGGCATCTGGTCGAGCACGAGGAGTGCCGTGACCACCTTGGTGATGCTCGCGATCTGCAGGGGCTCGACGGCGGAAGCCACGGCGCCGTCGATCCCCGCGACCGAGACAGCGGCGCTCCCGCTCGCGGGCCAGGTGAGAGCGGCCGGGGGAGCGGGAATCGGGTCGACCTGCACGCCCTCGACGGTCGGCAGGACGGCGTGCAGCGGCCACAGCAGCGTGGTCGCGGTATACGCCCCGATGAGGAACGCGATGATGGCGATCGGAACGACCACGCTCGCGCGCAGCAGCGAGCGACGCGGGGGGTCGCTGAGGAGTTCGGCGCCGACGGGCAGGTAGGGGGATGCCGCGCCATCGAGCGTGCGCGTGGCCGGGGCGGTGCGCGCGATCGCGTCTTCGTCGACCCACGCCATTGCGATGCGGACGGCGGGGGGCGAGGGCTGCGCCGGGGGCAGGGTCGTCGTGGGCGCGACGGCCGGCGTCGGGGCGACGGCACCCACCACACCGGCGGTGGAGGCAGCGGCGGTGGGCGCCGGTGTGCGCGAAGCCGTGGGCCCCGACGCGGAGGCCTGTGCCAGAGCGCCGGCGACGTCGAACGTGGCGGTCGGGGCGTTCGTGTCGGAGGCGGGGACATCGCCGCGCTCGAAGGGTCCGGACGACACCGTGGAGGACGTGTTCCTGGAGCGCACGCGCCGCAGCGGCGCGGGTGCCGGGAAGTCGTCAGGGGTCATCCGCCCAAAATACCCCGTCGCGGCCGGGGCTATAATCATTGGGTCAACACGGGAGTCCGGTGTGCCGGGCTGAGAGGGAGCGAAAACGCTTCGACCGTCGAACCTGATCTGGGTCATGCCAGCGCAGGAAGGAGATCTACAGTGAGCACGTCCACGTCCACATCCACCCCCGCCCGTCGAGGATTCGCGGACATCGTCTGGCGGTGGCGCGTCGTCGACATCGTCGTGGCCAGCGTGATCGCGGTCGCCTGCGCCATGGTGTTCCTCGTCTGGAATGTCGGCTACGAGGCGCCGAGCGCCGTTCTCAAGCCCCTCCTGCCGGGTCTGCAGGGCCTGCTCGCGGGGCCGTGGCTCGTAGCCGGAGTGCTGGGCGGGCTCATCATCCGCAAGCCTGGTGCCGCGCTGTACACCGAGCTCGTCGCCGCCGTCATCTCCGCGCTCATCGGCAACCAGTGGGGACCCCTGACGATCGTCTCCGGACTCGTGCAGGGGCTCGGCGCCGAACTGATCTTCCTGGCCTTCGCGTACGCCGTCTGGCGGCTGCCGGTGGCGATCCTCGCCGGAGCGGGTGCCGGGCTCGCGTGCGGCATCAACGATCGCATCCTCTGGTACGCCGGGGCGGACACGACCTTCACGATCGTGTACATCGTATGCACGACGATCTCGGGTGCCGTGATCGCCGGCGCCGGGTCGTGGTTCATCGCCCGCGGGCTCGCGGCGACGGGGGCGCTGAACAGATTCGCCTCGGGCCGTGACCTCGCGCGGCGCGTCTAGCGTGCCGCCTGCGCCGTGACGCCCGCGCTCGGCGTCCCCGCGGCCGTCGAGGCACGCGGCTGGGGCTGGCGCTACGCCACGCGTCACAAGTGGGCCGTGCAGGACGCCTCGTTCCGCATCGCGCCCGGCGAGCGCGTGCTGCTGCTCGGCGCCTCCGGCTCGGGAAAGTCGACACTGCTGCACGGCATCGCCGGCGTCCTCGGCGGCGACGACGAGGGCGAGCAGACCGGCGAGCTCACCATCGACGGCGAACCGGCGGCACGCGTGCGCGGGAGCGCCGGCATGGTGCTCCAGGACCCCGACAGCCAGGCGATCCTGGCACGCGTCGGCGACGACGTCGCGTTCGGGTGCGAGAATCTCGGCGTCGCGCGTCAGGACATCTGGGTGCGCGTGCGCGACGCGCTCGACGCTGTCGGACTCGAGGTGCCGCTCGAACGGTCGACCTCCGCACTGTCGGGCGGGCAGAAGCAGCGCCTCGCGCTCGCCGGCGTGATCGCGATGCGCCCCGGCGTCATCCTGCTCGACGAGCCGACCGCCAACCTCGACCCCGCCGGTGTCGCAGAGGTGCGAGACGCCGTGCGAAGGGTGATCGATGCCACCGGCGCGACGCTCGTCGTCGTCGAGCACCGGCTCGACGTCTGGCTGCCGCTGGTGGAGCGGGTGCTGGTGCTCGGCAGCACACGCGACGGCTCAGGGGTCATCGCGGATGGATCGCCGGACGCGGTCCTGCGGGCGCGCGGAGCCGGACTCGCCGCCGGCGGAGTCTGGGTTCCCGGCATCCCCCCGGTGTTTCCGCCCCCGCCGGCGTCGCCGCCCGGCGAGCTGCTCCTGCGCGCGGAGTCACTCGTCGTCTCGCGGGTGCGGGGCACCGCGGTGGCGGGTCCGCTCGACCTCGACATCAGAGCCGGCGAGGCGCTCGGCATCGTCGGGCCCAACGGCGCGGGCAAGTCGACGCTCGGACTCACCCTCGCGGGGCTCATCCCGCCCGAGGCGGGCAGGGTGTCGGCATCCGCTGCGCTGTCGGCGGGGGAGAAGGAGTCGCCGATCTCGTGGTCGTCGCGCGCGCTGCTGACCCGCATCGGCACCGTCTTCCAGGATCCGGAGCATCAGCTGCTCACCACGACGGTGCGTGCCGAGCTGGAGGTCGGTCCGCGGGCGCTCGGTCTCGCGTCCGCTGAGATCGGGCAGCGCGTCGACGAGCTGCTCGAGCGGCTGCGGTTGGCGGCACTCGCCGAGGCGAACCCCTACACGCTCTCGGGCGGGGAGAAGCGACGCCTCACCGTCGCGGCGATGCTCGCAACGCGCCCCCGTGTGATGGTGCTGGACGAGCCCACCTTCGGGCAGGATGCCGCAACCTGGGCCGAGCTCGTGGCCATCATCGCACGCCTTCGCGACGAGGGTGCTGCGGTCGCGGCGATCACGCACGACGAGAAGGTGCTCGAGGCGCTGCGTGCGCGGCGGTTCGCCGTCGGAGCGGACAGATGAGCGCGCCGACGACACCTCGCGCTCGCCGCGGCCCGATCGCGAACCTCAACCCGGTCGCCAAGCTCGGCGCCGCGCTGCTCATCGCGCTGCCCCTCGTGCTCACGATCGATCCCGTGTCGGCCGCGGTCGCACTGCTGCTCGAGCTGCCGCTGCTGGCCGCCGCAGGACTGCGCTGGCGGGAATTCTGGGTGCGCACGCTGCCGATCTGGATCGCCGCTCCGCTGGCGGGCCTCACGATCGCGCTCTATGGGGCCACGAGCGGTGAGGTGTACGTCGAGTGGTTCGTGGTGCGCATCAGCGAAGGGTCGCTCCAGCTCGCGCTCGCCACGTTCTTCCGGGTGCTGGCGATCGGGCTTCCGGCCGTCGTGCTGTTCGTCACGGTCGACCCCACCGACCTCGCCGACGGCCTTGCGCAGCTGCTCCGACTGCCCGTGCGCTTCGTGCTCGGCGCCCTCGCGGGAATGCGCCTCCTCGGACTGCTCACGGACGACTGGCGGGCGCTCGCCCTCGCGCGCCGCGCACGCGGCGTCGCCGACACCGGCCGTGTGCGGCGGGTGCTCGGCATGGCGTTCGCCCTGTTCGTCCTGTCGATCCGCCGCGGGTCGACGCTCGCGACCGCGATGGAGACGCGCGGCTTCGGCGGGAGCGGCCCGCGCACCTGGGCGAGGGAGTCGCGTTTCGGCTGGCGTGAATGGATGCTGCTCGCCGTCGGCGCCGCGATCTCTGCGGCAGCGATCACGGTCGCGGTGATCACCGGCTCGTGGAATTTCATCCTCGGCGCGACCGCCTGAGCCGGGGCCGCGGCGATCTCAGCCGGCCGCCACGAGCCTCTCGTACTCGGGCTGCAGAGCCGGGAAGTACTCGTCCCAGTCGACGGTGGCGGCATCGCGGCCCTCGTGTACCGCGACCAGCCGGTCGAGGTAGTACTCCCACCCCGGTCCGATCGAGCCGACGTCCTCGCCCGGGTTCAGTCTCTGGCCGAACGTGAGTGTGGTGGTGCCGCTCTGCTCGTCGAGTTCGAACCAGAGATGCCAGTTCCCGGCGCCCTGCGACGTGTCGCCCGCGAACCGACGGGGCGGATCGCACTCGAGGATCGTATAGCGCTCGGCTTCGGCATCCTCCCTCTCGGCGGTCATGAAGAAGTCCACCTGCCCGGTCGCAGGGTCGCCCTCCCAGCGTCCGATCCACCGCTCGAGCTGCGTGCTCTCGGTGAGCGCGCGCCAGAGCTGAGATGCGGATGCCGGGAACGTGCGTGTGAGGACGAGGTTCGGCTCGCCGTCGATCGCGGTCACCGTGCCGGTGATGGTCGTCATGTCGCGTTCCAGAAATCCCGGTAGTAGGCGAGGCGCAGGTGATCCGGCTCGACGCCGTAGGCGTGGATGAGGGCCTCTTCCCATCCCGGTCCATAGTTCCACTCGGTGCTCATGGCCGCCACCGCGATGTCGGCCCACCGGTCGCCGGTGCCCAGTGCACCGAAGTCGACGTGTCCGCTCCACCGTCCATCGTCGCCGATGAGCGTGTTCGGCGCGCATGCGTCGCCGTGGCAGACTACGAGCCGGTCGACCGGGGGAGGCTCGCGCAGATCGTCTGGCACGCGGATGCCGCGGCGCTCAGCGTCGGCCCGGCGCGAGGGGACGCTCCACTCGAACGGGCACTCGTCCACCGGCAGCGCGTCGTGCAGGGCACGCAGTCCCTCGCCGATCGCGCGCACCGCGGTCGCCGGCTGCGCGACCCACCTCGGAACGACGGCGCTCTCGCCGGGGATCGCCGCGCTCACGAGCCACTCGTGGCTCTCATCTGCTCCGTGCGTGAGAACGCGGGGCACCGCCGCGAACCGGCCCGCCCAGGCGAGCCGCTCCGCTTCCTCGGCGAAGGTGGTCTCCGCGTTCCGTGGACCGTGCTTGATGAACCGTCCGTCACCCGTGCGAAAGGTGATACCGCCCAGCTCGTTCACCCACACCGGCTCGAGCGCCGCGTCGCCTGCGAGCGAAAGCACCACGTCGGGGACGGCGACCGCTTCGCTGGGGCTCCACATGACCTCCATTCTCGTCACCGCTACGCTGGCGGACGAACGGATGCCGCGTGCCGTGGCATCCCGCCGGTCACGCGGTCGCCCCGGCGCCGGATGCAGTGACACTGAGTCCCGCATAGAGTGGGATGCAGTCGCACGTTCGAAGGAGAGCACATGGACATCACCGGCGCTTCCGCCCTCGTCACGGGCGGCGCCAGCGGGCTGGGGCTCGCGACCGCGCGTCGTCTCGCTGCGGCCGGCGCTGCGGTCACGATCATCGACCTGCCCACCTCTGCCGGGCACGATGCTGCCGCAGAGGTCGGCGGCACGTTCGCCGCCGCCGACGTGACGAGCCCCGAACAGGTCGCCGCGGCCGTGCGCACCGCCGCGGCATCCGGCCCTCT
>Ga0190272_10000823_pt1 | contig 15151 bp, 11 predicted proteins | sample Popmic504T_FD_133746 | JGI IMG/M metagenome (GOLD analysis project Ga0190272, IMG submission 133746) | Populus adjacent soil microbial communities from riparian zone of Shoshone River, Wyoming, USA - 504 T | ecosystem: Environmental > Terrestrial > Soil > Riparian zone | place: USA: Wyoming... | reverse complement strand
GGCCGGGGGAGCCCTCGCCGTCGACCGCGACCACTTCTCTGCCCACGTGACGCACGCGCTGCACGAGCATCCGCTCGTCACCATCGAGCGCGGCGAAATCGCCGGGCCGCCACCCCCGGGTTGGGAAAGCGTCATCGTCGCCACCGGGCCTCTCACCTCGCCGGCCCTGTCTGCCGCCATCCAGCAGATCACGGGGGAGAGCGAACTTGCTTTCTTCGACGCCATAGCGCCGATCGCGCATCTGGACTCCATCGACGAGACCATCACGTGGCGGCAGTCGCGCTACGACAAGGCCGGCCCCGGCGGCACAGGCGCCGACTACATCAACTGTCCAATGTCGAAGGCTGACTACGAAGCCTTTCTCGATGCCCTGCTCGCGGCCGAGAAGACCTCCTTCAAGGAGTGGGAAGCTTCGACGCCCTACTTCGACGGCTGTCTGCCGATCGAGGTGATGGCGGAGCGCGGGCGCGAGACGCTGCGCTTCGGTCCCATGAAGCCTGTCGGCCTCACCAATCCACATCCCGGCACCGAGCGTCCCTATGCGGTCGTCCAGCTCCGCCAGGACAATGCGCTGGGCACGCTCTGGAACATGGTCGGCTTCCAGACCAAGCTGAAGCACGGTGAGCAGGCGCGCGTGTTCCGGTTGATCCCTGGCTTGCAGAATGCGGAGTTTGCCCGCCTCGGCGGCTTGCACCGCAACACGTTTCTCAATTCACCGAAACTGCTCGATCGCGAGTTGCGCCTCCGCGCCGATCCGCGCCTGCGTTTTGCCGGACAGATCACCGGATGCGAGGGTTATGTCGAGAGCGCCGCCATCGGTCTTCTCGCCGGCCGCGCCGCTGCCGCGAGCCGTCTCGGGCAACGCTGGGACCCGCCGCCGCCCACGACGGCGTTCGGCGCGCTTCTCAATCACATCACCGGCGGGCATCTGTCGAGCGATGCCGAAAGCGGATCTCGGTCCTTCCAACCCATGAACGTCAACTTCGGTCTCTTCCCGCCGCTGGAAGCGCCCTCGCATGATGCGCAGGGCAATCGCATCAAAGGAAAAGACCGCGGGGTCGCGCGCAAGCGGGCCCTTTCGGCGCGCGCTCTGGCCGATCTGGATCGCTGGCTCGGAGGCACCAGCCGCGCTGCAGCCGAGTGATTTCGGCCACAAATACCGGCGAATGGCCACCCAAATTCACCGTGAACGAGCGCCCCTTCTTTACATTTCCCCCTGGGTTTGAGATTAACGAGGGGTTAATTGGCGGGTGGGCGCTGCAATGGTTTCGCGGAAACTCGGCATAGCCGTGCTGACGGTTGCGGTTTTGGTTGAGCTGCAGGTCTACAAGCACAAGTTCAACCACACGCCGGACATGCTGGGCTACTACCTGCGCCGCTTGGTCGATAGCAAACAGGCCATGCAGTCGGTGCCGGCCATACCAGCCAACACGGTCCGGGAAAACAGCCCGCTGACGCGATAGCCGGGCGGCTTCTCCAGCAACAGCACGAAAATAGCGCGACGTAGCTGCAACGCGGTCTTAGCTCACCGCGGCGAAAGGCCGTGGATGGCACCGAAAAAACACACTTCGAATCGTGCCCCGGCGATGTATTCTGCAAGTCCATGGCGCGGTACATCTTCATCACCGGCGGCGTGGTCTCTTCGCTCGGCAAAGGGCTGGCTTCAGCGGCTCTTGGGGCACTCCTTCAGGCACGCGGCTATTCGGTTCGTCTGAGGAAGCTCGACCCCTATCTCAACGTCGACCCCGGCACGATGAGCCCTTACCAGCACGGTGAGGTGTTCGTGACGGATGACGGCGCCGAGACGGATCTGGACCTCGGCCACTACGAACGCTTCACCGGCGTGCCGGCGAGGAAGTCCGACAACATCACCACCGGCCGCATCTACCAGGAGATACTGGCGAAGGAGCGCCGCGGCGACTACCTCGGTGGAACCGTGCAGGTGATCCCGCACGTCACCGATGCGATCAAGCAGTTCGTGCTGTCGGGCAACGACGGCATCGATTTCGTGCTGGTGGAGATCGGCGGCACCGTCGGCGACATCGAGGGCCTGCCCTTCTTCGAAGCCATTCGCCAGGTGGGCAACGAGTTGCCGCGCGGCGATTCCATTTTTATCCACTTGACGCTCGTGCCGTTCATCCCGAGCGCCGGCGAGCTGAAAACCAAGCCCACACAGCATTCGGTCAAGGAGCTGCGCTCGATCGGCATTCAACCCGACATCCTGCTCTGCCGCTGCGACCGCGAGGTGCCGGCCTCCGAGCGCAAGAAGATTGCGCTGTTCTGCAACGTTCGCCCCGAGGCCGTGATCCAGGCGCTCGACGTCACCTCCATCTACAACGTGCCGCTCGCGTATCACCGCGAAGGGCTTGATGCGCAGGTGCTCGCCGCGTTTGGGGTCAAGGATGCGCCGGCACCCAAGCTCGACAAGTGGCAGGCCATCTCGGATGCCATCGCCAACCCCGAAGGCGAGGTGACGATCGCCATCGTCGGCAAGTACACCGGACTCAAGGACGCCTACAAGTCGCTCAACGAAGCGCTATTCCATGGCGGCATCTCCAATCGCGTGAAGGTGAAGCTCGAGTGGATCGAGAGTGAGGTGTTCGAGGGCGAGGACCCTGCGCCGTACCTCGAACACGTGCACGGCATCCTCGTGCCCGGCGGCTTTGGCGAGCGGGGCTCGGAAGGCAAGATCCTCGCCGCCCGTTTCGCGCGACAGCGCAACGTCCCCTACTTCGGCATCTGCTTTGGCATGCAGATGGCGGTGATCGAGGCGGCGCGCGACCTCGTCGGCATCGAAAAGGCGGGCTCGACCGAGTTTGGCGCCACTCCCGAGCCGGTTGTCGGCCTGATGACGGAATGGATGCGCGGCAACGAACTGGAGAAGCGCAAGCTCAACGGCAACCTCGGCGGCACCATGCGTCTCGGCGCCTATCCCGCCGCACTCACGAAAGGGAGCAAGGTCGCCAAGATCTACGGCGAGACGCAGATCTCCGAGCGCCACCGCCACCGCTACGAGGTCAACACCAAGTATCGCGAGCAGTTGGAGAAGGCGGGCGTCCGCTTCGCCGGCCTCTCACCCGACGGCCTGCTGCCCGAAATCATCGAGCTGCCGGACCATCCCTGGTTCATCGGCGTCCAGTTCCATCCCGAGCTGAAATCGCGCCCCTTCGATCCGCACCCGCTGTTCGCGAGCTTCATCGGCGCAGCCGTGGAGCAGAGCCGGCTGGTTTAGCAGGTTCACCCCGCGTCGAGGGTGACGACCGGCGCGGACCTCCACGAAATGCCTCCTCAACATGCTCCGCCAGCAACTCCGAGAACCCCTCCGCATAGCGCGGCAGCGTCCGCCGCCTGTCCCAGAGAATGGCCGGCGAGATGCGCAGAGGCTCACGCTTGTGCGTCACGCGCATCGTTTGCAGCCCCCGGGCGCCCGCACGCGCAATGGAAGGCACGATCGCCACGCCGTGCCGTTGCTCTGCCAAGGCGAGGAGTGCGTGCGCCGACACGCTCTCGATAAAGATCTCGGGCTTCACGCCCGCAAGCCGGCATGCGGCATCGAACAGGATGCGCGTTGCAAATATCGGTCGCGGCAGCAGAAGCGGGTGCTCCGATACCCGGCGAATATCGATCGTCTCCGCCTTCGCTAGCCCGAGCGCCGGGGCGCACGCGGCCTCGACGTAGAAATGCGGCAGTGGGGAGCTTGCGAACCGGCTCGAGTCGAGTTGCAGCACGTTGATGACGGCCGCCGCGAGGTGCACTTCGCCGCGTTCCAGCATGCCCAGGTGGTCCGCCGCGTCGGCTTCGACGACTACGAGCTGCACATCCGGGTAGCGTTGCGCATAACGGTGCAGGAAGGTCGGGAACAGGGCCTCGACCGGCTCTGACGAGGCTGCGACCCGCAGCACCTTGATGTCGCCGCGCCGCAATTCCTTCGCCCGCTCCGAGAGCGCGCTTGCCTCGGCGAGCAGGTGGCGGCACTCGGCGAGAAATTGTTCCCCCCGCGGCGTGAGAAGCAAGCGCCGCCCGACCCTGTCAAACAGCTTGAAACCCAGGTCTTGTTCGAGACCAGCGATCTGTCGCGACAGCGCCGGTTGCGTGATGCGCAGTACGCGTGCCGCCTTCAGGACAGTGCCATGCCCGGCAACTGCGGCGAACGTGCTGAGGCGCTTGAAATCCATCGACGCTCTTTATGTGCAAACGGCATCAAAATATAGAACCATTATGCATTGGACGAAGGGAGCTTCACACCCCAAATTCCGCTGCTTGCTTGACGCTTACGTCATTTCGACGAGAGATATTGCAATGAATTCATACCGCAAGGATTGACGCTTCCCTCCCTGCTCTCGCGGACGGCACCCCGCACCTGCGTTCGCGGGAGCAGGTCTTTTCTCGAAGTGGCGGCTGCCGCGGAGGCTAACCGCCATCACGGCCAACAGCATTGAACATCCGCGCTGCCGGAAGCGCTGGATCGCACGCGCGCTCCAGCTTCGCCCGGCTGCACGGTCGGATCAGGAGCAACAGATGTTATTCCGAGCATACGAATTGCGATGCGCGCCGCGCGTTCGTCCCTTTCCCTCTCCAGCCGTCGGTCAAAAGCTCAAAGCTGCCGCCGAGTGGTTTTTGGATTGGATCGAATCCTGCGCCGATCACTACGCGTCGGGAAGAATGTACGAGTCGCTCTCCCGCCTCAGCGACGCCGAGCTGGCGCATCGCGGTCTTCGTCGCGAAACCCTCGCGCAGGACTTGATCTGCAGGACGACGAATGCCTCCTCACGGAAACCGGAGGGACGCCGATGAACCAGCGCATCCTTGCATTCGATCCGGAACAAAACTGCCGCATGTTCTGCCATCCGATCCAGACTGGCCTGGGCCAGGTTTCCGTCCGACCGATCGGCCCGGCCGATGCGGGCCTGGTGCAGGCCTTCGTTGTCAGCCTATCAGGCACGTCTCGCTACTTCCGGTTCTTCCAGGCGCTCAAGTCCCTCTCGCCGGCAATGCTCGATCGTTTCACGCGGGTCGATCATGCTGACCAGATCGCGCTGGTCGGGGTCGCAATGGATCGCGGCGCGGCGACCATCGTCGCGGAAGCACGCTTCGCGATGCTCGACGACGGCGTGTCGGCAGACATTGCCATTTCCGTCGCCGACCCCTGGCAGCGGCGCGGCATCGCAACCGCTTTGTTGACGATGCTTGAGCGGATCGCCGGCGCCACCGGCGTGGGGCGGCTCACGGGCGAGAGCTTCGCCGTTAACGAAGCGTTCCTGCAGCTGGCACGGAGCGCGGGTTTCAGGGTCCGTCCCGCTAGCGATGATCGCAGCCTCATGCGCATCGACAAACAGGTCGATGGCGTATTCTTTCGGTGATCGCACGGTGGCCGCGGTCCCGCCCCCTGCGTCGGCTCAGCTCAAGTTTGATCGGCGGGATGCGGGCGTCGGTCGAATGCAAATCTGAATGCGCGGCGAAGTCGTTTGGCGCTACGTTCTCTGCATGAACGGTCAATCGCTGAATCTCACAAGCGCCGAGCAACGACTGGAAGCTCTCCAGCGCGACCTCGCCGAGAGCGAGGCGCGCTTGGCCGCAGCGCTTACCGAACGCGCGGCCGAAGTCGCGCGCGGGCAACACCTTGCCGCAATCGTGGAGGCCTCGCGCGACGCAATCTGGAGCTGGAATGCGGACGGCATCATCGATTCCTGGAACGCGGAAGCCGAACGGCTTTTTCAGTATCGTCCAGAGGAAATTATTGGCAAACGGCTTTTCGTCCTTGTCCCCCCAGAACGCATGGAGCGTGCCCGGGATGCCTTTGCCAAGCTGCTCGAAGGGGGCTGGTACGAGCGCTACGAGACCGTCCGCCTGCGCAAGGACGGCACGCCGGTACATGTGGAGCTAACCGTTTCTCCGATAAGGGATCGTGACGGCTCCGTCGCAGGAATCGCCACCATCTGCCGGGACATCACCGCCCGGCTGGCGCAGGAAGCAGCGCTGCGGTCGAGCGAAGCGCGCTTCGTGCAGGCGTTTCAGCTTGCGCCGGTGGCCATGACCATCAGTACGCTCGATGAAGGGCGCTACCTCGATGTGAACGCTGCCATGCTCGAGGCCACCGGCTATACGCGCGAGGAGGTCGTCGGCCGCACCGCCCGCGAGCTTGCGGTCTATCCGGATGCCGACAATTTCCTTCGCATCAGACAGGAGCTGAACGAGCATAAGTCTTTTCGGGGCATGGAGCTGCGGCTGCGCGGCAAGCATGGCGACGTGCGCACGGTGCTCCTATCCGGCGACCTGATCGAATGGGCCGGCCGCCGCTGCCTTCTCACAGCCTCAGTCGACATCAGCGGGCGAAAGGCAATCGAAGCCGACCTTGCCCGCAGCGAGGCCCGCTACCGCGCCGCTGTGATCACGGGCCGGCTTGCCGCCTGGGAAACCGACATGGTCACCCTCACCCGGCATTGGACCAAGGAAGGCATGGAGTTGTTCGGGCTCGACCTGCCCGAGGGGCGCGGCCAAGTGCGGGGCCCCAACGACGAGTTTTGGCGCGCCCTGCACCCCGATGACAAGCACATGATGGCGGAGTTCCACCGCACGGCGGACAAGGAGGACTCCTACCCTTGCGAGTACCGGATTATCCGGCCGGATGGCCGCGTGCTTTGGGTCTCCGGCCGCGGCAGGGTCGTGTCCCGCGGTCCCGACGGCAAAGCGCTGCGGGTCGCCAACATCGTGGTGGACGTCACCGACCGCAAGAAGGCGGAACAGCACGTGCAGATGCTGATGCGCGAGATATCGCATCGCTCCAAGAATCTGCTTGCCGTCGTGCAGGCCCTTGCCGGTCAGACCGCGCGCCGCGCGGAAACGCTGGGCGATTTCCAGGATCGCTTTGCCCTGCGCCTGCAGGGTCTGGCGGCCTCGCACGATCTGCTGGTCACGAAGGATTGGCACGGCGCGCCCTTGCGCGAACTCGTACGCGAGCAGCTTGCCCCGTTCGCGGAGAGGGGAGTGCGGCTCGATCTCGACGGACCCGATATCGTGCTCACGGCAGCCGCCGCGCAGACCATCGGCATGGCGCTGCATGAACTCGCCACTAATGCCACGAAGTATGGCGCCTGGTCGGTCCCCAGCGGCAGCGTTTCGGTCGATTGGCGGATCGAAGCGCAGCGGGAGCCTATACTGCGCCTTTCATGGACGGAAAGGAGCGGCCCAGCGGTCAGCGCGCCGGTCCGCAAAGGCTACGGCAACGTCGTGTTCGAGCAAATGGTCGCGCAGCAGCTTGGCGGCCAGGTGCAGATCGACTACTGCCCCGAGGGTTTACGTTGGATGCTCTCTATCCCTCTCCACAGCGTCGTCGGTGCCGACCGTCCCGCTCACGCTGGCGCGTGAGTCCCGTTCGGCAACGCTTCGCTATCGCGCCCCGCTCAGGGCCTCGAGCACCTTCGGCGGCGACAGCGGCAGCTCCGTCATGCGCCGCCCCGTCGCCTGCTTCACCGCATTGGCGACGGCCGCGAGCGGCGGCACGATCGGCACCTCGCCGACGCCGCGCACGCCCTGCGGGTGCTTGTCGTTGGGCACCTCGATCATCACCGCCTCGATCATCGGCAGGTCGCTCGCGACCGGCATGCGATAGTCGAGGAAACTGGCGTTATCGAGCTTGCCGTGGGCGTCGAAGATGCACTCCTCGTTGATGGCCCAGCCGATGCCCTGCGCGACGCCGCCCTGGAGCTGGCCTTCGACGTAGCTGGGGTGAATCGCCCGGCCGACGTCCTGGAAAGCCGTGTAGCGTATCACCTGGACCTTGCCGGTCTCCGGATCGACTTCCACGTCGCAGATATGCGTACCGAAGCCGCCCGCGGCACCTTCCGTGTTGAGCGATGAGCCGGCGCCGATCGGCCCGCCCGTCGCGGTGGCCTTGGCGGCGAGTTCCGGCAAGGTCAGCGGCTCGAAGTCGCCCGCATTCGCACCGGCGGGCCGCGCGGCGCCATCCTCCCAGACGACGGCCTCGGGATCGATTTTCCAGATCTTCGCCGCCCGTTCGCGCAGATCCTGGATCACGCGCTCGGTGGCTTTGGTCACCACCATCGCTGCGGCGAACGTAACACGGCTGCCGCCCGTCAGCGCACTGAAGCCGATCACGCTCGTATCGCCGATCAGTGCCTGCACTTGGCGGTAGTCGATGCCGAGCATCTCGGCGACGATGTTGACCATCGACGCACGCGAGCCGCCGATGTCAGGGTGACCCGTCACCACAACGACGGTGCCGTCCTCGTTGACGTTGACCTGGGCGCTGGATTCGCCACCCGCATTGAACCAGAACCCACTGGCGACGCCGCGCCCCTGGTTGGGACCGAGCGGGGTGCGGTAGTGCGGATGCTCCAGCGCGGCAATCAACGTCTCCTCGTAGCCGACTTTGCGCAGCGTCGGTCCATAGGCCGTCTTGGTCCCCTCCTTGGCGGCGTTCTTCTGCCGCAGCACGAGCGGATCCATTTTCAGGACGGCCGCCATTTCATCGAGCGCGGACTCCACCGCAAATGCGCCGATGGGCGAGCCTGGCGCCCGGTAGGCCGCTACCTTGGGCCTGTTGCTCACGACGTCGAACCCGGTGATCTGCACGTTCTTTAAATCGTACGGCGTGAGCGAGCAGCCCACCGCGCCGCGGATCGGCGAACCCGGGAAAGCGCCCGCCTGCAGGCGATAGGTCGCCTTCACGGCTGTAATCCTGCCGTCCTTCTTCGCCCCGATCTTCACCGTGCTCGAAGAGCCCGAGGTCGGCCCGGTCGCGCGGAACACCTCGTCGCGCGTCATCACCATCTTCACCGGCCGTCCCGACTTGCGCGACAGCACGAGCGCCAGCGGTTCCAGGTACACGATGGTTTTGCCGCCGAAGCCGCCGCCGATCTCGGCGGGGATGGCGCGGATATCGCTAAGCTTGGTGCCGGTCAGCTGCCCGGTCATATCGCGCACCGCGAAGTGGCCCTGGCTGCTGCTCCAGATGGTGGCCTTGCCGTCCCTGGTTACGCTGACGAGGCAGGCGTGAGTCTCGATGTAGCCCTGGTGCACGGGCGCGGTCTTGAAGCTGCGCTCCACGACCACCTCGGCTTCGGCGAACCCCGCCTCGACATCGCCCAGCACATGCTCGAGCTTGCCGGCGATGTTGGACTCCGTTGCCGTGCCGGGCTTGCCGATGTCCTTGCGCATGTCCTCATGCAGGATCGGCGCGCCGGACTCCACCGCCGCGTCGACATCGATCACCCAGGGCAGCACCTCGTAATCGACCTCGATCAGTTTGCATGCGGCCGCTGCAATCCTGGCCGAGGTTGCCGCCACCGCTGCCACCGCATGTCCGGCATAGAACGCGCGATCCCGCGCCATCACGTTGCGGCTGATGAAGCGCAGGTCCTGGATGCCGAGGATGACCGGCTTGTCCCAGGGAAAATGCACGAGGTCCTTGCTGGACATCACTGCCTTGACGCCCGGAAGCGCCAGCGCCCTGTCGAAGTTGATCGACTTGATGCGCGCGTGTGGATGCGGGCTGCGCAGCACTCTCCCCCACAGCATCCCCGGCTGGGTGAAGTCAGCGCCGAACGCCGCCTTGCCGGTCACCTTCTCCATGCCATCGGGCCGGATCGTGCGCTTGCCGATCCACTTATTGTCGGAGCCGTTCGCCGTCATGCTGCCTATTTCCCGTTCAAATTCCGCCCTGTGAGGCCGATCGATCAGCCTGCGGGTCGCTGCCCGATGAGGTGCAGAAGTCTAACACTTGCGGTGGCACACATCCTACAGCGAAGCCGTTCTCAAACAACCGCGGGCCGGTTGCGCCGAGCCGCGCTGGTTCGCCATGGCGAAAAACGCGCGTCTAGAAACGCCGAAACTGGGCGTTACCGCAGCCTGTATTGCGGCTCGAAGACCGGCGACGCCGAACCTGGCCTTTTGCATCTGCAGAGCCGGCCGCCTTCAACGCGCCAAAGCCGCCACATTGTCCGGGCGATATTCACGCGGCGCCGATGCCGCGGAGATGCAACTGTTGCCCGATTGCCAAATCCCGTTACCTTCACGAATCAACGGTCGGCGAAGCTGGTCAGGAACGTTCCCGGTCGCTAGGTTGGCGCGCACTTCGGAGAGAATTTCCCCATGGCAAGAATGACTTCGTTCGCTGCCGGCGCCTGTATAGGGGCGGCGATCGCGTTTGGTGCCGCCCTGCCGCTTGTGGCGCAGACCGATCTACTGCCCGGGTCCAAGGAGGCTTCCGCCACCTCGACGCCCCAGCCTCCACCCGAGCCACCAGCAATTTCCCAGCCTCCTCCTGCCACGGCCGAAACGGCTGCGCCGCCCCTTGATCCCATGGTCGCCCAGGTTCGCCAGCAAGCCGGCCTTGCAATGCGTGGCGTTGCTGCTGCCGATCGGGATGCCACCAAGGCCTTTTACGAGGCACGCACGTCCCTGGTTTGGGTGACCCCAAATGGCTTGGCGCCCCGCGCGCGGCACGCGATGGCAGAGATCGCGCAGGCGGATGACTGGGGGCTGCAGGTCAGTGCCTTTGACCTGCCCCCGTCGCAACTCACCGACACATCGCCCGCAGTGCTCGCGGATGCCGAGATCAAGCTTACACTCGCAGTGCTAAAGTATGCGCGCTTTGCCCGTGGTGGCCGGTTGGAACCGCTACAGGTGAGCCGCAACTTCGACCAGAAGCCGACCCTGCGCGAACCCAAAGAAGTTCTGAACGCCATCGCGGCGACCGAGATGCCGGGCGACTACCTTCGCGACCTGCATCCGCGCCATCAGCAATTCCAACTGTTGCGCAAAGCACTCGTCAAGGCGCGCAGCGCGACGCGTCCCGCACCACAGGAAGAAAAGACCTCAACGGTTGCTCGACTGTCGGATGGTCCTCTCCTGAAGCCCGGCATGGAGAACCCCCAAATCGGCCTCCTCCGTAAGCGCCTGAAGGTGCCGGCCGCGGGAGGCTCCGAGAATCTCTACGACCGTGATTTGCAGGACGCCGTCGCTGCGTTCCAGCGCAAGAGCGGCCAGAGGCCAGACGGCGTCGTCGGCGCCCGTACAAGGGCCGCCCTCAACGGCGAGGAGGCACCCAAGGCTGCGGCTTTTGGCTCCGACGAGGAGCGCATCATCGTCAACATGGAGCGCTGGCGCTGGATGCCGGAGCACATGGGCGAGTTCCACGTGTGGGACAATATCCCGGAGTACCAGACGCGGGTAGTCAAGCGCGGACAGATCGTGCACCAGGCGAAGATCATCGTCGGTCGGCCGGAGACCCAGTCGACCCTGTTCTCCGCCAACATGAAGTATGTGATCTTCGGACCTGAGTGGGGTGTGCCGGACTCAATCAAGATCAAGGAGATCCTTCCCTATCTGCGGCCTACGAATGATGGTGGCGGCTTCTTCGGCTTCGGCGGCGGGCCGAGTACCGACACCCGCATCTTGGCGAAGCACAACCTTCGTGTAAGCTTCAACGGCAAAACCGTGGACGCCAGTCAGGTCGATTGGACCCAGGTCGACATCCGCAAATACAACTTCATCCAGCCGTCCGGAGCGAGCAACGTTCTGGGCGCAGTCAAATTCCGCTTCCCAAACAAGCATGACATTTATATGCACGACACGCCGCAGCGCGAGCTGTTCGAAAAGACGGTGCGCACGTTCAGCCACGGCTGCATTCGCGTGCAGAATCCAGGTCGCCTCGCTGAAGTGCTTTTGGAAGAAGACAAGGGGTGGTCCAATTCTCACGTGAAGAACTTGATGGCGCAGGGCGGTAACGTCGAGGTGACCCTGACGAAGCAGATCCCCGTACACCTCACCTACTTCACCGCCATGGTTGCCGAGGATGGCCAGCTCCGATCTTTCGCCGACATCTACGGCCATGACCGCCGCGTGGCTTCCGCCCTTGGTGGGCGGCCGCTGCCCCTGGAACCGCCGTCGGTCGCGACGTCCGCCACGACGCCGCGCGTTGACAGGAAGGACAAGGAGGCGCGGCGCATGCAGCCGAGCCAGAGCAACGATTTCTTCTCCGGCCTATTCGGGAACTAGGGTCATAAATTTTCAAGGATGGCGGCTTCGCGGGCGGCAGGCCGCCCGCGGGTTTTTGATGGCTGCGGTCTTGTGTTGAAGCTTTTTCGAACGATGAGGTTTGCGTATGCCCAAGAAGGCCCCCAACCCGCCACGTACGCTCGCGGATACGGACATCATTTCGAAACGCTCCCTCAGCCGCCGCTCTCTCCTTTCGGGTTTTGGGATAAGCCTGGGCCTCGCAGCTGCCGGCGTTGTCGCGAACGTCGGCATTGCGCGCGCGCAGCGCCGACCGGAGCCCAGCCCCGGCAGATGCACGGATAATGATACTGGAACGTACGAGGACCCGGTGGGAATGGGCCGCCAGTGCCGCAATTTGCGCTACACAGGCTGTACCGACCGGGATAACGGCCCCAACGAAGACCCGCCTGCGTACGGCACCGGCTGCTGGGTCTGATTGCACGAGGTTGTGCGCGCCGCACCCGTTGGCCCGTAGCGGCCTTGTGGGCTAGTGTCTTGCCGTGAGCGGGGAAGCCGAATTAGGCTCCCGGTTCCAAGGATAAGCGCCCCAGCATGCTGTTTGTGCGGGCGAGACAAGAACACCAGGGAGGACGGAGAGATGAACGACAAGCAGTCGCCTACACGCAGAGATATCATCAGGCTAGCTGGCGGTGCAGCTTCTGTGGCCACACTGGGTACCGCTCTGCCATCGGTGGGCCAGGCGGCCGCGCCGATGCTGGGTGTGCTCCGCCCCAACATCTATCGCTTCAAGCTAGGTAGCTTCGAGATCACGAATATCCTGGACGGCGTGCGCGTAGGGCCGGGCCCGCATCCGACATTTGGCGGGAACCAGTCCGCTGAGACCCTGCATGCACTGATGCGGGAGAACGGTCTGCCGACCAGCACCTTCGACCACCATTTCGTTCCCACGCTTGTGAACACGGGCAAGGAACTCGTGCTGTTCGACACCGGCAACGGCAAAGGACGCATGGCGACGGCCGGCCACCTGCAGGATCTCATCGTTGCTGCGGGCTATAAGCCGGAGCAGGTCGACATCGTGGTGATCACCCACGGCCATCCCGACCACATCGGCGGCCTCGTGCACGAGGGCAAACCAGTCTACGCCAACGCGAAGATCATCTTCGGCGAGGCTGAGTATGCGTTCTGGGACAAGGGCGAGGTGCGCGAAGCGCGCAAGGCCAATCTCGAGCTGTTCAAGAAGATCGCGATGCCGCTGCGTGAGAAAGCCACCTTGTTAAAGCCGGACGGCGAGGTTGCCACGGGTATTCGCGCCGTGAACGCGTTCGGGCACTCGCCCGGCATGATGGCCTATCACGTCGAAAGCGGTGGCCAGCGTCTGCTCATTTGGGGCGATACGGCCAATCACTACGTTGTCTCGATCCAGCGGCCCGATTGGGCAACCGGCTTCGACGACGTTCCGGACGCGGCTATCGCCAGCCGCAAGCGCGTTCTCGATATGGCCGCAACGGATAAGATTGCGGTGGCAGGCTTCCACATGCCGTTCCCATCCGTGGGTTTCATCGAGAAGACCGGCACCAGTTATCGCTGGGTGCCCGCGTCCTACCAGTTCAACCTGTGACGCGAACTCCAAGTTGCGGCGTCTGAGGCGTCGCGGCTTGGGCGTTGTTTTCGGATCGTGTTGGTGCGCTGCATCATTGCAGTGTCCAGCGAATGGGACCGGTCCCAAGACGACCCTGCTGCGTGCATGGCAGTCTCACCCTTGGCTGCGTGTAGCGCCGCGCCTAGAGTGGCGCCCAAGCACGCGAACGTGTCCATCATGAATGCTCGTGGGAGGAATTCGGAAATGCAGCAAGTCTTGGAAAGAGCGTGGCGCGGGCTGGGGTGCGTAACCGGGATCGCTGCCCTGCTCGCGTGTTTCTCCACGGCCCAGGCGCAGGAGCCCATCAAGATCGGCCTCGGCATGGCGCTGACGGGTCCACTGGCCGCCAATGGCAAGTCGGCCCTGCTTGGCATGAAGATCTGGGAAGACGACGTGAATGCCAAAGGTGGTTTGATCGGCCGCAAGGTGCAACTCGTCTATTACGATGACCAGAGCACGCCGTCGAAGGTGCCGGCCCTCTACGCCAAGCTGCTCGACGTCGACAAGGTCGACATCATCGTCAGCGGCTATGCCACCAACATGATCGCGCCGGCCATGCCGGTTGCCATGCGCAGGAACAAGGTGTTCCCCGCGCTGTTCGGCACGGGCGTCAACAGCGAGTTCAAGTACGACAGATACTTCGCGATGATCCCGACCGGCCCCAACCCGAAGCCGGCCTTCACCAAGCCCTTCTTCGATGCGGCGATGGCCCAGAACCCGAAGCCCCAGACCATCTCGCTCGCCGCGGCTGACGCGGAGTTCGGGCGCAATGTGTGCGAGGGCGCACGCGAGAATGCCAAGGAGGCCGGTCTCAAGATCGTCTACGACAAGACCTATCCGCCGCCGACCACGGATTTCGCGCCGATCATCCGCGGTATCCAGGCGACGAACCCCGACATCGCGGTGTTTTGTTCCTATCCGCTGGATTCAGTCGGCATCATCCGCTCCATCAACGAGATCGGCTTCAAGGCCAAGGTCGTCGGCGGGGCGATGGTCGGCATCCAGGCGACCGCCATCAAGCAGCAGCTTGGCGCGATGCTCAATGGTATCTCGAACTACGAGACGTGGGTTCCGGCCAAGACCATGGAGTATCCCGGCGTCAACGCTTTCCTGGCGAAGTACCAGGCGCGCGCGGGTGCGGAAGGCGTCGATCCCCTGGGCTATTATCTCGGCACCTGGGGCTATGCCTACGCCCAGCTTCTGGAGCAGGGGATCAAGGGCGCCAACAGCGTCGACGACAACAAGCTCGCGGATTATTTCCGCAAGTCCACCTTCAAGACCATCATGGGAGATGTGAAGTTCGGCGCGCAGGGCGAATGGGTGGAGTCGCGCTTCATCGCCGTGCAGTACCACGGCATCAAGGGCAACGACATTGAGCAGTTCAAGGGCATGAAGGTGCAGACCATCCTGGCCCCGAAGCGCTTCGAGACAGGCAAGATGATCTACCCCTACGACAAGGCGAAGTAGTCAGCCCCGGTGCCGCAAAGCCAGGCCTCCCCGGAGAATTTTGGGGAGGCCTTTTGTTTGCATCAT
>Ga0190272_10000822_pt1 | contig 15157 bp, 14 predicted proteins | sample Popmic504T_FD_133746 | JGI IMG/M metagenome (GOLD analysis project Ga0190272, IMG submission 133746) | Populus adjacent soil microbial communities from riparian zone of Shoshone River, Wyoming, USA - 504 T | ecosystem: Environmental > Terrestrial > Soil > Riparian zone | place: USA: Wyoming... | reverse complement strand
TGCGCTCCGAGGTCGCCGCGGTGCACGCCCGCGGCGGCCCGGTCCGTGACGCGTTCGCCGCAGCGCACGCCGCGCTGGCCCCCACCTACGGCCGGTGGCCGATCTTCGAACACTGCCTGCCGTTCGACGTGCAACGCTGCTGGGACGAGCTCGACGGCATCGACCACCCCCGCATCTGGACCGCCGAGCGCGACCGCGCCGTGTGGAGCGAGCTCCACCCGTGAGTGGAAACTGGTGCTGCAGCACCAGTTTCTGCTCACGAGTATCAGGTGGTATCTGCGGTATCATCGAGGGCGTGGCGATGACTCTGCGGCTGACCGACGACGAGGCCGACGCCCTGCGCGCGCAGGCGGTGCGTGAGGGCCGTTCGATGCAGGACGTGGTTCGTGCGGCCATCCGCATCTACGTCAACCGGCGAGCCGTCACCCGCGAAGAAGCACTGCGCCGGATCGTCACCGAGGACCGCGAACTGCTCGACCGACTCGCCCGGTGACCGACGAACCCGTTGAGATCGACCACCTCGACCTGGACGACATCCTGGCCGCGGCAACGGCCGCCATCGGACGCGCGCCGGAAGTCCGCGACTGGGGTCTGCTCGACGCCGCCATGAACCGCCCCAAGGCAGTGGCCTTCGGACAGGAGGCGTACTCGGGGCTGCACGAGAAGGCGGCCGCCCTGCTGGACTCGCTCGTGCGCAACCACGCGCTGGCCGACGGGAACAAGCGGCTGGGATGGGTGGCGACGCGGCTGTTCTTCGTGCTGAACGGGCACGACCTGCGCGCACCGGGGGTCGACGAGGGTGAGCGGCTCATCCTGTCCGTGATCGCGGGCGAGCTCGACATCCCGACCATCGCCAAGGCTCTTGCCACCTGGTCGGAACCGCTTCCGCCGTCGGCCCCCTGAGCCGAGCGGCCGTGGATCGGGTGATCGTCGTCGGCGGCGGGCCGGTGGGGCTGGTGGCGGCGTTGCTGCTGGCCAGGGCCGGGGTGCCGTCGGTGGTGTGCGAGGCCACCGGTGCGCGGGAGACGGTGGGCAGCCGCTCGATCTGCATGCAGCGCGACGTGCTCGACGTGCTGCAACGCTGCGGCGGGGTGGGAGCCGCGATCGTCGAGCAGGGCGTCACCTGGTCGACGGGGCGCACCTACTACCGCGAGCACGAGGTGCTGACGCTGCGCTTCCCCGAGCCGACCGGGGTCGGGTTCCCGCCGTTCACGAACCTCGGCCAGCTGGCGGTGGAGCGCCTGCTCGACGAGCGGGCCGCGGCCGAACCGCTGGTGGACGTGCGGTGGGCCGCCCGGGTGGTGTCGCTCGCCCAGGACGACGGCGGGGTGAGCGTCCGCACCGACCGCGGCGACGAACTGCGCGGCGCGTACTGCGTGGCGGCCGACGGCGCCAGGTCCACGGTGCGCCGCCTGCTCGGCCTGCCGTTCGACGGGCACTCCTTCACCGACCAGTTCCTCATCGCCGACATCAGGGCGCGGCTGCCGTTCGCCGCGGAGCGCCGCTTCTTCTTCGACCCGGAGTGGAACCCCGGCCGTCAGGTGCTGGTGCACCCGCAGCCCGACGACGTGTGGCGGATCGACTGGCAGGTGCCGACCGACATCGATCTCGACGCTGACCTCGGCGCCGACCATCTGGACGGGCGCATCCGGCGGATCGTCGGCGACGCGCCGTACGAGGTGGTGTGGGCGTCGGCGTACCGGTTCCACCAGCGGCGGGTGCCGACCATGCGGGTCGGGCGGGTGCTCCTGGCCGGCGACGCCGCGCACCTGATGAGCCCGTTCGGCGCCCGTGGGCTGAACTCCGGCATCCAGGACGCGGAGAACGCGGCGTGGAAGCTTGCCCACGTCCTCGCCGGATGGGGCGGGCCCGGCCTGCTCGACTCCTACGACGCCGAGCGCGGGGCGGCGGCCGACGAGAACCTGGCGGTCACCGGCGCGACGATGCGGTTCCTCGCCCCGCAGACCGACGCCGAGCGCGCCCACCGGGCCGACGTGCTGGCCCGGTCCGTCCACGATCCCGCTGCCCGCGCCGAGATCGACTCGGGCCGCCTGGCCGCGCCCTTCGCCTACGGGGCCTCCCCGCTGACCGCTCCCGGCGGCGGCGGAGCGCTGTGCGACGACGCTGTGCTGGCGTCCGGTGCCCGGCTGCGGCCCCTGTTCGGCCCGCTGTTCACCGTGCTCGGCCCACCGGGCGGGCTCCTTCCGGCCGACGCCCCGCCGCTGCGTCTGCTCGACGCCGGCCGGCCCGGGGTGACCCTGGTACGGCCGGACGGCCACGTCGCCGCGGTGCTCGACTCGGCGGCCGGCCTGGGCCCTGCCCTGCGCCGGGCTCTCGGCCACTCCACCTGAGCTGTTCCCTTTGCTGTCTCCCGCGCGTGTCCGGCGTTTGGACAGGGTGTGTCCGGCGTTTCGGTAGATCAACAGCGGTTCGTACGACCGAACTGACGGACACGATGTGTCGAAACGGCGGACACGCGCTGCTGAGATGGCGGACACGCGCTGTTGGATCGTTGGAGCAGGGCTAGCGTGCGGGTATGGCCGACAGTCGGCGACAGTTCCTCAGGCTGGCCGGGTTGGGTGCGGTCGCGGCCGCGGCGGCCTGCACCACCGACGGGCGGCCGGGGCCAACGGGGCCAACGGGGACGACCCCGGGGACGGCGGGCCCCACCACGACGGGTCCGCCCGGCCCGCCTGACTGGGTGGCGCTGCGCGGAAGGCTCGCCGGTGAGCTGCTGCTGCCGGCCGACGCCGGGTACGACGCGGCCCGCGCCTCGTTCAACGCGGTGTACGCCCAGCGCCGCCCGGCCGCCGTCGCCCGGTGCGCGAACGCCGCCGACGTGCAGGCGTGCGTGGACACGGCACGCACCGCGCGCATCCCGGTCGCCGCCCGCGGCGGTGGGCACAGCTACGCCGGGTACTCGACGCCGGAGCGGGGGCTGGTCGTCGACGTCGGGCCGATGGCGGCGGTCGAGGTGCGGCCGGACGGCACGGCCGTGGTGCAGGCGGGCGCCCGGCTGATCGACGTGTACGCGGCGCTCGCGGAGAAGGGACGCGCCGTGCCGGGCGGCTCGTGCCCGACCGTCGGCATCGCCGGGCTGACGCTGGGCGGTGGGCAGGGCGTGTTCACCAGGCTGCACGGGCTGACCTGCGACCGGCTCCGCGCCGTCGACGTGGTGCTGCCCGACTCGACGGTGGTGACCGCGGCCGACGGCGCTGACGATGACCTGTTCTGGGCGTTGCGCGGCGGGGGTGGCGGCAACCTCGGCATCGTCACGGCGTTCACCTTCGAGACCGTGCCGGCGCCGGACGTGGCCGTGCTCGGCCTGCGGTTCCCCGCCGGGTCGGCTCCCGAGGTGCTCGGCGCGTGGGCGGAGTGGGTCGGCGCGGCGCCGGACGAGCTGTGGTCGACCTGCGTGGTGTCGGCCGGCAGCCCGCCGGGGTGTCGGATCGGCGGCTGTTTCGTCGGTACCACCGGCGCGCTCAACGCGCTGGCGGACGACCTGGTGGCGCGGGTCGGGTCGGCGCCGACGCAGCGCAGCGTCTCGGCGAAGGGCTACCTGGACGCGATGCGGTACTTCGCCGGGTGCTCGACCGAGCCGATCGAGCAGTGCCGTCAGGCGGAGCCGGCGGCGTTCGTCGGGTCGTCGCGGATGGTGCGGCCGGGCGGCCTGGGCGATCCCGGCGCCGTGGCCGCGGTCGTCGACGGCCGCACCGGGATCGACCTGCTGTTCGACTCCCTCGGTGGCGCCGTGGCCAGGGTGGCGCCGGACGCCACCGCGTTCCCGCACCGCGACGCGGTGGCCGCGGTGCAGGTCTACGCGAGCGGCGGCGACCCCGCGCCGGTCGCCGAGGTGCAGTCCGCGCTCGCGGGCCTCGTCGGCACCGGCGCGTACGTCAACTACATCGACCCCGGCCAGCAGGACTGGGCGCAGGCGTACTACGGCGCCAACCTCCCCCGGCTGAGGGCGGCCGTCGCGCGGTACGACCCGGACCGGGTGTTCGACTTCCCGCAGGGACTGGTGAACGCGGGCTAGGGAAAGCCTAGAGCCCGGTCAGCACCATCACCCGCTCCTCGGTGAAGTCGGTCATCGCGGAGCGCAGGCCCTCGCGGCCCGTGCCCGACCCCTTCACCCCGCCGTACGGCATCTGGTCGGCGCGGTAGGACGGCACGTCGCCGACGATCAGCCCACCGAGGTCGAGGCGGGCCGCCGCACGAAACGCGACCGTGATGTCGCGGGTGAACAGGCCCGCCTGCAGGCCGAACGGCGAGTCGTCCACCAGATCGAACGCGGCGTCCACTCCGTCGACGACCGACACGCACAGCACGGGGCCGAACACCTCGTCGCGCCACACCTTGGCGTCGACCGGCACCTCGGACAGCACGACGGGGGCGATCGACGTGCCGTCCTGCTCACCGCCGGCCAGCAGCCGGGCGCCGGCGGCACGAGCCTCGTGGACCCAGTCGAGGATGCGGGTGGCGGCGGCGTCGTCGACGACAGGGCCGACGTCGACGCTGTCGTCGTACGGGTCGCCCTGCTTGAGCGCGCGCACGGCGTCGAGCAGCTTCGGCAGGAACCGGTCGGCGACGGACCGGTCGACGATCACCCGCTGCACCGCGATGCATGACTGCCCGGCCTGGTAGTTGCCGAAGGTCGCGATCCGGGAGGCGGCGTGGTCGAGGTCGGCGTCGGACGCGTAGTCGGCGCACACCACGGCGGCCGCGTTGCCGCCCAGCTCCAGCACGACGTGCTTGCGGGCGGCGACGTCGGCGATGCGCCAGCCGACCGGCCCCGACCCGGTGAACGACACCACCGGCAGCCGCTCGTCGGCCACCAGCGCCATGGTGGCCTCGTTGCCCTCCGCTGTGCCGGGTAGCGGCAGCACGGAGAACGAGCCCGGCGGCAGCTCCGTCCCCGCCATGATCTCGCCCAGGATCAGCGAGGACAGCGGGGTGCGAGGTGCCGGCTTGATGACGATCGGGGAGCCGACCGCCAGCGCGGGGGCCACCTTGTGCGCCACCAGGTTCAGCGGGAAGTTGAACGGCGCGATGCCGAGCACCGGCCCGCGGGACACCCTGCGGGTGATCGCTATCCGGCCGGTCGCGGTCGGGTCGGTGTCCAGGTGCTGCCACTCGCCGCCGAGGCGTCGCACCTCCTCCGCGGCGAACCGGAACGTCGAGACGGCCCTGGTCACCTCGATCCGCGCCCACTTCAGCGGTTTGCCGTTCTCGGCGACGATCGTCTCGGCGATCTCCTCCGCCCGGGACTGCAGCTCGCGCGACACGTGCAGCAGCGCCGCGGCACGCAGGTGCGACGGCGAGTTGCGGAAGTCTCGCGCGACGTCGGCGGCCGCCGCGACGGCGGCCTCGACCTGTTCCGATCCGGGGACCGCGACCGTGGCGATCTCGGAGCCGTCGAACGGGTGCCGCACCACGGTCTCGGCCGTCTCGGCGGTGCCCAGCTCGGCCTTGCCGGCGATCCAGCACGGGCGGGGAAGGGGCGATGTCATGGGGGCCACCCTACGGGCGGCCTCGAGAGTGGTTAATGGTGTTCCAGCACCAGAAGGTGCTCACGAGCAGCCGATAGGCTGCCGCCATGTCCGTGCTGGTGATCGACTACGGAGCGCAGTACGCGCAGCTCATCGCGCGGCGGGTGCGCGAGGCCCAGGTGTACTCGGAGATCGTGCCGCACACCGCGTCGGTGGCCGAGATCATGGAGCGGGAGCCGTCGGCCGTCATCCTTTCCGGTGGCCCCGCGAGCGTCTACGCCGACGGCGCCCCCGCGGTCGATCCCGCGCTGTTCGACGCGGGCGTGCCGGTGTTCGGCATCTGCTACGGGTTCCAGCTCATGGCGCGGGCGCTGGGCGGCACCGTCGCGCACACCGGCGACCGGGAGTACGGCCGCACCGACCTGACGATCGTCGAGCCGGGCGTGCTGCACGGCGACCTGCCGATGCGGCACCCGGTGTGGATGAGCCACGGCGACGGGGTGTCGGCGGCGCCCGCGGGCTTCACCGTCACCGCGTCGTCGCCGGGGGCCGGGGTCGCGGCCTTCGAGGACCCGGCGCGACGTCTCGCCGGGGTGCAGTACCACCCCGAGGTGGTGCACTCCCCGCATGGCCAGGAGGTGCTGCGCCGCTTCCTGCGCGACATCGCCGGCATCCGCCCTGGCTGGACCACGTCGTCGATCGTCGACGACCAGGTGGCGCGGGTGGCCGCGCAGATCGGCGACGGCAGGGCCATCTGCGGCCTTTCCGGGGGCGTGGACTCCGCGGTCGCGGCCGCCCTCGTGCACCGGGCGATCGGCGACCGGCTGACCTGCGTGTTCGTCGACCACGGGTTGCTGCGGGCGGGCGAGCGCACCCAGGTGGAGCGGGACTTCGTCGCGGCCACCGGGGTGCGGCTGGTGACGGTCGACGCACAGCAGCGCTTCCTCGACGCGCTCGACGGCGTCACCGACCCGGAGGACAAGCGCAAGATCATCGGCCGTGAGTTCATCAGGGTCTTCGAGTCCGCCGCCGCCGACCTGGTGGCCCAGGCGGGATCGCACGGCGAGAAGATCCAGTACCTGGTGCAGGGCACGCTCTACCCGGACGTCGTCGAGTCCGGCGGCGGCACCGGCACGGCGAACATCAAGAGCCACCACAACGTCGGCGGGTTGCCGGCCGACCTCGACTTCGACCTGGTCGAGCCGCTGCGGACGCTGTTCAAGGACGAGGTGCGCCGCGTCGGGCTGGAGCTCGGGCTGCCGGAGACGATCGTGCACCGGCAGCCGTTCCCCGGGCCAGGGCTGGGCATCCGCATCATCGGCGCGGTGACGGCCGACCGGCTGGCGGTGCTGCGGGCTGCCGACGCCATCGCCCGCGAGGAGCTGACCACGGCCGGCCTCGACCGCGACATCTGGCAGTGCCCCGTGGTGCTGCTCGCCGACGTGCGCAGCGTCGGGGTGCAGGGCGACGGCCGCACCTACGGCCACCCGGTGGTCCTGCGGCCGGTGTCGAGCGAGGACGCCATGACCGCCGACTGGTCGCGACTGCCCTACGACGTGCTGGCCAGGATCTCCGGCCGCATCACCAACGAGGTGCCCGACGTGAACCGCGTCGTGCTCGACATCACCAGCAAGCCGCCGGGCACCATCGAGTGGGAGTGACGCTCAGCGCATGAGGGGGCGGTCGTCCCAGCCGTCGTCGTCGTCCGGCGGGCGGGGGCGGCGCGGCGGTGGCTGCGGCAGGGGCGGCAGGGGCGGCGCTGCCGCAGCCTCGTCCTCGACCTGGCCGATCCGCATGTCCCGGCTGCCGACCCCGCCGTCCGCCTCGGCCGGCGGCGGCTCGGGGAAGCGCTGCTCGTAGTTGGCCACCACGGCCTGCACGGTCGCCTCGTCGTCGCCGACGGTCGTGACCATGACCTGCTGCACCCGGTCGGTCAGCTTGCTCTGCGCGCGCCGCATGGTGTCCAGGATCTGCGCCGACAGCTGCTGCGGCCGGACCTGGCCGGCGCGGTCCGACAGCACCAGGTCGGTGACCACGCCGGCCGAGTCGACCGTCACCTCGACGGCACCGTCGGCCGACGACTCGGTCGCGGACACCTGCGAGATCCGTGTCTGCATCTCCTGGTAGCGGTCGGCCTTGGCGGCGAACTGCGCCGCCCACTGCTCGACCCGCCGTTCGGTCTCTTCCGGGCCGGCCCCGGCGAACATGGACCCCGTCATGGGCGTCACCGTAGCGGGCCGGCCCCGGCGAGGTGACCGGAACCGGGCGGTTGCCCCAGGGCGCCGGGCGCTCTTACTCCTCGATGCTGGGCCGACGCAGCGCGCCGATCATCAGCAGCAGCCCCACCAGGACGGCGCCGCCGGCCAGCAGCAGCCGGGGGTCGAGGTCGGGGAGCCAGCCGCGGCCGTCGGTCAGGGCGGTGGCCGAGACCAGCAGGGCGGCGATGCCGAACAGCAGGGTCGCCGGGTCGAGGCCGCGTCGGCCGGTCCTGCGGTTTCCGCACGAGTCAGACACGGTGCACCACCGCGTGGCCGGCGCCCAGCGAGACGTTCAGCACGATCGTGCCTCCCTTTCCGGTTCCGTCATCGCCGCCGTCGGCGCGGTCGGTGCTGGCGTTGACCCCGTTGACCTTGGTGTCGAGGCACTCGACCTCGCCGACCGACGCCTCGCAGTGCACCTGCACGTCGGCGTCGCGCGGCAGCAGGATGTTCAGCTCACCGGTGCCGAGCTGGACCGAGGTCCGCACCTCGTCGCTGTCCGCGAGCCGCAGGTCGCGCAGGTCGAGCGAGGCGTTGCCGGCCGACAGCCGGTAGGTCGGCTGCAGCTCGGCGGCGGTGCTGGCGGTCCAGGCGCGGTCGCCGACGCCGTGCGCGCCGAAGTGGTCGACCGGCACCACGGCCAGGGCGTACGTCACGAGGCCGAGCGGGATGGCGACGGCGATGAGGCCGCGTCCGCCGCGGGTGAACGAGCCGACGACCAGCCCGACGCCGACCACGGCGAGGGTGAACGCGGCCACCTCACGGGGGCCGACGGCCGTCGTCGTCATGGCGAGGATCGTGGCCGCGCCGGCCGCCATCAGCGCGACCGCCAGGGTCACCGCGGTGACGGGTGACCGTCGGCGCCGCTCGGCGGGCGGTGGGGCGGGCGGCTCGACCGGCGTCGGCTCCGGCAGGTCCCAGGCGAACGGCGCGACGCCCAGCGGGTCCCACGCCGGCGGGGTCGCGTGGCCGGGGTCCGGCCCGTTGGCCGACGGCGGCACGGTGTCCTGGATGCCGGTGGACGCGGCGAGCGGGGCGTCCACCGGAGCACCCGCCGGGTGTCCGGCCATCGCGAACGTCGACGGCGGCGCGAGACCGGCCCGGTGCTTGTGCAGCAGGAACAGCCCGGCGGCCACCGCGGCCAGCGACAGCAGCGCGGAGAGGCGCTCGGTGAAGATGGTCGCGGTGGTGGCCGGGATGAGCGCGATGGCCAGCACGATCGTCAGCGGCTTCGACATCGAGCTGTGCCCGTGGCCCACCAGTGCCTCGGCTCCGGACGCGGTGTCGCCCTCCTCGGGGAGCAGCAGCCAGCCCAGCAGGTAGAGCAGGATGCCGACGCCGCCGAAGATCGTGGTGACCACGAAGGCGATCCTGATCAGGAGCGGGTCGATGCCGTACCGGAGGCCGAGCGCCGCGGCGACACCGGCGATCTTGCGGCTGGTCCGGCGGCGCGGCGGCCGCGTGACCCACATGTCGCGGACGGTGTCGTCGATGTCGGAGCGGTTCATGTCACCGATCGTGCTCCGCCCGACCGGCCGCGACATCCGGGGGCGACCCTGAAGAGTCCCGGAGTGTTCCCAGGGTGCGGCGGGGCCAACCCCTGATGCCCTGCGCCCGCGTACGTGTGACCATCGTGGTGTGACGATGCACCATGGGCCGCCGATGCCCGCAGGGGACGGGCCGACCACCACGGTGACCGACGGCCCCGTCGACGGCGCGGTTCCCACCGTGGCGGCCGAGACGGCCACGGTCGACGCAGCCACGGTCGAGGCCGCCCTGGTCACGCCGATGGTTCGACGCCGAACCGGGCGGGTGATCGCCGGGGTGTCCGGCGGGGTGGCCGACCACCTCGGCGTCGACGTGCTGTGGGTGCGTGCCGTGTTCACCGCGCTGGCCGGGCTCGGCGGCGCCGGAGTGCTGGCCTACGGGCTGCTCTGGATCTTCATGCCGCAGGCCCCGGCGGACACCGCGCCCATCGAGACCTCGCCCCGCGAGCGGCAGCAGGCACTCGGCCTCGCCGCGGTCGGGGCCGGCCTCGCGATCGCGTCCGGCGTGCTCGGCGGCACCGCGGGGGCGTGGATCACCGGGCCGCTCGGGGTGGCCCTGGTCGGTGCGGCCGTGGTGTGGCGGGAGGCCGACGAGTCACAACGCCGCAGGCTGCTGCGCACCGGGGCCGGCTCCGTGCTGGGGCAGGGGCCCGTCGGCCTGGTGCGGATCCTCGCCGGGGTCGTGCTGGTCGGCGGTGGTCTCGCGATCTTCCTGCTGGGCAACGTCAACCTCGGGCAGCTGCAGTTCGCGCTGCTGGCCGTTGGCGCCGCGCTGGTCGGCGTCGCGGTGATCACCGTGCCGTGGTGGCTGAAGCTGATGCGCGACCTCGGTGCCGAGCGCAGCGCCCGCATCCGCACCCAGGAACGCGAGGAGATCGCGGCCCACCTGCACGACTCGGTGCTGCAGACGTTGGCGCTCATCCAGAAGCAGGCCGACGCGCCGCGCGAGGTCCGGCGCCTGGCCCGTGGCCAGGAGCGCGAGCTGCGCAACTGGCTCTACGACCCCAAGGGGTACGGCCGCGCCGGCTCCCCGAGCCAGGCCGGGCAGACCCTGGCGACCGCGCTGGCGTCCGCCGCGGCCGAGGTGGAGGACACCTACGCGGTGTCGGTGCAGTCCGTCGTCGTCGGCGACAGCTCGCTCGACCCGCAGCTCGCCGCGCTCGTGCAGGCGGCCAGGGAGGCGATGGTCAACGCGGCCAAGCACGCGGGCATCGCCGAGGTCAGTCTGTACGTCGAGGTGGAGGCCGACGAGGTGCACGTGTTCGTCCGCGACCGCGGCGCCGGGTTCGACCCGGACGCGGTGTCCCCCGATCGGCACGGCCTGGCGGACTCGATCCACGGCAGGATGGAACGCAACGGCGGCAGCGTGCGACTGCGCACCGCGCCGGGAGAAGGGACCGAAGTGCAACTACAGATGCCACGCCGTACGCCGGCGGACGCCGGCGCCGAGCAGGTGGGCACGTGACCGCGCCGGAGGAGCCGCGCGCGCCCCGCACCGGGCCGGTCACGGTCTTCCTCGTCGACGACCACGCGCTGTTCCGCACCGGGGTGCGCGCCGAGCTGGACAACGCCGGGGCGGCCGGCGTCCGACGGGTCACCGTCATCGGCGAGGCCGGGTCGGTGAACGAGGCCGTCGTCGGCATCACCCACCACAAGCCCGACGTCGTGCTGCTGGACGTCCACATGCCCGACGGGGGTGGCGCGGAGGTACTGCGCCGGGCCCGGCTGACCGACCCGGACGTGGTGTTCCTCGCCCTGTCGGTGTCCGACGCCGCCGAGGACGTGATCGCCGTGATCCGGGCGGGCGCCCGCGGGTACGTCACCAAGACGATCTCGGGCCGCGACCTGGTGGCCGCGGTGTGCCGGGTGGCCGACGGCGACGCGGTGTTCTCGCCGCGGCTGGCCGGGTTCGTCCTCGACGCCTTCGCCGACCGGCCGGGCGCCGCGCCGATCAGCGACCCCGAGCTCGACCTGCTCACCCCTCGGGAGCGGGACGTCCTGCGCCTGCTGGCCCGGGGGTACGCCTACAAGGAGATCGCGGCCGAGCTGTTCATCTCGATCAAGACGGTCGAGACGCACGTGTCGTCGGTGCTGCGCAAGACGCAGCTGTCCAACCGCTACGAGCTGTCCCGCTGGGCCGCGGACCGTCGCCTGGTGTGATCACGGCCGGCCGTGGTCTGCGCTGGGCGAGCATGACGCCGATGAGCACGACCACCATGCCGGCCAGCACCCGCGGTCCGAGCGCCTCGTCGAGGAACACCGCGCCGAGCAGCACCGCGATCACCGGCAGCAGGTAGGTGACGGTCGCCGTGCCGGTGGGGCCTTCCTCCACGAGCAGCCGGTTGATCAGGACGAACGCGTACCCGGTGCCGAGCAGGCCGAGCAGGGCGATGGCCACCACGACGAGCGGGTCGAGCCGCATGGGCTGCAGGCCGATCACCGGCGTGGCCAGCACGGCCCAGCCGGCGGCCGCGGTGATCTGGGCGGCGGCCAGCGCCACCGGGTTGATGCCGCGGTTGACCAGGTACCGCGCGCCGTACACCAGGCTCATCCCGTAGCAGACCGCGGCGCTCATGCAGAGCAGCGCGCCGCCGAGCGATCCGCCGGTGGTCTGCCACGGCGCCAGGATCAGCAGGGTGCCGCCGAAGCCCACCGCCAGCCCGGCGATCCGCAGGGGCGTCGGCCGCCGTTCCTGCCGCACCAGCAGGGCGAACAGGAGCGTCCACAGCGGGGTGGTCGCGTTGAGCACTCCGGCGAGGCCGGAGTCGATCGTCCGCTCGCCGAAGCTGAACAGGGCGAACGGGATCGCGTTGCCGGCCAGCGAGGCCACCAGGAGATGCCCCCACAGGTTCCGCCCGCCGGGGAGGCGCAGCCGGGTGAGGGCACACATGGCGAGCAGGAACGCGGCGCCGAGGACGAGCCGGCCGACCGTGATCTGCACCGGGCTGAGGCCGTTCAGCGCGATCTTGATCCAGAGGAAGCTCGACCCCCACAGGAGGGCGAGCAGCAGGAGCCTCAGGAGGCTGCTTCGTGGCACGACCACCACACTGTCAAGCCGGAAAGGACAGCACAAGCGACGAAATCTTCATCAATTGAACAGTGCTGCTGTACTTTGACGCTGTGCTGGACGTACGCAGACTCAGGGTGTTGCAGGCCGTCGTGAGCACCGGGTCCATGGCCGCCGCGGCCGACGAGCTCGGGTACACGCCGTCGGCGGTGAGCCAGCACCTCGCCGCGCTGGAGCGCGAGGCGGGCGCCACCCTGCTGGAACGGGCCGGGCGCGGCGTACGGCCCACCGCCGCCGGCGCCCTCCTCGCCGAGCACGCCGCCGAGATCGTCGACCGCATCGCCGTGGCCGAGGCGGCGCTCGCCGACCTCGCGGCCGGGCGCATCGGCCGCCTCGGGGTGAGCTTCTTCCCGACCGCGGGGGCGTCGCTGGTGCCGCCCGCCGTCGCGGCCTTCCGGCGCCGCCACCCCGGCGTGGACCTGCGGCTGGAGATCGCCGAACCCGCGGCGTGCGTGCCGGCCGTGCTCAGCGGCGCCACCGACGTCGCGGTCGTCGTCGACCTCGACCACGACGGCCCGCGGCGGCCGGACGGGCTGAGCTGGGTGCACCTGCTCGACGATCCGTACCACATCGTGCTGCCCCGGGGGCACGAGCTGGCCCGGCGCCGCACCCTGAGCCTGGCCGCGGTCGCCGACGAACCCTGGCTGGAGACCGCGTCGGTGCCGGGGCCGTGCCAGCACGTGATTCTCGCCGCGTGCGAGCGCGCCGGGTTCCGGCCGCGGGTGGTGGTCGAGGCCGACGACTACCCGACCACGCAGGGGCTCGTCGCCGCCGGCATCGGGGTGGCACTGGTGCCTGGGCTCGCGCTCGGCGCGGTGCACCCGGGGGTCGTGGTGCGCCCCATCACGGAGCACCGCCCCGTCCGGCACATTCACGCCGTCGTCCGCGACGTGCGGGCCCTGCACCCGACGGTCCGCACCTTCCTCGATGCCCTGCTCGACGCGGCCGGCGCCCACCTCGACCCGTATGCCGGTGAGCTGAGCGCGGTCCGCTCGTCGTGACCGGTCAGCCGCGGCGCTTGCGGGTCGTCGTCGTTGTCGCGGCCTCGCCGACGCGGGCGTCCCGCGCGATCAGCAGGGTGTCGCCGCCCCCGTGCGCCATGGTCAGCTCGCGGGTCTCGGCCTTGGGCCGGCGGTCGCCCTCGCGGTACATCACGAGCACCCGCACCGTCATGGAATCCGCGTCGACGCCGGTCGGCACGGCGTGCACCGAGTCGATGTCCTCCCACGCCTCCGCGTAGGCCTCGTACCCCATGGACTGCGCCGACGGGGCCAGCAGGTCCCACGCCCGGTCGGGGTGCTTGGGCAGCAGCCCGTAGTACTCGCTGACGGCCCGCTGCAGCTCGGCCGGCGTCGCGGGCCGGGTGGTCGTCGTGGTCGTCGTTGTCGTGGTGGTCGTCGTCGGGGGCGGCGCCGAGCTGAGCCCGGTGGTCGGCGCCGGCGTCTGGGCGGTCTTCCTGCCATCGTCGCCGGACGTCGCGGCCAGGGCGAACAGCACGGCGAGCACCGCGAACGCCACGCCGACGGCCACCAGGAGCGCCGGCCGGTGCTGATCCTCCCGACCGGACCGGGAGGACCCGCCCGACCGGCCGGACGAACCAGGCGCGGACGAGCCGGGTGGACCCAGCGAGCCGGGTGAACCGGACGGACCGAGCCGGCCGGGCGGACCGCCGGGACCGGCCGGGCCGCCGGCGACCGGTGCCAGGTCCAGCCTGGTGTGCCCAGCCCCCATCGGAGGAGCCGGAGGAGCGGGAGGACCGTGCGGAGCCGGTGCGGGCCGGTCCGGCGCGTACGACCCGCCGGACGCCACCCTGGACAGCGCGGCACCGGCCTGGACCATGGTGGGCCGCTCGCCGGGCTCGGGCCGCAGCAGGTGCATCAGTAGGGCGGTGAGAGCACCGGCCCGTCGTGGCGGGGTCACCTGGCCGCGGGCGACGAGGTGCAGCATCGCGAGCGCGTTGTCGCCCTGGCCGAAGGGTGGTTGGCCCTCGACCGCGGCGTACAGCGTGGCTCCGAGGGCGAACACGTCGGACGCCGCGCTGGGCTCGGTGCCGCGGGCCACCTCCGGCGCCAGGTAGGCGGGCGTACCGGACAGCACGCCCGTGCGGGTCACGGTCACGTCGTCGGCGGCGCGGGAGATACCGAAGTCGGTCAGCTTCACCACGGCGTGCTCGCCGAGCAGGACGTTGCCGGGCTTGATGTCGCGGTGCACGATGCCGGCGGCGTGGGCCGCGGCCAGCGCGTCGGCCAGCTGGCGCCCGATGGCGGCGACCTCGTGCGGTGGCAGCGGCCCCCGGTCCGCGAGGACCGCCGCCAGGCTCCGCGACGCGAGGTACTCCATCACCAGCCACGGTGTGCCGCCGTGATCGGCGACGTCGAACACGGCGATCGCGTTCGGGTGGTGCAGCCGGGCGGCGAGCCGGCCCTCCCGCATGATGCGCTCGCTCGCGTCGTGCTGCTCCGCCGCGCTGAGCATGGGCGGCAGGACGAGCTGCTTGAGTGCCACCGTGCGGTTGAGCCGCTCGTCGACGGCCCGCCACACGATGCCCATGGCACCGGCGCCGATGCGCTCGGCAAGCCGGTAGCGACCACCGACGAGCCCTCCCGGGTGCGTCACGGCACCCAGGGTAGGGCGTTCACTCGTCCGGGGCTCATCCGGCAGAGGGTCGGCGTCGCGGTCAGCGTGATGGTCAGCGAAGGAGGACGGACAGGAGCTGGGCGTCGACGATCTTGGGCCGCGGCCCGTCGCCGACCACGATCCGCTGCTGGGTCAGCATCCGGCTGCCGTCCAGGCGCA
>Ga0190272_10000821_pt1 | contig 15164 bp, 15 predicted proteins | sample Popmic504T_FD_133746 | JGI IMG/M metagenome (GOLD analysis project Ga0190272, IMG submission 133746) | Populus adjacent soil microbial communities from riparian zone of Shoshone River, Wyoming, USA - 504 T | ecosystem: Environmental > Terrestrial > Soil > Riparian zone | place: USA: Wyoming... | reverse complement strand
TCGAAGCTGCGGTGCGCCCGACCGCGGGCCATCCGGTCGTCACGGCCACGAGCAATGGCGCGACCGCCGCCAATGGAGCCCCCCGCGTGCTGTTCTACGGCCATTACGATGTGCAGCCGGTCGATCCGCTCGATCTGTGGACGTCACCGCCGTTCGAGCCGAAGGTCGACAAGCTCCCCGACGGCCGCAAGATCATCCTCGGGCGCGGCGCGTGCGACGACAAGGGCCAGCTGATGACCTTCATCGAGGCGCTGCGCGCCTACAAGGCGGTCACCGGCAGCATTCCGATCGACGTCACGATGATGATCGAAGGCGAAGAGGAATGCGGCTCGAAGAGCTTGTTCGATTTCGTGCGCAGCAATGCCGCCGAGTTCAAGCGCGATCTCGCGCTGGTGTGCGACACCGGCATGTGGAACCAATCGACTCCGCTGGTTACGACCTCGCTGCGCGGGCTGCTCTACGAAGAGGTAAAGATCACCTGCGCGGATCGTGACCTGCATTCCGGCCTGTTCGGCGGCGCGGCCGCTAATCCGATCCGCATTCTGTCGAAGATCATCGCTGCGCTGCACGACGACAGCGGCCGCGTGATGGTGCCGGGTTACTATGACGGCGTCCCGGAACTTCCCGCGGATATCAGGGCGGACCTGAAGGGCCTCAACCTCACGGCCGAGGAATTTTTGGGCCAAGTAGGCCTGAAGGTTCCCGCGGGTGAGAAGGACCGCATGCTGATCGAGCAAATTTCGACGCGGCCGACCTGCGATGCCAACGGCATCATCGGCGGCTATACCGGCGAGGGCGCCAAGACCGTGATCGCCGCGCAGGCGACCGCGAAGATTTCGTTCCGGCTGGTCGGCACGCAAGACCCGGAGAAAATCCGCGATGCCTTCCGCACCTTCGTGCGTGCGCAGTTGCCCAAGGACGCGACCGCCGAATTCATCAATCACGCGTGCAGCCCGGCGCTGCAGGTCGCTTACGAAAATCCGGCGCTCGCCAAGGCGCGTACTGCGTTGACCGAGGAGTGGGGCACCAAGGCGGTCGCCGTCGGCTCGGGGGGCTCGATCCCGATCGTCGGCGATTTCAAGACCGTGCTCGGCATGGACACGCTGCTGGTCGGATTCGCGCTCGACGACGACCGCGTGCATTCGCCGAACGAGAAATACGACCTCACCTCGTTCCACAAGGGCACGCGCTCGTGGGCGCGTATCATCGCGGCGCTCGCGGGCTGATCTGCTCGCCTATTCGCCGGACCATTGCGGTGTGCGCTTGGTGAGGAACGCGTCGAGGCCTTCGCGGAAATCGTTGCTCATGTAACACATCAGGATCAGGTCGTGGCCTTCGTCGCTTGAAAGCCGCGGCTGAAGGCGGCGCATCGCCTCCTTGGTGGCGCGCAGCGTGAGCGGCGCATGGTTCGCGAGGAGCGTCGCGAGCTCGTCGGCTCGCCGCTGCAGCGCGTCGACATCCTCGACCACCTCGCCGAGGAGGCCGAGCGCCAGCGCCTCCTGCGCTTCGACCAGACGCGCCGTGAAAATGATGTCCTTCACGCGCGCGGGGCCGAGCAGGGCCGCGAGGCGGCTGTAGTTCGCCATCGACAGACAGTTGCCGAGCGTGCGGGCAATCGGAAAGCCGAAGCGGGCGGTTTTCGTGCCGATGCGCAGATCGCAGCAGGCCGCGATGGCCGCACCGCCGCCGGTGCAAACGCCCGCGATCGCCGCGATGGTCGGAACGCGGCACTGTTCGAGGACGCCGAGGACACGATCGTTCCGTGCCTCGTATTCGATTGCGTCCTCCGGCGTCTTGAACGCGCGGAATTGATTGATGTCGGTCCCGGAGGCGAAGGCCTTGTCGCCCGCGCCGGTGAAGATCAGGACCTTGATGGCCCGATCCTTGTTCGCTTCTTCGCAGATTTCCGCGAGGCGCTCGTACATCTGGAAGGTGAACGCGTTGCGCGCCTGCGGCCGGTTGAAGGTGACGCGGCCGATGCCGTCGCGCACGTCGAAAAGGATGTCGCTCTGCTCTGTCATCTGTGTCTCCTGAAGGAGACTGTCTTTGACGATGCGCCGCGGCGGGTCAAGCCAAGGCCGTGAACTCATTCGTGGGCGCAATCCGACGATCACCACAATGCATGGGCGATTCGTCCTTCCCGGCTGGCCGCACCGCGCATCCAGGTGCTAGACCGTGGTGCAAAGACCGGGAAACACCATGGACGCCAGGGCTGGTCGCGAAAATTCCGGCCGCGACAGCGCGGCCGAGACCGACTCTCCTTATGCGTGGCGGCGTCTCGCGTGCACGGGGCTGATCAGCACGATCGGCGGCGTCGGCCTGTGGTCGTTCATCGTCGCGCTGCCGACCGTGCAGGCCGACTTCGGCATCACGCGTGCCGACGCGTCGCTGCCCTATACGCTGCTGATGCTCGGCTTCGGGATCGGCGGCATCTTCATGGGAAAGCTCGCCGACCGCCGCGGCATCGTGCCACCGCTGCTGATCGCCATCGCGGCGCTTGGTGCCGGCTACGTGCTGTCCGCTTTCACGACCAACATCTGGCAGCTTGCGCTGGTGCACGGGGTGCTGCTGGGACTGTGCGGGACATCGGTGATGTTCGCACCGCTCATGGCGGACATCTCGCACTGGTTCGTGCGCCGGCGCGGCATAGCTATCTCGATCGCGGCCTCGGGCAACTACATCGCGGGCACGATCTGGCCGCCGATCCTCCAGGCGATGATCGCGTCCATCGGCTGGCGTCAGGCCCACATAATCGTCGGCGTCTTCTGTGTCGTGACGATGGTACCGCTGGTGCTGACGCTACGCCGCAGGCCGTCGGTCCATGATCTCGGTGAGATAAGCGCGGCGGCGACCGCCGCGCGCGGATCGCTCGGCCTTTCGCCCAATGCCCTGACGGCGCTGCTCTGGGTCGCCGGCCTCGCCTGCTGCGTGGCCATGTCGATGCCTCAGGTACACATCGTCGCCTACTGCGGCGACCTCGGCTACGGCGTCGCGCGCGGTGCCGAGATGCTGTCGCTGATGCTCGGCTTCGGTGTCGTCAGCCGCATCGCCTTCGGTTTTATCGCCGACCGCATCGGCGGGCTGGCGACATTGCTCGTCGGCTCGGTGCTGCAAACTCTCGTCCTCATTTTGTATCTCGGCTTCAGCGGATTGACGTCGCTCTATCTGATCTCGGCGCTTTTCGGCCTGGTGCAAGGCGGCATCGTTCCGGCCTACGCGATCATCGTGCGCGAATACTTCCCGCCGGGCGAGGCGGGCGCGCGCGTCGGCATCGTGATCATGGCGACCTTGGTCGGCATGGCGCTCGGCGGCTGGATGTCGGGTGCGATCTTCGATGCGACCGGGTCCTATCTCGCGGCCTTCGCCAATGGCGCCGCGTGGAACGTGCTCAACGCCGCGATCGCCGCATGGCTCCTGATGCGGGCGAGCCGCACCGGCAGCGGACGCCTCGCGCCGGCCTAGAGCATGATCCCGAAAAGTGGGTACCAGTTTTCGGAAAAGATCATGCTCCAACAAGGAGTCTAGAGCGGCAGGGTTGCGAGTGCGCTCAAGTCGCGCACGACGTTCACGGGTGGGAGTTCGGCATACTCGTCGGGCAGGTTCGCACGATTCACCCACACGCATTTGAACCCGACGGCGGCCGCGCCCATCACGTCCCAGCGGTTGGACGAGACGAACGCGACGTCGGCGGGCGCGATCTTGAAGGTGTCGGTGACGAGTGCGTAGACCGCCGGCTGCGGCTTGTAGATGCGGATCGCGTCGACCGACAACACCGCATCGAGATCGGACCCGATGCCCGCGGCGGTCACAGCGCCATCGAGCATGCGCGGATTGCCGTTCGAAAGGATCGCGGTGCGCAGTCCTTTCGCCTTCAAGGCTCTTAGCGCGGCGCGTGCGTCGGGAAATGCGTCGAGTTTGAAGTAGGCATCGAGCAGCGTCGCGCGCAGCGCCTTGTCGACCGACGGCACCCGGGCGAACGCGTAGTCGAGCGCGCGCTCCGTCAGGGTCCAGAAATCCACGTAGTGCCCGGCCGCCGAGAGCATCCAGGCGTATTCGAGCTGCTTGGCGCGCCAGATTTCGGAAAAGCGATCTGCCTCCGGCCCGGCCGCCGCACGGTGGCGCGCAATCGCCGCGTGCACATCGAACAGTGTGCCGTAGGCGTCGAACACGAACACGCGAGCGGGCATGGCGGCATCATACTCACTTTTTCCGTCTCCCGCTTGCGGGAGAGGGTCGCCGCCGTCGGCGGCGGGGAGAGGGCTCTTGCTTCGCGCGGCGAAGGCCCTCTCCCGCCTCGCATTCGCTCGGCACCCTCTCCCGCAAGCGGGAGAGGGGAATCGTGGGTCCATCATCGTTTTTCATGGGCAAAGTGCCGACAAGAGCCGTAAAGGAACGGCCGAAAGCACGAGGAGCACGCCTATGGCGGCGAACGGCAAGCCTTCGGATTGGTCCAAGACCTGGACCTTCTACGAAGGCGACTGGCACGAGGGCAACATCGGCATCTACGGCCCGCACGCATGCGGCCTGGCTCGGCTCTCGGTGTTCGACGGCGCGCGCGCGTTCGAGGGGCGTGACGCCAGATCTCGATTTGCATTGCGCTCGCACCAACGACTCCGCGCCAAAACTTTTCCTCAAGCCGCTCGTGCCGAAGGAAACCTGGTTAGGCCTGGTCGCCGACGGCATGAAGCGGTTCGACAAGGATACGCCGCTCTATATCCGTCCGATGTACTGGGCCGAGCATGGCGGCACGCTGACCGGCGTCTCGGCCGACCCGGAGTCCACGCGCTGGTGTCTCTGCCTCTACGAGACCGCGATGCCGCCTGCTTCGGCGGGTCTTTCGATCACGCTGTCGCCATTCCGCCGTCCGATGATCGAATGCATGCCGGTCGACGCGAAGGCCGGCTGCCTTTACGAACAATGGGCGCGCGCTGTTCGAGGCGGGCTCGCGCGGCTTCGACAACTGCCTCCTGTGCGACATGCTCGGCAATGTCGCCGAACTTGGCACCACGAACGTGTTCTTCGCCAAGGATGGCGTTGTCTACACACCGGCCGCGAACGGCACGTTCCTCAACGGCATCACGCGTCAGCGCAGCATCAAGCTGCTGCGCGATGCCGGTGTGAGCGTCATCGAGGGCTCTTTTTCGCTATTCCGACTTCCAGAGCGCGGACGAAATGTTCTCGAGCGGCAACTATTCGAAGCTGATGCCGATCGTTCGCATCGATGACCGTTCGCTCCAGCCCGGGCCGTTCTATCGCAAGGCGCGCGAGCTTTACTGGGACTACGCGCACAGCGCATGATCCCGAAAAGTGGGAACCGGTTTTCGGAAAAGATCATGCGCCCGTTTAAGCGACCGAGGGTGTCATGAGCGTACGGCCGTGTACGACCGCGGAGGAAATGTGCGCGGCGTTCGCGCCGATGTGGCACTATTTCGGGCAGCTGCCGCCATCGCAGGATGCGATCAGGCATTTCGCGCGCGTGCTTGCGCCGGAACGCGTGCACGCGGCATTCGAGGGCGACAAGGTCGTCGCGGGTTCCGCGGCGTTCGCGTTCGATCTGACGGTCCCGGGCGGACAGGTGAAGGCGGCGGGCGTCTCGGTTGTCGGCGTGCTGCCGACGCACCGCCGGCGCGGCTATCTGCGCTCGATGATGCGCTCGCTGATCGATGCCGCGCATGCGCGCGGCGAGCCCGTTGCGGTGCTATGGGCGACCGAGGATACGATCTACGGGAAGTTCGGCTACGGCATCGCATCGATGTCGGCCGAGATCGATGTGCCGCGCGAGCACATGAGGGCGTTTGCCCAAATCGGCACGCCGGGGCAGGCGCGGCTTGTGCCGCTTGATGAGGCCGAGCCGCTGATCGCCCCGGTTTATGAATGCGTGGCGCGCGAGACGCCGGGCATGTTCGCGCGCACGGCCGCCTGGTGGCAGGACCGCCTGCTGATCGACCAGCCGTGGCGGCGCGGGAGCGGCGGCGCGTTGCGTTGCGCGATCTGGGAGGTCGATGGCCGAGCGACGGCCTACGCGTTTTATCGGGTCAATCAGACGCTCGAGCGCGGCAATTCAACCGGCAATATTTTTGTGGTCGAGGCGATGGGGGATTCGCCGCAAACGACGCATGCCATCTGGCGCTTTCTCTTTGACATCGACTGGCTCGCGCGCGTGAAGGCAGGCATTCTTCCCCTCGATCATCCGCTGCTGTTATCGCTCGCGGCGCCGCGGAGGCTGAATTTCCTGTTGCGCGACGGGCTTTGGGTGCGATTGATCGATGTCGGTGCGGCGTTGTCGGCGCGCGGCTATGCGACGGATGATTCTATCGTGATCGATGTTGCGGACGAATTCTGTCCGTGGAATGCGGGGCGCTGGCGCATCGGACGCGGCGGCGTGGAGAAGACCGCCGCCGAGGCCGATCTCGCCTGCGACGTCTCCTCGCTCGGCTGCGTCTATCTTGGCGGGTTCACGTTTGCGCAACTGGCCCGCTCCATGCGAGTGAGGGAATTGAGCGCCGGCGCGGTCGCGCGTGCGGACGCGATGTTCCACAGCGATCGCGCGCCGTGGTGTCCGGAGATATTCTGAGTGCGTGATCCCGAAAAAGCCTGCCCCGGACTTGATCCGGGGTGGATTCCGGTTTTCGGACAAGATCACGCACAACAAGGAATGCCAATGACCGACAAGCCGCCTGATCGCCTCTCGTCCGATCCCGACAGCCCGTTCTACGACGAGGCGCTGCTCGCGCGCGGCATCGGCATCCGCTTCGCAGGCGCCGAGAAGACCAATGTCGAGGAATATTGTGTCCGCGAAGGCTGGGTCCGGGTCGCTGCCGGCAAGGCGCTGGACCGCAAGGGCAAGCCACTGACAATCAAGCTCAAAGGGCCGGTCGAGCCGTATTTCCGGGACGAGAAGTAGCACGCTTTTCCCTCTCCCCGTTTACGGGGAGAGGGTGGCGAGCGAAGCGAGCCGGGTGAGGGGCTTCGCGGATTTTCGCCATTGCCCCTCACCCGACCCGCCTTCGCTGCGCTCGGCGTGCATAGCCGATGCTGCGCATCGGCGTTCTTGACATCAAGAACGGCCGCCAAAGGCGGCCTGTGCTCTCCCCGCAGGCGGGGAGAGGTAAGAAAGCAAGCTAGTCTAGCCGCCAGCGCGCGCGAGCGTCTGGTCGACCTCCTCCCAATTGATCAGGCTGTCCCAGAACGCCTCAAGGTATTTCGGCCGGGCGTTGCGGTAATCGATGTAATAGGAGTGCTCCCACACATCGCAGCCGAGGATCGGCGTGGCGCCCTTCACCAGCGGGCTTTCGCCGTTCGGCGTCTTGTCGATCGAGAGCTTGCCGTCCTTGAAGGCAATCCAGCACCAGCCCGAGCCGAACTGGCCGACGCCGGCTGCGATGAAGTCCGCCTTCGCTTTGGCGACCCCGCCGAGATCCCTTTCGATCGCATTCTTCAGCTTGGCGGGCAGTTTGTCGCCACCGCCGCCCGGCTTCATCCACTTCCAGAAAAGCATGTGGTTGTAATGCTGGCCGGCATTGTTGAACACGGCGGGGTTCTTGCCGTACGAGCCCTTCACGATCTCTTCGAGGTCTTTGCCTTCCCACTCCGTCCCTTTCAGCGCGTTGTTGCCGTTGGTGACGTAGGCCTGGTGATGCTTGTCGTGGTGAAATTCGAGCGTCTCCTTCGACATGAAGGGCGCGAGCGCGTCGTGCGAATAAGGGAGGTCGGGCAGTGTGAAGGCCATGATCTACTCCTTGGGAATGGGAAGCGAAAACGGGCGTAACCCGCAGGTTTGGGGGCGAGTTCCATCCTCTAGATAGGCCGGGCCCGCGCTTCCGGCAACGCCGTTGTTGGCGCGCGACGCCGTGTCGCCGCTGCAACGGTCACCGGCTATCATGTTGGAAACACTTGCCCTGCCGCGTTGGTTCCTGAAATGTGTCGCGGGGGGCTCGAATGTATCTGGTATTGCTCTTTGTCGGCCTTGTCGTGGCCGCGGCCGGCGTGGCGCTATTGGGCTACGCTGTGCCGGTGGAGGATTTGGCCGGCGCCGCGCTGTTCGTATCCGGTGTGGTCGCGATCGTCGGAGCCTTGATCATCGCCGCGCTTGCCGCAGCGGTGCGCACCTTGAGCAGGATCGCGGAACGGCTGGAGATCCAGCCGTTGCCGCTGCCGCCGGTCGCGGCCGTGGGGCGCGAGGACCCGGCCCCGCGGCCGGTCCGTGCCGCACCAACTGCCGGCGGGAGCACACGGCCATCCTTGCTAGGCTGGCTCGGCCGCGCAGCTTCGCCCGTTCCGGTTCGCGCCGCACGCGCGCCGTCACCCGCAAGGCCTGAGCCGGAGCCTGCCGCGGCACCTGCGGTCGACCTCGGCCCGCTCACCCGCATTCCGGATACGGCGCCTCCCGCCTCACCGGTGCCGCAGCAAGCGCCGCCCATGCGGCCACAGCCAAGGCCCGCGCCAGGGGCAAGCCCGAATAGCGCCGGCGCGACCGTGTATCGCTCCGGCGTGATAGACGGAATGGCCTATTCGCTGTTCATGGACGGGTCGATCGAAGCCGAACTGCCGACCGGCAGGGTGAAGTTCGCGACCATCGACGAGCTGCAGCAGTATCTGGTGAGCAAGAAGTAAGCTCAAGCACCCGGCGCGGCGCCTGCCACTTCAAGCGCGAACGCATAGGACAGCGCGACTTCCTTCAGCCGGTCGAACCGCCCGGCCGCGCCGCCATGACCCGCTTCCATGTTGGTGCGCAACGCGATGATGTTGTTGCTGGTGTTGAGGCTGCGCAGCTTTGCGATCCACTTCGCCGGCTCCCAATACGTCACGCGCGGATCGGTCAATCCCGCGAGCGCCAGGATCGCCGGATAGCTCTGCGCCCGCACATTCTCGTAGGGCGAGTAGCCGAGCATGAGGCCGAACGCTTGTTCGTCGGTGATCGGGTTTCCCCACTCCTGCCATTCGGGCGGCGTCAGCGGCAGTGAGTCGTCGAGCATCGTGTTGATGACATCGACGAATGGCACTTCGGCGATGATGCCGCCGAACAGATCGGGCCGCAGGTTCGCGACCGCGCCCATGAGCAGGCCGCCGGCCGAACCGCCATGCGCGACGATCTTGCCCGGCGCCGCATAGCCCTGCGCGCGGAGGAATTCTCCGGCCGCGATGAAATCTGTGAACGTGTTCGGCTTGTTCAGGAGTTTGCCGTCCTTGTACCAATGCCGCCCTTTCTCGCTGCCGCCGCGGACGTGTGCGATGGCATAGACGAAGCCGCGGTCGACCAGCGAAAGCCGTCCGGTGCTGAACGCGGCCGGCAGCGCATAGCCGTAGGCGCCGTAGCCATAGAGCAGCAGCGGCGCGGTGCCGTCCGGCTTCACGTCGCGGCGATGCAGGATCGAGATCGGCACCATCTCGCCGTCCGGCGCCTTCGCGCGCAGGCGCCGCGTCACATAGGCCGCGGGGTCGTGCCCGCTCGGCACCTCCTGACGCTTGCGCAAGGTGCGCGCGCGCGTTTTCAGGTCGTAGTCCCACACTTCGTTGGGCGTCGTCATCGACGAATAATGGAAGCGCAGGCGATCCGTGACGAACTCGTAGCCGCCTTCGGCGCCCAGTGAGTAGGCCTCCTCGGGAAAATCGATCGCGTGCTCGTCGCCGCTGGCGATATGGCGCACGACGATGCGCGGCAGTGAGTCCTCGCGCTCGAGCCGCACCAGCCAGTCCGAAAGCAGAATCGTGTTCAGCAGGTACACGCCGCGCCGGTGCGGGATCAGATCGCGCCAGTTCTCGCGCGCGGTCTTCGCGAGCGGTGTGAGCATGATCTTGAAGTCTTCGGCGCCGTCGGCGTTGGTCCGGACGAGCAGGACCTCCTCGCCTCCCAGTGCCGGATGATGCTCCACATCGTATTGCACCGAGGCTTCGCGCGCCGCGACCAGACTCGGCTTGGCGTCCGCAACGGTGAGATCGACCAGCCAGGATTCCGAGGTCTCGTGATCGTGCACCGAAATATCGGCGAAGCGGCCGGACTGCGTGCGGCCGAGCGAAACGAAGAAGCGGCTGTCCTGCTCCTCGTAGATGAGCGCATCGTCCGCCGCGGGCGTGCCGAGCCGGTGGCGATAGACGCGCGAGGGGCGGTGATTGGCGTCGAGCCGTACGTAGTAGAACGCGGTCGAATCGGCGGTCCAGACCGGCGAGTCGGAAACGTCCGGAACGACGTCAGGCAGATCGCTACCCGCGCCGACATCGCGAACCCGCAGCACGTCGAACTCCGACCCTTTTTCATCGGCCGACCATGCCTGCAGCCGGTGATCGGGCGAATGCTCGGTGCCGCCGAGCTGGAAGTACGCCTTGCCGGCCGCGAGTGCGTCGCCGTCGAGCAGCACGGTCTCCGGGCCACCATCGCGCGGCTGGCGGCAAAGGATCGGGTGCTGTCCGCCGTCCCGATAGCGCACATAATAGGCCATGGGGCCGTCCGGGCTCGGCACCGTGGAGTCATCCTCCTTGATGCGCCCCTTCATCTCGGCGAACAGCGTTTGTTGCAGCGCCTCGGTGTGGGCGAGTGCGGCCTTGGTGTAATCGTTCTCCTCGGTCAGATAGGCGCGGATCGCCGGATCGAGCACGGAGGGATCGCGCATCACCTCCTGCCAGTTCTCCGCACGCAGCCAGGCATAATCGTCGGCGAGTGTCGTGCCATGCAGGGTCGAAACCTTGGGGCGGGGTTCCGCGCGCGGCGGAGGAGGCAGGCGAGGGGTTCGCTCAAGCATCGTTACTCCGCTGCGGTGATCCTTGGCGGATGCCCGCCGGTTTCGAAGACCTATGAAGCGGCTCGCGTCGCGGCAAGTGACGATTGTGCAGTTGCAGCGTTGCGGAGCCGCCGCGACATCAGGTCGCGACACGAATACAGCAGTGACCAGGCAGATATCGCAATATCGTGATGGATATGCTTGCACGATCTGCTGTTTGAACTTGAATAGCAGGGGCCGGAATACTATAAATCCATGTAATTCAGGATGCCCGATTCGTAACCGGACCTGCCTATCCGGTCTAAATGAAGCATCGGCGCGCGGGGCCGCGAGTAAGCCGCAAGACGCGTTACGGTGCCGACTACTCGCTGATGATGTTCAGTTCACCTCGTGACAGGAACGCTGGGCCCATGAACGACAACCCGAGCGGCAGCTTCATCGAACTCACGGCCGACATCGTATCGGCGTATGTCAGTAACAATTCGGTTTCGGCGGGCGAGATTCCGAGCCTGATCAGTCAGGTGCACACGGCGTTGATGCGGGTTTCGGTTGGCCAGAGCGATGCCCAGCCCGAACCGCTCAAGCCGGCCGTATCGGTCAAGAAATCGATTACGCCGGATCACCTTGTCTGTCTTGAGGACGGAAAGAAGTTCAAATCGCTGAAGCGGCATTTGCGCACGCAGTACAACATGACGCCGGAGGCCTATCGCGAGAAGTGGGGCCTACCGCCCGACTACCCGATGGTTGCGCCGAATTACGCAGCCGCGCGATCCCAACTCGCCAAGCAGATGGGCCTCGGCCAACAGCGGCGCCGCCGCGCGAAATAGCCTGCCTGAACCTGGGTCTTTGCGTGAGCGCCGCGCCGGCCGCAGCGTCTTGCCATGCGGCGGGTTTTCGCGCGCATGTCAGAATCTGGTCCCAATACAGTTCCGTCAAGGCAGGGCGGACTAAATTGGCTTTATTTTCAATTGGATAGATGCTGTCGTCCGTAGGACGGAGTTCTTGTTATGAACAGGGTATCGAGAAAAGAGAAATAAGTTATCCCCGCCAACCCGGGGTTGGTGCATGATGCCGAGGTAATAGGTCCTACTCGGAGGAATTCATGGCCAATCTGGGTACGTCGCGCGAGGCTGGGGCAAATCCCGCCGAGGGCCGGTCCGGCGCTTCGGTTTGCGGTGCCCGCGACATCATCGATGCAGCGGTCGCCGCGGCATTCATCGTCCCGCTCGGCGAGTTGCGGGCCAACACACGGCGGCAGGCCCCGGTAGCGCTGGCCCGCCAGAGCGCGATGTATCTCGCCCATGTGGCGCTGGGCTTAAGCTTCAGCGAGGTCGGCCGTGCGTTCGGGCGCGACCGCACGACGGCCGCCTATGCGTGCAGGCGGATCGAGGACCGCCGCGCCGACCGAGGGCTCGATACGGCGCTCGCCGAGCTCGAGCACGCGTTGCGTCGCAATTTCGATGCGTCGTTCGGAGCCGCCTCGTGAGCAGGAAGATCGTACCCGATGACACGATCGATCCGTTTCGCGCGCAACACCTGAGCCTCGCGCGGCGCCTGATCGCAACCCCCGACGGCCCCGCGGACGTCCTCGTCGATGAGGCGGAAAGCCCGCTCGCCTGGCTTGCGCGGCGCAAGGGACGCGATGGGCAGCCGCTGATTCACGTCACGCAATTCCAGGCGGGCGAACGGCTGCGCAGCGATTTCACGCGCGCGCAAATGACCCCGCGCGTCACGGCGAACTGGGACCCTTCGGTGGCGCAAGGCCGGCGCGGGCAGGCTGGAAGCGGCACCTTCACCGACGCAGCCGTCGCGGCGCGCCAGCGGTTGCGCGGTGCGCTTGACGCGGTCGGGCCGGAATTCGCCGGGCTGCTTCTCGATGTCTGCTGTTTCCTCAAGGGTCTCGAAGACATCGAGCGCGAACGGCGCTGGCCGCCGCGTTGCGGCAAGGTCGTGGTGCAGCTCGCGCTCGATCGGCTCGCGCGTCACTATGGTTTGGCCGAGCAGGCGCGCGGCCGTGCACGCGCGCCGATCCGAACCTGGCTCGACGCCGACAGCGAATTCGCGGTAGAGTCTTAAGCCGCGTGTTCCAGCGCAGCGCGCGCATCCGACCGGATGCGCTCGACCATAGAGCGGAAACCGTTCGAGCGCTGCGGCGTCAGGTGTTCGCGCAAGCCCAGCCGGTTGAACAGCTCGACCGCATCGGTCTTGAGAATCTCCGGCGCGGGCTTGCCCGAATAGAGCGCGAACAGGATCGCGATCAGCCCGCGCACGATATGAGCATCGCTGTCGCCGACGAACGAAAGCGTGGGCCCACTCGCGCCATTTGGCTTCACGCTGGTGCCGAGCCACACCTGGCTGGCGCAGCCCTGAACCTTGTTCGCTTCGTTGCGCAACTCCTCGGGCAAGGGCGCCAGCATGCGCCCAAGCTCGATCACATAGCGATAGCGGTCGTCCCAATCGTCGAGCAGGGCGAAATTCTCGATGATGTCGTCGATCGTCGCCACGTTACTCATGGGCCTCGCGCCGTTGCAGGCCGAGGATATAGGCGTGCGGCGGGGCGGGGTACAGCCCGATTTCGGCGCCTTCCGGCTATTGCGGGCGCCGTGCGTCGGCCTGACGCTGCTGCGTGCCGCGCCACGCGGGCGCCGTGTCGGCCTGCGTCAAGGTGTTCTGCGAATCGCTCTCCGCGAGCGCCTTCGCGGGTGCCGCCGGTCCCGCCTGCTCGGTTTTCGAGGTGAACTTCTCGTAGACCCACTTCGCGCTCGCCTGCGCCTTGTGTCCGAAATAGGTGAGCGCCTGCGAGCCGACCTGACAGGCCTCGGGCTGGCGCGTGCAGAACTGGCCCATGTCGGAGACGGTGGCGGACGCGGCGGTGACCGCCTGCGCTGCGCCGATTCCTGACTCCGGCACCTTCGCGGACTCCGGCGTCGGCAGCAGCACGATGACGATGCTCAGCCAGAACGCCGCACGGATAAGAAAGAACATGACTCTGCCCTGTGTCCTCCACGGCTTTTTCACCGCGGTTGAGGAGACGCTAGCAGAGGCCTTTGAAGGCTGCGTTCGTTCAGTGCTGTCGATTTTGCGCATGTTCGAGGCAAGTTTTCGACGAGTTTTCCTAAAATTCGAACGACTTTCATCGTTAAGAAAATGATGCCGGCGCGCTTGCGCATGGCGCGTGCTCGCCGCGGCGCCCACCTCGCACCAAACGAAGACCTGCGGCAGACGGGCGCATCTTGCGTTCGTGCCGTGCGCGGTCTGCCCTCGTGCCGCCTTCATTCGGCAACCGACCGTTCACCATTCGAGACGAAAGCAAACCCGCTGCTTCGGTATTTGCCCGTATCGCGGCCGCGCAGGCTCCGGCGCCGCGTTCCCTTAGCGTTCGTTTAAGCGCCCTCTGACACGATCCGCGCATGTGGGGAGCGCGTCCCGTCGGGCGTGTCTTGAAGTGACGTGAGCGTGTTCGCGCAAATCCGCCTCTATCTCGACTCATTGGTGCATCCCTCGGCGCGGCTCGATCCGCTGACCGCGGCGCGCCACCGGGCATTCATTGCGCCGCGTTTCATCGGCGGACTGGTGGCGCTGACCGCGCTGCCGATCCATCTGGCGCTGAGCGGCGTGCCCAGCACGCTTGAAATCCTGTTCTATGCTTGGCTCGCAACGCCGATTCTGATCGCCTGCTATCTGTCGCGCACCGGCCGCTACGAAAGCGCTCAGATCATGTCGTCTGCGTCGCTGGCTGTTCTGATTACCGCGATCGGCATGGCGACCGGCGGGATCACATCGTTCGCCACAGTGTGGCTCGTGGTCATCCCGCTCGAAGCCGCGCTCGCCGCGTCGCGCCGTGTCGTCACGATCGCCTCTGTTCTCGCACTTTGTGCCGCGGGCGTCCTTTATCTTGCGGGGCAACCGCACCTGTTGGCCGCAACCACGCCTTCGGCGACGCTGATGGCGCTTGGCGTCGTTTCGGCAGCGCTCTATGCGACCGGCCTCGCGCTCGGCAGCGCCTCGCTCGCGCGCACCAGTTCGCGGCTGCTCGTCGTGGAGGAAGACCGCTACCGCCTGCTCGCGCGCAACATCACCGACGTGATCACACGCCACCGCCGCAACGGCACGGTGCGCTTTGCCTCGCCGGCGGCCGAAAGCCTGTTCGGTGTACCGGCAAAAACGCTGCTCGGTCATGGCCTGTTCGACCGCGTGCATGTCGGCGATCGCCCGGCCTATCTGACGGCGCTGGCCGATGCCGCCGTGCAAGGCGTCAGCAGCTCGGTTGAATTCCGCATCCGCCGCGAGGCGCCGGAGAGGGATTCCGAAAGTCCCGCCCGGTTTATCTGGGTCGAAATGCGCTGCCGCGCGCTCGATCGCGCCGAACGCGATGACACGCAGAGCGAGCGCGAGGTCGTCGCGGTGATCCGCGACGTGACCGATCGCAAGGTTCAGGAGCAGGCGGTC
>Ga0190272_10000820_pt1 | contig 15173 bp, 12 predicted proteins | sample Popmic504T_FD_133746 | JGI IMG/M metagenome (GOLD analysis project Ga0190272, IMG submission 133746) | Populus adjacent soil microbial communities from riparian zone of Shoshone River, Wyoming, USA - 504 T | ecosystem: Environmental > Terrestrial > Soil > Riparian zone | place: USA: Wyoming... | reverse complement strand
CAGCTCTGGAGAAGCGACGGTACGGATTCAGGAACCGTTATGTGCAGCAACCTGGCTACAGGAGTATACAGCTCGTGCACCTTTCCGGTGGTGGACGACAAAGTGCTGGTGAATAATTACCTCGATCCTCATTTCTGGGAATACGATCCTGTAACGGATTCCATATACGCATCTTTTTATCCCAGCGCATTTTACATAAACTATCCGGGCAAATTTATATTCAATGGAAATAAAATGTTCTATGCCGGCAAGGATTCAGTTTATGGAAGCGAAGTATGGAAAGCCGACGGCGCCACTTTAGTGAATGCACGCTTGCAGGAAACGCATCTTACCGACAACTGGTATCCGCCTCCTTCGCAGAATTTCAACGTAATTTTCGGATCTGTGGGCAACCTTGTGCTTTTCAGCAATTCGCGCACAGCTTCCGGGTTTGAAATCCCGCTGTACAGCTATGATGTCACGCTGCCTGATTCATGCTTCCCTCCCGGGGTTTTTACCGCAGTACCAACTTCTGATACTTCCGCACATTTTGTTTGGAACCGTCTGAACGAGCAGGCCACATATGATTTCAGGTATCGCCCTGCCGGAAGCGGAACATGGATCAATGCTTCTGCCTCCAAAAGCTACATTTTCCTGAACAATCTTGACTCAGCAGCAGACTATGAATACCAGGCCCGTTCGGTATGCAACGGCGCCCCGTCGGCATGGTCGGATGTCATGCAGCACCATACCGCATTTATTTCCGGTTACGATTTTGTTAACCTGCTTGCCGAACGCAGCGAGAACGACAGCACCGAACGCATTTACTGGATGAGGTCCAGCCTGATCACATCCATCCAGATCAGGTACAAAGTGAGCGGCAGCGCAACATGGACTACCGTCAGCAGCATTAACGGTTACAAACGCCTCACCGGGCTTCAGCCGCAAACCCTGTACGAGTACCAGGTAAGACCCAACTATAACGGTGTTTTCGGGCTGTGGACCTTTGGTTCATATTATTTTTATGTTTCTGCACCCGGTACCACACATATAATAGAAGATCCGGCGAAAGACAGGTTACATGTTTTTCCAGTTCCGGCCAGTGACATTCTTTTTATTGAAAATGAAAACAGCGAGGTAACCACGGCAAAATTTTTTGACATTACCGGGAAACACGCAGGCACATTTGAAGTGGAAAATAATCAGATCGATATCAAAAGACTTACCCCCGGAGTTTATTTGCTTGAACTGCACTCAAGGAATGCAAAGGCTGTCAGAAAAATTATCAAATTTTAAAGCACGGGGTTTTTTAAAAGCAAGTGAATAATAATTTGAAAACAAACGTCACGTTTTCAATTTAGCTGAGGTCCCGTCATCCGTGCCGCGTTCACAGCAACAGCACACTAAATAAAAGCGTCGGCGCGGCACTCCTGCCGGGTTTAGTTTGCAGGCGCCTGTGTTTCATGGCTTACTTTTAAAAAAATGTATTGAAACAGGCAACCAGGTTACAGAAAAACCCTTAAATTCCACAATTCTGGGGGATGGCTCAGTCTATTTCATCTCTGCAAAGCATAATCCTGCTTTTCCACCTTCCAAATCCCGCAATTCTGCGGGATGGCTCAGTATGTTTTCATCTTTGCAAACCATAAAAATGCTTTCGCCACCTTCTAAACTAATTTAATATCTTTGAAAATTCTATTAAAACTGATGTCGTCCAAAACAGAATCACCTGACCTTGCGAAAGTTCTAAGGAATGTAAAGATCTTTTACCATATTCCGGATGAGGTTATCAACCTGCTCGCCAAAAAAATGGTTGTTTCCGTATATAATTCCGGACAACCTGTATTCAGCAAAGGTGAGATCGGTGATTACATTTACGTGATCGTTACCGGAAATGTGAAGCTTCATGAGCAGGAAATGGTGATTGCAGAAATGGGAAAAGGTGATTTTTTCGGGGAATTTTCGCTGCTCGACAATGAGCCACGGTCCTTGTCGGTAACCTGTACCATGCCAAGTACCCTTGCAGCGCTTCACCGCAATGACTTTTACCTGGTGCTTAAGGAACATCCCGACACCATCAGGGATATCATCGAAGCGCTCATCAAAAGGATAAAAGACCAGAACAACAAAATTTTCAGCTATTTAAAGAACCGTGAAAAAGAGCTGGAAGAACTTGTTGCAACCAAGACAACCGAGCTCAGGCAGAATAACGAAGAGCTATCATATGCACTGGCCCGGCTCAAATCAACCCAGCAGCAGCTGGTGATGAAAGAAATGCTTGCTTCTCTGGGGCAACTTACTGCCGGTATAGCTCATACCCTTAAAAACCCGCTTAACTTCATCAATAACTTTTCTCTTATTTCATTCGAACTGATGAATGATATTTCAAAGACAACCGACGAGGCTGAACGGAATGAGCTCATCCAGACTCTGAAAACAAATATTGAAAAAGTGTACACGCATGGTAAGCGGGCAAACAGCATCGTTGAAAACATGCTTCAGCACAGCACAACAGGAGCGGGTGAAAAACAGCACGTGAATCTGAACGAGCTTGCCGAAGAGATTGTGACCATTGCAAACCAGCATTACAAAGCAAATAATCCCGGTTTTTCATGTGAGATCAAAAAGAATTATGAAATCGACCTTCCCTTTGTGAATGTTTCGCCGAAGGAGATTTCAAGGGTCCTTCTGAACCTGCTCAACAATGCATTTTATGCAGTAGAGGACATGCGGAATAAATCATCCGGAGGTAACGGCTACATTCCTACAGTTGAGGTCAGAACAGAAGCCAGGAACAAACATGTCATCCTTACCGTGAAAGATAACGGCGAAGGTATTCCCGCAGAAATAAAGGAAAAGATTTTTGAGCCGTTTTTTACCACCAAGCCCAGCGGACAAAGCAATGGCCTCGGACTTTCGATGAGCAACGAGATCGTCAAATTGTACGGCGGGGAAGTGAAGCTTGAAAGTGAAGTAGGTAAAGGCGCGCAGTTTTCTATCTTTTTCCCTCCCGCCTCCTGACCGCGGGGTTCTCTCCTAAACATGGCCCACATTCAGATCAGTGAATTCAATGATTCGTATAAGGATAAGGTTATATTACTGATCCTGCAAATCCAACAGGATGAATTCAATGTACCTGTTACCATCAAAGACCAGCCCGAACTTAATAACATACCGGGCACTTACCAGCTTGACGGGGGTAATTTCTGGGTCGCAACTGCAGGTGATGATGTGATCGGCACCATCGGATTAATTGATGCAGGCAGGAATATCGGGGCCCTCAGGAAAATGTTTGTCGATAAAAGATACCGCGGCAAACAGTTTGGGATCGGACAGATGCTTCTGAACAGGCTGATGGATCATGCAAGGGATAACCATATAAACGAGATTTTCCTGGGTACGACAGCGGATTTCAAGGCTGCACACCGCTTTTATGAAAAGAACGGATTTACCGCCGTGACAAAAGGGGAACTTCCTGAAAATTTTCCGGCTATGAATGTAGATCATGTCTTTTACAGACTTGCTTTGCGGAAATGACCTCAATTTTTCTATCTTTACCTCTATGGGAACCCGAATACATTATGAAACCGTAACCGAGGCGCTCAGGCAGCTTAAAGAAAGGGGATATACGAAAGATTTCAACCTGCAATCGAACTGCATTGTATGCAACGGTGAAAAATACAATCCCGAAGATTTTGAAATTGTGGAAGTATTCAGGTACGAAGGCAATTCAGATCCCGCTGATGAAGCAACCGTATATGCCATCGAATCAGGGTCAGGGATGAAAGGCGTATTGGTTGCCGGTTATGGTCCATCAATAGAGCCTGCCGCAGCGGAAACAATAAAACGACTGCAGACCAGAAAAATTGACCTTGATTAAATGTATACGGGCTGCAGTCTTTAAGACTTACAATGAGCTAAAAATGTTCGACCATTCATGATCATAAATAATAGAACAAATCTCATATAACTCATCATACCTTTCTCACCATGAAGACAGCATACTTTCTCGCAATTTTAATTCTGCTAGTAACATCCTGCAGGAAAGATCCTGCAATTTTGCAACCCGATACATTTTCATTCGGGCTGGCATATGGATTCTGTGCGGGTGATTGCGCATATTTCTATCAGCTGAAAGACATGGCAGTGTACAGGGACAATATTGATCATTATAAAAATATTGTCAGCTATGAACCACAGCCCTTGTCGCAAAGCAAATATCAGATTGCAAAAAATATGCTGGACAGTTTGCCTGCATTCCTCAATCAACACCAGGGTCAGACTATCGGATGCCCTGATTGCTATGACCAGGGAGGATTTCATATTTCTCATGTAAGTAAGGGCATAACCCGTAGGTGGTATATCGATACCTCAGCCGACTCCCAGCCGGTTGAGATCAGGGACTATATGAAAAGAATGAAAGAGGTAATTGAAGAACTTAATCAATGAATCCGGGTTCTCAATTTTCCGCCAGCTTTTTTAATTTTGTTATTCCGAAACAATTCCTCTTTTCGTTCCTTTATTATGAATGCAAGCAGGAATAATCCCATTCCAGGCACCTTTCAACTTCCCTTTCAAACCAGTAAAGATTATGGGGCCGGATTATTTTATTACCTTGCGCCAAAATTACCAGCAGGCTGTCTTTTTAAATAAACCACCCTGCATATAAACAACAGCATGCCATTTCAGAAATTAGACATTATTGAGCCTATTCTCCGTTCATTAAAGGAAGAAGGTTACACATTACCCACACCAATCCAGTCACAGGCCATACCGATGGTACTCCAGGGCAGGGACCTGCTGGGTTGCGCCCAGACCGGAACCGGCAAAACAGCCGCTTTCGCAATACCGATCATTCAATTATTGAGTGAAAAGCCATCAAATGAAAAAAAACGCAGGATCAGGAGTCTCATCGTAACCCCTACACGTGAACTTGCCATTCAGATCGGCGAAAGCTTTAAAGCATATGGCCGCCATACGGGACTGGCCTATACCGTAATATTCGGAGGTGTCGGTCAGAATCCTCAAACCAATGCTCTGCACCGCGGAGTTGACATCCTTGTAGCGACGCCTGGCCGTTTGCTCGACCTGATGAACCAGGGTCACGTCACATTAAAAGACATCGAGATATTTGTGCTGGATGAAGCAGACCGGATGCTTGATATGGGATTTATACATGACGTAAAAAAACTTCTTGCAGCACTTCCTAAAAAAAGACAGTCACTGTTTTTCTCAGCAACCATGCCGCCTGAAATTGTAAAGCTAGCCGCAACCATCCTGCATAATCCATTACAGGTTGAGGTTACACCCGTTTCATCAACTGCAGATACGATAAACCAGTTTATATATTTCGTAGACAAGGGCAACAAAAACTCATTACTAATTGATATCCTGAAAGACCGGAATATCAAAACAGCACTGGTTTTCACCCGAACCAAGCATGGCGCCGACAAAGTAGCACGCAACCTTGTGAAGCATAATATCAAGGCTGAGGCCATCCATGGTAACAAGGCCCAGAATGCCCGTCAGCGAGCCCTGTCAAACTTCAAGGAACAATCTACACGCGTGCTGGTTGCAACGGATATTGCAGCCCGCGGCATCGACGTGGATGACCTGCAGTTTGTGATCAACTTCGAGATACCGAATATCGCCGAAACTTATGTGCACCGGATCGGAAGAACAGGAAGGGCCGGAGCAAAAGGGACAGCATTCTCATTCTGTGATGCTGAGGAAAAAGCCTACCTGAAAGACATCGAAAAGCTGATCTCCAAGAAAATTCCTGTTGTTGAAGATCATCCATTTCCCCTTATCGATCACAATCCAATTGCTGCACCTAAACAGCAACAGCGCAACAGGCCATCGTCACGGCAGGGAGGATCCGGCAATCACGAAAGAAATAAATGGCATGGAAAGCCATCATCAGCAAAAAGGTACTAATACTCTTTTCTGATTCAGGCAACTCATTAATCATTCTTTTTTACTCGGCTGTGCAATTAGCTTCGCGCATAAATCCGGGAATGCCAACCTTTTTATCCTTCTTTTACAACTCTTTTCAATACCTTATTCTGTGCATTCCAGTTTGGTTTTTCGACGGCAGATAGAATTAAAACCTTTCATGCGCATGTAGTGATGGATTATTTGCAGATATAAAGTTTAAGCGGTTGATTTATTATCGCATTTAAATATGTGGCATTAAATAATAGCAAACCTGCATATACTTTATAAATCAAAGATTTGTTTTGAAAAACCGCAAATACTCCGGTTTGAATGAATTATCAGAACTTACAATTATATGTGTGGAAAATTTCCCACAAATCAAAAGGAAAGGGATTTTTTCAGTTCATTTCGTATTGGCCCCAACCAAAGGCAACCTCCTGCCATGGAGCCAATGGGTGAATGATCAGCATATAAAATGTCAATTTTTATTTTATGGCATTAAGTTATAGCTTCACCTTTTTAATATTGCAGGCATTCATGCACTGAAACCCTGTATTTAAACCATCAAATTTTTATGAGTAGTAAAAAAGCACTCAAGACTGCAGAATATTCAATCAATGCAAAAGACTACAAGGACTGCCTTAAATATATTGAGAAATATTGGAAAGAAATTATCAGCCACTATCCAAAGGATAAATTCACACACCTGGGACTACCCAACAAGTTTGTGTCACCAAACAGCGGCATTTATAAAAACGACCAGTTTTACTGGGATAGCTATTTCATCATACTGGGCCTGGTGAGATGTGGCCGGACAGCCCTTGCCAAAGACATGATCAATAATTTTCTTTTCATGCAGAAACGGTTTAACATCATACCCATGCGTAACAGGTTTTACAACATCGGTAGCTCACAGGTGCCATTCCTTACTTCCATGGTGAGGGAGGTATTTCATGAGACGGGTGAACGCACATGGTACCGGAAAGCTATGCTGGCTGCAGAACAGGAGCTTAACTCTTACTGGATGAACAAATCCCTGACGGAAGTTCACATCGTATACCAGGGACTGTCGAGATATTGCGATCATTATATCACCCACCTTGCCGCAGAACATGAATCAGGCTGGGATATGACCTCCAGGTTTTGTGACCATTGTCTGGATTATCTGCCTGTGGACCTGAACTGCTGCCTGTATAAATATGAAACCGATCTGGCAGAATACTACAAATCTGCGAAGAATCCCAGGAAGTCAAACTTTTATATCTTACAGTCAGAAATACGCAGGCGGAAAATGAACGAGCTGATGTGGAACTTTAAAAAGGGGTTTTATTTCGATTACGATTACAAGCATAAAAAACAAAGCGGTTTTTACAGCGTGGCAGGTTTTTATCCATTATGGGCGAGGCTTGCAACATATACGCAGGCTAAGAAAATGGCCGACAACCTGCCGCGGTTCGAATATGAATTCGGCATAGCCAATTCGCAGAAAAACGGGCTTTCAGCTGAATTCAAACAGCATGATTTTCCGAACGGATGGCCACAGCAACAGTGGATCGTGATCAAGGGACTTATGAATTACGGCTTCAGGCTCGAAGCGATGCGTCTGACAAAAAAATATTTGGATCTGAATAAAAACATGCTTGCCAGAACCGGAAAGCTTTGGGAAAAGTATGATGTGGTTAAAGGGGATACCGGCCAAGGCGACAGGTACCCCACTCAATCGGGTTTCGGGTGGACCAATGCTGTTTTCATCAGGTTGCTCAAAAAATTTACACCTTGATGCGACTGATCATTGTTTCGAACAGACTTCCTATCAACATTGCAAAAGATGAAGACGGATACCGCTATGTAGAAAGCTCAGGCGGGCTTGCTTCCGGATTGAGAGCGTATGTGGAGAAAATAAAAAAAAACAAATCTGCTGATATAGAGATCAGCTGGGTTGGCTGGCCGGGAACTTCTGTGGATGATGAAGAAAAAGTAAGAAAAGACATCCAGCAGAAATTCGGTGCCCATTGTGTTTTCCTTTCCGAAGAGGCAATGGAGAAATTTTATGAAGGATTCTGCAACAAAACCATCTGGCCTTTATTCCATTATTTTCCGGCCTATACGTCATACCAGAAAGAGCACTGGGAACAGTATATTCTCGTGAATGAAATTTTCTGCAAGACACTGCTTTCCATTATCAGACCCGGAGATGTAATCTGGGTTCATGATTATCACCTGATGCTGCTACCCGGCATGATCCGCAAGCAAATCCCGGATGCAACTATCGGATTTTTCCTGCATATCCCGTTTCCTTCATACGAAGTATTCAGGCTCATACCGAGTAGCTGGAGAAGGCATATCATGGAAGGTCTCTATGGCTCAGACCTGGTTGGATTTCATACCCATGATTACCGCACATATTTTTTACGAAGCACACAGCGGATACTTGGTTACAGCAACCATATGGGTGAGATTCAGCGGAACGGCCACCTGGTAAAAGTGGATAATTTCCCAATGGGTATCGATTACCATAAATACCATTCGACTGCGCTGGGGAAAAAAGTGGAGGCAGAAAAGAAAAAGCTTAAAAAGTCTTTTGCATCACTCAAGCTGATCGTTTCAATCGACCGGCAGGACTATACGAAAGGAATTCTGAACCGTTTGAAAGGTTATGAATATTTTCTCAAAACATACCCGCAATGGAAAGAAAAAGTGTGCCTGGTGATGATCGTCGTACCCAGCCGCATCGGGGTTGAAAACTACATCAGCATCAAAAGCCAGATCGATGAGCTGGTGGGGAGCATTAACGGCAAATTCGGCAACCTTCAATGGACACCGGTTTTGTACCAGTACCGTTCCATTTCATTCAATGAGCTGATCGCACTATATAATTTCAGCAAAGTGGCGCTGGTTACACCCCTGCGCGACGGGATGAACCTTGTAGCGAAAGAATTTATTGCTGCCCGCACCAACAATGCAGGCGTTCTGATCCTGAGTGAAATGGCAGGTGCTGCAGATGAGCTTGCGGAATCCATCATCATTAACCCCAACTTTGTGGAAGAAATCGGAGAAGCCCTTGCCAGGTCATTTGACATGCCTGAAAATGAACAGTCGAAGAATCTGGTAGTGATGCAGAACCGGATACGTTCGTATGACGTTTTCAAATGGGCTGATGATTTTTTGACATCCCTCAAGTCAGTCAAGCAGAAACAAGAACGTTTGCGTGCGAAAACGCTCAACATGGATGAGCGACAGCATATTATCTCAGGCTTCCGCAATGCAGCTTCACGTACATTGTTTCTCGATTACGATGGCACACTCACTCCTTTCGCCGGCCATCCGCGGGATGCAAAACCGGGAAAAGACCTTGTGTCCACATTGAGATACCTGGCCCTGGCTGAAAAAACGGAGATCATTCTGATTAGCGGGCGGGACCGCGGCACACTTGAAAAATGGTTCGGCCACCTTCCTGTAAACCTTATTGCCGAACATGGATTGTTTATCAAGGAAATCCAGAAAAGCTGGAGGCTGCTGAAACCTATCAGGAAAAACTGGAAGAAAAAAATAATTCCCATACTCAAGCTGTATACCGGAAAGCTGCCGGCCTCATTCATTGAAGAAAAAGAATATTCAGTCGTTTTCCATTTCCGCAACTCAGAACCTGCACTGGCCTCGCTCCGCGTAAAAGAGCTTACCGAGCACCTGGTTACTTTTACCACCAATATGGATATACAGGTGCTTAACGGTAACAAGATCCTTGAAATACGGAATGCTGGTATCGACAAGGGCGTTGCCGCGCTTCACTGGCTGACAAACAAAAAGAAAAAACCGCATTTTATTTTATCCGTCGGAGATGATTTCACAGACGAAGATCTGTTTAGAGTGATGCCGAAAGAAGCCTTCTCCATTAAAGTTGGTCTTGAACCATCTTATGCCAAGCATAACCTGCTGAACTCCGACGATGTAATTAATCTGCTCAAACAACTGCATGAAGGCTGAGCACATTTTTGGAAAAATGTCGTAATTGAGTAAATTTTTATAGGGATTTACATCAAATACGTAGGTTTGAAGCACATTTACCCCGGAAATGCAGCAACCCTCCTTCGACACCTGGACCACCATTTTCCTGTTTGCAGCCATCCAGGGACTATTTGTTTCCTGTGTCCTATTCATTATTAAAAAGGAAAACAGGCCTGCCAACAGGCTACTTTCCTTCCTGGTTTTTTTATTTTCCATAACCCTCGTCGAATATGTGCTGTACTGGACAGGGCACCTGTATACGTTTCCACATATGCTTGGAATAAGTGAGGGCTTTCCTTTCCTTTTTGGAGTGATACTCTATTTCTATTTTAAAATTGTTTTCCGGAACTATAAAATCCGCCCGCCAGACATCCTACATATCCTGCCTTTCTTGCTATTCACCATGATCATGCTGCCCAGGTATTTTTCAGGTGCTGATGTGAAAATGTTGTGGATGACCGGAAATCAGACTCCACCGGTGTTTGAGTGGCTGGTATCATTCAAAACAATCCGGGTGATACCATGGCCCTGGATCAAGATTATTCATATGACCATATACCTGGTGCTGATACTGGTTGATTTCCTGGCACTCAGCAAGACCGATCCGCGGGTAAGGAAATGGTTTTCATGGCTTGTGGGTCTTTTCGCCGGGTTCATTGCCAGCTATGCTTCATATTTTATACTCGTGAAATTTTCATTCTTTAATAATGAATGGGATTATATGATATCGTTCAGCATGATGTTTTTTATTTATTTCATCGCATGGTTCGGATATTTACAACCTGCCATATTCAGCGGTTTCAGCCTGCAGGAATCTATACGTGAACCTTCGCGTTACAGGAATTCACCGGTGTCTGCAGAGGTGAGCAGCGAAATTCTGTGCACGCTTGAAAAAATCATGAATGAAGACAAACTTTACCGCGAAAACGACCTGCGGCTTGATAAGCTTGCGATGGCAGTCGGCACCTCACGCCATCATCTTTCACAGGTGATCAATTCACATACAGGTTCGGGTTTTTTCGAATACATCAATTCCCTCCGCATCCGTGAAGCCCGTGATCTTCTCAAATCAAAATCCAAGGAAGAGCTGAATATCATCGAAATTGCCTATGCTGTAGGATTCAATAACAAGGTTTCATTTAATACAACTTTTAAAAAGCTTACCGGAATTACTCCTTCCGAATTTCGCAGACAGCATGCGGAAGCCAAATCAAACCAATAAGGCAGGCAAGGCTGCAGATCATAACATATCCAAACCTTCTATAAAAGGTCATTAAAAGGGAAATCTCTATAGGATTTGACCTGAACCGGCAGCGGGTAACTTTTATTTGCTTCAAAAATCAAAAGCAAATGAAAAAACAACTCCTTACCATTCTATTCATTGTTGATTTAATTCAGCCATCGTTTTCCCAAAGCGGATTCACACATATAACGGATCCAGGCAACCCTGTTACACTTATGCCCGCCCCTGCCAGCTATCGTGGAGCTACATGGATAGATATTGATAACGATAACGACATTGACCTGTATGCAGCCCCTCATTTCCTTTTCAGGAATGACGGACAGGGAAATTTCGTTCAGTATACCAATCCCTTCAATTTTACTCCGACACAGGGACCCGGCGGAGCAAGCTGGGCTGACATTGACAACGACGGGCTACCTGACTGTATCATTGCCCAGAACCCTTCGCAGGCATACATCAATACCGGGAACGGAAATTTCAACAACATATCATCACAGCTGCCCAATTTCAACAACTTCCCTGCCTGGGGATGCGCATTCGGTGACTGGAACAATGATCCTTATATTGATTTTATATATGTTCATGCCGCTGGATTTCATAGCTCCGGTCCCTTTCCGAACAAACTATACCTCAATACCAATGCCTCTCTCAACCTTCAGTACATTACAGGATATGCTATTACAGATTCCGTAAAGCCATATACGGTTCCATACTGGAGTGATTATGACATGGATGGCGATATGGATCTCTTTATCGCCAGCGGACCGGGAGGTTCGCCCGGATATGATTACTGTTATAAAAACCTGAAAATGGAAACGGGTCTGGATACCCTGGAGCGCATGACTACAGAATTATTTGCCACCCAGCTGCAGGATGGACAATGCTATAATTTTATCGATCATGACCATGACGGCGACCTTGATCTTTGCCTGACCAATTATATAGGGGCGCAGACCAGGTTCTATGTTAATAACGGCGGCAGCTATTCACTTCAAACAATGCCCTTTACCGGAATCAACAGGAACCTTACCAACGACTGGGGTGATTTTGATAACGACGGTGACCTCGACGTACTAATCACGAACGATATTCAGCCGATGAGGCTTTACCGTAACCTGGGTAACGGATCATTTGGAACCGCAGTTTCGCTTGGAGTTGACAGTGCTTGTGGAATTACAAACGGCGATTATGACAATGACGGTGACCTGGACTTTTTTTCGAACGGCAGGGAAAATGGCCGTGCGCTGTTCCGGAATGATTCACTTTACGGGAATAACTGGATTAATATACGTTGCAATGGATCCACTTCGAACCGGTCAGCCATAGGCACTTTGGTGAGGATGAAAGCTGTGATAAACGGTAACAGCTACTGGCAGACCCGGGAAATTTCAGCTCAGAATTCATTCCAGAGCCAGAATGATCTGCGGGTTCATTTCGGACTGGGTGATGCCACGGTGATTGATTCTATAACAATACGGTATTCTTCCGGCCAGGTGAGTCATTTTGTAAACATTGCAGTGAACAATTTTTATTGTCATGATGAAGGAACAGCTTCCCTCTGCATGGTAACCGGAATACACGAATCGCCGGATGCAAAAGATAAAGTACTGATCCAGCCTAATCCTGCCGATTCATTTATACATGTGGAATTTAAAAGGAATAATAAAGGTGCCGCAGCATGGCAGGTGTATGATGCAACAGGCAAAGTGATGACAAGCGGTATGGTATTAAAGGATCATAACCTCAGTATTGACATTTCACAATTTCCACAGGGAAGCTACCATATTCAGATTATCAGGGACAGGAAAATTATTTCCGGCAGCTTTATGAAATTTTAGCTTTTATGCATCCTATGATTACCCGAATTACATTAATCAGGCAACCTATGAGCTTCATCAGTATCATTGATGCGATATTTTTTCTGTTCCTGCTTGTTGCTGCTTTTAAAATTGCCGGAATAAGGTACAGAAACGGAATGTTGAAAAAGAAACAGGGGAAAAGTTAAATCACTGGACTGACCAGCCGGTAGACATGGCATTCTAGTATTTAAGTCTGATTTTATTGCTGTGGCAAAATTTCCCTTTGGTTAAGGTGTATTTTTGATGCCACCCCTCATCCCTGGATCTTGAAGCTTTACCCGGCTTCAATTGACACAACCCCGCAGATTACGGGCGCGAGGAATTATATATTGCCCTGACATTCGCAACCCAAACAACCATGAAAAGAATTTTCACTTGTCTGATTCTTATCACCAATATGACCTATGGCCAGGTCCCGGAAGATACTATTGATTTCAACCTGGATGAAGTTGAACAGTCACTAAATTACCAGACCGGAACCATTTCCTTCACTGAAGTAGATGCAAAGATCACTGTACCTGCTGGTTTCCGGTTCCTTGGCAGGGATGAGGCGGTCTATGTATTGAGTGATTTGTGGGGCAACCCACGCGACAGCTCTATGCTTGGCCTGCTGGTTCCTGAAGACCATGGTGTGATGGATGCCGAAAGCTGGGTTTTCGAGATCAGCTTCCAGGAAACGGGGTTTGTGAATGATGAAGATGCGGCAGAAATTGATTATGATGCCCTGCTCGTTGACCTAAGGAATGAGCTCGCTGAAGAAAACAAACTGCGTATCAATGAGGGATACACAGAAGCAGAGCTGATCGGCTGGGCATTAAAACCTTATTATGATAAAGATAAAAAAGTGCTTCACTGGGCTAAAGAGCTGAAATTTGGAGGTGACTCAGTCCACACGCTTAACTACAATTTAAGGATACTTGGCCGCAAAGGTGTTTTTGTAATGAACGCCATTGCATCAATAGATCAATTAACGGAGGTGAAGGCAAACAACGATAAAATATTAAACAGCATAACTTTTAACGACGGCAGCCGGTATGCGGATTTTAATCCGGATATCGATGAGGTCGCTGCATGGACCATTGGCGGACTGGTTGCGGGAAAGGTGCTGGCCAAAGCCGGTTTCTTTGCCATCATCCTGAAATTCTGGAAGCTGATCGCACTTGGCGTTGTTGGCGGAGGATCATTACTTTGGAAATTTATTTCGGCCAGAAATAATAACGGTTAGTTTTTTTTCCGCTTCCCGGATGACCTGAAATTCATTTCGTATGATTTTCAAATAAAATTCCCGCTTACTTTTTATATTTATGATCTAAATTTTCAGATTATGAATCATCTTGAATTCTTTGTTTCATCATTTAAGGACAATACAGCTGTGTTCGAAATGCATTTCAGGAATCTTGGGGTGGAGCAGGCGTCGTGGAAACCTGCTGAAAATAAATGGAGCCTCCTTGAAGTATTGTGTCATTTGTATGATGAGGAAAAGGAAGATTTCCGCTACCGGCTGAAGGACATACTTGAAGCAGTCGAACAGCCCCTCCCTCCTATAGATCCGCAGGAATGGGTGACTTCCAGGGATTATGCAAGCAAAAATCTTAGTGATATGCTGGCGAAATTTCTTGTTGAAAGAAAGCAATCCCAGGAATGGCTTCTTTCGCTGGCGGATGCCAATTGGGAAAATGTATATAATCACCCGAAAATTGGTCCCATGTCAGCCGCATTTGTTCTCGCCAACTGGCTTGCGCACGACTACCTGCATTTCCGCCAGATCGCCAGGCTCAAATACGAATACCTTCAGCACCTCGGTAACCCAAACCTGTCTTATGCAGGAAATTTGTAAGCGGTTTTGAGTTAGGAGTTATGAGTTAAGAGTTAAGAGTTAAGAGTTATGAGTTAAGGAGTGTATGAGTTAGGAGTTTATGAGGAATTAGAAATTAGAAATTAGAAATTATGAGTTAGGAATTAGAAATTAGAAATTATTAATTAGAAATTAGGAATAGGAATTAGGAATTAGAAATTAGAAATTAAGAATCACTAGCGTTGCGTTAAATTTAAGTAAAGTTCTTTGAAAGTATTGATATTAGTGGAATAGCAGGATAAATTATTTGGCCATGATTTGAAATAATTTCTAATTTCCTTTGTGTAAATCATTG
>Ga0190272_10000819_pt1 | contig 15204 bp, 16 predicted proteins | sample Popmic504T_FD_133746 | JGI IMG/M metagenome (GOLD analysis project Ga0190272, IMG submission 133746) | Populus adjacent soil microbial communities from riparian zone of Shoshone River, Wyoming, USA - 504 T | ecosystem: Environmental > Terrestrial > Soil > Riparian zone | place: USA: Wyoming... | reverse complement strand
TTCACGGTGATGGGCGTCGTCGGCTTCGCCGCGACCGGGCTGGAGGGTTTCGCGGCGCGGGGTTCGCACGTGAACCTGTTCGGGCTCGCGGTGAACCCGTTGCAGAACCTGGTGCACCTGGCGGTGGGCGTCGCCGGCATCGTGCTGTCGGCCCGGCTGGACCGCACGCGGCTGTACGGCTGGATCCTGGTGACGGCCTACGGCGCGCTGTTCGGCTACGGGCTGCTGGTGTCGCGGCTGGAGCACCTCGACGTGCTCAACCTCAACTGGCCGGACAACTGGCTGCACCTCGGCTTCGCCGTGCTCGGCCTGGTGATCGCACTGGGTCCGGTGCGTTCCGCCCGCAGCCGCGAGTAGCCGGTCCTCCAAGGAGCAGCCCTACTCGGTAAGGCCGTCGCGGAGCTGGGCCAGCGTCTGGGCCAGCAGGCGCGACACGTGCATCTGGGAGATGCCGACCTTCTCGGCGATCTGGGTCTGGGTGAGGTTGCCGAAGAAGCGCAGCATGAGGATGGTGCGCTCCCGTTCCGGTAACGACTCCAGCAGCGGCCGCACCGACTCCCGGTACTCGACCTGGTCGAGCGCGGAGTCGGCCTTGCCCAGGGCATCCGCCGTGGTGTGGCCGGAGGACTCGTCGGTCAGCACCTCGTCGAGCGAGGCACTGCGGTAGGCGCCGGCGGCCTCCAGTCCCTCCAGCACCTCCTCGGTGCCGCACTGCAGGTGGGCGGCGATCTCGCTCGGCCGTGGGGCCCGACCCAGCCGCTGCGACAGCTCCGACACCGCGGTGCCGATCGCGACGTGCAGGTCCTTCAGCCGTCGCGGCACCCGCATCGACCACGCCTGGTCGCGGAAGTGCCGCCGCACCTCGCCGGTGATCGTCGGCACCGCGTAGGAGAGGAAATCTGACCCGCGGTCCGGCTCGAACCGGTCAACGGCGTTGATCAGCCCGACGGTGGCGACCTGCTGCAGGTCCTCCTGCGGCTCGCCGCGGTGCGCGAAGCGCCGGGCGATGTGCATGGCGACCGGCAGGTGCCCGGTGACCAGCTGGTCCCGCAGCCGGGCCCGCCGTGGATGCTCCTCCGGCAGCGCGGCGAACTTCTTGAACAGCGGGGTGAGGTGTTCGTACCCGGAGTTCTGCTGTGTCACTCCGATGTCACCCGTCGACCCGCCCGCGCCGCAGGCAGAGCCTGATGCCGATCGCCTGGTGTCCACCCTCGGCCGCGTCGATCGTCAACGCCTCGACGTCGTCGGTGAGGGTGGCGAGTACGCGCCAACCGAAGGTGTTCTGCGGCACCTGGGCGCCGTCGGTGACCGGCACCGTCGCGACGACCTCGAACAGGTCGGCGCCGGCGAGGAACCGGCACGACAGCGTGCTGCCGGGCGCGGCGAGCGGGACCAGGGTGGCGCACGCCTCGTCCACCGCCATCCGCAGGTCCGACACCGCGTCGATGTCGAAGTCCTGTCTGGCGGCGAGATCGGCGGCCACCACGCGGACCGACGAGATCTGTGCCGCCGAGGCGGGTATCCGGACCTCCACGAGTGTGCGGCTGTCCGGACTGGCCTGTTGGCCACCGGGAGCGATCACAGCTCCTCCTTCCTGGGGCCAACTGGTTGCGGCGATCGGAGTCTAGATGTCGGGGTGCGGCTGTCGGCTGGCGCCGGAGTACCCCTGCCGGGACACTGCCCAAACCACTCGCACACCGTCTCCGGTTGCGGGTTGGGCCGGTGAGGAGTTGCCTTGGCGTCAACCGACGACCGGCAGCTGAGCCAGTGGGGGTGAGCGGAACGGTGGTGGCCCAACGTCCCGGCATGGCCGGCGAGGTAGCCGGTCCGCAGGCCGAGCCGATGCCACCGTTGTGGTTGACCGTGCCGGCCAGGGCCGGCCAGCTCCCAGGTCTGCGTCGGGCGCTGCGCCAGTGGCTGAGCCAGGCCGGCGTCGGAGAGGACGACGTGACGGCTGTCCTCGTCGCGGTCGGGGAGGCCACCAGCAACGCCGTCGAACACGCCTACCTCGACACCGAACCGGGGCTGGTCCGCCTCACGGCGCGGCTCGGCGTCGGCCCGGTCCTGATCCTGCAGGTGATCGACAACGGGCGGTGGTGTCCGCCGACGGAGAGCGACAACCGCGGCCGCGGTCTGCCGCTGATGCGGGCGACGATGGACGAGGTGGACGTGCGACACCCCGACGAGGGGGGCACCACCGTGCTGATGCGTCTGCGGCTCTCCCACGACGACTGAACCGGTGCTCAGCCGGCCAGCGCGTGGTCCAGGTCGGGGTAGATGTCGAACAGCTCGGCCAGCCCGGTGGCGGCCAACGGACGCTGCACCGCGTGGCTGGCGCTCACCAGCCGCAACGACACGCCACGGTTGCCGGCCTCCTCGCGCGCGGTGACCAGGGCGGCCAGACCGCTGGAGCCCAGGAACCCCACGTGGCTCATGTCCAGCACGAGGGTCGTCAGGTCGCCCTGCAACTGTTCGAGGATGAGTGAGCTGACCATGGGCGTGGTGAGCATGTCGACCTCGCCGCCGATGTGCACCACGACGACATCCGCCCGACGCTCGACGTCGAGATCGACGACCTGGTCGGCCGCCGCGTCCTCTGCGATGTCCGGCGCATCGGTGTGGCCTGGGACCGCAGGCGTCCTTCCCGTGTTCGACACGGCTCAACTCCCTCGTAGCCGCCATCAAGGTCAGCGGCTCCAGGGTACGGCAGCCGCGGTCCGCGGCTGCCTGCTCAACCGCGTGCGCGCTCACCCTACGGAGTAGCGCGGCGGCCTCACAACCGGGGCGACCCGTGTCGGGCGGTTGCCCCGAAAAGGTGGTGTTTGAACTCGTTCGTGCGCGGGTAGATACAGGTCAGGCTTGCCCGATGCGTCAGCAAGGTGGCCCGGGGTGTGACGTCGGGGTCTTGCCGGGCGACCGATTCGGGGTGTCGCGTCGGGCAGGCCGTTTCTCTTTCCAAGCATGGCCCGGTACGACCTGGCGGCATCGTCAAGCAGGAGGCCCGACCGATGCGGCTGCGTCGCGTTGACCCCGCGAGGGCAGGGCTCACCAGACGCCGCCGCGGCCGAGGCTTCAGCTACCACCTGCCCGACGGAGCCGCCGTCGACGACCCGCTGGTCGTCGACCGCATCAGGGCGCTGGCCATCCCGCCGGCGTGGACCGAGGTGTGGATCTCCCCGGCGCCCAACGGTCACATCCAGGCCGTCGGCACCGACGCGGCCGGCCGCCGCCAGTACCGCTACCACGACGAGTGGCGCATCGCCCGGGACGCCGAGAAGCACGACCGGGTGCTGCGGCTGGCGACGCGGCTGCCCCGGTTCCGCGAGGCCGTCGAGCGGGACCTGACGGGCGGCGGGCTCACCCGCGGCCGGGTGCTCGCCGGGGCCCTGCGGATGCTCGACCTCGCCGTGTTCCGCGTCGGCAGCGACCAGTACGCGCCCAACGGCGGCGACGACGAGGGCAGCTTCGGGCTCGCCACCCTGCGGGTGGACCACGCGCGGGTGCGCCGCGGCGTCGTGCTGGTCGACTACCTGGCCAAGGGCGGCGCCCAGCACTCCGTGACCCTGCACGACCCCGACCTGCACCGGCTGGTGGTGTCGCTGCGCCGTGGCCGTTCCCCCGACGCCGACCTGCTGGGGTACCGCACCCCCGGCGGCTGGCACGACGTGACCGCGGAGGACATCAACGCCAGGATCAAGGAACTGGCCGGTGACGAGTTCACCGCGAAGGACCTGCGCACCTGGAGCGCGACCGTGCTGGCCGCCGTGTCGCTGGCCTCGGTGGCGATGTCCGGCGGCGGGCTGGTGCCCACGTCGCAGCGGGCCAGGAGACGCGCCGTGGTGGCGGCCATGGGCGAGGTCGCCGAACACCTCGGGAACACTCCGGCGGTCGCGCGCCGGTCCTACGTCGACCCGAGGGTGATCGACCGCTTCGACGAGGGCACCACGGTGTGCGCGGCGTTGCGCAGGGCGGGCTCCGGCGACCTGTCCGACACGGCCGTGCGCGAGGTCATGGAGCGTGCCGTCCGCCGCATGCTCACGAGGTAGTTTCCTACCGTGGACCTTCGACTGAGCGACGAACAGGCCGCGCTGCGCGAGCTGGCCGCGGACTTCATCGACCGCGAGGTCGTGCCGTACGCCGCCGAGTGGGACCGCCGCGAGTCGGTCGACACCGACATCGTGCCGCGCCTCGGCGAGCTGGGCATGCTGGGCATCACCATCGACGAGGAGCACGGCGGCTCCGGCGGCGACCACCTGGCGTACTGCCTGCTGCTGGAGGAGCTCGGCCGCGGCGACTCCTCGATCCGCGGCATCGTGTCGGTGTCGCTCGGCCTGGTGTCCAAGACGATCCAGACGTTCGGCACCGACGAGCAGAAGCAGCAGTGGCTGCCGCAGCTGTGCTCCGGGCAGGCGCTGGGGTGCTTCGGCCTCACCGAGCCGGACACCGGCTCCGACGCGGCTGCGCTGCGCACCAGGGCCGAACGCGACGGCGGCGACTGGGTGCTCACCGGCTCGAAGATGTTCATCACCAACGGAACCTGGGCCAAGGTGGCCCTCGTGATGGCCCGCACCGGCGGTCCCGGCCCGAAGGGCATCACCGCGTTCCTGGTACCCACGGACACCCCCGGCTTCGAGGCGCGGGAGATCCACGGCAAGCTCGGGCTGCGCGGCCAGGCCACCGCCGAGCTGATCATGGACGGGGTCCGCATCCCCGACTCGTGCCGGCTGGGCGAGGAGGGGCAGGGCTTCACCGTCGCGATGAGCGCGCTGGCCAAGGGCCGCATGTCGCTCGCCGCCGGGTGCGTCGGGATCTGCGCGGGCTGCCTGCGGGTGTCGGTGGACTACGCGAAGACCCGCCACCAGTTCGGCAAGCCCATTGCGAGCTTCCAGCTCGTGCAGGACCTGCTGGCCGAGATGGCACTGGAGGCGGACGCCGCCCGGCTGCTGGTGTGGCGGGTGGCCGACCTCATCGACCGCGGCGAGCCGTTCGCCACCGAGGCGTCGATGGCCAAGCTCTACGCCAGCGAGGCCGCGGTCCGCGCGTCCAACGCCGCCGTCCAGGTCTTCGGCGGGTACGGCTACATCGACGAGTACCCGGTCGGCAAGTACCTGCGCGATGCCCGCGTCACCACTGTGTACGAGGGCACCACGCAGATCCAGAAGCTCCTGATCGGCCGGGCGCTCACCGGCATCAGCGCGTTCGGCTGAGCCTGCTCACGAGGTGCGCAGGACCGTTTCCGCGATGCGGGCGCGGTGGGTGTCGCCGCTGCCCGCGAAGGCCTCAAGCCAGAGGGCGCGCTTGTACAGCCGGTGCAGCACGTGCTCCCACGTCATGCCGATGCCGCCGCACACCTGGATGGCCCGCTCGCACGCCAGGACCGCAGCCTCGGCCGCGCTGGACTTGGCCGCGGAGCACGCCGGGTCGGCGAGGGTGTCCGACTCGGACACCGCCCAGGCGGCCCAGTAGGTGAGCGACCGCGCCAGCTCGGTGGCCGCGTAGGCGTCCACGATCTGGTGCGACACCGCCTGGTAGACGCCGATGGGTTTGCCGAACTGCTCACGGGTGCCGGCGTAGGCCACCGCGATGTCGAGCGCCCGCCGGGCGACGCCGATCGCCTCGGCCGCGGCCAGCACGAGGGCGCGGCGCTCCACCGCGGCCATGGTGTCGCCGGCCGAGTCCGCGTCCACCAGCAAGGTCGACGGGGCGCCGGTGAACGTCACGTCGGACAGCCGCCTGGTGCGGTCCGACGTGGTGCGCGGGGTGATCGTGGCGTCGACGGCCCGCACCAGCCGCAGCCCGTCGGCGGTCCGGACGACGAACGCGTCAACAGCCGCGGCGTCCGGCACCAGCACGGCCGCGCCGCTGACCCGGCCGTCGTCGTCCACCGTGATCGTCGAGTCGGTCGCGCGCAGGTCGTGCGGCCGCCCGGCCTCGGCCCACGCCAGCGACAGCCGCAGGCTGCCGGCGGCCACCTCGTCGCGCAGCGCCTCGTCGTGCTCGATCGCGGCCAGGGCCAGCGCCAGCGTGCTGAACAGCGGCGCCGGCAGCAGCCCGTACCCGGTCTCCTCGATCACCACCACGTGGTCGAGCAGGTCGAGCTCGGCGTCGAGCCAGCCCAGCTCGGCGAGCTGCTTCCACACCTCCTCCGGCCACCCGGGCCCGGCGTCCGGCTCGACGTCGACGATGGCGGCGACGTCCTCCAGCGGGTACTGCTCGGCGAGGAACTCCCGCGCCGAGCCGCGCAGCAGCTCCTGCTCCTCGGAGAAGGCGAAGTCCATGACGGTCCTTTCGGCGCTTGCTCAGCGTGAGCGGGGGAGACCGAGCACCCGCTCGGCGGTGATGTTGCGCAGGATCTCCGAGGTGCCGGCCTCGATGGTGTTGCCACGGCTGCGGAACTGCTGGTACTGCCAGTAGCCGTCGGTCGGGGCGTCAGGCCCCTCCGTCGCGCCGGACAGGCCCTGCATCCGCACCGCGAGCTTGCTCAGCCGCTGGTTCGCCTCGCTCCACACCAGCTTGGCGATCGACCCCTCCGGGCCGGGCGTGCCGGTGCGCAGCAGCGTCGAGAGCATCCGGTAGTTGGTGAACCGCAACGCCTGCAGCTCGATCCACTCGCGCGCCACGGCGTCGCGCACCAGCGGGTCGTCGGCCGGCACCCGCCCGTCGAGCGCGGGTTCGCCGGCCAGCTCGATCAGCAGGTCGACGTTGCGCTGCAGCGCCGCGGTGAAGGCGAAGCTCAGGGTGCCGCGCTCGTGCAGCAGGGTGGTCATCGCGACCTTCCAGCCGTCACCAGGGCTGCCCAGCATCGAGTCGGCCGGCACCCGCACGTCGTCGAAGAAGATCTCGTTGAACTCGGGGTCGCCGGTGATCTGACGCAGTGGCCGCACCGTCACCCCCGGGGCGTGCATGTCCACCAGCAGGTAGGACAGGCCATGGTGCTTGGGCACGTCGGGGTCGGTGCGGACGACGAGGATGCACCAGTCGGCGATCTGCGCACCGGACGACCACACCTTCTGCCCGTTGACCACCCAGTGGTCTCCGTCGAGCTCTGACACCAGCTGGGCCCTCGTCCTGGCGCCGGCGAGGTCCGAGCCGCTGCCGGGCTCGGAGAACCCCTGGCACCAGATCTCCTCGCCGGACAGCAGCGGCGGCAGCAGGCGTTGCTTCTGCTCGTCGGAGCCCCAGCTGATGATCGTCGGTCCGGCCATGTTCAGGCCGATCACCCCGAGGTGGCCGGCGGCGCCCGCCGCGGCCGTCTCCTCGTAGTAGATCGCCTGGTAGGTGGGGGACAGGCCACGCCCGCCGTACTCGGTCGGCCACGTCAGCCCCACGTACCCCGCGTCGAACAGCAGACGGCTCCACGTGCGGTGGAAGTCGGTCTCCGGGCGGCCGGCGCCAGGGCCGCCGCCCGGCGCGTGCTCGGCCCAGCTCTCGCGCAGCCAGCTCCGCAGCTCTGCGCGGAAGGCCGCCTCGTCGGGGGTGTCGCGGAAGTCCATGCGCCCAGCATCATGCGAGAAGCCCCGCCAGTCCAGGACCGGCGGGGCTTCTCGGGCGATAACGGATCTAGATGGTGCGAACTCCGGTGGCCTGCGGGCCCTTGGTGCCCTGGCCGACCTCGAACTCGACCCGCTGGTTCTCGTCCAGGCTGCGGAAGCCGTTGGCCTGGATCTCCGAGTAGTGCACGAAGATGTCCGAGCCGCCTCCGTCGGGCGTGATGAAACCGAAGCCCTTTTCGGAGTTGAACCACTTCACAGTGCCTTGCGGCATGTCGTTCTCCTCAACAGATACCGGTGTGCTTCCCCGGTCGTGAGGGAGAGAGCACGCACAAACCACTAGCCGACGACCTCGGCAAGTCAATCACGAAACGCGCCGAGTCCGCCACCGGTTGCGTTGGGTGACCGTGGCTCAGGCGTGTCGTGCGGCGACACCGGCAGGGCGGGCACGATGTCCTGCACGATGGCCAGGAGAGTGCGGCTCAGCAGCACGTGGAGCTGGTCGCGGGTGAGGGTTCTGCGCACCAGCCACTCCCGCGCCGCGACCTGCGCGAAGCCGCTGTACGCACGGACTGCCGCCCTGGTCGGCTCGCCCGCGTCGGTCAGGTCGAGGGCCTCCAGCACCCGCTCGACGCCGACCTCCTCGGCCTCCTCGATGATCGCCTCGAGGTCCTGGTCGCGGCCGAAACCCTGCGCTCCGAGGGCGATGAGCCACATCTTGCGGTGCCGCCACACCGCGTCGAGCCACCAGTCCACCGCCGCTTCCACCCTGGCCGGCGGTGGCCCGGCCGGCAGCTCCACCGTCGCCGGCGGCGGGATGAACACCACCTGCCGCACCACCTCGATGTAGAGATCGCGCTTGGTCCCGAAGTAGTGGTTGATCAGCCCGCGGGCCACCCCGGCCGCCCGCGCGATATCGGTGGTGGACACCGCCGAGTAGTGCCGCTCGCCGAACAGCCGACGTGCGCAGTCGAGGATCTGCTCGCGCCGCTCGTCCGGTTCGAGACGGCGCCACCGCGGCGACGTCGCCGAGTCGCTGCCCATGCGCGACAGGGTGGCACGCCGCGGTCGGTCTCAGCTCCCGAATCGGAGCCGGAGGTCGCGCAGGGCGAAGGTCACCGCCGGGGTGAGGCCGTGCAGGTAGCCGAGCGGGCCGTCCGGATTGATCTTCCAGTTCGCCGACGCCGTGTGCGGGTGGCCGGTGGCGTGGACCGGCGTCTGCCTGCCATGGCCGTCGACCGTCTGGGCGACGGTGAACCAGCTGGGCAGCCGGATCGGCAGCCCGGAGCCGCGCTGGATCTCCGCGGACGCGATGACCCCGGCCGCGGTGTCCGCGCGGGCCGTGAAACTCGGCTCGTGGGTCATCTCGAACTGGGCCAGCTCCTTGGGGATGCCCCACATGGCCCGGCCGCCGGCCAGCGACGCCGGGCTGTCCACCCAGATCTCGGTGACCGTGACGATGGGCCGCACGCCGTCGCGCACCAGGACGGCGGCCACCAGCTCGTGGTACGGCAGCAGCCCGCTCGGCTCGTAGTCCACCCACGCCGTGCCGACGAACACCTGGCCGCCGACGGTCAGCGGCCGCAGCCCCTGCGGGACCCGCCCGGCCAGCTGCTCGGCGGGCAGCCGCCACACCGACACGTACGCCTGGCCGGCCAGGTTCCACGGCTCCGGCGGATAGCTCGGCTCGGCGGGCGTACCGCTGTCCATGGCGTGCTCCCTCTACCCCGGGGTCGGTCGGTGGCCGGTGTGCGCCAGCAGGGAAATGATCGGTCAGACCGGCGCCGACGGCCAGACCACCCCTCGGTGGACCGGGCCTCGGCGGTCGCCCATCATCGACTGTATGGACGACGTGGTGGTGGAGGCACTGGGCCTGCTCGCGCTCGGCCGGCCGGGGGAGGCGTCGGCCGCGCTGACCGCGCTGGCCTCGGACGGCGGGTCGGCCGGCGGGCGACTGCGTCGGGAGCTGGCCGAGCATCTCGCGGCGCGGCACCACGGCCGGGTGTACGACGAGCCGGCCGCGTTCCAGGCGTTCATCGGCGGCGGCGGCAACGTGGAGCTGTACCGCGCGGTCATCGCCCGGCTGGCCGCCACCTACCGCGACCTCGGCGCGCGGACCGTGCTGGACGTCGGCAGCGGTGACGGCCGGGTGGTGGTGCCGGCCGCGTCGGCCATGGGCGGGGACGCGCCCGAGCTGGACCTGGTCGAACCGTCCGACGCGCTCCTCGCCGACGCGGCCACGTCGGCCACGGCGGCAGGGCTCACCGCGAGGACGCACCACGGCACTGTGCAGGACCTGCTGGCAGGGCAGGACCTGCTGGCCGGTGAGCCGGACCGGCGCTGGGATCTGGTGGAGGCCACGTTCGCGCTGCACGCGATCGAGCAGGGGGAGCGCACCGCCGTGCTGGCCGCGCTGCGCCGCGTGGCCGGCGCCGTCGCCATCGTCGAGTTCGACGTGCCGGCCTTCGACGACGGGAGCCCCGAGCACCTCGCGTACCTGGCGCGCCGGTACGAGCGCGGCGTCGCCGAGTACGACGGGAGCCTTGTCGCGCAGGGCTTCCTCATGCCGGTGCTGGTGGGACAGGTGAGCCCGGACCGTCGGCGCCACACCTGGGAGCAACCGGCCGCCGGCTGGGCCGCGCAGCTCACCGACGCCGGCTGGCGCGACGTCGCGGTGACCCCGGTGGCCGACTACTGGTGGGCCCCAGCATTCATGATCACCGCCGACGCCGACGCCGACGCCGACGCCGACGCCGACGCCGACGGGCGGTCCGACGTCGCCGGCCGGCTCGGCGCCGAGCGGGCGGCCACCCTGGCCCGGATCGCCTCCCTGACCGGCCGCTTCGACGACATGGTCGCGGCCTCCGCGCTCACCACCGGCGACGACGAGCATGACCCGGAAGGGGCCACCATCGCATTCGAGCGGGCCCAGGTGAGCGCGCTCCTCGACCAGGCGCGGGCCGACCTCGGCGGGCTGGACCACGCGGCGGCCCGCCTGGCCGACGGCACCTACGGGGTGTGTCGCCGGTGCGGCCGCCCGATCGCCGCCGAACGGCTGGAGGTCCTGCCCGCCGCCGACACCTGCATCGCCTGCGCCCGCGCCGCCGACCGCCGCCCCTGACCCGGCGCACCCCGCGGCCCCTGACCCGCTGCCCACGAACACGACTCGGCCCGCGTATCGGCCGATTCCCCCGCATGAACGTGACACCAGTCTGCTCGGACGCGCGGAAAACCAGACTGGTGTCACGCTCATGCGGCGTGTGCTGGTTCGGCATCGGCGCCAGCGGTGATGATGTCGTGGGCAGCTGCGGCGGCGGCGGTGTGGTGGCGGCGCCGGCCGGGTGTCAGGCCTCGTTGAGGCGGAACGGGATTCCGTTGGTACGGAGGAACTCCAGCCATCGGCGGGCGTCGTCGGCGCCCTCTGCGGCGCGCCGCAGGCCGGGCGGGGTGCGGCCGTCCAGGATCTCCAGAACCCCGTTGGCCAACGGCAGCGACACGCACCGGGCCATGGCGCTCTCGGTGGCGTCGCCGGTGAGGTCGAGCAGGTACTGGCCGGACCAGGCGGCGCCGCTGTCGCCCCTGACGCGCAGCGCCACCGCGAGGATGACCCGGTCGCGGTCGGCGTCGGTGGTGGGGTAGCGGGCGGCCAGGTCGGCGGCCATGGAGGTGAGGTCGTCGTCGGAGCCGGTCCGGAGCCGGGTGAACACGTCGGCCCAGGCGTCGCGCCAGCCGTCGAGGCGCAGGGTGCCGCGGACGAACGTCTCCACCCGCCACGATGCGGGAAAGGCGTACTGCGTCAGGAAAGGAACGCTGTCGCGGTTCGGGTAGACCTCGAAGGTCTCCCCGTCGAGGACGTGCGGGCGGGTGGCCTCCCACGGCGGGTCGGCGACCGTCTGCACGCCACCGTCGACGTACCTGGCCGGGGCGCGCAGCGCGGTCAGGACCCCGCGCGGCGCCCAGCTGAACCGGTAGCGGAAGTCGTTCGGCACGGCCGGGATGCCGCCGCAGTACGAGGTGAACTCGGCGACCGCCGGGGTGTCGCCGACGGCCGCCAGCGCGCGGGCCACCAGGTCGTCGGCGAAGAGGTGGTCGATGCCGGGGTCGAGGCCCGCCTCGGTCAGCACGGTCACGCCGGCGTCCACCGCGGCCGGCACCTCGGCCAGGATGGCGTCGGAGACGTAGCTGGTGCAGGCGAAGTGCGCCCCGGCGGAGGCGCACAGCCGCACCAGCCCGGGGTGCTCGGTCGCCGGCAGCATCGACACCACGACGTCGCCCGGCCGCACCTCGGCGGCCAGCGTCGCCGGGTCGTACGCCCGGGTGTCGATCCGACCGGCGAGGCCGAGCCGGGTGAGGCACTGCCCGGCGCGTTCGGTGGTGCGGCCCCACAGCAGCACCCGCGGCGCCCGCTCCAGCAGCACCCGCAGCCCGCTGCCGGTGGACAGGCCGGTGCCGATCCAGTGCACGGTGCTCAGCTGGGTCTCCACCGGGAAAGCCTGACACAGCGCGGCATCAGGCCGCCGGGAACCGTGCCACCCAGGCGCGCTGCCACGGCGTCTCGACCGCCCTCGGCCGGTAGTGCGACCGCGTCCAGGCGACCGCCTCGACGGCCGGCAGCCCGGCCAGGACGGCGAGGCAGGCGATGACGGTGCCGGTGCGGCCGACCCCGCCGCCGCACGCGACCTCGACCCGCCGGCCGCCGCGGGCGTGATCGTGCAGGGCGCGGATCTGCCGCACGGCGTGGTCGTGGTCGCGGGGGAGGAGGAAGTCCGGCCAGTCGATCCACTCGTGCGGCCAGGACAGCGCGTCGTCGTGGCGTCGGCGCATCCGCCGGGTGCCCAGGTAGAGGCCGTGCTCGGGCGACGGTCCAGGCCCGGCGGCCGGCGGCCCGTCGCGCAGGCCGCGTCCGCGGACCGACGACCCGTCGGGCAGGCGGATCGCACCGGGCAGTTGGATCGCGCCGGGCAGCGGTTCGCCGGTCATGGGCCCATCCTGGCCGACCGCGCGTCGTTGACCGTTCCCCGGGCCCGTCCTAGGCTCCGGCGACGCCGAGTAGTCGCGCTGTCACCCCCGTCACCCGGAGGTTGGTATGGCCGGACCATCCAGGACCCTTCGTGCCGTGCTGGCGGTGCCGCTCGCCGCCGCGCTGATCGGCGGGCTGGCCACGACCGTCACCGGCAGCGCGACCGCCGACCCCACCGGGCGGGAGGCCCTCGTCGCGGACCTCGACCGCATCCTGGCCGACCAGCGGCTGCGCGGCGCCGGCGCCGGCGTGGTGATCCGGGACGCGGCTACCGGAGAGGACGTGTACTCCCGCGGTGGCGCGGACAAGCTGCTGCCGGCGTCGAACAACAAGCTTCTCACCTCGGTGGCGGCGCTCGAGGCCCTCGGGTCGGACTATCGGTTCACCACGGGGGTGCTCGCGACCGCGCCGCAGCGCGGGCCGGCGCTGCTCGGCGACCTGTACCTGCGCGGCACCGGCGACCCGACGCTGCTGCAGGCCGACTACGACCGGCTCGCCGCAGGGGTGGCCGCCGCCGGCATCCGGATCGTCACCGGCCGGCTGGTCGCCGACGACACCTGGTTCGACGACACCCGCCTCGGCGTCTCGTGGGCGTGGGACGACGAGCCGTTCTACTACTCGGCGCAGGTGTCGGCGCTGTCCGTCGCCCCGGACACCGACTACGACGCGGGCAACGTGATCGTCGAGGTCCGGCCGGGTGCCGCGGTGGGCGTCCCGGCCGCGGTCGGGCTGGTCCCGGCCACCGGCTACGTCCGCGTCGACAACCGGGCCACCACCGGCCCGGCTGGGTCGGCGAGCACCATCTCGCTGGACCGCCCACACGGCGCCAACACGATCGTCGTTACCGGCTCGGTGCCGGCCGGACGCCAGCCGATCCGGAGCTGGCGGACCGTGTGGGAGCCCACCGGGTTCGCCGCCGACGTGTTCGCCCGCGCGCTCGCCGCGCACGGCGTCCGGGTGATCGGCGGCACCGGGCTGGGCGCCACCCCGGCCGGGGCGCGCACCATCACCGACCACCGGTCCATGACGCTCGCCGAGCTGTTGGTGCCGTTCATGAAGCTGTCGAACAACGGGCACGCCGAGGTGCTGGTGAAGGCCATGGGCCGCGAGGTGCGTGGCGAGGGCACCTGGGACGCGGGCATCGAGGTGGCCGCCGAGCGGCTCGCCACGCTCGGCGTCCCGGCCGACGCCTACCGGATGATCGACGGCTCGGGGCTGTCCCGGATGCAGATGCTCACCGCCGACGTGGTGACCACGGTGTTGCTGGCCGCGGACGACGAGCCGTGGTTCGACGCCTGGTACGCGTCGCTGCCCATCGCGGGTGTGTCGGACCGGATGGTCGGTGGCACCCTCCGCAGCAGGATGGGCGGCACGGCCGCCGCGGGCAACGCGCACGCCAAGACCGGCTCCCTGACCGGCGTCAGCGCGCTGTCCGGCTTCGTCACGACCGCCGACGGTGAGCGGCTGGTGTTCTCCATCCTGCTGAACAACTACCTGTCGGCGAGCCCCAAGGACATCGAGGACGCGATCGTGGTCCGGCTCGCCGAGTACGCGGGCGAGGAGGACCGCCCGGCGCGGTCGGTGACGCTGCCGGCGCCGCGGCTGCCGGCCGACGACCCGGCCACCCGGGTCGACGAGTCGAGCCTGGAGTGCAGCTGGTCCCACGCGTGCTGACCCCGCCGCGACGGTTCGGTTGCGGTCAGTAGTCTTCCGATACCGAAGAGTGTGAGGTGTGTGATGACCGACCGCGCCGCGTGGGTGCCGGCTGATATCAACGTCGACGTGCCCAGCGCGGCACGCGTCTACGACTACCTGCTGGGCGGGGGGCACAACTTCCTCGCCGACCGGGTCGTCGGTGACAAGGTCCTCCAGGTGCTGCCCAACGGCGGCCAGATCGCCGGGTCGAACCGGGCGTTCCTGCGCCGCGCGGTGCTGTACATGATGGAGCAGGGCATCACCCAGTTCCTCGACCTCGGGTCCGGCATCCCCACCGTCGGCAACGTCCACGAGATCGCCCAGCGGGTCGACCCGGCCGCCCGCGTGGTGTACGTGGACCACGACGAGGTGGCCGTCGCCCACAGCGAGCTCATCCTGGAGGGCAACGACAACGCCTCGGTCGTCGCCGGCGACTTCTGCGAACCGGACATCATCCTCACCGCGGACGCCGTGCGGTCGCTCGACTTCGACCGCCCGATCGGGCTGCTGATGGTCGCGGTGTTCCACTTCGTGCCCGACGACAAGCACCCGAGCGCGATCGTGGCCCGCTACCGCGACGCCCTCCCATCGGGCAGCCTGGTCGCCCTGTCGCACCTGACGGCGGACTACCGGACCGCCGAGATGTCGGCCGTGGCCGAGGCGATGAAGCACAGCAGGGACCCGATGTACTTCCGGCCCAAGGACGCCGTCCTCGCCATGTTCGACGGCCTCGACCTGGTCGAGCCAGGCGTGGTGAGCGCACCCAAGTGGCGGCCGGAGCCGTCCACCTACGACCTCGTCAGCCCGGAGGACATCTACGTGGGGGTCGGCCGCAAGCCCTGATAGACCCTGCTGCCTCTGATAGTAGGTCTGCTACATTCCGACCGTGATGTCGGACAGAGATGGCGCGCCGGTGATCGACGTGCGCGGCCTACGGATGCGGTACGGACAGGTCGACGTCCTCGACGGCGTCGACCTGTCGGCCGGTCGCGGCGAGGT
>Ga0190272_10000818_pt1 | contig 15222 bp, 14 predicted proteins | sample Popmic504T_FD_133746 | JGI IMG/M metagenome (GOLD analysis project Ga0190272, IMG submission 133746) | Populus adjacent soil microbial communities from riparian zone of Shoshone River, Wyoming, USA - 504 T | ecosystem: Environmental > Terrestrial > Soil > Riparian zone | place: USA: Wyoming... | reverse complement strand
AGGGCGAAACAGATGCTTCTGCAGCGCATTAGGAACAAGGGAATTCGACTCGGCACGCTCTTTGATCGAGCGGCGGCCCGATATCCGACCAACCTCGTGATCCTGGACCACGGCCTGGACATCGCACCGGAACTGGGCCGGCGCCTCACGCTCACCCAGGCGGCGGACCTGATCGATGACTTCGCCTCGCGGTTGTGGGCGGCAGGTGTCCGCACCGGGGATCACGTGGTGGTCTACAAGACCAACGGTTTCGACATCACCCTGCTCGCCTGCGTCGTCGCGAGGCTCGGCGCCATCCCCGTGCTGCTGTCGCCGAAGCTCGACGGCGAGACCGTCGCCGAGCTGCTGCGCCGGGTGGACAAGCCGTACCTGGTGACCGACCAGGCCAAGCTCGACGACGTGCTGCCGGACTCGGTCTTCGACCTTTCCGAGCGGGTACTCCTGACGTCGGGCAGCCACCCTGGCGCGACGGAACTCGCGTCGCTGGCCGGTGTCGAACGGGTCGCCCCGGTGAGCATGCCGCCGGACCACCCGACGTTGATCACGCACACCTCCGGGACCACCGGCACACCGAAGCTGGCCGTCCACACGGGAGCGACCTTCGAGGCGCGCTACCGCCCGCAGGGCACCGTGGCGTCCCTCGTCAGCAAGCGTGAGTCCGTCGCGATACACGTCTCGTTCGTGCACTCCCGGATGTTCACCGCCATGCCCATCTCGATCCTGCAGGGGCACTCGATCATCATCCTGGCCGATGACGACCCCGAGGTGGTGGGAGACCTGTTCACGCAGTCGCCTCCCGGCCTGATCGAGGCGCACCCCAACACGTTCATGCGGTGGGAAGAGCTGGTGGACGATCCGCGACAGCCGCTGGCGAAGGTGAAGTACTTCAGCAGCACCTTCGATGCCATCCACCCGAGGACCGTGCGTTGCCTGCTGAGCGCGTCCCGCCGCAGGGCGCCGCTGTTCATCCAGATGTACGGGCAGAGCGAGGTCGGTCCGATCGCGGGACGCGCCTACAAGAAGCACGGCATGGAGAACGGCCGCTGCGTCGGCATGCCCTTCCCCGGCATGACCGGCGTGCGCGTGGTCAGCCGCGACGGCAAGCCGCCGTCGAAGGCGTCCCCCGGATTCATCGAGGTCAAGAGCGACGGACGGATCGTCACGTACCTGGGCGAGCGCGAGCGCTACGAGAAGCAGGTCAACGACGGCTGGTGGCGCATGGGTGACGTGGGCTACCGCACGAAGTGGGGCTGCCTGCACCTGCTCGATCGTGAGGTCGACGAGATTCCCGGCATCAGCAGCACCCTGGAAGTCGAGGACAAGCTGTTCGAGCGCCTGACCGACCTGGTCGAAGTGATCATCGTCCCGGACCAGAACGGCGTCCCGGTGCCGGTGGTGTGTACCCGCGACGACAACGCACTGGATCGGACCGCATGGGTCGCCGCGGTGGCCGACCTGCCGACGATGGCAGATCCCGTCCAGTGGCGGCTGGCAGACCTGCCGCAGACCGCGACGGCAAAGATCAAGAGGCTTGAGCTGGCCAGGCTGCTGGCGGCGGCGAGCGTCGCCCAGGTATGAACCCGGAGTGCCCCTGGTGCAGTGACCCAGGGGCACTCTCTCCTTGCCCTGACGTGCACCTCCCCTTCCGGAGCACCCCAGCCGATGGTGCCGGCGGGAGCGCTCACGAAGCCATCGAGGGACGTGTAGCGGCGGACGCTGGAACCCGCCCTGGACACGTCCGTGCCGCTGACGTCACCGACGTAGTTGTCGTTCTCGCCGACCGGGTTCAGGTTCTCGTCGTACAGAACGAGGAGTCGGGCTCGACGTGCAGCACGTGGCCGCGGGCCCGACCGGGATCGCCGAGCCGTTGCTCGGGGGTGAGAACGGCGGGCGGCGGAAGTCGTCGGCCGAGCTCAGCGGTCGTGGCCCAGTCCGCGGACTCCGACGGCGCCCCGCACCGCGGCCACGAGTTGGTTCAGTGCTGGGTGAAGGCGGCGCAGCGTGTCGGTCACGTCATCTCCTTCGGGACTCCGAAGCGTCGGTCGGTGAGGGAGTCTCCCTCGGTTCCGGCCTTCAGCATGTCGAGGAAGTGGTTCGCCGATAAGGTCCGGTTGCCTGCCGATCGAGTGGACCGGTGTGGATCCCGAGCTGTCGTCGAGGCTGGATCGTGCGCTCGGCGAACCGCTGCGTGCCCAGCTCCACCCGGCGGCCGGCAGCCGAGGTGGCGCCTCTTCGTCCGCCGCTCCCCCATGGCTGGACCGACTTCCGGCCGGTCCAGCCCGACCTCTCGTCCTTCCCGCGACGCGCGCTCGCCGCCACCGGCGCGCGCGCCGTCATCCTGACTCCTGCCCATCAGTCCCCCACCGGTGTCGTGCTGACCCCCGAGAGCCGCCACACCGTTCTTGACCTGGGCACGCGAGCGGACCCGTGGGAACGCTCCAGCGCCTGGCACCGGGGCTCACCGACCCTGGACCAGCTGGCTCTCGCCACGCTGCTGGAGTCGGGCCGGTACGACCGGCACCTGCGCCGCATGCGCAAGGTCTATGCCGGCCGCCGGGCAGCTCTGGTACAGGCGCTGCACGACCGGGCGCCACGGGTCGGTATCGGTGGACTCGCCGCCGGCCTGCACGCGGTGGCCCACCTTCCCGCTGACGTCGACGAGCGCGCCAGGTCGTGCGCGAGGCGGTGGCCCGGTCGATCGGCCTCCACGGCATGAGCCACTACCGGATCGACACGGCCACCCACCCGCCGCGGCTGGTGATGGGCTTCGGCCACCTCACAGAGAGTGCCATCGACCGCGGCATCGCCACGATCGCGGACCTTCTCAGCTGACGGCGGCCGGCTGAGGCCTCCTGAGCGGCACCAGCAGTTCCGTGATGCGTTCGCTCATCACGCGGACGCCGTCCTTGGTGAGCACCGATTCGGCGTGGAACTGCATGGAGGCGAACTGCGCCCCGCGCAGCGCGTGCACCTCACCGGTCTCGATGTCCCTGCACACCTCCACGATGCCCCCGCGGGAGCACTCGACCTTGTCCTCGTCGCCACGGGCGGCGAAGGTGTTGTAGAAGCCGACCCGTTCGCGCTCGCCGAACAGATCGATCTCGCGCTGCACGCCCTGGTTGGGAACCCGCCTGCGGATCAGTTCGAAGCCCAGTTCCAGGCAGAGCACCTGATGGCTCAGGCACACCGCGAGGAAGGGTCGCTGCTCGTCCAGCAGCGTGCGCACGGCTGAGCGCAGATGGGCGATCTTGGGATGCCCCAGGTCACGCGGGTCCCCCGGACCCGGCCCCATGACCACGAGGTCGTAGCCGTCGACGGTGTAGGGCTGGTCGAACCGGCGCACCGTCACCTCGAGGCCGATCGAACGCAGTTGCTGGCCGATCATGGAGGTGAAGGTGTCCTCCGCGTCGACGATGAGCACTCGCCGGCCGGCCAATGTCGGGTCCGGACGGTTGCGCTCACCGTTGCGGGCCAGCCAGAACCCGGCGATGTTCGTGTTGCGCATGGCCAGTGCCGCATGCACGCTCGGGTGCTGGCCGAAGCGCGTCGGGCCGTCGGAGTCGAGTGCGGCGAGCAACCCGGCCGCCTTGCACCGCGTCTCGGCCGCTTCGGACATGGGGTCGGAGTCGCGCACCAGCGTCGCGCCGACGCCGATCCTCAGTCGACCGGTCCGGTCCACGTCGGCCGTCCGGATGAGAATGGCGGAGTCCATGGTGACGCCCCCTGACTCGTCGCTACCGATCACCGCGACGACCCCCGCGTAATAGCCGCGGCCATCGGGCTCGTACCGACGGATCACCCGGCACGCGTTCTCCACCGGACTCCCGGTGACGGTCGGCGCGAACATCGTCTCGCGGAGGATCTCCCTGGGGTCCCGGTCGCTGCGGCCCTCGATGAAGTACTCGGTGTGCGCGAGCCTGGCCATCTCCTTGAGGTACGGGCCGACCACGCTGGCGCCGTCGACGCAGATCCCCGCCATCATCTTGAGCTCTTCGTCGACGGTCATGAAGAGCTCACCGGTCTCCTTGTGGTCGGCGAGGAAATCCATCACGCCCGCCAGGGTCGGACCGGTGTGCGGATAGCGGTAGGTGCCGCTGATCGGATTCATCACGGCGGTGCCGCCGTGCAGGCTGACGTGGCGCTCCGGGCTCGCTCCGACGAACGTCCTCGATCCCGTGTGGACGATGAACGTCCAGTAGGCGCCTGCCTCCCGCTCCACCAGCCTGCGGAAGAAGGACAACGCGTGCTGCGGCGTGTAGTCGGTGATGTCGGCGACGAACGAGCGCTTGATGACGAAGTTCGAGCCTTCGCCCTGGCCGATCTCGTCGGTGACGATCCGCTCGACGAGTCCGGCGTAGGTGCTGTCGTCGACGTCGAAGTGCGCGTCGGACAACTCGATCGAGACGGCCGGAATCCTCTCCAGGGCCCCGAGAAGCGGCAGCACGGCCTGATCGGTGACGGTCATCGCGATCAACGGCGAGCCGTCGTCGGCGCAGTCGAAGCCGCGCTCGCCCAGCTGTCGGAACGGGACCATCGTGAGCACCTCGTGACGACGGCCTTCCGCGCCCGTCGGCCGAGTGGACACCGGGATCTCGGCCAACGTCGTCGGCGTGGACACCTCGCCGACGAGCACTTCCAGCAGCCCCTCCCCCACGGTCTCCGGACGATGGAGCAGGGCGAACGCGGGTGGGTGTCGCCCCAGCACCTGGTCCAACACATCGCGGCTCATGCCAGGATCTCCTTCGCGGACAGGACCATCGCGCAGCGCTGCGCCGCGTAGGTCAGCGCCATCCGGTGGTACTCGGCGGAGAAGTCTGCGACGGCGTCGCCGACCACGAAGGTCTCGATGTCGTTGGTGTACGCGTCGACCGCGGACATGAGCACCCCGACATGCGCGTACACGCCGCAGATGACCAGCTGGTCGCGACCGTGCTCGCGCATCCGCGCCAACAGGTCGGAGCGGTGGAAGGCGCTGTACCGCCACTTGGTGAACATCCAGTCACCCGGGCGCGGCGTCAACGGTGGCGCGACGAGCCGGTCGGCGGGGTCCACCCGCATGCCCGCACCCCAGAAGTCCTTGAGCAGCCCGCGTTGTTCCTCGGTCATCCCGCCGGGCTGCATGGTGTAGCCGATCGGTATGCCCAGCGCGGCGCACCGGTCACGCATCAGCGCGGTGTTGGCGACCAGTTCGTCACGTGGCCCCTGAGCGGGAATGGGATCGAGGAAGTAGCGCTGCATGTCGTGGATCAGCAGCACCGCCCGATCGGGATCGACCGCCCAGTCGGCCGTGTTGCGGGGAAGCTCACCCGCGGTCGGCATCGCATAGGGCTCGATGGTGGGCAGTCCTGCCATGGTCTGACACTCCTAGCGTCACGGATCGTCGGATGGATCTGCGGGTCAGGCGCCGAGGGTGGCGCCACCGTCGACGGTCAGGCCGTGCATGGTGATGTGCGACGCCCGGTCGGAGAGCAGGAAGACCACGGCGTCCGCGACGTCCTCGGGACTGGCCAACTTGCCGAGCGGAATGCCCACCTTGAAGGTGTCGGGAGAGCCCGTGATGGTGGTGGCGCGGCCCGACTCGTCGTGCCACATCGAGCTGAGCATGGGGGTGTCGGTCGAGCCGGGGGCGACCAGGTTGCAGCGGATGCCGTGCCGGGCGACCTCGAGGCCGAGGCTCTTGGTGAACATCGTCGCGGCGGCCTTGGACGCCGCGTAGGCGGCCATCCCGGCGCGGGCGGTGCCGGCGGCGTTCGACGCCACGGTGACCATCGCGCCGCGCGAACGAGGAACCATCCGGTTGACCACCGCCCTGGACGTGGTGAACACCCCTGTCACGTTCACCGCGAACGTGTCGGCCCAGTCCTGGTCGGTGAAGGTGCCCACCGAGCCCATCCGCAACACGCCCGCGGCGTTGACCAGGAACTCCACCGGCCCCAGATCGCGTTCCACGGCCTCGACGACCGCCTCGACCTCGGCGCCGCTGGTGACGTCCGCGGGAAAGGCCTCGACGGCGAATCCGTCGGCGACCAGTTCGGCCACGACCTTCTCCAGCAGGATCACGTCCCGGTCGACCGCCGCCACGACCACGCCACGCTCGCCGAGCGCTCGCACCACGGCCGCACCGATACCGCCGGCCGCTCCGGTGACGACAGCTACCTTGTTCCGCATCGTCGGATCTCCTTCGCTGTGGGGGCCACCGGACCGGTCAGTCCTGCCAGGCCGAGACGACGGAGATCGCCTGGGCCGGATTGAGCCGCGGATCGCAGAAGCTCGTGTACTTGTCCGCCACGTGGTCGATCTCGGACCCGTTGGCGACGCACTCGGTCACCTCGTCGGGCGTGGTCTCCAGGTGCAGGCCACCCCCGACGCCACCGGATGCCCGCACGACGTGCTGGAAGGCCTCGATCTCCCGCACGATGGTCTCCAGGAAGCGGGTCTTGAGCCCGTCCGGCCCGGCGACCGTGTTGCCGTGCATGGGATCGGTCAGCCAGATGACCGGATGTCCCGCGGCCCGGACGGCACACACCAGCGGCGGCAACCGGTCGGTCACCTCGTCGACGCCCATCCGGGCGATGAGCGTGAGCCGGCCCGGCTCACGTCGGGCGTCCAGCCGCCCGCACAACGCGAGCACCTGGTCGACCGACGTGGTGGGTCCGACCTTGCACGCCAACGGGTTCACGACCTCGGAGAGCAGGCCGACGTGGGCACCGTCCAGGTTGCGGGTCCGCTCCCCGATCCACGGCCAGTGCGTGGAGGTGAGCAGCAGCCCACCCTCCTCGTCGCGGCGCAGCATCGGGATCTCGTAGGCGAGCAGCAGCGCCTCGTGGCTGGCCCACACCGGCGGGCAGGCTCTCGGCCGGCGAACCGGGCCGAGCCAGCCGAGGTGGTGCATCGCCTCGTTGGCCGCCTCGTACCCGGCGAGCAACCGGCCGGGATCCGGCCGGCGCAGCTCCGGATCGGGCTCGGGGCTGTTCACCATGTGGCCGCGGTAGACCGGCATCTCCACGTTGCCGAACAGCTCGGTCGGCCTGGACCGGGGCTTGCCGAACTGGCCCGCGATCCGACCTGCCCTGACCACCGGCTTGCGCGTGGTCATCTTCAGCACGCCCGCCAGCACCTCGAGCAGCCCGGACTTGCGGGCGACGTAACCCGCCGTGCACTCGGCAGGGTCCTCGGAGCAGTCGCCTGCCTGGATCACCTGTGCCTCGCCCATCGCGACCTTGGCGAGCAACGAACGCAGGTCCCGCACGTCCCCCGCGTCGACGAGTGGCGGCCGGGTCTCCAGCTCCCGCTGGACGTGGTGCAGCCGGTCCGGCGCACCCCAGTCCGGCTGCTGCAGACCGGGCAGGGAGCGAAGGCCTAACAGAGTGCTGTCCACTGGTGTCTCCCCAGGGCGATTGTGCGGCGGAGCGGAACCCCCGACAGGGCCACGCATGGTCATGCCCATCAGGGCGTGTCCCGACGATCGACGTCGGACTGCACGAACGGCGGCACGACGACGCGGGCGACGCGCTGTGGCGAGTGGACGGTCGTCATGTCGGACCTACTTTCAGGTTTCCCCGATGGCGGCGGTTTCCCCAGATCCTGCTTCCGACACGACCGAGAACCAATATCGACAGAATCAGTTCGTCAGGTGAAAAATCCCAGCCCGATTACGCTTGGCCGACCTGACACAGTGCGCCGAAGTTGGTGACCACCTGATTCTAGATACCCAATCTCCATATCAAGCGAAACTGCGGAGCCATCACGAATTTAGGTCATCGCAGGTCAGGCCGCCCGAAGAGCGAGGATCATTCGACGCCACGGTGGCGGCGTTCCGCCTCGTAGGAATGGGTCGTGGGCAGCTGCACGTCACTGATTCCACTGATCCAGCACGGATCAGTGCCGCCTGGCACATGACGCCGGGGCCGGCCGTGCGGGCGACATCGGCATTCGCCATCGCCTACGCAGGTGGCCCATTGGCGAGCGGTCCGCCGTCCAACCGTCAGCTTGCTCTTGCGGTGATCAGCAGGTACTCGGCGTCGATCAGCACCGGCCCGCCGTGGGGTGCGGCCAGCTTCTCGACGGCGGCGAACATCTGGTCGGCACGGTCGCCGACGGCGTACGCGGCGGCGGCGTGCATCGGGGAGTGCGCGCGCATGAACGCGGTCATGGCGGCACCGGAGTCGAAGCGCCACGGCAGCGTGCGCGGCTGGATCCGCACGTCGTCGAAGCCGGCGCCGAGGCGGGTCCGCGCCTCGCGCTCCAGGCCCCAGCCGACCGGGTCGGGCGCCGGCGGCCCGTTCGGTGCGTCGTCGTTGGCCGGTAGGAAGTCGACCATCACGCGCGTCATCGTGGCCATGAAGCCGTCCGCGGTCCACGCCGTCAGCGCCAGCGTCCCGGCGGGCACGAGCACCCGCCGCGCCTGCGCGACCGCCACCTCGGGGCGCGGGGCGAAGATCAGGCCGAAGGCCGAGAGCACCACGTCGACGGATCCGTCGGACACCGGCAGGTCCTCGGCGTCGGCCTCGTACCAGCGCACCGCGTCACCGGTCCGCTCCCGGCCCAGCCGCACCATGCCGGGCGAGGAGTCGCACGCCACCACGTCGGCGCCCGCGGCGGCTGCCGGCACGGCCACGTTGCCCGTGCCGGCAGCCACGTCGAGCACCCGGCGGCCGACCAGCGGCCGCACCGCGTCCACGAGGGCGTCGGCCGCCGGCGCCAGCCGTCTCGCCAGCGCCGGGTAGTCGGCCAGGCCCCACAGGTCCGTCACGCGTCAGACGATAGCCACCAGCCCCGACGCTGCTGCCGCCTCAGCCGCAGTGTTCGAACGGACTGGTGTAGGAGCTGCTGCCGACCGAGCCGCCCCACTTCACGCACGTGCCCGGCGCGGACCTGCGCACCGGACCGGCGTAGTAGCCGAAGCTGCCCTGGTCGGTCGTCCTGGCGGCGCCCTGGGGTTCGAGGAACGCCGACACCGGCGACGGCGTGCCGAGGCTCGTGGACTTCAGCGTCACGACACAGTTGTATCCGTTGCCGTTGTTGTAGAGCAGGTACACGCGACCACCCGTGAGGGCGGCCGAGTCGACGACGCCGTAGCCGCTGCCGCAGACCTCCTCCGGCGTGTAGGGGTTGCTGCTACCGCAGTTGTTGCTGCTGGTGACGGCCTTTCGCTGGCCGAGCGACACCGTGACGCCGTCAACGGTGGGGCTGGTGTCGATCGCGCCGCCCGCGGTGATCTGCTCGTAGTGCAGGTGCGGCGCGTAGCTGCCGCCGGTGCCGCCTACGGTGCCGATCGCGGTGCCCTGGCTCACCGCCAGCGACCCACCCGGGCCCCGCACCATGGTGGCGAGGTGGGCGTACCGGGTCCTGGTGCCGTCGCCGTGGGTGACGACCACGTAGTTCCCGTACGCCATGATGCCGACGTCGTCGGACATCGCGAGGGTCGTGTAGAACCGCGCGGTGCCGCTCGCCGTGGCGCGGACCGTCTCGCCGCCGATCGCGTCACTGCCGTAGCTCTGCCAGTCGATGGAGCCGGACGGGCTGTGGCCGGGGGACCAGTTGTTGGCGTAGAAGGTCTTGCCGCAGTTGAACGGGCTCTTGTGCGACGCCAGGATGCCGACGTCCGGCTCCGCCGTCTGCGCCTGCGCCGCGCCCGAGGTGAAGGCGACCGCGAGTACCGCGGCGACAGCCACGAGCAGGCCCCTGCCGAGCCAGGACGGGGCTCTTCCCGCTCCCGCTGGTGACGATGCCATGGCCTACTCCTCTTCTCTCCCGCCGACGGCGACGGGTCCGGTCGGATCAGAACGTGGCGTACATCAGGTAGGCGTGGTGGTCCGAGCCCCACTGGGGCTGGCGCTGCACCTGGGTGTGCGAGATGTTCGAGGGCGCGTACATGTGGTCCAGCGGCACCTGGCCACCGCCCTGCACCGGCACGTACTGGATCGGCGCCGGCAGGTCCATGGCCTGGTGCCGGTTCATGTCGCCGACCACGAAGATCGGCTGCTGCGGGTGGTTCTGCCGCAGCTCCGCCACCTTGTCGCGCAGGATCTGGTAGTGCCGGTTCCACCGCGCCTGGCGCTCCGGGTGGCCGCTCCACGCGCCGGAGATGAAGTGCGTGTTGACCACGATGAAGCGCGTGCCCGGGCCCCGGAGCTCCAGGATGACCCAGTTCACGTAGCGCGCCGGGGTGACCCCGGCCTCCCCGTCGTGGGTGCGGACGCTGCCGGAGCCCACCTTCTGGAACCGCTCCACCCGCCAGGAGATGGGCACCGCCTTGGCCGGCCCGTCCGCCGGGTAGAACGTGCTGTACTCGGCGCCCAGCCGGTTGTCGAGCTTGGCGCGGTCCGCCGGCTCGTTCACCTCCTGCCAGCCGATGACCCCGGCGAAGCGTTCGAAGCTCCCCGCACCGCGGAACGCGTTGTGCGTGCCGATGGAGATCTGGTCGAGCGCCACGGCGCCCCGCTCCACCGGCGCGGCGGCCGCCGCGCCGGTCATCGGCAGGACCGTCAGTACGGCGGTGACCACGGCGACGACGAACCGGGTGAGCCTCACGACGTTCCTCCCTACCGGCACTGCTGGTTACTCACTACCCAAACGCACCGATAGATCGTGAACAAGGGCCCAGCGGCCATCCGCGCCCGATGGCGCATTGTCGCCACGCGCTCACGGGTCGTACACCGCGAGGCAGGCGCTGGTGGGTGGGCTGACTGCGAGGGAGCGGCTGCTTCAGACCGACAGCTGCGTACTAGGCCAGTAGTGCGCACGTCACCCCACGCGTATGAGGTGCCTGACCGAGAGCGCCACCGACGCCGACCATGTTCGCCCAGCGCAGATGACCGTGGATCTCGGTTGAGCGCGTGGATGAGGTTGTGGCGGGGCCTTTGGCTGGGGTCCACGAATGTGGGTGGTCGGAATTCGCGCTGCTGTGCGTGGTCACGGTCGGCGGCTCGGGCGTCGGCGACTCGCTGCTCCGGCGGGTGCTCGACGCGGTGCCGGCAGCCCGGCGGCTGGTTCCCGGGTTGACGTTCCTGGTGGTCACCGGACCGCGCATCAACCCGGCCTCGCTACCCCGGCCCCATGGTGTGACGCTGCGCGGGTACGTGCCCGACCTGCACCGCCACCTGGCCGCCTGGGACCTCGCTGTGGTCCAGGCGGGCTCACCCGCGAGGTCGACTACCGGCCGGTCGAGACCACCGGCGCCCACCGCGCGGCCACCCTGCTGGCCGAACTCCTCTGACGTCTTTGGTTTGTCACCGGTCGGGCGGCCGGAGGTCAGGCAGTGCTCGGTCGGGGACCTCGGCGATCAGCTCGGCCGGCGCCGACAGCCGCCATGCCTCGAAGACCAGCTCGGACAGCTCGTCCGCCTCGATGCCGGCGAGGTACACGACCGTCCAGCCGAACCCGCCGGAGGTGAACTGCTCCTCGAAGACGTGCGGCCGCTCCGCCACCAGTGCCCGCTGCTCGGACAGGGTCTGCTTCAGGCCGACGGTCTGGGTGCGCGGCCAGTAGTAGCCGAACCGCTTGCCGCGCACGCTGAACGAGGTGTAGTCCCCGCCCCTGGCGCGCTCGACGCCGACCAGCGTGTCCAGGATTCGGAAGAACTCGTCACTGGGTACGGCCACCGGCCCCGCTCCCCTGGACTCCTGGGCTGCCCGCGGCGCGGGTCCCGGTCTCACTCACGGCTCCTCCAGCTTCGGTGGGAAGGACCAGTGTCGCGCACGCCGCGCCTCGTGGATCAGGTGCCTGACGGGTCCTCCCGGCGGTCGCCGGAATGGCGTCATCGAGGTCGACATCGGTGGCGGAAGCCGAGACAAATCGGCGTGTCATGGTGGCCTCCCGGCGTTTTGAGTTGGCATCGGCGGTACGCGAGAAATCCTTCAGAATTGACGAATCTGGCCGGAATACGCCGGTGAGCAGGGCGGAAGCCGCCCCGGAAGTGGTGTCAAGGTGACCGTGATCATCGGGTCCGACACGCTGAACGATTGTCTGCACCTGGGCATGGCTTCGATGCGCACGAGAGAAACGGTTGCTCGGGGTTATCACCCCACCCCATTACCGACGTGCACCACCCCAACAGACGCGTGTCGCCGCCGGTGAGCGCGGCGAGTCGAGGCCGACGGACAACAGTCGCGTCACGGGTTGGCACCGGGATCGGCGACGAGAGTGAGGCTGCCGCCGTGGAGCACCGTCGAGCGCGGTCATGGCCCCGACCGACGCGCCACAGGAGGAACACCGCGACCTGTGTGGTGGCCGCAGGTCGGCGCGAACAGGGCTTGCACAGGGGCCGTCGGCCATCCCGATGCCATCCCCGCGCCACCGACCTCTGGTGGCCATCCCGGCGCCCGCGTCCGAATCGCGGAGACACCGACGGACGACGGTCGGCACTGTCGCGTCGCCAAGTGGTAATCATGTGATCGGTCCGTACTGCCGTTTCACACCGTTGGCCGCAGTCGCCTGGATTCCGTCCCCCGGTAGTGGTACTACTCCCAGTGACCGGCCACGCAGAGTTCCCTCCTAGCGTAATCCGTCAGGTCGGTCCAGCCCTTCCCACAATCAGATACCACGTTCTCCCGAACGTCCAACGACACAGGCCTCCAGATCATGATGGTGAGTATGACGAGTGAATGAACGACTGGCCAGAACAGCGGCCGGGTCCGGTCACGATGCTGATCCGACGGCCGGCCAAGATCCAATTCGGAACGGAGTACCGGGCATGGGGCCCACTGATCTGCTGGAGGAGCTGAAAGTCCTGCGCAAAGGACGTGGCGTGCACAAGCTCCGAATTCACGAGCTGGTCGGACCGCGCCTGCGGACGTTGTGTGAGATCTCCCAGACGGATGGCTACGCGACACCCAGGGCATTGCTCACCGAGCGGCTGACGGCGTACGCGGCCCTGCTGCCCGCCGACCTGCGGCTGGCGGCAACGGCAGCGTTCGGCCTGGATCAGCAGGTGCAGCACCCGTTCCTGCAGCAGCGGGTCGAGTGGCTGGCCGAGCGGATCGACCGGGACGACCGCACCGCCAGGAGGCGGATGAACGAGGCCATCGCGCAGCTCGCCGAGGTCATGACGGCCGGCACCGCGCCGCGTCCCCGGCCGGCGACCCGCAACCGCCACGGGGTGTACATCGAGATGTTCAGCGCCGCGCTGTCGCTGGACCGGCGTCGCCGGAGGCCATCGAGCGCAGACGCGTCGTCGCCGAGGTGGACGGTGTCGACCGCCTCGACCTCGCGATGAGCCTGCCGAGGGTCCCGACCGACCGCGGCACCGCCCGCCGCCTCACGGCCAGGGTGCTCTACGGCGGTTCGCTGGTGACGGCCGAGCGCACGTCGGACAGCTGGTTCCACTACGTGCTGGAACTGCCGAGGCCGCTGCGCGCCGGTGAGCGCCACGAGTACGCGATGAGCTTCCAGGTGCCGGCGAACCAGCCGATGCGGACACACTACGTCTACACGCCGCCGTACCGCTGCGACCGCTTCGACCTGCGCATCCGCTTCGGCCACCAGGACTTCCCCACACGGGTGTGGCGGGTGACCGAGGCGTTCATGCGCACGGTGGACGACGGCCAGCCCACCGACGACCTGCTCGTACCCGACGACGCCGGCGAGGTGTCCCTGCGGTTCCACGACCTCCAGCCCGGCTTCGGCTACGGGGTGCAGTGGACGCCACCGTCCGGTGCGAACTGCACTGGTTAACGTAACTTCTTGACCACGGAGTTGGGGTCGTCGCTGAGTTCGGCCAGGGCCTGGCGTGCGGTCTTCTCCCCCGGTTTCGTGTTGGCCGCGATGATCCCGCTGACGGTCGCCGCCGCGAACGAGGTTCCGCTCCACCGGACACGGCCTTTCGACTCGACCGGGCATTCTGAGCCAGGAACGTTGACCCTGGCGTCGATGTAGACGCCGTCGACATGGACTCCCGTTGCCGTGAACTGGATCCACGGCGCCTCCTTCGGAGTGAAGTCGGCAGGGCCGAACGGAGCCTCTGGCCGGTGCGCGCCGACCGCCACCACGTCGGGGAGCGCGGCCGGCCACACAGGGCTCTTGGGAGTGACGTGCAGCGTCGCGGGGTTCTGGATTCCGTGGTTGCCGGCCGCCGCGACGATGACCATGCGAGGGCTGAGCAGTTCGATCGCCCGGCGCAGAACCAGCGGTGGTTCGCCGTCTCGCGTGTAGCAGCCGAACGACAGGTTGAGCACGTCGATGCCGGCGTCGGCGAACGACATCATCTTCTTGGCCGTTTCCCATACCCTGGCGGTGCCGTTGTCATCGGACAGGGCCCGCTGCACGACGAGTTCGGCGCCGGGGGCCTGCCTGCGGATCAGGTCCGCGATGAGCGTGGCGTGCCCGGCGATGGGCTCCACCACCTGGTCGTTCGCCGGCCGGTGGAGCACGTCAGCCGGCGCGAAATAATGCCCGGCGAGGCTCGGATGCGGATAGAGCCTGGTGTCCAGCAGACCGACTCGAACCGCGTGTCCGGCCTCTGGGTCTGCGGACACCCTTGGCGGAATGCCTTCGGTCACTCCAACTCCTGGCCGGCCTCCGTACGCTACCTCGAGGTCCAGCAGTTGACCGCCGTCCCGCAACGTCGGCTCACTCAATACGTACGTGATCGACCTCGGGTAGGGCGAGCCGACGATCGCGTCCACGACACGGTTCTTGCCGAACAGCGGAATCCAGCCGTCGTAGTGCGACGAGAACCAGATCCGCAGCCGGGCCAACAGCTCGTCCAGATCCGAGGATCGCTGCCGCAGGCGCCTCAGTCTCTCGAGTTCCGCCAAGGAAAACACGTCTCGAAACGTCGACTCGATGGCCCAGTCTCTCGCGGTGATTCTTCCGACGTTTCTTATGTCCAGCAAGACCAGGCCGAGCCTGGTGTCCCGGTCCGCTTCGGCGACCGGCATGTGAAATTCGTTCACCAACGTGTTGGCGACCAGTTTCGCGTGCTGTATGGCAACCACGATCTGGCTGGTCGTGTAGTCCTGCTCCGCCGCTCGGTCCGCGGTCTCGATCACTGGCTGATCCTCTCGTGAGTTCGGAGCTGATTCTCTCGGTCATCGGAGGCAGCACCACCTGACTTGATCCGCCATCGAGGGAAAAGCCTTGACAGGGTTGACCTCGATGCGGGCACTGTTGACAACTATGGCAGCCGATACCGCGCTGGATGATGCTCGCGCGGCCATGCGGCTCGCCGACGATGACCCGGCCCGAGCCGGACCCGTAGCCGCCCAGGCGTTGCTCCGTGCT
>Ga0190272_10000817_pt1 | contig 15244 bp, 12 predicted proteins | sample Popmic504T_FD_133746 | JGI IMG/M metagenome (GOLD analysis project Ga0190272, IMG submission 133746) | Populus adjacent soil microbial communities from riparian zone of Shoshone River, Wyoming, USA - 504 T | ecosystem: Environmental > Terrestrial > Soil > Riparian zone | place: USA: Wyoming... | reverse complement strand
TCGGCGTCGAACTCGATCTCGCCGGCGACCGAGACCTCGGGGTCGGCGTTGCCGAGCAGCGCGCACTCGATCTCGAGGCCGTGCGACATCGCCTCGACGATCGCCAGCGGGTCGTGCTCCCAGGCGGCGGCGAGCGCGGCCGGCAGCTCGCCGGCCGTCGTCACCTTCGAGATCCCGACCGACGAGCCGAGCCGAGCCGGCTTGACGAAGACCGGCAGGCCGAGCGCTGCGACGCGCTCGATGTCCTCGTCGGGGATGGCGGACGTCTTGCTCGCCGGCGCCCGCACGGCGGCGTAGCCGACCTGCGGCACGCCAGACACGGCCATCGCGTCCTTGAAGAGGATCTTGTCGATGCAGACCGCGCTCGCCGCGACGCCCGCGCCCACGTAGGGCACGGCGAGCGTCTCCAGCAGGCCCTGGACGACGCCGTCCTCGCCGTAGGGGCCGTGCAGCGCCGGGAAGGCGACGTCGCAGTCCAGCAGGCCGCCGGCCGGCTCCAGCGCGACAGAGGCGCCGTCGTACAGCCAGCGCCCGTCACGGCCGATCGTCACGCGCAGCGGCTCGTGACCGGCCTGCTCGAGACCGGCGGCGATCGCGTCCGCGGAGCTCAGCGAGACATCGTGCTCGCCGGACGGCCCGCCGCCGAGCACCGCGACCCTCACGGCGACTCGTCGGGCGTGGTCGGCGGAGGCGTCGGCGCGACGAAGCGCCCCACGATCAGCACGACCGTGCTGCCGCTGTCGACGCCGGTGTCGCCGCTTGGGCGCTGCTCGAGCACGACGCCATCCTGACTCTCGTCGTCGACGTCGCGCTCGCGGACCGATCCCTTCAGGCCGTCGGCGCGCAGCTGGTTGAGCGCATCTCGCCGCGAGAGGCCGACGACGAACGAGACCGGCACCTGCTCGACGGGCTCGGCGACCGTGAGCGTCACCCTGCCGCCCGGGTCGAGCGTCGCGCCCTGGCCCGGGTCCTGAGCGATCACCTCGTCCTCGGGCTGGTCGGACGGCTCGCGCACCGTCCTGTACGTGAGCCCGAGGTCGTCGAGCCGCCCGGTCGCGGAGTCGAGCGACAGGCCGACGAGGTCCGGCACCTCGATCTGCTGCGGCCCCGAGCTGACGAACAGCCGCACGTTGGAGCGTCGCTGGACCGTTGCCCCGTCACGCGGTGAGGTGCCGATCGCGAGACCCTCGTCGACCGTCGCGGACGCTCGGTCGGTCGGGTTGACTCGCAGGTCCTCCCTGCGCAGCACGCGTACCGCCTGCGCCCGCGTCAGCCCGCTGACCGACGGCACCGTCACCTCGCCGGGACCGCTCGACACGACCAGCGTGATCGCGTCGGCGCGGGCCGCCTGCTCGCCGGGGTCGGGATCCTGGCGCAGCACCTGGTCGAGCGTGGCCAGCGAGCGCTCGCGCTCCACCTCGACGTTCTCGAAGCCCGCCCTGTCGAGCCGGTCGCGCGCCTCGCTGAGCTGCATCCCGGTCACCTTCGGCACGTCGATCTGCTCGGGGCGGGTGAAGACCCAGGTCATCAGCGCGACGAGCGCGAGCACCAGCAGGGCCAGCGCGATCGCCGGCCAGCGGCGCGGCTTGTCGCGCGCCGCCGCGGCGTCCGGGGGTGGCGTCGGCACCGCCGCGAAGATCGCCGTGTCCTGGCCGACCCCGTCTCCGGCGAGGAACGCCTCGACGTAGGGCCGGCAGGCCTCGAGCGCTGCGGCGAAGTCCCCGGCGGACTGCCAGCGTGCCGCCGGCTCCTTGGCAAGCGCGCCGAGCACGACGGCTTCGAGGTTCGGCTCGATCCGCAGCCCCTCGCGGTTCATCGGCGGCGGCGGCTCCTGCATGTGCTTGAGCGCGATCGCGACCGCGCTGTCGCCTTCGAACGGCAGCTTGCCGGTCAGCAGCTCGTAGAGCATCACGCCGATCGAGTAGACGTCGGAGCGTGCGGTCACCTCTTGGCCCTGCGCCTGCTCGGGCGACAGGTACTGCGCGGTGCCCATGATCGAGCCCGTCTCGGTCATCTCCGAAGCTCCCGCGCGAGCGATGCCGAAGTCGGTGACCTTGACGTTGCCGCCGTCGTCGACGATCACGTTGTGCGGCTTGAAGTCGCGGTGTACCACGCCGTTGCGGTGGGCGAAGCCAGCGGCCTGGAGGATCTGGCTGCCGATCGAGATCACGCGCAGCTGGTCGAGCGGCGCCTCGGCGACCATCACGTCCTTCAGCGTGCGGCCACGCAGGTACTCCATCGCGATGTAGTAGGTGCCCTCGTGCTCGCCGCGGTCGAAGACCCCGACGACGTGTGGGTGCTGGAGGCCGGCGGCGGCCGACGCCTCGCGGCGGAAGCGCTCGACGAACTCCGCGTCCTGGGCGAAGCGGCGGTGCAGCACCTTGAGCGCGATCTCGCGTCCGAGGTGGGTGTCCTCGGCGAGATAGACGTCCGCCATCCCACCGGAGCCGATGCGACGGACGATCTTGTAGCGCGCGTCGACGACCGCGCCGTCTGCCAGGTCGCTCATCCACCCCCCAGGAGGGTCTGGAGGACCTGGGCGGCGAGCGGAGCGGCGTTGGCGCCGCCCGACGTGCCGATCGGCTGGTCCTCGAGCGTCACGGCGATCGCGTACTGGGGGTCGTCCACGGGCGCGAAGCCTATGAACCAGACCTGATTGAGCGTCTCGTTCCTGACCTCGGCGGTGCCGGTCTTGCCCGCGACCTGGACGTCGGAGAGAGCGGCGGCGGTACCCGTGCCCTCGTTCACCACGTCGGTCATCATCTCGGTCAGCTCGGCGGCCGTCTCGGGCTTCATCACCTGCGACTGCGTCGCCGGGTCGATCTGCTCCTCGACACGGCCGTCCTGACCGACGATCCGGTCGGTCAGCCGCGGCCGGATCAGCTTGCCGCCGTTGGCGACCGCGCCCGCGACCTGGGCCATCTGCAGCGGCGTCACCTGGACCTGGCCCTCGGCACCGCCCTGACCGATCGCGACACGGCCGACGTCGAAGCCGCTCGTCACCAGTCGCTGGTCCGCATTGCGGACGCCGCTGGCGCGCATCGAGTCCTCGGGATAGTCGAGCTGCGGGTCCTTGTAGAAGCCGAAGCGCTCCATGTACTCGACGAGCGTCTGCGTGCCGACCTGCTCGCCGAGCTTCGCGAAGACGGTGTTGACCGAGTTCGTCAGCGCGGTGGTGAAGGTGATCGGCCCGTAACTGACGCCGCCGGAGTTGGCGAGCGGCAGGCCGCTGATCGTCTGCGGCGACGAGCCGTCGACGATCGAGTCAGGCGTTACCTTGCCCGTGTCGAGCGCCGCCGCGGCAGTGACGACCTTGAAGGTCGAGCCCGGCTGGTAGTTGGTCTGGACGGCGCGGTTGAACAGCGGGGTCTGCTCGGTGTCCTCGACCAACGCCTCAAAGACCCGCTGGTCCTGCACCAGGTTGGGGTCATAGCTCGGCGTCGACGCCATCACGCGCACACGGCCGGTCGACGGCTCGACCGCGACGATCGAGCCCGACTTGCCGGCGAGCAGCTCCATCGCCTGCCGCTGCGCCGCCGGGTCGAGCGTCGTCACGACATCGTCGCCCTCGCGCTCCTTGCTCTGCAGCTCGCGGAAGATCGTCCCGAACTCGTTCAGGTCGCCGGTCAGCGCGTCGTTGCGCGAACGCTCGATTCCCGCCTCGCCGATGTTGATGTACGAGTAGCCGACCGGGTGGCCGAAGGTCTCGCCCTCCGGATAGGAGCGGACGTAGGTGCGCTGCTTGCCGCGCCCGCGCGGATCGCTCTGCGCGAGCACCGTGTCGCCGTCGCGCGCGAGGATCAGCCCACGCGGCACCTGCTGCTGCTCGATCAGCCCGCGCCGGTTGAGCGTGTTGTCCTCGAGCGACGCCGCCTCGAAGACGGTCCAGCGCGACGTGAACGCGATCAGCACGCCGAACAGGACGAGCGTCAGCGCGAACAGCTGCACGATCTGGCGATTCACTTGGCCACCTCGCTCACACCAAACCGCCGGGACCGGCGCGGTCGCGGTCGCGGCGCGCGTGGTCGGAGACGATCAGCAGCAGCGCCAGCAGCACCATGTTGGCGAGGATCGAGCTGCCGCCGTAGGAGACGAACGGCAGCGTGACCCCGGTCAGCGGGATCACCTTCGTGACGCCGCCGACGATCACGAACACCTGGAGCGCGAAGACCGCGGTCAGCCCGGTCGCGAGCAGCTTCGAGAAGCCGTCGCTGGCGACCAGGGCGGTCTTGAACCCGCGCGCGACGAACAGCAGGTAGACGAGGATCAGCCCGGCGGCGCCGAACAGCCCGAGCTCGTCGGTGATCACCGCGTAGATCAGGTCGGTGTGCGCGGCCGGCAGGATCGTCCCGCCCCCCGGCAGCTCGAGCAGCGCCTGGCCGAAGCCCTGACCGAACAGGCCGCCGTCGGCCTGCGCGAATAGCGACTGGGCGATCTGGAAGCTGCCGCCCGTCGCCTCGTAGAGCTCGGGGTCGAACGGGTCGAGCCAGGTGTCGAAGCGGCTCTGGACGTGGCTGACAGTCGTGCCGAGATAGGCGGCGCCGCCTAGGAAGAGCGTCGCGCCGACGCCGACGATCGACAGCCGCGCCGTCGCGACGTAGACGAGCGCCAGGAAGGCGCCGAAGAACATCAGCGAGCTGCCGAGGTCGCGGATGACGATCAGCATCAGCATCGCCAGGCCCCAGATCAGCAGCAGCGGGCCGAAGTGCTTCAGCGACGGCCGCTCGCGCACCAACGACACGGCCGACAGCGTGAACACCCCGAGCAGCACCGCCGCCACCGGGGCGAGGCCCAGCGCGAGGACCAACAGCAGGAAGAACAGCGCCGGGATCCCGTAGAGCAGCGCCTGCGCGGTCGGGGTCAGCGGCTTCAGCCGCGACCGCACGAGCACGTCGCGCGTGTCGCGCAGGTAGCTCGCCAGGAAGACGATGATCGCGAGCTTCGCGAACTCCGCCGGCTGGAACTGGATCGGCCCGACCTTGACCGCGAGGAAGGCGCCATTGACCTGCTCGCCGATCACCGGGAAGCGCGGCAGCATCAGCAACGCGATCCCGACCGCGGCGATCGTGTAGCGGTAGCGCTCGAGCACGTGGTGGTCGGGCAGCAGGTAGATCGTCGCGCAAAAGAGGACCAGCCCGATCACGAACCACTGCGCCTGCTCGCGCGCCAGCTCGACGTCGATCCGGTAGATCATCACCAGGCCGAACGCGGCCAGCAGCGCGGCCAGCGGGTAGAGGTACGGATCGGCGTCGGGCAGCCGCGCGCGGATGAACAGGTGGCCGAAGACGCACAGTCCGAGGAAGACCGCTCCGTAGGTCGCCGTCAGGTCGCTCGCCTGCTGCGACTGCGCCACGAGCACCGCGGCGAACCCGGCGCAGACCAGCAGCGAGACCGGGATCAGCCCGAACAGCTCGCGCGTGCGCGCGCTCACTCGGTCTGCCGCCCCGGGTCGAGCGCGCCGGTCTCGAGCTGGCGGACCAGGTCGTCGGCATCGGACTCGCTGCGCCACTCGTGATCGAGCACGCGCTCGCGGCGGGCGGCGGGGATCGACGCTGCCGGCACGCCGCTGCGGTACTGCGCCGAGTAGAGGTCGACGCCAAGCGGCAGGTCGTACGGCAGGCCGCGATAGACCGTGACGAGGCCGGCGTCGTCGGTCCCGACGAAGTAGACCTGGCGGGCCGCGGCATAGGTGCCAACCGCGAGCGCACCGACGATCAGGACGACAACGCCTACCGTGGCGGCGAGGCGGGCGCGAGAGCGGCGACGCGACGATCCCCCCGCCGCCTGGCGACGAGGCGCCGCCCGAGCTTCGGGAATCGGCCCCAGCGCGTCCCGGTCGGTCACGCGGGCGCTGCTCCCAGCCGTAGCGTCGACACGCTGTCGCTCCGTCTCGACGTCATCCACGGTAAGGCCCTGGTGGATCGTCTCCTCAGCCGTCGGCGGGTCGCCGGGCGGACCCGCGCCGTCATCGTCGAGGCGGAACAGCACCACCGTGATGTTGTCCTTGCCGCCGCTCTGGTTGGCGGCGCGCACGAGCGCCTCGGCCGCCGACTCCAGCGACGGCGCCGCGCGCAGCAGCGTCCCCAGCTCGCTGTCGGAGATCATCCCCGTCAGCCCGTCGGAGCAGAGCACGTAGACGTCGCCGGCGCGCGCCGGGTGGGTGTGGGTGTCGACCTCGACCTCGGGCTCCGGGCCAAGCGCACGCGTGATGATCGAGCGCTGCGGATGGTGCTCGGCGGCCTCCGGCGTCAGCTGGCCGGACCGTTCGAGCTCCGCGACCAGCGAGTGGTCCTGCGTCAGCTGTACGAGCTCGCCGGCGCGCAGCCGGTAGGCGCGACTGTCGCCGACGTGCCCGACGCTGACGGCGTCGCCGTCAACCAGCGTCGCGGTCAGGGTCGTGCCCATCCCGCGCCGCGACTGGTCGCGCAGCGCCAGCTCGTAGATGCGGCGATTCGCCTCCTGGGCAACCCGCTCGAGCTGCCGCTCAGGCGTCAGCGACGGATCGCGCGGGTCGCGGAACGTCTCGGCGGCGATCCGCGACGCGACCTCGCCGGCGCGCGCGCCGCCCATCCCGTCCGCGACCGCGAAGACCGGTGCCGCAAGCACGAGGTTGTCCTCGTTCGCCTCGCGCTGCCGGCCGACGTCCGTCAGCCCCGCCTGTTCGACCACACGCAGCGCCATGGCTACTCCTGGTAGCGGTACTCGCTGTCGCCGATACGGATCGTGTCGGCGACCTTGAGCCGCTCGGCGCCGCGCAGCTGGCGCCCGTTGAGGTAGGTCCCGTTGGTCGAGCCCATGTCCTCGACCAGCATGAAGTCGCCGCGGGCGAAGATGCGGGCGTGCGCCGACGAGGCGAACGGGTCGTCGACGCGGATCTCGGCGTGGTCGGAGCGCCCCATCGTCGCGCCATCGCGCAGGTCGAACGTCGTGCCGGGCTCGAAGCCGAGCGCAGCGATCACCTCGAGCCGCGGCTCCATCGCGCCCAACATCCCTCCGCCCTCGGGCTCGTCGCGCTGACGGCTGCCCGGCTCGGGTGGCGCTGTCGCGTTGCCGCCGACGGTCTCGACGCCGCGCGAGAGGTCGCGCAGCGCGCTGCGCGCGACCCAGAGCAGGAACAGGTAGAGCACCAGAAGGAAGCCGAACTTCAACGCCACGGCGAGCGGCTCGTCCATCCCAGTGTCCCTCTCTACTCGAGCTCGAAGTCGAAGTCGGTCAGGCCGAGCGTGATCCGGTCGCCGCTGCGCAGCAGCCCCTCGTCGACCCGACGCCGGTTGATCTTGACGCCGTTGGTCGATCCGAGGTCGGCGATCCGCCAGCTATCGCCGTCGGCGCGCAGCTCGGCGTGGTGGCGCGAGATGTTCGGGTCGTCGATCACCAGGTCGCAGTCGCGGCTGCGACCGACCGTGAACGGGTCGCTCTCGATCACCGTGCGGCGGCCGTCGCCGGCCAGCACCGCTCGCTGGCCCGGGCCGCGGCGAGGGCGCTCCGGGGCCAGCGCCCGGGCGCCGGCGCGGTCCGGCGAGTAGACCATCGTGTGACCGAAGTCGCCCTGCGACGGCGCGACGTCCGGCGCCGCCACCGGCGCCTGCTCGTCCTCGGGCGGGCTCAGCAGCTGCGCCTGGATGCCGAACTCGCCGAGCTGCAGCCGCTCGTCGGTCATGAACTCGACCGCCGGGCGGCTTGTCAGCGCGAGGCTCTCGGCGCGAGCGTGCTCGAGCAGGTAGTCGGACAGCTCCTTGCGCAGCGCCGGCTCGTAGGTCGCGAACTGCGAGCGGTCCTGCGGCGAGAGGAAGACGCGGTAGTGGTTCGGCACGTAGGTGCGCGAGACGGAGGCCATCTTCGACTCCTCCATCTCCTTCGCCAGCTTGCGCGCCAGCTCGACCGGCTCGACGCTCGACTTGAAGGCGCGGCTGAACGCCCCCTCGACGAGGCCGCCCAACTTGGACTCGAGATTACGCAGCATGCTCATCGAAATCGATCCATCAGGGTAGTGCCGCTCCCCGCCACGCGCGGACCAGGAAGCCCAGCGCGACGGCCGCTCCGACCCAGGCGATCGCCAGCAGCGGATCGATCGACGTGAACACCGGCTCGATCGCGTCGCGCGTCGCGTCGACGACCGACGCCTCCCACCCCGCGCGCGGCGACGCCGGGGGGGCGCTGCCGTAGAGCAGGTCGTCGCCTGTCAGCACCTCGGCGATGCGCAGCCACAGCAGGCCCGCGGCCGCGAGGCCGGCCCGCTGCCAGACGGTCCTGCCGAGCCATGCCGCCACGCCGGCGAAGAGCGGCGCCAGGCCGATCGCGCCGAGCAGCGGCGCCAGGATCGGGGCCGACCACAGCAGGCCCGCGCGGGGGAGCAGCAGCGGGATCGGCAGCAGAGCGGCGGTCAACACGAGCGCGGTTCCCTCCTGGCCGCCCTCCGACGCCAGCCAGCCGCAGACGGCCATCGCCGCCGCGATCCAGCCGACGCGCGGCAGCAGGGCGACCGCCCCGGCGGCGATCAGCGCAGCCGTGGCGACGGCGAACGAGGGCTCCGGCCCAAGACCGATCCCCAGCAGGACCAGCAGTCCCGCCGCGATCCCCGCGGCGGCGCGGCCGGCGATCAGCGCCGGCCAGGGCTGTCGCCGCGAGCCGAGGTCGCCGGCGACGTCCTCCAGCTGCCGTGTCTCCTCGCCGGGCACCACGATCGGCGGCGGCATCCGCCGTCCGCGCAGGATTCGCGTCAGCCGCGTGCCGCGCCGGGTGACCGCCGTCAATCCGAACCGCTCGATGACCTCCTGCTCGACGAGGCCGCCCTCGTCGGACAGGTCCTCCTCGGTATCCGCGAAGATCTCGCGCAGCTCGCCGAGCGGCGGCCGGTAGCCGGGGTCCGGGTCGAGCGCGGCGTCGACGACCTCGCAGAGCGCCGCCGGCAGGTCACGTCGCTGGCGGCGCAGCGGCGGCAGCGGAGCGCCGACCTGGCGCGCCGTCGCGGCCGGGCTGCTGCCACGCACCGGATTCGTGCCCGCCCAGGCCTCGTAGAGCGTCAGCGCGAGCGAGTAGACGTCGCACTCCGGCCCGACCGGCCGGCCCTCCGCCTGCTCCGGCGCCATGTAGGCGAGCGTGCCGACGATGTCGCCGGTCGCGGTCAGCGAGTCGCCGGTCGCCAGCCGCGCGATGCCGAAGTCGGTCAGCTTGGCGAAGCCGGCGCCGGCCGCGGGCTCGGCGAGCACCATCACGTTGCCCGGCTTGACGTCGCGGTGGACGACCCCGCGCGCGTGTGCGTGCTCGAGCGCGTCGCAGAGGGCCGCGCCGATCCGCGCGACGTCGCGGTCCGAGACGGCCCCCTCGCGGCTGAGGTCGGCGAGCGTGGCGCCGTCGACCAGCTCGGAGACGAGGTAGGCGGCGTGCTCGTCGTGGCCGAGCTCGTAGAGCGCGACGATGCCGGGATGGTTGAGCCGCGCCGCGGCGACCGCCTCGCGCTGGATCCGGGCGTCGTCGTCGGCCCCGCCGCTGAACGGGATCGCCTTGACGGCGACGTCGCGCTCGAGTCGCTCGTCGTGCGCCTGCCAGACGACGCCGAAGCCACCGGCCCCGAGCCGCTCTCCCAGCCGGTAGCGACCAAGCACGAGCCGCCCCTCGGGGGGCGCGCCCAGGCGCTCGGTGCGGGCCTCGCCCGCTATCCGCTCAGTGGTCTTGGGGCTGCTCATCTGGGTTCGGTGTTCGGCCCCTGAGAGGGGGCACCTGCTGTGCCGGCTGGAGGGCCGGAGGGAGGACAACCGATGGAAAGGTCATACTTCTCTTACTGCAGGGCCTCACACGAGGAGCGGATTCAGTCCTTGTTCGACGAACCGGACCAGCCAACAGCCGGCCGCGGTCGCCCGGCCCGACAAAGGCCCCGACCGGGGCCCTCGACCGACCGTCAAACCATGATGGTACGGCGCTCGCTTGCCGTGGGCGCAGGTCTGCTCGTCCTGATCGTCCTCGTCTTCGGCGTGCGCGGCTGTCTCGACTCGCGCAAGGACTCCGCGATCAACGACTGGGTGCGCGACGTAGACGCCCTGATGAAGGAGTCCAACGGCGAGAGCGATGCGCTCTTCCAGCAGCTCGGCGGCGGTGACGGCGGGACCGACGTCGACGTCGAGAACGCGCTCAACAGCTTCCGGATCCAGTCGGCGCAGCTCGTCGACCGCGCCGAGGGCCTCGACCACCCGGGCGACCTCGACGCGGCGCAGTCCCAGCTCGTCGAGACGCTGACCTTCCGGGCCGAGGGCATCGCCCAGATCGCCGACGCGCTGCCCAACGCGCTGACCGACGGCGACCAGGCCGAGGGCGCCGCCGACAGGATCGCCGACGCGATGCAGCTCTTCCTGACCAGCGACCAGATCTACGTCAAGCGCGTGATCCCCGAGATCAACCAGGTGCTCGAGGACGCGGGCCTCTCGCAGAGCCTCACCGAGAGCACCTTCCTGAAGGATCTCGCGTGGCTCGACCCGGCCGAGGTCGCCGATCGCCTCAGCGGCATCGCCAGCGGCGGCGGGGTGACCGACGAGGAGGCCGCCCCCGGCCTGCACGGCAACGGGATCGGCACCGTCACGCTCGGCGGCCAGACGCTCACGCCCGGCGGCTCGACCAGCGTCACCGCGACCGGCGACCTGTCGTTCGACGTCCAGGTGCTCAACCAGGGCGAGAACACAGAGACCGACGTCAAGGTCACCGTCACGGTCGGCAGCGGCGCCGACGAGATCACCGCCGAGGGCGTGATCGAGACGATCGCCGCCGGCGAGGCGCAGACCGTCAACATCCCGCTCGACGGGACCCCGCCGACCGGCCAGGCCGTCCCGATCAACATCGAGATCGAGCTGGTGCCCGGCGAGGACGAGTCGGTCGGCAACAACGCCGCCGACTTCTCGGTCATCTTCACGTCGTAGCCGCGAGTAGGCTGCGAACGGTGGACGGCCTCAGCTCTACCGAGGGACTGGTAGCCCTCGCCGGCGTAGCCGTCGGCGCGATCGCGCTGGTGCTGGCGATCGTCCTGGCCGTCAAGCTGCGCCGCCTGCGCGCCGATCAGCGCGCCGTGCTCGGCGCCGCCGGCGAACGCGATCTCGTCGAGCACGCGGCCCGGCTGGAGCGCGGCTTCGTCGAGTTGCGCGACTGGGTCGAGGACACCGCCACCGGCATCGAGTCGCGGATGGGCGACGCCGAGGCCCGGATCGACGGTTGCGTCGCGCATCGCGCCCTCGTTCGCTACGACGCCTACGGGGAGCTCTCAGGCCAGCAGTCGAGCTCGCTCGCCCTACTCGACGCGCACCGGTCGGGGATCGTCGTCTCGTCGATCCACCATCGCGACAGCGCGCGCGTCTACTTCAAGCAGATCGTCGCGGGCGAGTCCGAGCTCGAGCTGTCCCCGGAGGAGCGCGAGGCGGTCGAGCAGGCACTGGCCAGTCCAGCGAGATCGTGACCGCCGAATCCCTACGGGTCGCCTACCTCGGCCCGCCAGGCACGAACACCGACGAGGCGCTGCGCGCTTCGGCCGAAGGCTCGATCGAGCCAGTCGCGGCGGCGACGGTGCGCGACGCGATCGCCGCGGTCCAGAGCGGTGACGCCGACCGCGCCGTGGTGCCGATCGAGAACTCGCTCGAGGGCGGCGTCGCCGCGACGCTCGACAGCCTCGCGGGCGAGGCGAGCGACGTCCGAATCGTGCGCGAGACCGTCCAGCCGATCCATCACCATCTGATCGCCGCCCGGCCGCTGTCGATCGGAAGCGTGGAGCGCGTGCTGTCGCACCCCCACGCCGTCGGCCAGTGCTCGCGCTTCCTGCGCGAGCAACTCCCGGCGGTGGAGATCGAGGCAGCCAGCTCGACCGCGGAGGCCGTTCGATCGCTGGCCGCCGGCGACCGGCCGTGGGCGGCGATCGGTTCGCGCCTCTCCGCCGAGCTCTACGGCGCCACGGTCCTCGCCGAGCGGATCGAGGACCGTCCCGACAACGTCACCCGCTTCGTCTGGCTCGCGCGGGCCGAGGATGCCGACGCGCCCGCGAGCGGGCCCGCCAAGACGTCGATCGTCTTCTGGGGCTTCAACGACGACGCCCCCGGCTCGCTGGTCTCGGTCCTGCGCGAGCTCTCCGACCGCGAGATCAACCTGACCAAGATCGAGTCGCGCCCACGGCGCGTGCGGCTGGGTCACTACATGTTCTTCGCCGACCTCGACGCGAGCAGCGCCGACCCGCGCGTGGAGGAGGCTCTGGCGGCGCTCGCCGCGCGCGTCGAGACCCTGCGAGTGCTCGGCTCGTATCCCGCCACCCCTTCCGAAGCGGCATAGACCCTCGCTACACTGGCCGCACCGTGACGGTGCAACCGGTACCCGAGTTGAGGCCTGGGGACGACGACCCAGCACCTGGCAGCGCGCCTCCAGACGGCCGGTCTGGCGGGCGCGCGACCTCATCCGGCCGCGTGCTCGTCCTCAACGCCTCCTACGAGCCGATCAACGTCTGCACGGTCCGCCGCGCCGCCGTGCTGATCCTCAAGGACCGTGCCGAGATCCTCGAGCGCGGCGAGTGGGCGCTGCACGCCGAGAGCTTCACCCTGCCACGACCGATGGTGATCCGGCTCAAGACCTACGTCCGTGTCCCACGCGACGCCCACCGTCGCAAGATCACCCGCCGCGCCGTCTTCGCTCGCGACCAGTGGACCTGCCAGTACTGCGGCGAGGAGCGTGGCAGCCTCACGGTCGACCACGTCATCCCGCGCTCGAAGGGCGGGCCGACCGACTGGCACAACATCGTCACCTGCTGCGCCCCCTGCAATCGCCGCAAGGGCGACCGCCTTCCCCGTCAGGCGAACATGGTCCCGCGCCACCCCCCGTCCGCACCCAACTCTACGATCTTCATCCACGTGGCCGTTCCGGTGATCCCACAGTCGTGGGAGCGGTACATACCCAAGGCCGCCTGACCAAATGGAGTCCACCACGCCCCCAGAGCAGCAGCCTCCCCAGCCCCAAGGGGCTCCGGTCACGCCGCCTCAACCGACCGTCGAGCAACCGGCGACGCCTCCCCCCGCCCCGGCGGGCGACGCCAAGCCGAAGAAGGCCAAGGAGCCGAAGCCCGACACCGGCGCGCCCGCGACCGTCGGCGACGTCCGCGCCCTGCGCCGCTGGCTGATCGTCGCCGGGGTCTGGGCGGTGGCGGCAACCGCGGTCGCCGTCATCGCCTTCGTCGAGGCCCGTGACGCCAAGGACGCGACCAACTCGGCCAGCAACGCCACCCAGGCCGATCTCGAGCGCCTGGAGTCGAAGCTCGGCAAGCAGATCGACGAGCTGGGCACCCAGATCGACGAGCTGCCGACGCAGAGCCAGGTCAGCCAGGTCCAGAACAGCGTCCGCAAGGCCCAGAAGGACGCCAACGCCGCGGCGGACGACGCAAAGGCCGCAACGGACGACACCACCGACCTCAAGACCAAGGTCGAGGATCTCGAGCGCCAGGTCAACTCGCTCGAGACCACCGCCGACAACGGCGCCGCCGGCAACTAGCACCTGCTGCCGGAACGACGAGGGGCGCCCTGTAGGACGCCCCTCGCTACTGCTCTTGACTGGACCAGCTCGGCGACGAAATCGACGACCGGCGGGACCTCTCCCGGCCTCCGTCTCCGAGGGTGTCACGGTTGGACTCCGCTAAGCGGGGTCCAGTGCGCCAGGCCTAGCGGCCGGACACCTCCAGGGTCCCAAAACGTCTGTCACTCAACTTTGGACCACCTCCTTTCCCTAGTGGCCCCATTGAAGCAGACGCCCACGACCGACCCGTGCAACTAGACGTGGCGCAGCCGCATAGCGCTCGAGTCAATTACCGCATTCCCGCTGCAAGCAGCGCTTGCTACTCGTCGGCCGGCTGCTCAGGCTCGACGATCGGCGTCAGCCCCTCTGGCTCGCCATCGACCACAGCAGCCGTATCCGCCTCGTCCTCCATCACCAAAGCCACAGCGCTGACCATGTCGTCCTCGCGCATGTTCATCACCCGCACGCCCTGCGCCGGGCGGCCCTGCTGCGAGATGCCCTTGACCCCGGTCCGCTGGACCATCCCGTTCTGCGAGATGAAGACGAGGTCCTGGTGCTCGCGGACGATCAGGGCGCCGGCGACGCCGCCCTTCTTCTCGGTCAGCTGGATCGTCTTGACGCCCATCGCCCCACGACCCTTGACCGGGTACTCCGCGATCAACGTCCGCTTGCCATAGCCGTTCTCGGTCACGACGAGCAGCTCGGTGTCGTCGCGGGCGATGTCCATCGCGAGCACGCAGTTGTCGCCGCGCGAGACGTTCATGCCGCGCACGCCGCCGGTGTCGCGGCCCATCGCGCGCGCCTGGTCCTCGTTGAAGCGAGCGGCCTGGCCGGAGCGCGAGACCATGATGATGTCGTCCTCGCCCGAGGTCCGCCGGACGGCGACCAGCTCGTCGTCGTCGCGGATCTTGATCGCGATGATGCCGTCGGCCTTGATCGGCGTGTTGTAGGCGAGGAACTCCGTCTTCTTGATCTGACCCTTGCGAGTCGCGAAGACGAGGTACTTGCCCTCGGTGAAGTCACGCGTCGAGAGCACCGCGCGGACGAACTCGCCCTCGCGCAGCGGCAGCAGGTTGACGAGCGCGCGCCCCTTCGCGGTACGCGAGGCCTCGGGCAACTCATAGACCTTCTGGCGGTAGACCTTGCCGCGGTTGGTGAAGAAGAGGAGGTAGTCGTGCGTCGAGCAGACGAAGAGGTGCTCGATGTAGTCCTCGTCCTTCATGTCCATCCCGCGCACGCCGACCCCGCCGCGGTGCTGGGTGCGGTAGGTCGAGAGCGGGAGCGACTTGATGTAGCCCGACTTCGTGATCGAGATGACCATCTGCTGATCGGCGATCAGGTCCTCGATGTCGATGTCGTCCTCGGAGTGCGTGATGTCCGTGCGGCGATCGTCGCCGTAGGCGTCGCGTATCTCCTGCAGCTCCTCCTTGATGATGTCGCGGATCCGCTGCTCGTCGCCGAGGATCGCGCGCAGCTCGCGGATCCGCTCGAGCACGTCGGCGTGCTCCTGCTTGAGCTTGTCGGCCTCGAGCGCAGTCAGCCGCTGGAGGCGGAGGTCGAGGATCGCCTGCGCCTGGATCCGCGTCAGGTCGAACTTCTCCATCAGGCCGTCGCGCGCAACGTCAGGATCGGCCGATCCGCGGATCAGCGCGATCACCGCGTCGATGTCGGTGATCGCGATCAGCAGGCCCTCGAGGATGTGGCGGCGGGCCTCCTTCTC